>Ga0179594_10000009_pt1 | contig 88938 bp, 74 predicted proteins | sample CZOMad1_1_08_16f_FD_148625 | JGI IMG/M metagenome (GOLD analysis project Ga0179594, IMG submission 148625) | Vadose zone soil fungal communities from Angelo Coast Range Reserve, California, USA - CZOMad1_1_08_16fungal (Illumina Assembly) | ecosystem: Environmental > Terrestrial > Soil > Vadose...
CAGGTATCGGTTGTCGGGTGTCAGGTATCGGTTGTCGGGTGTCAGGTATCGGTTGTCGGGTGTCAGGTATCGGTTGTCGGGTGTCGGTGTCGGGTGTCAGATGTCGGGTGTCAGATGTCGGGTGTCAGCTCTTTGGAATTTGGGATTTGGAATTTGGAATTTGTTGTTCGTTTTCGTGCGCTTGATTCGCTCTTGCCGATATCAAATTTCAAATCTAAATCTCAAATCCCAAATCCCAAATCCCAAATCTCAAATTTCAAATCAGAAATCACGAATCGGAAATTCTGAATTCTGAAATTGGAATTCCGAAATTCAAATGCCGAAAATCCCTCACTGCCCCAGCGACAGAATCGTTTGCGTCATATCGTCGGCCACCTTCAGAAAACGCGCGGCTGCTTCGTAAGACTTCTGATACTGCAGCAGGTTGATTGCCTCTTCGTCCAGCGACACTCCAGACACCGCATCGCGTTGCGCAGTGGCCTGGGCCAGAATCGCTTGTTGTGTCATCAGGGCGTCATCGACTGACTTCACCCCTGACCCGGCGTCCGAGACTATCGACGCAAAGATCGAGCTGAACGATCCGGTGCGCGAACCGGCCGTTGAAGTGGGATCGGTTAAGAGCGATCCGATCGCACCGGCGATCGTAGCCGAAGTTGCCGGCGGCGCCAGTGGTGATGCCACCACCAGTTTCACGTCAGCTTTGATAGCGGCCGAAACCGCGAGATTCGCCGCCGTGATTGGACCGGCTGCGGGCACCGCAAAAAAGTTGGCGCCGGCATTGCCGTTCAAATCCGTTCCCGAAGTATGCAGTGTATTGACCCGTGCGGCGATCGAGCCCGCGAGATCGTCAAGCGATGTGATCTGGCCTCCGACGGCGGCAATGGAATCCTGCAAGCCTCGCAACCTGCCATCTCCGATTGCTGCGGTCTGGCCGTTGATCATCACAGCAGCCAATCCATCCGGTAGTGTGTCCTGCACCTGCAGAGCGTTAACCTGATTGCCGGAGACGAGCGCCTGACCATCGGCAAGGGTCAGGGTCGCCATACCGTTCTGATCTTCAACTGAACGAACGCCGGTCATTTCCGATAATTGGCGGATTACTTCGCCGCGCTGATCGCGCAATTCAGAGGCGCTGGTGGCCGAGTGCTCGGCCGTAGAGATTCGCACATTCAGGTCGGCGACTTGTTGGGCCAGGCCATTCACCTGGTCGACCTGATCACGGAGCTGGCGGTCGGCATCACTTCGGATACCCGTCAGCCGCGCTCGCGTGGCAGAAAAAGCAACGGCCATAGTGTTAGCCTTGGACACCACGTCCGTGCGCAACGGGAGCGAATTAGGATTCGTTTCCAGCGCTTGAAAGGCGCTGAAGAAACCACTCATTGCCGAGCTGATGCCGTTGCCACTGGTTTCGTTAAAGGCGGCGTCGACCGGCGAGAGCGCATCGCGTTGGGCGAGCAAGCGTCCGGAAATCGCAGTCTCAGTTCGCAAACGCGAATCGACAAAGTAATCGCGAAACTGGCGCACGCCATCAATCGTGACGCCGGTTCCGATCAGGCGAAGATTCGCACCGTCAGTTGGGCTGGCCGACAGCAACACAGATTGTCGCGAGTAGCCTGGCGTGTTGACGTTGGCAATGTTCTGGCCGGTGACCGTGAGGCCCAACTGGGCCGCGTGCAAGGCGCGACGGCCGATTTCAAACGGAGAAAAATTTACGCCCATGGCCGGCCCTCCCCGCGTGCATACGGACCCTTATAAGTGGTCGGCAGGATTCCGCAAACTTCGATACACGCCGTGGCGAAAGTTGCGCCACTGGTAGTGAGGGCCGCGGCCTGGGCCCGCGTTCGCTGAAATTGATTGGCGGCGAGCAGCAGATCATTTGACGCCGATTCAAACCTGGCCCGTGCTTCGGCGCCGAGCTTAACACCTTCGGTCGCGCCCGCGCGCGCATCGGCAAAGCCAGTCAGCGCCTGGATAATACGCACGAGACGAGCTCGCATTTCGAGCAGTGGCACTTCGCCCGCGCGAGTCATTGACTCGATCGCAGCAGCATCACCGGAAACCAGCGTGCCCGAGAGCTGCGCGCACGCTGAGTCCAGCCGCGCGTAGTCGCGGATCTGTTCTTCCATCAGCCGAGCCGCTTCGTTAATGAGATCGTCAATCATATAAAAAGTCGCGAGTCGCGCGTCTGGAGTCGCGAGTCAAAACCTGTAAGTGGCGAGCTATCGTTTGTCTTGACTCCAGACTCGAGACTCCAGACTCTAGACTTCTTCGCCCCGTAGAATCGCATCCGCAATATCGCTCGCGGAAACGTGATACTGGCCGGCGTTGACCAGCTCTCGGAGAGATTCAACGCGTTGTTGGCGCACGCCGTCCGGAGCCTTGGCCTGTTGCACCATGCGTCCAAGCTGCATCGCGGTACCCGAGACGCTGATTTGGTCCCAACCTTGAGGGGCAATTGGGTGTTTGACCGGATCCGAAGTGCCGGGACGAATCGGCCCAACCTTCGGTGCCTTGGTTTGCTGGGGTGAATTGATGGCATTTAGATCGACTGACTTCACTGTTTACGCTCCTTTGCTTGCAAGGTCCCGGATTCAGTTGAGACCTTCGTCAAGACCTTATCGGCGGGCGAGCGCGAAATCATTAGCTAAAACAGCCAGGGGGTTTAGGGCTCGGTTGCCCTCTCGAACTTCAAAATGCAGGTGCGGCCCGGTTGAATGTCCCGTAGACCCCACGGCCGCAATAGGTTGGCCGGCGCGAACCGTGTCGCCGGCTTGTACAAACAGACTCTCAGCGTGGGCATACAAAGTACGGCGGCCATCGGCATGTTCAATCATTACCATGTTGCCATAGCCCTTGTTCCGGCCGGCGAAAACGACTGTGCCGGACGCTGCCGCCTCGATCGGAGTGCCGCGGGTTGCGGCGATATCCAGGCCCTTATGGAACCGTTGCCGGCCATTGATCGGATCGCGGCGTGGGCCAAAGACTGAACGAATCGCGCCGCGTATGGGCAAGTGCAAAGATACGTTAACGGTCGAGCGAGGAGAGCTGGCCGTCTTTGCGGCTGGAGAGGTCGCGCTCAACCGTCCGATGCGCCTATCACTAACGGGCTTTGCCTCAGACTTTCGTGGGTGAACTAAGCGTGGCCTGGTTGCGAAAGCAACGCTTGCGGATGAGGTTGCGGTACTGAGTGGTTCGCGTGTCGGACTTGAGACTGATAAAGATGTCGGCGAATTTGTCGCGGCGGCTTCCGAGATAACTATCGCATACGGATATTGTTCGTTGGCAACAGTTGCGTTTGTATTGGCAGCACCAACCGCATTTGATCTTGCCGATGAGTCTGCTCTGATTTCGCGCGCGGCTGCCAGTGCGCGTCCGCCTTCATGCTTTTTCACCGAATCGACTTTGTGAGTCACCTGTCGAACGATCATATCCGCCAATCCGATGCCGCCACTTTGCGACATCGTTTTTGCAAGCTGCTCACTGAACATCTGGCGCGAGAGCCCCAGCCCTCCGCTGTTGGAAAAAAGACCGGCTTCTTCGTCCTCGGATTCTTTCGGATTGAGCGAAGCGGTGAGCTGGTTCAGCAAGAGGCTCTCAAATTCGACGGCCATGCGGCGGACTGCGATCTCGTCAGGCTGAACCTGACGCTCCGCATTCTGTGTTTTGCCGATGGCAGTTGCCTCAATCTGACTTACAGTCATTACTGCATCTCCAGGTCCGCGGACAGGGCGCCGGCCGACTTAATCGCCTGCAAAATACTGATGATGTCTCGAGCCGAAACACCGACCGCGCGCAGGCCGCGCACAACTTCATCCACCGTCGCGCCATCCGGCAGCACCACTGATTCAGGCTTTCGTTCTTTTATTTCAATAGTGGTGCGGGGGACTGTGACAGTCTCGCCGGTCTTGGAAAGCGGGTTCGGTTGCGAAACGTCATACTCAGTGCCGATGCGCACTGTTACGCCACCTTGCGAGATGGCTACGGACGAGATGCGCACGTCGCGGCCCATGACGATCGTGCCGGTCCGTTCATTGATAATGATCTTGGCGATCGCGTCAGTCTGCAGACGCAGCGACTCCAGTTCGGCAATGAAGCCGACTGTGTCGTCATGCCAGTTGGCCGGAATCTTGATTTCAACGTTGCGCCCATCAAGCGCGCGTCCTGAACCGGCTCCAAATTTTTGATTGACCGCGCGACTGAGTCTTGACGCGGTAGTGAAGTCGTCCTGGCGCAATACCAGTGTCAGCGCGTTATTGGCTGCCAATGTGGTTGCCACAGTTCGTTCGACGGTAGCGCCGTTGGGCACTCGGCCGACCGTTGGGTGATTCACTTCGACCGAATTTCCCTGGTCTCCCGCAGCGATGCCGCCGATAGAAACCGGACCCTGAGCGATTCCGTAAATCTGGTTATCGATTCCTTTAAGAGGCGTGAGAATCAGCGTGCCGCCCTGCAACGACCGAGCGTCGCCCAGCGAAGATACAGTCACGTCGATTCTGGAGCCTTGCCGCGCAAACGGAGGCAGGTTCGCCGTCACGATCACCGTCGCCAGGTTTTCCGGCTTCAGCGAGTCCACAGTCGTAGTCATGCCCATGCGCTCGAGCAGGTTCTGCAAAGATTGCCGCGCATAGAGATTCTGTTGGACTTTGTCACCGGTGCGATTGAGGCCTATAACCAGGCCGTAACCGATCAACTGGTTGCCGCGGACACCTTCGATTTCCGCCACATCCTTGACGCGCATCGTCAAACGCCCGTCACCTCCTTCAACAATTCCACTCTTCTGGCCGAAGGCCGAGGCGACGCCCAATGACAATATGGCTATCACTACAACTCCAAACTTAGCCACAGAGACACGGAGACGCTGAGAACAAAGGGAGGAGGAAAGACTATTAGCTGATGTTTTGGTTCGCATTTCTCTGTGACTCTGTGTCTCTGTGGCGTGATTTTGCTTTCTCTCGGCTCGACTAGAACGGTGAAACCTTGTCGATTAGCCGAAAGAGCCATCCCGGCTGATTGTCTGCAGAAGCAACTCCCTTGCCATTGAGGGCGAGCTTCAAATCGCCGACCGCCGTTGAGGGGATGGCATTGTCGGCCGAGACATCGCGTTGACGCACGATGCCCGTCAACGACAGGGTTTCGTCCTCCTTGTTTATCTTCACCAGTTTGGTCGCCGAGATCCGCAGGTCTCCATTTGGCAGCACCTCAACCACACGGGCGGTGATTCGCGACTTGAGCGCGCTTTGCCTGGCAGTCGAACCCTTGCCATCGTATTTGCGTTGGCCCAGAGCGGTAACGACACCTGAAACTGTAGCTGCCGTCGGCGAGGGCAGTGCAGCGATTCCGCCAGCCAAACCGGCGACCGTGCCTGAGTCGCGGCTGCGGCTGGCATTTGAAGAGACTGTCGCGGTGCTGGTTTCTGAGACGTCAATGAAAACAAGGTCACCGACGTGCTGAGCCTTAAAGTTGGTAATCAGACTCGCGTTCGGCGCGCCATCGGTAAATAGTGAGCCGTTAGCCGGTGGCGCCGGTGCGGGAGTTTGTTTGATTTCCGCAACGGGAACGATCTCTTGCAGCGGCTTCTTTTTCTTTTTTGGCCAACCCGCGCTCACGCTCGCCGTGCTGGTGAGCACGAACAGGATCGCGAGCAACGACGTAACGCTCTTTAGGATGAATTTCTGATTCATGATGGCTCCTTTCAAATTCTTTCCCATCGAAAACTGAAAGTTGGTGACCCAACTCTCTTCTCCCAGTCTGTTGTTCTTCTTTGCTTCTTTGCGCCTTTGCGGGAAATTCTTTTGTTTCTCGTCCAGGGCCCTACTTGCCAAGAACCGATTTCCCGCAAAGACGCAAAGGGACAAAGACGCAAAGAAGAAATTCGACTCCTTTCAAAAACGCACGCTAACTATTCCCTCGTCGACGATCACAGCCTGGAACAACAATCCTGACTGAAGATTCTTGACCTGGATGCGATCACCCACGTGACCGGCGGCGCGTGCCTCGCCCGCTACTAATATTTTCAGGCTCCCCGATTCACCGCTGATGCGTACGGGATCGCCTGGCTTGACGACAATGTTCGGCGCGAAAGCATCGGTAGTAATTGCCTCACCGTCGCTGAGTGATCGTGTCAGCGAAACCCCTCGCAACGGCGCCGGCTCATTAACGTAACTGGAGAAGTCGCGCTCGAGTTTTCTGACAGCAATCACAAAGTCACCAGCCCGCAAGCGCGTCTTGTCGGCGAGGTCGTGAGCGGCTACAAGAACCGGAGCGAAAGCCTCGACCTGGGCCGTGGTGCTCAGCCGTCGTGCAATGCGCCCGTCGATCCAGAATTCGACAAAAACGATAAACGGGGCAAAGAGATTTTTTGCCCCACCAAGCGCAGCGCGCACCTCAACGGCGCCCGTGCGCACCTCGATTAGCAGCGGCAGATCAAGTCTGACGAGCCGGGCAGTAGCGCCCCGGGCCTGTAAGCCTGCCAGGGCGGCGCGCTCGACAGCGGCGCGCACGAGCGAAGGCTCGATCGTTTGCGCTTCGCGTCGAATCAACACAAAGGAAGGAACCTCGAGCGTCACGCTCCCGTGTGCAAAACCGGCGGCGGCAATGGCGAGTGTTATTTTTTCCCTGGAAAGTTCTCGCAGCGCGCCAACCTCCGGTGCATAGCCGAGTGGGATTGTCTGCAGACGTTCCCTGGTTTCGCTGTTCGTCGCGGCGATCTCTGCCAAATCTCCAAGGAACAATCCGTCTCTTTGCGCAACGCACTCTGCGTGGACACGCACCAAAGGCAATGATTGCTGGGCCGTGGCGCGCGCCGAACCAGCGAGCAAAACGATACCGGCCAAAGGGATTAAGGCAAACAAGATCAGTTGTCTCCAGAGTCGCAAACTCATCACTCATCACTTCCGCTACTGCACCGCCTGATTGATCGTGCTGAGCATATGATCGGCTGCAGTGATCACCTTCGAGTTGGTTTCATACGCACGCTGTGCGGCGATCATGTTCACCAGTTCTTCCACCACGTTGACATTGGAGCCTTCGATGAAACCCTGGTTGATGCGGCCCAGACCATTGGCATCCGGCGAACCGACAGTAGCTGTGCCCGAAGAAGCCGTTTCCTTGAAAAGATTTCGGCCCATCGAATCGAGTCCACCGGGGTTAGCAAAAGTGGCCAACTGAATCTGACCTACATTCTGCGCATTGGCCTGACCCGCCTGGGTGACACTCACTGTGCCGTCGTTGCCGATGGTGATCGAGGTCGCATCCTTGGGAATGGTCACGGCCGGCTCGAGTGTTTCGCCGCCGGCGGTCACTATCTGACCCTGCGCATTCAAATGGAAAGAGCCCGCGCGGGTATACGCCAGTTCGCCATTTGTTTGGCGCACCTGAAAAAATCCGCTGCCCTCGATAACGAGGTCGAGCGGATTCTCGGTCTGGCGAAAGTCACCCTGCTGAAAAACGCGCTCACTGGAAATCGAACGCGCACCCAGACCAATCTGCAAGCCAACGGGCAGGGCTGTCGAAGAGTTGGCGGCCGCGCCGGGAGTGCGCAGATTCTGGTAAAGCAGATCCTGAAATTCCAGACGCGTGCGCTTAAAGCCGACAGTCGAGGCGTTAGCCAGGTTGTTGGCGATGTTGTCTACGTTTTGCTGCTGAACCTGCATACCGGTTGCAGCGGTGTAAAGTGCTCTACTCATGTTGTCTCCTTAAAAGTCAATCAATCACTGGGACCGCGGGCGTCCCGCCCGCATTACTCTCACAGCCACTAATTGAGATGGAACCTGAATCTTGAAATGAAACTTGAGTCTTGAAATGAAACTTGAGTCTTGAAATGAAACTTGAGTCTTAAGATGGAACTTGAGTCTTAAGATGGAACTTGAGTTCTCACCCACAAGCGGGCGGGACGCCCGCGCTCCCGGTAAGCGGTTGAACTTCAGCTACAGTCTTCCTATCTCGTTCGCGACCTTGCGGCCCAGTTCATTCATCAGTGTGCTTACTGACTTTTGCAGCGATTCAAATTCGCGTGTGTTCTGCATCATCGCCACCATCTCCGTCAGCGAGTTGGTATTCGACATTTCCAGCGCCCCCTGGACCACCTTTGTGCCCGTTGCCTCGAGCGGCTTCCCCTGGCCCGTCGCCACAAAGAATGAATTCCCTTCCTTAGCTAACGCGGCGTTTGGATCGGCAAAATGGACCAGCTTGAGCCGGCCCGCGGATTGTCCTTTGACCGATATCGTTCCGTCATCGCCAATGTTTACTTCGCCGGGCGGGATCGTGATTGGTCCACCATCGCCGATTATCAGGTCGCCCCTTTGCGTGACCAACTGTCCGGAGTTGTCGAGAGTCAGCGAGCCCTGGCGCGTGTAACGCTCGCCGCGGGAAGTCTGCACCACCAGGAATCCATCGCCGTCCAGGGCAACGTCGAGTGAACGCCCGGTTTCGCGAATCGAGCCGGGGGAAAAATCAGTGACTTCCGCAGTCAACACGCCGACCTGATGCGCATACTTGATAGGCGTTAGTTGAGCAGCCTGCGTGGCACCGCCCGTGGGATCGGTCGCGGCGGGAGTTACTGCAGTGGACGCGGGGGTAGTCGACGTGCTGCCGCCGCTGTTGCCGTCCACCAGGGGCAGCTTTACCTCCAGCGCCTCAACGGTTCGATAGAGCAACCGGTCTGCCTTGAACCCGGCAGTGGCGGCGTTGGCGATGTTGTTGGCCACGAGGTCCAATCGCTGCTGGCGCGCGCGCATGCCCAGGTAAGCTGCATAAAGTCCGAAGTTCATTTCGTTATTGCTCCTCAGGCAGCGCGGCCCAAATTAATCATCAGTTCGACTTCGCCGTGCGGCATGCCGAGTGTGCGCGCGATCGTCTGTGGGTCCTGACCGCGACGGGCGAGCGAGAGCACGCGGTGGCGACGTTCGGTGATCGTCGGTTTCTGATTGGTCGAACCAGGGTTGGTCGAAGCAAGAGCCTCGACCTCTACTTTCTTTTCTGAACGAGGCGAGCGGACTTTGGTTTCCAGCCACGCGACCCGGCGGCCATGCTCGCCGGATTTCCGCGAAACGGTATCCAGGTCGGTGCTCAGCGCCGTTATTTCTTCCTCGATGCGCGACTCAAGGTTGGAACAACTTCGCGAGAGGCTGCGTGCCTTCTTGAACAGGATTAGGCTGGTGACAAACGAGACGAGCGCCAAAGAGGTGCTGGCCATCTCGGTTGTTAGGATCATTTGATTGGTCATTGGTTGGTTGTCCTTATGCTTCAAGTAATATCGACCGGTCTCCCTGGGAGCGCGGGCATCCTGCCCCCTGTCTTTTCCCACCGCTAGCGCGCGTGGTGCCTTAATTTTCGTTTTCACACGATCGACGCAGCTCGCTCAGAGACTGGTCCGATCTCGGTTATGCGCACGCCGTAGTAGCCGTCAACTACGACAACTTCACCACGTGCCAGCGGCCTACCGTTGACCAGCAGTTCCACTGGCTCGTCGACCGCGCGGTTGAGTTCGATCATCGTTCCCACGCCCATGCGCACGATGTCGCGCAGGGGAACATTGGTAATGCCGAACCGGACGACTACGTCCAGTTCCACTTCCAAAAGGCGTTCGATATTTCGCGGCGCAGCTTCGCGCCGCTGAGTGTTATTCCGCCTGGTGCCGTTATGTTGAGTTGGGGTTCCGGACTGCTGAGAACCGGCGTTCGCAGCGGTGGCCATTGACTGTTCTTCAGTTAGAGTCGAGGGAGGCGAGGAATTCGATGTTGATCTGGTTGCTGTTTTGTTAGCTGTTTCATTATTCGGGGCTTTTTCCAACGATCCCTGTGGGGCGTACAGCAACAGGGCCTGGCTATTAATATCGTCGCCGACTGACAACGAATACGTCCCGATGTTGGCCATCTCGCCAACGATGCTGGTCAGCCGGGTTTCGTCGATCGTCAGATCGATGTAAGTGGCTGGACTGAAAGAAACTGCCTGGGAAGGATCCGCACCCAGAGTTGCGGCGGTGTCTTCGAGCACAGAGTCGATGAGCGCTCGCGCACCAGGCCGCGGGAATCCATCACTCGGTTGCTTAGCCAGTCGATCAATCTCTTCGCCTTCGTCGCTCTTGAAAAGACAGATCAGCACGCCGCTGCCGGCGCCTGAGCAGGTGGTGGCGAAAGCCGTGGACCAGGTCATCGCCACCGCCAGAGCTGAGGACATGCCGTCGCCGGACACCTCACGCGAGGCCAGCAGTGAGAGCGTCGAAGAACAATCCAGCAGCGCGGCTGCACGATCGTTCCAGGAAGCCGAGAACGCGGATATCAGTTGTTTTGCAAGAGTGGCTGACATATTGAAATTATCGTCTGTGGAGAGCAGTGACGCGGGCAGCGGTGCGGCCATTGTGAGCCGCCAGATCGCCAAGGAATTTGACTACGCCGCCGACACTTAATTCAACCGGCCGGTCCACCGGATGGTCCAGTCGCAACACGTCGCCGGGAGCCAGACTCATCAAGTCTTCCATGGCCGCCGTCGTGCCGTGCAGCTCAGCGGCCACCGGAAAAGAAACGGACGAAAGCATGTCGAGCAGCGACCGCGTTTGTGCCGGCGGTACTTCCCGGTTGCGTGAATAAAACGATTGGTTAAATTTCTGAATAATCGGTTCGAGAATCAATGCCGGGATGCACAGGCTCATCATTCCGCGCGCATCACCGACTTGCACATGGAACACAATCGAGAGCACGACTTCGTTAGGAGCGACGATCTGCAACAACTGCGGCCGTGTTTCGCGGCCCACGATCTGCATTTCCAACTCGACCATCGGTTTCCAGGCCTCGCGCAAATCATCAATCACCACCTTCAGGAAACTCTCGAGGATCTTCTGTTCAATCTCAGTGCAGGCGCGCGCGTCCTGAAGCGGAGTGCCCTTGCCGCCAAGCAATCGATCGATCACTGGAAAGGCCAGCGAGGGATTCAACTCGAGCACCGAAACACCCTGCAGCGGATGCATCGTCAAGGTGAAAATCGTGGTTGGATCAGGCAGGCCGTAGAGATATTCAACATAGGCCTGTTGTTCGACGGAGATCAGAGTTACTTCTGAGATTGTTCTCAAGAAGATTGGCAGGCTGGACGATAAGCTGTGTGAGAACAAGTCGTGCAGCAAATAGAGCGCGCGCACTTGCTCTTTGGACAACCTGTCCGGACGACGGAAATTGTAAGGCACCACTCGGCGTCGTTTATCCTGACTTGCGCCCTGCGCGGCATCAGGCGACTCGAGCAATGCCGACATTTCTTCTTCAGTTAAGAGTGAATTGCTTTTCATGCTCCCTCAAAACTCTCAGAACGCCAGCGCCAGACCATCATGCATCGAAGCCAGCCAGGCCCGCAGCCGAATCACTGCTTGCGTATGAATCTGTGAGACTCGCGATTCGGTAACTCCGAGCACGGCGCCGATTTCCTTCATCGTTAATTCTTCCACGTAATAGAGAGCCACCACCTGACGCTCGCGACTGGGCAGCCTTTCGACCGCTCCGGCCAAACGCGCCTGAATGTCGGCCCGCTCGTACAGCGCCAGTGGGGTGTGGGCCAGGTCTGCCGGCACCATTTCGGCCGGCCCGCTTTCGTCATCCTTAACAGCAGTGAATCCCGTAATCGTCAGTCCGCGCAGTTCACCCAAAAGTGTGTGAAAGTCTTTGACTGACATACCGAGGATGCCCGCCACGTCTGAATCTGTGGCGGAGCCTCGCGAACGTTCGGCCTCTTGATAGGCTGCCTCGACCTCGCGAGCGCGACGGCGCATCGATCGCGGCGCCCAGTCCAGGTCTCGTAAACTATCTAACATCGCTCCGCGCACACGCATTTCGGCGTAGGTCTTGAACATTACCCCTTTGGCCGGATCGAATTTCTCGACCGCATCCAGCAAGCCCAACATGCCGGCGCCCATCAGATCGTCGATGTCGACCGAAGGAGGAAGCTTGGCCGCTAGTCGCTCTGCGATGAACTTCACCTGCGAGAGGTGCGATTCAATCAGAGCCTCGCGATTCTCCGCCGCATAGCCGGCGTGGTTGGCCTGTTGATAGCCAGGGATAGCGTAATTGGAAAGGCTGGACATGATTGTTGATCGGGTTCGCGGTGATGTCTGGGAGGTATTTCAGTAGGTCGGATCACTTAGCAACTGCCAAAAGGATTGCGAAACAACTGCGGGACCAATGGTGGTGCGATGGACACGATCCAATTGCTTTGCCAGCAAGCGGATTGAGCGACTGGCGGGACACTGGGGAGCGAACTCCACTACCGGGACTTGCCGGCGCACAGCTTCGGCAAGCTCCGCATCGCGCGGAATGGTGCCAACGTGCTGCAGAGGGTGTTGCAGAAAACGCTTTGAGGCGGCGTGAATCTGGCCAAAGATGTGTTCCGCGTCGCCGATGCCGACAACGCAATTAACCACGATCCAGACAGGCTTGGTCGGCGAATGACGATGCAGCACCTTGATGGTGGCATAGGCGTCAACGACCGCGGTCGGATCGGGAGTAGTAACGATGATCACTTCGGACGCGGCGCGCACCACGCTGGTCACGTTTGGACCAATGCCGGCGGCTGTGTCGATGATCATGAAATCCGAATCTGCTTCCATCGCGCTCAACTCGGCGATCAGCCGTTTTTGCTGCGACGGCGTGAGACTCGCGAGTTCCTCGATGCCGCTGCCTCCGGGAATTAAGCGCACGCCGTTGGTTGTTTCAATGACCACTTCCGCAAGTGTTCGCTCACCCTTGAGCACGTGGCCCAGATGATATTGAGGATTGACGCCGAGTAAGACATCCGCATTGGCCAATGCCAGATCGGCATCCAGCAGTGAAACGCGCCAACCTGCAGACGCTAACTCAAGCGCGAGGTTGACGGCGATATTCGACTTGCCCACGCCCCCCTTTCCTCCGGTAATCGCAATTGTGCGCGTCGGCCGCGAGCGATCGGAGCGGGTGGGCAGGACATTGCTTCCCTCGACAAGCGACGGAGCCGCTGAGGTGACCGTCGCGTCCGGAGTCGCCAGGTTGCGCAGGGTTGTGGCTTGATCATTCATGCGGTGAAATTACTTTCTTATTAAGCAGCCATCGCCAGGGCGGTGGTCTGCAGTACGTGAGCAGCCAGCGATTGCGGCGTGGCCTTCTCGATGTCTTCGGGGACGCGCTGGCCGCTGCACAAGTAAACCAGTGGCAAATCCGCTTCTGCGGCAGTCGCGATCGCGGATCCGGGGCGACTGGTCTCATCGAGCTTGGTGAGCACTAACCTGTTCGCGCCAAACAGCGCAAACTTATTAATGGCCAGCAGCGAGTCAGTCGGGTGAGTGGTGGCCTGGAGCACCAGGCACTTGACGATCTCTTCGTTGAGTCGCAGGTAATCAGCCAGCTCGAGCTGGTCTGCAAGATCGCGGGCACTGCGGCCGATGGTATCAATCAAGACGCAGGCGTCTTCGGGGAAGCGTTGAATCAACGCATCCAATTCCAGCACCGAACGCGGCACGTGAAAGCCGGCGCCGATGATTTCCGCGTAAGTTCTCAACTGGTCAACAGCGGCAATGCGATAAGTATCCAGGGTAATCAGTTCCACCCTGCGTCGCTCGCGCAAAGCAGCCCGCGCGGCCAGCTTGGCAATCGTGGTTGTCTTGCCGACGCCGGTTGGACCAACCAGCGCAGTCACCGAACGTCCGCCAGCCGGTTCGGTCCCGGTTACCGGTGATTCGTCAAAATCGATGAACGAAGTCAAGGCCTTCACCAGACCCGCGTTAGCCAGTTCGCTAATGTCTTTTGAGGTGTTCCCGCTGGCGATAACCATGCGGACCGCTGAACGACACATTTCCGGCGGCAAGCCCAGCGAGGCCAGGTGCAGGTAGGTCTCGTAAAACGGCGAGTCGTAAATTTCCGAGTCGGCATCGCTGAAATTCTGCAGCGAGTGCGCACCCGCAACCGTGTCCAGATTGCGCGGCGAGGGCCGGGTCAAAGTGAATTTGACCTCGCGCACTTCAGCGCGAAGACGCTCGAGCTCAGCCACAAGGGAATCACGTTTGGGCGCCGAGTTCGACGTTGAACTATCGGCCAGATCGGCCGCGGGCACAGTTTGCTGCGCCGGCGCAACTGTAGCGGAGCCCGACAGGTTACCCCTGGAAGTCAGGGTCTCTTTTGTGATTGTGGCTGTGTCTGTTGGTTGATTCAGGGGAGTCGGCTTAGCATTTGAGTTTACTTCCGACGAATTTGCGCGGGCCGCCAAAACCGACGACATGGCGTTGGAATTTCGTTCGCGCGCCGCAGACGAAAGAACTGGAGTCGCGGGCGAAGCCTCGTTCAGGCTCAAGCTGGTGAAGTTAGACTTTCGTGGAGCGGGCTGTTTTTCGCGGCTCTTTGGCGGCTCAGGAGCGCCGCTGAATTCTGTCGAAACACGCACCTCAACCAGGTCCTTTGCACCCAGGCCGAGAAAGCCCTTGCTGCGAATTTCCTTGGAACCGAGCACCAGGGCCTCGTCACCAAGTTCGCCTTTTATTTGTTCCAGGGCGTCGCGCATAGTGGCGGCCCGATATCGCTTCACGTTCATGGTGTACCTATTCGTTTGAGAGGGTTAACTTTTGTGATGTCTTGAAACTTCGTGACACCATTTGCGGGGCACAGGAAACTGTCTTTCAATCCGAAGCGGCCTGACTCAACTTACTGTTCCCATCGAGACGAGCCGGATGCCGGGTGCAACTTCACCGTGAGCAATCACTGCCAGGTCTGGCAAGAAGCGTTCCGTGAGTCTGCGCAGGTGTGGTCTGACTGCGGCCGAGCAGAGGATCACCGGATGAGAGAGCACTGCAGCCTGAGCCGCAGCTTCAATTTTTTCCAGCAACATGCGGCCAAACTCGGGTTCAATCGCTTGTGTTGGCGCGCCGCCAAGGAGTCCCAGCCGGTCTGCCAACTGGTGTTCGAGCAGCGGATCAAGCGCCAGCACCGTTAATTCGCCGCGCTCGTCCGCCAGACCGCCGGAAATGGTTCGGGCCAGGGAAACACGCGCTGCTTCCGTCAAAGCATTGACATCGTGTGTCAGGCTTCCGGCATCCGCGACGCTTTCCAGGATGGTTGATAAATCGCGAATCGGCACTCGTTCGCGCAGCAGGTTTTGCAGAACACGCTGGACTTCGCCCAGGCTCAAAACTTTCGGAGTCGCCTCTTCAACCGTGCGCGGATGGCTCTCGGCCAACAAGTCGAGCAAGACGCGCGTTTCCTGTCTTCCCAATAATTCAGGAGCATTCCGTTTGATTAGTTCAGCCAGGTGAGTGCAGATCACGGTGGTGGAATCGACGACGGTGTAACCCGCGGCCAGGGCCCGTTCGCGATCTTCTTTGCGTCGAATCCAAATGGCCGGCATACCGAACGCCGGGTCTGTCGTGGCGATGCCCTCGACGACCTCGCGCACCACTCCCGGATCGATTGCCAGAAAGCCTTCCGTCTGCACTTCTCCGCGAGCTATCCGCTGGCCCTTGAGCAGGATCGCGTATTCGCGCGGCGGTAGTTGCAGGTTATCGGTGACGTGAACTGGTGGCACAACTATGCCCAGGTCGAGCGCGATCTGACGGCGTATCTCACGCACTCGCGCCAGAAAATGATCGCCGTTGCTGACCAGTGGAATCAGGCCGTATCCAACTTCGAGCGCCAGCGCATCGAGCTTCAAAACCGACTCGATCTTCTCGCTCTCTTGAGCCGTAACTGAGCTGCGAGCTGCTTCGGTTTCTTCGCGTTCAGTGACCGAGGTCTGGGCCATCCGTTGCTTCGAAAGAAAAGCCACGGAGGCTGCGCCACCGGCCAGCAAGAGGAAGGCAAGATGTGGCATTCCCGGCAAAATCCCCAGGAAAGCGAGTACTCCGGAAGCGATAAAGAGCGGCTTGGGATTCATTAACAGTTGGCTCGACAACTCGTCGCCCATGCTGGATTCCGTAGCCGAACGCGTGGTGATGATTGCCGCCGCTACCGAAATGAAAAGCGAGGGAACAGCCGCCGCGACGCCGTCGCCTACGGTCAGGATCGTGAACGTTCTGATGGCGTCACTAATCTCCATCCCGTGCTGCAGAACGCCGATCGCAAAACCAGCAATGATATTGATCAAGACGATCAGAATCGAAGCGACCGCATCGCGTTGCGTGAAGCGAATCGCGCCGTCCATCGAGCCATGAAACTCGGCTGCCTGGCCAATGTCGGCACGCCTTTTTCGCGCCTCGTTTTCATCGATTAGTCCGGCGGAAAGGTCCGCATCAACTGCCATTTGCTTGCCGGGCATGGCGTCCAAGGTGAATCGCGCAGTGACCTCGGACGAGCGAACTGCGCCGTGGTTTACGACCAGGAACTGAATAGCCAGCAGGATTAAGAAGATCACTAAACCGACGACGTAGTTGCCGCCGATCACAAACTCTCCGAACGCGCGGATCACTGTTCCCGCTGCGGTCTCGCCCATGTCTCCGTGCGTCAAAATCAAGCGCGACGTCGCCACATTCAGGGCCAGCCGAAAGAGCGTCGTGAGCAGCAGTAAGTTTGGGAAAGAACTGAACTTGACCGGTTGCAGGATGTAGATCGACGACAGCAGCACGACCACCGACAGCATCAGGTTGAAACTGATCAGCACGTCGAGCAAAATCGGCGGCAGCGGCACCAACAGGACCAGCAAAATCACAACAGCCGCCAGCGGAACCGCGAGGTGTGAATGACGGCCTGCGGAAGTAAGTAAGCGTTTAGTGAACATGTGGTAATCGATCGGTCTTCGTCAAAAAAGTGGATAGTGCGAGTGGCTGCATACCAGCGCAGACCACAGGCTGAGGGGCTCCATGGCAATCTGAATGCCGCAGTTCGTGAAGTCGATTGCAGTCGGTACAGAACCGGGAGCGGACCGGGTCCCCGCGCGGGCAGCCCGCGTGGGGTGGTGGTAGCGACCGGGTCTCAAGCAAACCATGAGTCACCCTAGTGTAGTGCGTCTCACAGATCTTGACTTATGGGAAAGCCCTTGCTGACGGTCGGGCTTCTGCTTGGTTCAGTTGCCGTCACCATTGAAGCTACGAAAACCAAGCAGAAGCCCGAGCGTCAGCAAGGGCTGTTGGCGTCAGCGACCTCTCCCAATAAAACTTCGAAAACCACGAGTCACCCGGTCGCTACCGCTTCCGGTTCCGTACCGGATTTGCGAAGCTGTGAAGCTTTGCTTGATAATCACGGTCGCATTCCAACAATCATGATTTCCGTCTCTCAGGCAATTCAAATCATCAAGCAGCAGACTCGCTCTCTGCCTGCCGAACAGGTGGCGTTGGCCCAGTTCCTGGGGCGCTTTCTCGCCGAAGACGTAATCGCCGACTCGGACTTACCGCCCTTCGATCGCTCGCAAATGGACGGCTACGCGGTGCGCGCTGAAGATGTGCAAACGGTGCCGGCTCGCCTCAAAATCGTAGGCGAATCCGCGGCCGGACGTGGTTGGCACGACCGCATGAAGGCCGGCGAAGCAGTGCGCATCATGACCGGCGCACCGGTGCCTGCCGGCGCTGACACCGTGCAGCAGGTTGAGTTGACGCGCGAATTGGAGGGCCAGAACACGGTTGTGATCCTTGAGCCCGCGGCCTTGGGAAAATCCATCGTCAAACACGCCAGTGAAATCAAGAAAGGCCAGACCGTGCTGGTGGCGGGCGAGCGTATCAACGCCGCCATGATGGCCGCACTGGCAAGTTTCGGTTACGCGAAAATAAAAGTAACTCAGCAACCACGGGTGGCGGTGCTCGCGACCGGAAGCGAACTAGTGCCGGTAGATCAGCAACCGGGCCAGGATCAGATTCGCGACTCAAACAACTATTCGATTGGGGCCTATGCGGAACTGGCCGGCGCCACTGTTGAGCGACTGCCGCTGGCAAGCGATGAGATCGATCTACTGAGCGACGAGATTGCCGCTGCCGCGACTAGATCGGACATGGTGGTTACGTCGGGCGGCGTGTCGATGGGCGTTTACGATTTCACCAAAGATGCTTTGAAGAAGTTGCAGGCCGAGATTTTCTTTGAGCGCGTCGCGCTGCGTCCGGGCAAGCCAACGGTCTTCGCGCGTCTACCTGATGGCACGTTGGTTTTTGGTCTGCCCGGCAATCCAGTCTCCGTTTCCGTAACCTTCAATCTGTTCGCGCGCACTGCATTGCTCATGATGCAGGGCGCTCAGGCGCCGGCGATGCAATCCGAGTGGGCGATTCTCCGGAACCCTGTGAAGGGAACAAAGGATCGCGATAGTTATCTGCCGGCGCTGCTGAAAACGAATGACGAAGGACTGCAGATAGCAGAGTCGTTAAAATGGGGCGGGTCGTCGGATTTTGTCGGCTTTGCGCGAGCGACTGGTCTAATCATCGTGCCTGCCGACAGCACGATGCTTGAGCCGAACACCCGCGTTAGAGTGATGAGGCTGCCCAGTTGAAACGGAATTCGCGGCTCTGCCGCCTGATGTGTGGTGGTGGCTCTGCCCCACCGACGTGGGATCAGGTCAATCCGGGGCTGCGCCCCGAGTTCGAGGGCGTTGCCCCGGAGTTCATAAGCTGGAGCCAGAAGGGCAAAGCCCTGCCGCACATCGGGCGGCGAAGCCGCAACCATGTTTTGATATAGGCTGCTGAAGCCACGCCGTGAATGAGATCACGACTTGGCCTCGTCGCGCTCCGCCAAAAACATTTCCTGATTCGTGATAGCAGGTTAATGTTTGCCAACTGTCATTGTCGACGGCAACGCTGATCCCCTATTCGATCAATGGAAGTAAGCCAATCAAACTGCCCAATCGCAGAACCGGTCCAAACCGATCCGGGGCCCGCCCCCATGGCTCATCAAGCCGTTCACGATACGGTCGTCAAGATTTTAAGAGAGCTACCTCGGGGCGAGTTGCTTGACGTCCCGGCCGGCGAAGGTGCATTGGCCCTGGACCTGACCAAAATCGGGTTTAAGGCGCAGGGTTGCGATCTCTATCCGGAAATATTTCGCTTGACCAATGTTGAGGTACGGCAGGGTAATCTGAGTGAATCGCTTCCTTACTCGGATCGAACCTTTGACTACATCACCTGCGTTGAAGGTCTCGAGCACATCGAAAACCCGCAGCAGGCCGTGCGCGAATTTGCCCGCGTGCTGCGGCCCGGCGGTCATCTGGTCACCAGTGTGCCGAACATTCTGAATATCGAAGAACGCCTCAAGTGGCTCATCTTTGGTTACACTTCGCATTTCAAGCCGATCACCCGCGCGTCGGTCGATGAGGTCCGCAAACAATTCGACGGCAAGGTCGAAGTTGCCTTGCATGTCAATCCGATCGGGTACTCGGAGTTGCGCTACACACTTGAAGAATGTGGCTTCGAGATCGTCAAGCTCTACCGGGACAAACGCAAGAGTAAGCTGTGGATCTATTGGCCGATTGTGGCGCTGATTCGGTTGATTGCGAGATTCACGTCGAAGGCCAGGAGACAGGCTAGATGGACTGACGAGTTGTCCTCCGACGAAGTCTTGCTGGGTGGCAACACTGTTATCGTGCTTGCGATATTGAGTGAGAAGTCAGAGGGACACTTAAACGCAAAGGATCACGCAAAGTACGCAACCGATGACTGAAAATGAACTCTCGAAAGTCGTTGTCAATTGTGCGTTGAGAGTACACACGAACCTCGGTCCGGGACTGCTTGAATCCGCCTATGGGGCCTGCCTGCGATTCGAACTGGTGAAGGCTGGCCTCCATGTGGAATTGGAGAAGCCCCTTCCGCTTGTCTATCAATCGGTGAAGCTGGAATGTGGTTATCGAGTAGACCTGCTGGTCGAGAGTAAATTGATCATTGAAGTAAAGTCAGTCGAAGCTCTCGCGGATATTCACCTGGCACAGCTCTTAACATATCTGAGACTATCTGATCTACGACTCGGTCTTCTTCTAAACTTCAACGTCCTCCACATGAAGGACGGGATTCGAAGAATTGTAAACAATCTGTGAATTACCTTCGCGTCCTTTGCGAGAACCCTTAGCGCCCTTTGCGTTAAGATTGCTCCTGACGCTAAATATCAAGCACAGATGAACAAGCTAACCCATATCGACGATCAAGGAAAGGTGCAGATGGTCGACACCTCCGCAAAGAAGATCACCACCCGCCGCGCCGTGGCTTCGGCTCGAGTGCTGATGTCAGCGGAAACACTTGCGGCAATCAGTTCTCATCGCACTCCCAAAGGCGACCCTTTGGAAACCGCTCGGTTGGCCGGCATCATGGCCGCAAAGCGCACCGCCGATCTGATCCCGCTTTGTCATCCGTTGCCGCTGACTCATGTTGACGTTCAGGCTCAAATCACAGACGCCGGCGTTCTGCTTGAGGCCGTGGTCTCGACAAACGCTCAAACAGGTGTCGAAATGGAAGCGCTCACCGCCGTCTCGGTTGCAGCCTTAACTGTCTATGACATGTGCAAGGCCCTGGATAAAGCGATCACGATCACGGACATTCGGTTAGAAAGTAAGACAGGCGGAAAATCCAGTGATTACCGGCGTCCGCAGGCTTAATGCCCGTGCGGGCGGCGGTCGAGTCGCTGCCCGTTCGGGCGTCGACGCTGGTACTCTTAGGAGAGAGTGAATCAGTCAAGTTTGCCTGCTTGTCCTTGCGCGCTTTGCGCCTTTGCGTGAGACGCTCCGTCCCAGGGAATGACCGTTAAAACCAAGACGACTCTTCACGCAAAGGCGCAATGCACGCAAAGTTTGTCTGATCGGTCCGAGGACTCGCCTCGCCAGAAACAAGGAACCTCAAACTGTCACCCGGCGTTTAAGGGTCAGGCTTCCCCCAACGCTTTCAACCTGAGCAGCCCAGGGCGTAGAATCAAGTGGAAAGCAGTCCCGGAGAATGGATAGGCAACCTGCCTTGAAGGAGATTTCGAAGATGAGAGTTGGTATTTCCAGAGATGCGCGACCACAGGCTACGGCCTTACTCATCGCTGCCGCGATTTCCATCGTGCTTTGGTTCGTCCCCTTCGCCGAGGTGCTCACCTATCCCTTCCGAATCTTTGTCACTTTCATCCATGAAGGCGGCCACGCGATTGCGGCGCTGGTGACCGGTAATTCAGTTGCCAGCCTCAGCGTGGCGATGAATGCGAGCGGTGAAACTTATACGAGTCAGGGTGGTTTGTTCTCGCAGGTGCTGGTCTCGAGCGCGGGCTATCTCGGTTCAATGGCCTTTGGGGCCGGGTTGCTGGTCCTGATTCGCCGGAGCGTAACGGCGCGAGTGGTCCTGATCGGCTCGGCCGCCATAGTGCTGGCCCTTACTCTGATCTTTGGTTTGTTCAAACCAGTCATCACGTGGAGTTCGCTCACGGGTGTTCCGTTCACGCTTGTGGCCGGCCTGTTGCTGTCCGCGGGCCTGGTGGCGTTAGCCAGGTTTGCCAGCCCGGCGGTGGCTAGTTTTTTTGTCAGCTTCCTCGCGGTGCAATGTGTCTTGAACGCTTTACTCGATCTCAAAACGGTGTTCTTTCTTTCAGCACCTTTTGCGCCCAGCGTGCACACCGACGCCGTGAATATGTACAACGCGACCGGAATCCCGGCAATCTTTTGGACCATCTTTTGGATCGCAATCGCCTTTGGCATTCTCTGGTTCGTGATGCGGTTGTACATTGTCAGTCGCGACTCAAGCGTCCAACCGGACCTGCCGTTCGAAGACTCGCCGGCCGTCTGATCGATTCGCAACTCGTTGCCACTGCTTTTGTCCTCAAGATAGCTGTTTAGAAAGCGCACTTGTGCGCCCAACGCAGGTAGGAGGCGTCCTGAAATTTAGCGGGCGCGTCGAACTGACTCCACCGGCGCACAAGTGGGCTTTCTAAACGAGTCTTCACTCTTACTCTTGCAGCGTGAAAAAATGGAAGAGCGCTGGACCTCCAGCGCTCTTCACTCACTCAAACGTCGGTTGCTTTCAGCTAAAAGATGAATCGCGCTTGCAACTGAAACATCCGCGGCGGGTCAATGTTTGCGAACGCCGGGATCGCGTTTGTGGCCGTGCCCACACCTCCCACGAACTGGCCAAAGGTGGTTGCCGGCGTGGCGCCATCGCCATAGGTTGTCACGCCGCGGCCGAGGAAGTTCCCGTGGTTGAAGATATTGAAGCCTTCCAACCTGAGCAGGAGGGCCGTGCGTTCTGACAGCTTGATCCGATTCTCGACGAAGATCGCCACGTCGGAAGTCGGCGTGCCGCGGAAGGCCGACTTGCTGATGACAGTTCCGTTGACAACGGGCCGGTCGTTGTTGGCGCCATCACCATTATTGTCGACGCCAGTGGTGGAATTGAATGGACGGGCAGATGCGAGCTGTGTCAGCGTGCCGGCGGTGAAGTGATATCGGAAGCGGTAGCTGAACGTGATCACCGCACGATGACGCTGATCGACCACGCTCGGTCCCCGTTCGACTTCGCCCAGCCGCGCGAGGTTGGCTTCGTTGGGACCAATGCCGTTCCCGTCCGGTTCAGTGGTGTTGGTCGCCTTCGACAACGTGTAGCTAAGCGCGGCGTACATACGCGATTTGCCGCGGTAGGTAAGCTGCGTCTGCAAACCGTCGTAATCGGCAACGCCGAGGTTCATGATCACATTGACCTGGCGCACGCCGCCATTGACCGGAAGGATTGGACGAGTGGCATTAGCTGCAGCGACGGCTTGGGCCGCGGTGCAGGGCGGCGCGACGCCTACGGGACAGCGGAACTGTCCGGGCGCTGTGCGATCGAAAGGCGACGGCGCGTTCAAATCGACCGTGCGATCGATGTTGCTTAAGTGTTGGTGCACATAGTCGCCGCCGAAGAACAGGCCCTTGATCACTTCTCGTTCCGCGCCGATCGAGATTACCTGGCTGCGTGGATTCACTAACTTGTCGGGATAGTTCGGCAGCAGATCAAAGTTCAGTCCGTACTTGGCGAACTGCGTCTTATAGAAGCTCCGCAAGCCCGCCCTGATCGTGATGTCGCGCGCCGGCAATTGGCCAGCCGGCACTGTCCTCGGATCAACGTTCACCGGGAGGCATGGTCCCGTCAGGCAGGTCGGGAAGCCGGTTTGACCGGGAGTCGCCGTGTAAGTCGTCAATCCGTCCAGTCCGTTCACCAGGTAGCCGGCCACCGCATTGGATCGGATCTGTGTGTAATACATGCCGTAGCCGCCGCGAATCGACGTGCGCGAATTGCCGCCCGGATGCCAGCCAAAGCCGAGGCGCGGCGCGAAGTTGTTGCTTGCGTCGGTCAGCATCTGCCGGTCATAGCGAAGCCCAAGTTCTACGGTGAGGTCCGGGCGCAAGTGGACACTGTCTTGCACAAACCCGGTATAGAGGTACTGCGGCAGCTTGTAGCTGTTGATTCCAAAATCGATCGGCTGCGTGTAGTTCTGTACGTCGGCCAGCGTCAATTGACCGAAGGGCGCCGTCGTTGCGTTCTTGAATGCGAACGTGCCGAGGATCGCCGTGCCGGGCTCGCTGCCCGTGCCGCCGGAGACATGATGGGTCACACTTCCTCCAAAGCGTACGGTGTGCTTACCACGTGACCAGGATAGCGTGTCCGAGAATTGCAACTGATGACTATAGATGTTCGAGGCTCGCGACTGTCCAATGGTGAACGGCACAGCGCCACCGCGTGTGTAGGTGGTTGAGAGAGTCTGAGCTTCCCAGAGCGTGACCGGATCGCCATGCAGGTAAGCAAATCGCGCCTCGTTGAGAAGATTAGTTGTCAGCACAGCCGTGTGATTCGCTTGCGCCGTCCATGATCGGCGCGAGTATCTGCGCGCGACGCTTGGCGCGCTCGTGCCGCCCACCGCGTCCTGCGGATTGTCGTCGAAAAACCGATCGACGTTCAGGCGAAACATCAAATTCTGGTTCGGCGTGAGCTTGTGGTCCAGCCTTCCATCGAAGAGGAACTGGCGGTAGTGACCGGTGTAATCGAGATGGCCATCCGCCGGCAACACAAAGGCAGGCAGCGCAGTAGAGAGAAACGTCGTTCGATTCTGCCGCGTATAGTCGGCGGTCGTGAAGAAGAAAGTCTTGTCCTTGACGATTGGGCCGCCGACCGAACCGGAAACTTGCGAGAGCGCATCCGGAATGTCTACCGGATTAATAGCCTGGAGCGTAGTAGGTGTGACGCAACTCGGCGCGGACGCTGGGCAGAAGCCCTCCGTCGAGAATTTCTTCGCTTGCCAGCCGCCTCCCGGACGAATCAGAACAATTCCTTCGCCATGAAAGTCGTTGGTTCCGGACTTGGTGACGATGTTCAACGCCGGGCCAGAGGTCCAGCCGTACTCGGAAGAGAACGCGTTCGAGAGCACCGTGATTTCCTGAATGGCGCCGAGCGGCACGGTGGCGATCGCCGTCTGGCGGCCCCACCCCTCATCATTGTTTGCACCGTCCAGTGTGAAAGTGGTCGCACGGCGGGAACCCACCCCAGTGATGAAATACGTCGCATTGACGAAGAGATCGCCCGTGCCCTTTCCCTGCCTGAATGCCGAATTGAGCAATGGCAGAGTCGTCGCCTTGCGGCCGAGGATCGGCGTGTCGTCGATTTGCGGGCTGTCGAGCCGGCGGCCGATCAGCGGATCCGCCCGCACGCCTTCGGTCGTGCCAAAGACGGTGACCTCTGCTTTCTCTGAGCCGACGAGGAGCGGCACTTTCAAGGTCGCAGTCTCACCCGAACGCAGCGTGACATCCTTGCGCTCTTCGGTGCCGAATCCTTCCCTCGACACGCTGACCGTGTAGGTTCCCGTCAGCGACAACGCCGAAACAGTGGCGCTGCCCTCGCTTCCCGTAACCGCCTCGCGCACCGCGCCGGTCGCGGTGTTTACCACCGAAACCCTGGCGTCCTTCACGACGGCGCCGGCCTGATCGGTGACAACGACAACAATCGTCGCCGTGTTGGGCGACTGCGCGGCAACGGGCGCTACAATTAAAGTCAAAAGGGCAATCAGAAGCAGAGTCTGGGGGTATCTATGCTTGGTTAACACGTGGATCTCCTCTTCGAGTTGAAATAGCTCGTAACATTGGTCCTGGCCCAGATGCCGGATCGGTTTGGATTGGCGCGATAGAGATCGCTCGGGCCTTGCGGAACCTCGGACTTTACGGGTATGAGCGAATTACTACCAGTGGTCGTAGTGGAGGGCGATCGATCACTTTCATCACTTTACTGGCCTCTCTTATTCACACCGTCGGCTTTAGCGGGGAATCAGCAGTAGGTCTGACGCAGAAACCGTTTGAAACGGTTTCCAAAGGCATTTCGTTGGTGAGCCACCAGGCTAAAGCCCCCGTGTGAATGAGAACCGACGATTTCTCATTGGTGAGTCATCACAAAACTGCTTACTTTCTTAGGACGTCTAAAACTGGCCTACTTCGTCACCGTGAAGTCATCAAAATACGCCACGCTGTCAGTCTTGGACCACACACCAACTTTGCCCGAAACCGGTTCAGCAAGTGTGTAGTCGAGCAAGTGCTTGCCGTTCAGCGACGCTTGCAGGTTTGTCCCGTGCACGGATATCTGCAGGGTATGCCATTGATTCATAGCCAACGGTACATTCTCTGCGCCACGCTTCACGAATTTGCGTGTGCCCTTGTTGAAAGTCCAGAGCACGACGTTGTCTTCCATACCGTTGAAGCGCACCGTGAGATAGTCGCCGTTTGGTTTCAGATTAAACAGAATTCCTTCGCAGCGATCGAGCTGGCCGGCCACCATCTTGAAACGAATGCTGATCTCGCCGTCGTGAAAATCTTCGATGTCTTTGGCCACGGCATACGGGAAGTAGGCAAAGGCCTTGACGTTGTCGAGGAACTCTTCATGACGCGAGCCGTAAATCGAGCGCGCTTTCTCAGCCAGGCCCCCGGCCGGTTGTCCGCGCAGCCATTTCCGGCCGTCAACTCCCAGGACTCTTCGTCCGCCATCATCGACAATGGACCAGTTACCGACTACGGCAAGAAATCTGGACGACTCTCGCCCCACGGCTTCTTTCGATAGGTCCACATGAACGGCTGCTGACTGTACGCTCGAGCCCTTCTTGTTGCGCTGGGCGCCGGCGGAAACCGTCAGCAGCAAGCCAGCCAAAATTGCGATCATAAAAATGAGTGTCTTCATCGTTCCCTCCTAATTACTTCAACTCTCGCCGTACGCGCTAAGCCCCTGAGCTTTTCCGATGGCCATCCGAGATTAGTTTCCCCCGCGCAATTAGTTTCCCCTCCGTGCGCCCCGTTTAGATAGCGGACTTGTCCGCCGACGCGGGGGCACAAGTACCCTGTCTAAACGGGCAATAGAGCCGGTGGCACAAGTGCCCTGTCTAAACAGCCAAAAGAGCCGGCGGCACAAGTGCCCTGTCTAAACAGCCAAAAGAGCCGGCGGCACAAGTGTAGCTAAACAGAATTGTCTTTGCTGCACGACCTGAACTTACCGTCTCATCCACCACCAAATAAACAGCGTCACCAGCGGCCACAGCCCATAAAAGATCAAGCCGGCCCATCGAGGCCGCGCCGCCAACGGATATCCTGAGAAGGCGTTATCTCCGTCTGGTTCAGGCGTTTTGATGCCCGCCAACTTGTAGACCTGTTCGAGCACCACTTGTTCAATGGTCGAGCGGTCCATCGCTCTCTGGCCGCCCATTTCGTACCAGATCTCGCCGTAGTGATCGGCACTGCTTTCAAACAAACCGCTGCGACTATTCGCCGCATAGTCGACGTCCACACGCGGCAGCACACGCCGAAGTCTCTTCAGCACATTCTGTTCAAGGTCGGTGAGTCGCGGATCCTCCGGCGCCAGGAACACCGTGATGTGTAACGGCGCGTGCACCTGACGCAAGGCCGCTTCATCCGCGCGCGAAAAAGAATTACGCCGGTTCTCGCTCGTGTCCCAACTAGTTCGCAAACTCGCGCCGCCTAACGAAACGATGGCAACGACGGCGATTGTAGTTAAGCTCGCTAAACAGCGGTTGATGAAGGTGCGGCCGGTGTGCAACCAAATAACCGCAAGGGCAAAGCCGGCAATACTGAACGCGGCGATGACAACTAACGTGCTCACTCGTAGCAGGCCTTGCTCGAAATTTCGAAGCGCGACCGTTGGAGTGTACATCGCCAATTGCTGCAACCAACCACCGCGACCAGTGGCAACAAAATCGAGCACCCACGCCCCGACTGTGAAACCAAGTGTCACAATCGCAGCACTCGCGGCGCTTTCAGCAATTGCCGCAGCCGCTACAGCCACCGCCGCACTCAGGGCTGCGCGCACAAAATGCCCCAACAGCAGATTCACTGTCTCTGGCGCGTATAGATGACCGCCGTAACTCTTCCAAAGCGTCATTGCCAACACTGCCGGCAGCAGCGATACCAACCAACCGGTGAATAGAACCAGGGCCTTGGCACTGACTTTTGCGCTCAAACTCCCGGGTAGTTGCAACAGGAGTTTGATTCCGCCGTTCTCTTTTTCCGCCGCAATCAAACGAATCGCGACAAAGGGGAGAAGCAGCGTCGCGGCCAAATCGTAAACGCCCAACGTTTGCACCAGGATCCCATCCAACGGCGTCAAGGCCGCGGGCAACGCCGCCGGACCGCCGTTGATGCCGCTGGCTTCGGCATAGTGGCCCACTGCAGTGATGAAGCTTTGCCCCACGAGTGGCCCAATCATCAAAAGCAAAAGCCAAAAGGCGCGCGACGCCATCAGCTCGCGCCCCTCCTTGGCCACGAGCGTCGTGAAACTAGGTGAGCGCAAGAAAGATCTCCTCGACGCCGCCCTCCGGCAAATTCGCCAGCGCTCTCAGTTCGGCAAGATTCCCTTCACCGACCACTCTTCCGGCGCTCAACAATACCAGCCGATCGCAAACTCGTCCGGCATCGATCAGTTGATGAATCGAGAGCATCAGCGCGCGCCCACCCTCTGTGTGCTGTTTGAGCAAAGTCATCACGTCTCGGGTCTGGCGCAGATCCAAACCATCGAACGGCTCGTCAAGCAAGAGCAATGGCTGGGAAGTGAGCAGCCCCAAAGCAAGCAGCACGCGTTTTCGTTCTCCCTTCGAAAGCGAAGAGATGCGCGCCTGCATCAACTCATCGAGGCGCAAGGGAGCCATCAATGCCGCGGCATTAAGATCCGAGCGCCGGTACAGCTTTTCAAAGAACTGCAGCACCCATTTAACGCGCTGCTCGGCCCAGGGCACTATGCCGTCAGGCAGATAAAACAGCGCCTCGGTGCGACGCCGAGAGGGGAGGGGCTGGTCGCGGAACCTGACGACCCCGGAGTTGGCGGGCATCAGCCCGGCAACACATTCGAGTAAGGTTGTCTTACCAGCGCCATTCGGCCCGATGACGCCTAACACCTCACCCGCTCGCACGGAAAAGCTCGCGTCTTCCAGTACGGCGCGGCTCTTGAAGCGTTTGGTGACGCCTTCGACTGTCAACAGGTGGTTCACTTTCGGAAGCTGTAGGAAGATTCGGCGGCTGTGCGGTCTGGCTCGCAGAACGGCCCGCATCTCTACGGATTAAGATCGTAAAATCGAACCAATCCTACAACAAAGATTTCGATTTCGCTCGGTTCGAGAGAATTAAGAGAGGCGGCCGAATTTCAGCAATTACATTACAAGACTAACCTGCGGCGGTTTTGTCAATACCGCCTGCGGTAGCGGGCGGGCCCCTACGCTGGTTTTGACGATCTGCTGCCGTCCGTGATTGATGTGCGGAGTTGGCCGTGACAATCAAACCCGTGGCTCAGCAGAGTGGGTGATGACTGCCGCATTTCTCTGAGCGACTGCCTCCATATGCGGTTAACGAGTCGTCAGAACCAATGCAGGGGCCCGCCCGCTACCGCAGGCGGTACTGACAAAACCACGCGCGGCTGACTCTAAACGCAGCGACGCACTACTACCAGAAACCGTAGATTCCGAAGATCGTTGGATTGTGAGTGCGGAGCCTTGGAAGCTGTTGAAGATTGCTATTGCAGAACCAGCACAACGCGTTCGATCAGCGAATGTACCGTGAACAAGACAATCGGAGCGCTGGCAATGATCGTCAGCAGAATCACGAAGCACGCCGCTGATAACCAGAACAGAATGTTCTTGAACAAACCCGTCTGCAGCGTTGGCCTGGTGTCGGAACTCGCCAATTGGACCAGGCGGTGAACACGCCACTTCACACTGGCCGAATTCTCGTCACCCAGGAGGAAGGCTCCGGCAGGGATGGTAGGCCGGGCGCCTCCCGGAATCATGCGCGCGATTTTCACCAGTGCCGACGCCAGGTCCAGGGCCCGCTCGCGCCCTTCTCGGGCTGCATACTCATCGGCGGCGCATTCCGAAGCGTCAGCCCAGGCGCTATCCAACGACCGGCCGCACGGAACCATCAACAGCATGTCGCGACACGCTCGCAAGATTCCGCGTTTCAATGTGTCGCGCATCGCAAGATGTCCGCTCTCATGCGCCAGGGCTGCAATGATTTCTTCCGGGGTCAACGAGTCCAGCACTCTCCCGGCGATGAATAATTTTGGTCGCAGGGCTCCGACGATCGCAATGATTGGAAAACTGTGGTCGATTAGATATGCGCGCACTCCGATGCCGTCGATGCGCACCGCCTTACCATGCGCTTTCCAATCTGCCATCAGTCTACGCGTCGCTCGCCAGGCGGCCAGCCCGCGGAACAGGGCCAACCCAATGCCCACCAGGGCAATCATTGCCATGGTCGCAAGTTTCAGACTGACTCGCTCGGAGGTAACACGCGGCTCGTAAACGACGTAAGCGGGTATCAGCAGCAGGACCGCCAGAGACAGGGACAAACCGGCCGGTGCGACTCGCAGAAAGAAGACCGCACGGGCGCGCATTTCGGCGGACCAGCCACTGGTCATTCTCGCCGCCATTCGCCACAGACCCGCCATAAACAACGACGCCAGACTGTTGACGAGCAGCAGTGATGCCAGCAGGATCGATATTCCCAGTAGCAGGAACATTCCGTCAGTCCTTTCTCGTCAACTCGCGTCGCTTCTGTTTGATCAGCCGGTCCAGCTCGTCGAGCAACTCACGATCCCGTTCACTAACCGTATCTACAATGCAGGCCAGTACGGGTTCGATGCCCTCGGCTCCATGACCGAGCAGCCCATCGATAACGTCCTCTCTAATCCCGTGCTCAAACTCTTCGCGCGAAACTGCCGGAGAGTATAAAAACGCGCGCCCATCTTTGCGGCGATCAAGCAGCTTCTTTTTATAGAGCCGGTCGAGAGTCGTCATCAGGGTTGTATAGGCGATCTGTTCGTCGAAGGCGACGAAGACATCACGCACACTGAGTTCCCCGCGCCGCCAGGCTTCGTTCAGCACCTGGCGTTCGAGCTTGCCCAGCGCCAGCGTTGCAACTTCGCTTGGTCGGCGGAATCCACGCAGAAGAAATCTTGGTGTTTTCATGCGGGGGCATTGTCGAACAGGAAATGACCTCTGTCAATGGTGAGGTTGGATGGTAATGCTCCGGTAGGTCCATGGCGGAGCACTACCGTTTGGATAGGAGCGTTGACCTCGCGTACCTTTGCGAATACCCTTGCGGCCCTGGCGTTGAAAAGATCTCTAAACGCATGAATCGTTCATCTCGGAAGAAGTGTAACCAAGAGTGATCAAGCTTCTGGAAGGGTCGTGAGTTGTGACAGTCGCAGATACAACTGTGCAGTTACTAAAGAATCCGAGTAAGGACGAGCGCGTCTCGGCAGCAACAATGCTCGGAGAGCTTGAGCATGGGCACGACGATGCGGTACCAGCTCTCCAGCAAGCCCTGCGGGACGCTGACCGCGATGTGCGCCTGGCGTCCTTGAATTCCTTAATGAAAATCTGGCGGACCTTGCATGCGCCCTCAATGCTGACCTTTGCTGATGAGCATGAGCAAGATCCCGGGCAATTGTTCGAATCCGTAATCCCGGAATTGAAGAAGCTCCTGCACGATCAAGACAAGCATGTTCGATTCCAGGCTGCGGATTTACTGCGGAATCTCTACAGCGCTAACGACGACGTGTTGAACGTCTTCATTGCGTCGGCGCGCGACCATGACGAAGGGTTACGGCGGCGCGCGGCTTTTGCGCTCTGGCAAGGTGCTGCGGATCTCGAGTTGGTCTTGAGCTCGGCTGCTCCTTTCCTCGGAGGAGATCGTGCGCCGCTTCATGAAGTCGCTAGCGAGCAAGCCATCGCGGTTTTGATCGAGTTGCTGCACGACACTAGCCGAGATGTGCGCGAGTACACTGTGAATGCGATCCAAAGCCTCGGGCCGCAAGCGAACGCCGCGGCTTCAGCTCTGCTCTTAACGCTCGAGGACCATGATGAAGTAGTCCGCTTCAAGGCGGCTGGAGCTCTGTCGAGCGTCGGCGGACCAGTTGAGGCAGCGTTGCCAATCCTGATCGAAGCGTTGACCGACGACGATCGGTTGAAGCGCAAAGCGGCGGCGTTTTCCTTGCGAACGCTGGGGCCAGTGGCGAAGCCCGCAACTCCGGCATTGATTAGGGCGCTGAAGGATGTCGAGACTCGTGTACGTGCGCGTTGCGCTGCAGCGTTGGGCAACATCGGGCCGGAAGTTGGCGATGACGCAATTCAAGCTCTCATCGCGCTGGGAAGTGATCGCGACCAACGCGTACGCGAGGCCGCAGCCCAGGCTCTCGCCGACATTGGTAAGGATGTGGTGGCAGGTGCTCAAAAAAGAGCGGCTGGATTCAAGGCCAGAGACTCGTTTCCGCTTTTCGGATTCAAGCCGGAGGATGTTCCTGGACTGATTTTTATGCTGCGAGATCCGAACGCGGACATTCGTGCTTACGCAGCAACCGCTATTGGGCTTGCGAGTGGAGACGCACACAAAGGCATTCCTGATCTAATCGCCCTTCTCAAGGACGCAGACGCCGACGTGCGCAGGCGTGCGGCGCAGACTCTCAAAGGGATCGGCGACGCTGCCGCGCCGGCGCTTAGAGAAGCCGCGCAATCGGGCGATCCTCTAGTGAGCGAAGCGGCGCAATCGTTGCTTGCAGGGCCAGCAAGATGAACTCGCGCCGATCGCGCGCCCATGTAGTTACTCCTATAACATCAACAATGGCGATCTCAGGTCCGAAGGGCCGGCACTTAATAGCCACGTCCGTGAGGACCTGGATCAAGAGAATCGTACTTCGATGAGCGCCGAAGGTGCGGAACACGTTCGTCGCTAGTGTGCTGCGTCAAACATCCCGTTACATCGCCAAGGCGATTCGAGGTCTTGTTGCGGACCTCGCTGGCGTCAACAGCCCTTGCTGACGCGCGGGCTTCTGCTTGGTTTTCGTACCTTCAGTGGTCACGGCGACTTAACCAAGCAGAAGCCCGACCGTAAGGGAGGGCTTTTCGGATAAGTTAGGATCTGTTTGACGCAGTGCAGTAGTGATATAGTGGCTCAGTTTGAATTCTCTGCGCGTCCTCAGCGTTCTCTGCGCCTCGGCGGTGAGTAGTGTCCGCACTTTTCTCCACCGCAGAGGCGCCGAGCACGCAGAGAAAAACCACACTGAGCCACTACCGAACTTCCCGGTACCACTACCCACTTCCCAGCTCGATTTCCACACATCGCCGTTTCGCGCTACTATTTAGAATTTGCTGAAGGCCCCAAATCCCGTCCGTGGGGCTGTGCCCAGGAATTACGCTATGCCTGAAGACGCCATCGAAGTCCGCGGAGCCCGGGTTAACAACCTCAGAAACATTTCTTTCTCGCTCCCCTTAAACCAGATAACCGTAGTCACCGGCGTCAGCGGCTCAGGCAAATCGTCCCTGGCTTTCGACACCGTGTACGCCGAGGGCCAGCGCCGATACGTGGAATCCCTGTCCGCATATGCTCGCCAGTTCCTGGAGCGGATGGATAAGCCCGACGTCGACGAAGTGCGCGGCATTGCCCCGGCCATCGCCATCAGGCAAAAGAACTCGACGCGCAATCCACGCTCGACCGTGGGCACACAAACCGAAATTTACGACTACCTGCGGCTGCTTTATGCGCGCGCCGGCACGACTTTCTGCCGCGTCTGCGGCCGCCAAATCTATCGCGACTCGCCGGAATCGATTGCCGATGAAGTGTTAGCCAAACTCCAGGAGGGCACGCGATTCTATGTTCTCTTCCCCGCTCAGGCCGGCCTGACTGAGACGTGGGAGAACGGAGACACGGAAAGAAAAGCGACGGGGCGATGGGCTGACGGGGCGGCGGCGCGACAGGGAGCAAAGAAAAAGAAACCCGGAAAGTCACCCCGTCACCCTGTCTCGCCATCTCCCCGTCACGTCATCACAGCCCACATCATGAGCCTGATGCAAAGAGGCTTCACGCGGCTGTTCGTCGCCGGCGAAACGATCGACTTGCGCTCGCCGGACGACTTCACTCGCGCGAATTTCGATAACGTGTACGTGCTCATCGATCGGCTGGCAGCGCGGCCTGATGTGCGGCAGCGTCTGGTTGATTCCCTGGAGATCTGCTTTCAGGAAGGCCACGGCTCAGCACTAATCGAAACCGCCGAGGCAGACCCGCAGACCTATAGTTTTTCAGAAAAGTTCGCCTGCAAGCATGACGGCACCGTCTATGCGCAGCCTGAACCGCGTCTGTTCAGCTTTAACAATCCGTACGGCGCGTGTCCCACCTGTCAGGGCTTTGGCAACACGATTGGTCTCGATCTTGATCTGGTGATTCCCAACCCCGGACTTAGTTTGAATGAGGGAGCGGTCGAACCCTGGACCAAGCCTCAGTACGAGTGGGCCTTGAGCGAGTTGAGGCAATTCGCCAGGACTGAAAAAATTTCCCTGGACGTTCCCTTCAATCAACTATCACGCCCGGAGCAGCGCGCCGTGGTTCAGGGCAAAAACGGTTGGGCCGGCGTGCGCGGATTCTTCGACTGGCTGGAAACAAAGAAGTACAAGCTGCACGTGCGCGTCTTCCTGTCCAAGTATCGCGGCTTTACTTTGTGTCCCGACTGCGGCGGCGCCCGTCTGCGGCAGGAAGCACGCGACGTGAAAGTCGGCGGACGCACGCTGCCCGAAGTTTGTGCGCTTTCGATTAGCAAGACTGCTGGGTTTTTTGATTCGCTGGAGTTGTCCGACGAACAGACGGCGATTGCGGATCGCATTCTGTTTGAGATCCGCCGCCGCCTTCGTTTCCTGGTCGAGGTGGGCCTGGACTATCTAACGTTGGATCGGTTGGCGTCGACCCTCTCCGGAGGCGAAGCACAGCGGATCCAACTGGCGACCAACCTGGGATCGGCTCTGGTGGGCGCGCTCTACGTGCTTGACGAGCCGTCGATCGGCTTGCATCCAAGAGACAACGAACGCCTGATCCATTTGCTTGAGAATCTGCGCGATATCGGCAATACGGTGTTGGTCGTTGAGCATGACGCCGAAATGATGCGCGCCGCCAATCACATTCTGGATATTGGACCAGCAGCCGGCGAGTTGGGCGGCCGTGTGATCTACGAAGGCAGCTTTGCCGGGTTGCTGAAGGATGAGGCCTCGCTCACCGCTCGTTATCTCCGCGGCGATGCGGAAATCAAAGAGCCCAAGCAACGGCGGGCCGTTCAGAAACGCCGCATCGCCCTGCATGGGGCCAGCGAACACAACCTGAAATCGATTGATGTCGAATTGCCCCTGGATCTGCTGCTGTGCATTACGGGAGTCAGCGGTTCGGGTAAGTCAACCCTGATTCACGATTGCCTGTACGCGGGTCTGAAAAAAGTGCGCGGCGATTGGCAGGGACACGTCGGCGCTTTTCACAGACTGGACGGCGGGCAGTTGGTCGACGACGTGATCCTGGTGGACCAGTCCCCGATCGGCCGCACGCCGCGATCAAATCCGGTCACCTACATAAAAGTTTACGACGGCATTCGTGAAGTGTTCGCCAGCACGCGCGAGGCCAAGGCCCGCGGATTCGATCCGTCTCACTTTTCTTTCAATGTGCCCGGCGGCCGCTGCGAGGTTTGTCAGGGCGACGGTACCGTCACCGTCGAAATGCAGTTCCTCGCTGACGTCGAGCTGGTTTGCGAAGAGTGCAAGGGCACGCGCTTCAAGCAACAGGTCCTGGACATCCGCTATCGCGGCCGCAGTATTCACGAAGTATTGAAAATGACCGTGCGCGAGGCCATTCAGTTCTTTCGCGACGTACCCAGGATTTTGAACAGGCTGCGGGTGTTGGATGAGGTGGGACTGGGATACCTGAGACTGGGCCAGTCGGCCACTACACTCTCAGGCGGCGAAGCTCAGCGCATCAAACTCGCCGCGCATCTTTCCCGGCGCACTGGCTCAAAGACACTTTTCATCTTTGATGAGCCGACGACAGGTCTACACTTTGACGACATCAACAAACTCCTGGCCGCGTTTCGCGCGTTAATCGAAGCCGGTGGCTCACTGATCGTGATTGAGCACAACCTGGATGTGATCAAGACCGCCGACTACGTCATCGATCTCGGACCCGAAGGCGGGGATGCCGGCGGATACGTGGTGGCAACAGGGACGCCGGCAGAAATTATGCAGGAACCGAAGTCTCACACCGGACGGTTTTTGAAGCAGCACCTGGCGCGCTCGAACGGCCACGCCGGCTGAAGCCAGAGCCGAGTCCAGTTGCCTCCGGACGAGACATGAAGACTGTTCAACCGGCTACTGGGACCGCGGGCGTCCCGCCCGCCATTGGCAAGAACTCAAGTTACTTCTCCGTTAGTGGCTGTGAGACTAATGCGGGCGGGACGCCCGCGGTCCCAGCGATTGATATTATTTCGATTGCCAGATCAGCCGGACCATTCAGATAAGTGGGCGTGACGAGATGGACGCGTTCGCGGCTCAGATGCCTTGGTGGGGCTTTGCTGATGATTCTATCACCACCCGCCAGTGAAAGCAGGCACCAACCGGAGGAACCTCGTTTAGATAGGGCACTTGTGCCCCTGCCGCGCGGCGGACAAGTCCGCTATCTAAACAGCCGACGCCTAATTCCGAGGTGGCGACAGAATTCTAACCCAATTCGCCTAAGGCTTATTGATCTCTGCTAACAGCATCTCGCCATATTCCGACTTCAACTCTCGCAGTGCCTGGCGCTGTTCCCTGGCCTCGCTCTTCTTTCCCAGCATCACGTAAGCCATGCCTAAGTTGTAATGCGGCACTTCCTTTTCCGGCTTCAGGCGAACGGCACGCTGGAAAGGCTCGAGGCTTTGGGCATACTGACCCTGCGCGTAATAACTGAGGCCCAGATAGGCGAAAGCCTCGTCGTCATTCGCATTCAAAACCGTCGCGCGGGCAAAGGCTTGAGCGGCCTCGTTGTAATGCGCCAAAGTGTATTGCGCCACACCGAGCCCGTAATAAGCATCCTGATAATCCGCTTTGAGACCAATGGCCAGATTGTATTCATCAGCCGCTTCGGCATAACGCTTTTGCCGGGCGTAGACCACGGCGATTTTGAAATGGCCCCTGGCGTATGTTGGTTGAACGCGAATGACCTGTCGCAAGACCTCGATCGCTTCGTCGTACTTTTGCTGCTCGCCGTAGGCGCTTGCCAGGTTGTCATAAGCTTCCAACAGGTTCGGCTTCAAGGCGACGGCGCGCTTATAGTTTTCAATCGCTTCGCTGTAGCGCTTCTGCTTTGCCTGGACGAAGCCCAGATCGTTGAAAGCTTCAGCGTAATCGGGTTTCAGTCGGGTCGCTTCGCTGTACGCGGCAGCAGCATCGTCGTAATGCTGCTGATCAAAGAATGTGTTTCCCAGACCGTAGTACGCACGCGCCTCCTTCGGATTCAAGGTCAGGGCGCGCCTGTATTGGCTCTCGGCTTCGGAAAAGTTCTTTTCATCGCGCGCCTTGTTTCCCAGCTCGATTGCTGCTTCGACTTGATCGTCGATGGCCAAATTATTCAACGGCACGCTCTGAACTGCAGTAGTGACAGGCGGATGAGGAACGGTAAGTTGGAGGTTCGGCTGTTGGGCAAAAGCGTGGGCGAGACCCGCAATGGCCAGGCAGCAACCGGCCAAGACAAAGCTTCTGACTCCCCCGAAACGACTTTCCTTGTTCATGGTATTGAGTAACAACAGCCGCGCCGATCTTAGCGAAGTTGACCGGAATGCGCTAGAGTCTGGCTGAGTGAATACTTTAACGCAAAGGACGCAAGGGTTCTTCGCAATGGATGCAAAAGGGACAAACTCTGCGCTCCTTTGCGAAGAACCTTTGCGTCCTTTGCGTTAAAGTATTCATTCAGAAGCTCAGTAGCTGCATGTTTTGAGCTTCAGGAAACGCATACATATGACACTGAAAGAAAAAATCATCTCGGATCTAACCACTGCCATGAAATCCCGCGAGGTGGCGCGCACCTCAACGCTGCGCATGGTCAAGGCCGCGTTCATGAATCGCGAAATCGAAAAACGCGCCGAGCTTGACGAAGAGGAGAGCCTGAAGCTGCTCCGCTCGATGGTCAAACAACGTCGCGACTCAATCGAGCAGTACGTCAAAGGCGCTCGCCAGGAACTGGCGGACAAAGAACAGGCTGAGATCGAGATCATCGAAGCGTACTTGCCTCAGGGAGCCTCAGCAGGACAAATTGAGATCGCCGTCAGCGAGGCAATCGCCGAAACCGAAGCCACTTCGATGAAGGATATGGGCAAGGTGATGAAAGCGGTTCAGGCGAAGCTCGCCGGACAAAATGCCGACGGCCGAACGGTGAGCGAGATAGTGAAGGCCAAGCTTGGCGGGTAGAAACAGAAGCCATCCGCAGATTACACAGATTACGCAGATTTCTTAAAACGTAAGAAGCAGGCTTAGTGGCAGGCATTGTCGGAATGCTGAAGAACTCAAAGCCGGGCGCATTGTTGAACTCCGGGACTGGATTGATTTTTTCTGCTGACTTTACAACCACCACTACCTTCCTGTTCGATCTTGCCGCACGCTCACCAGGCTACCATCGCTTTGCCTTAACCAAATCTGTGTAATCTGCGGAAGCCTTTCACCTCGCCAGCTCACACACCAACATCTCCAGTTGCAAACGCGGTGTGCCCAGTGAGGTCTTGATCGCCAGGTCGGCGGCGGCAATCTTCTGCAGGCCGCGAGCCAACTCAGCCTCGCTGCTGCGTTGGACCATCGCGAGGTATTCACTCTGCCTGTTATAGGGCATGCGAATCACCTTGAAGACGTCCTGGCGGCCGCGCCGCTTCATGATGTCTTTGGCCAGCGCCAAACGATGATAGTTGCCCGCTATCAACCCAATGAGCATCAAAGGTTCGACGTCGTCCTGCAGCAGCCGGTACAAAACCTCGAGTGCCTTCTTCCGGTTGCGCGCGATCAAGTGATCCGTGAGGGCAAAATTCGACAGCTCGCGCGAGCGTCCGATCAGTGCGTCAACGATCTCCTGAGTGATCCGTTTTGTATCAAGCGCGGCGGTCGCCAGCTTTTCCAACTCGCTCTGTAAGGTCTGGATATCTGTACCCACCAGCGCAACGATCTCAGTGAGCACCTGGTCGTCCGCGGCTACCTTCAGCGGCCTGAGGTAATCCTTCGCCCATCTCCGGGCATCGATGTCAGAGATCGAATGGCACTCAATCACCGTGCAGCGTTCCAGCAGTGACTTTGCCAGCGTCCGGCGTTTGTCCAAATCGGCGGCAATGAAGATCGCGACTGTGGTTGCCACCGGATTTTCAAGATAGCGCTTGAGCGCTTCTTCTTCCGTCTCGCGCAACTTGCCGAAGTCCTGAATGTAAACGACTCGCCGGTCAGACATCATCGGAAACTGCTCGGCAGCCGCAATCGCATCAAGCGCGCTCTGGCTGAGCAGGCTGAAGCGCGCTTCGTTGAATTCGCGCAGCAAGCTGTCTTTCAGAGCGGCCTCGGCGACCGCTCGCGCCGCCTGGTCACGCAGGTAGGTCTCTTCACCGATTAGCAGATAAAGCGGCGAGATCTTTCCTTCCTTGAGCGAGGTTTCCAGTTGTTGGCGGGTGAGATTAGGCATTGGTTATTTCGTAGAGCATAGCTCTGAAAGTCTGAGCAGTTCGGTTAGCCCGCGAAGCGCGGCGACAGCATAAAGCCTGGGGTGGAGCGCAGCGGAACCCCAGGGATCGTAGGACCAGGCGAAAAAAGCCCGTGAAGCGGGCGACAGTCGTTTCATCCCATGGGGCTGCTTACTCACTTTCGTAATCACGCAATAATGAGCTAGTGCTTTGAGCTGTCGCACGCTTCGCGCGCTTGTTTGCTTAACTCTTCACCGTCCTGGGGTTCCGCTTCGCTCCACCCCAGGCTTTATGCTAGCACCCGCTCCGCGGGCTTCGAGGGCTTCGAGACACGAATCTTCCAACGCTACTTCTTCTTCACTTCGATCGCATTGATCAGCGTCGAGACAATGCTCTCGGCAAAGTTACGGGCCATTCGTTGCACTGCCGGGTCTTCTTCATTGAAGAAATTGCGCGGGTCGTTGGCAAACTCGTACTCGCCGCGAAAGACATAATTCTGATTGTCGTAAAGCACCCGATTCTGTGTCTGGTCGCGCACCGTCACGGCTGCCCCAATCGTTACTTCAAAAATTCGTGCCCGGCCCTTGTCGTCCAGCAAAACTCCGGTGAATGAGTAGCTCTTAATCAGGCCCTCGATCACGGCATCGGCGCCCTCGCGGTCCCCCTGCACGCGCAGACCGCGGCCGCGATGGATGAGCTCCTGAATTACGGCGTTGGTAAAGCGGTGCTCGATCTTGTAACGCAGCGCGTAGTTTTGAAACGCGGGCACCGCTACGGTGTGGATACGCGCCGGCAGTTGGTTTTTCGTTACCGGTTTGTAGCACTCGGCGAAACCGCTGACGAACGAGAGCGCGATTACCAGAGCCGAAAAACGTAGGATCCTTTTCATGTAGTGCCTTTCACTGAAGTTATCGAAACTCACGTCCTGCAAGATAGATAAATCGTAAGCAAAGTCATGTCGGAATTGAATCGCGATTGTCGCGCACCATTGAGCCATTAGGCAAGCCGGTCAATTTTCGATCCGTGTCGGGAACAAATAGATGTGCCGCGGCTTCGCCGCCCGATGTGCGAAAGGTCTATGACTTTCCGGGGAAGACTAAGCTATTGGGGCTGCGCCTCATCCATGGCAACGTGATAATAAGGGGCGTAGCCCAATGGTATTCTTGCGCTTTCCGGAAGGTCGCAGACCTTCCGCACATCAAGCGGCACAGCCGCGTGACTTTCGACTGAGGCTATGGCCATAATCCCTTCGACCGCGGTGTTTTGTATTTGAAGCAGCAAATGTCTCCGGTGAGTACCTCGAAAGGAAACCAATGAAGAGAGCCCTAATCGCCGCCTTCGCGATCGCCCTGCTTTGCTTACCAATCACCCGGCCCTCGAGTCTTGCTCAGAACACTTCCGCCTCGCCTTGGCCGTTGCGGATCGGTCTTAAAAAAGCGGACCTGGCTGCGCGTCTGGAAAAAGAGATACCGCGCCTGATGAAAGAGGGCGATGTTCCCGGCTTGTCAATCGCGATCATTCGTGATGGAAGCGTGCTCTGGACGCGCGGCTTTGGCGTGAAGAGCGCGGCAACGAAGGAGCCGGTTACGGACGACACGGTTTTTGAAGCGGCCTCGCTGAGCAAACCCGTCATGGCTTACGCCGCCTTGAAATTGGTTGACGCGGGCAAGCTCGATCTGGATAAACCGCTCAGTCAGTACCTCGACCAGCCATACATCGTTGGTGACGATCGACTGCAACTGATCACGGCGCGTCGGGTCTTGACACACACGACCGGGTTTCCCAACTGGCGGCCAAAGGGCCAGCTGCTGAAGATCATTTTTCCTCCCGGTGAGCGGTTCAGCTATTCAGGCGAAGGGTTTGTCTACCTGCAAAAGGTGGTCGAACGATTGACGGGTCAGACGCTCGATGATTTTGTGCGGGCTACGGTGTTCGAGCCGCTGGGCATGACGAGCAGCAGCTACGTCTGGCAGCCGAAGTATGAAACGCTGAAAGCAACGGGCCACGATGCGGGAGGCAACGCAACCGAGCGACGAAAGCCGGTGGAAGCGAACGCTGCAGCCAGTCTACAAACCACCTCACAGGATTATGCAAAGTTTGTGATCGCCCTGATGAACGGCGCCGGCCTGAAACCGCAAACGAGTAAGGCCATGCTCAGTCCGCAGAGTCAGGTCGACGAGGGCTGTAGCAACTGCGTCTCAAGGCCGCCCAGCGGTAAGCTCTCGCCATTTCTGGCCTGGGGTTTTGGCGTCGGCTTACAGCAAACCAAAGACGGTTTGTCGTTCTGGCACTGGGGAGATAACGGCGATGTCCATTGCTATGTCGTTGGCTATCCAAAGCAACGCTTGGGAATGGTTGTTTTCACTAACAGCGGCAACGGACATTCAATCATTCCGGAAATCATCGCCGAGGGCTTGGGCGGCTTTCAGCCGGCGACCGCCTGGATCAAGTACGAGCCTTACAACGCGCCGGCCCGGATTTTTTACAAAGACATCGTGGCGCGGGGAGTGTTGGCGATTAATCAGTACCGCGAACAGAAAAAGAACCAGACTGCCTCATTCGCGATGGACGAGATGCAAGTGAATCGGCTCGGTTATGCGTTGCTCGGTGGGAAACGTGTGAAGGAGGCCATCGAAATCTTCAAGATGAATGTCGAGGATTATCCCGGTTCCTCGAACACTTACGACAGCCTCGGTGAAGCCTACATGATCGTGGGCGAGAAAGATCTGGCGATTAAGAACTATGAGAAATCGGTCGAGCTGAATCCGAAGAATGACGGCGGCATCGAGACATTGAAGAAACTCCGCGCGCCGTGAACTGTCCTGGGTTTTTCCACCACTCGTAATCTTTGGAAAGAGAAGTTGTTGTGAATGAATCAAGTCTGCCGTGACTTGTCTTTGAATACTCTGCGTACTTTGCGTGAGACGCTTCATACCAAGTCATGACCGATCGGGAAGACTCTTCACGCAGAGGAGCCGAGCACGCAAAGTTTCTCTGATTGGTCTGCGGCCTACTTCTGATCAACTCGCAAGAGAGCTCCTGTCGCTGCTATACTCACGGCCGACCTCGCGTGATTTCGGATCGCACCTTTCACTGATTCGGACCAGGGCAGAGCACCTCCGAACCCACGTTCAAGATCGGTTGCCGGTCTGGTAAGTCTACAAGGCCGGTTAATGCTCAGTGGGCCGCGTCAAAGCAGCGCGATCGAGGAAGCTTGCGCACGCCGCTGTTTGGGGATATCCAACTTCAGAGTCTCTTGCAAGCATCGGAGGGATGACAATGAATGAAATCAATGCCTCAACACCGAACGAAATCAACAGTTCAAAACCCCTGGAAGCCACGATCCTATTCGCCGACATGGTGGACTCGTCAACTTTAAGCCATGTCTTACTTCCATCTGCCTACGACAAAATCGTTTCAGACTTCCAGAGAACCGCAGCCGAGGTTGTCGCCGAGACGATCGAAGCCGAGCCAAGGAAGCCGTCCCATGTCGAAGCCAGCGTCCGCGGCGACGAGCTGTCGCTCATTCTGGTGGATGACCGGCCAGCGACTGGCGAGCAACAAGCGGACGATGCCGGGATGGACGAGAGTCTCAACGAAGCTGGCCGCGAGATGCATCTATGCACACGGCTCGCCCTTCAGATAGCGGTTCGCTTGAAGCGGCGCTGGTTGTTAGTCGATGAGAATCAGAGAAGGATCAGAGACACAGACCAGCCGCCGTTGGGAATTGCGATCGGTATACACTCCGGTCCCGTTCTGCTGGGTGAACACATACGCTTTGAATCGGGAAAACTCCAACGCGGCACTTACATCACCGCCGAAGGCTATGCTATCAACCTCGCCAAGCGAGTTGAAACTGCTTCGCGCGCGGGCCGGTTCAGCCGCATCTTCCTGACCCGGCCGATCTACAACCGAACGCCTGCAGACTTTCGCCAGGCATTTGTCAGGGTCGATGCCCCGCAGTTGAAGGGCATCTTACAGGCGCCGGTCATCTATGAAGCGAAAGGGATTGGACATTTTGATGACAACGCGGTGCCGAGCAGCAACGAATTCGTCCCTGACAACCTGAAAATTTACGAGAGCGTCGTAAAAGCTAATCCTGATGAGATTTGGCTGCTCCTGGATCTGGCCCATAAATATTTCGACGACGGTGACTATTCGAAGGCGGCGAAAAAGTACGAAGCGGTTATCGCGACGGACCCGGAGTTTGCCGCGGCGTATGGCTACCTCGGAAGGTCGCACTTTCGCGACTTGCGTTTTATGGAAGCGGAAAGCGCCCTGGAACGGTCTGTCGAGTTAGACCCGGGGCAGGGTCGAGCGAACAATTTTCTTGCGGTCTGCTTGCGCCGAAATGCCCTGGTAGCGTTTGGCCGGGGAAGCAAAGAGAAGGCAGCTCCACTGTTCGAACGAGCTGTTTCCCTTCACGAGCGGGCTCTGAGAATTGCCAAACTGCAAGGGATGTTGGAGGACTTTCCCTGGGCGCAAAATGGACTGAACTACACCATCGCTTACTGCCGCGAGCTTGGCGACAAGAGTCCGGTCATGCCCTATAAACTGGAAGAAGCTTATGAGAACTCTTGTAAATTGGCAGAGTCGCTTGGCAAATCGCCGCGCTGGCAGATGAAGCGTCACCTGGTCGAGCATGTTAGCGGGTTCCTTGCCTGTCAACTTGATCGTTGGCATCGGGCGGAAGACCACTTCAAAAAATCGCTGGAGGGCCTAGACAGCAGACGAGCTACCCAGCAAATCGATGAGAAGGGATACGCAGAGCAAAAGGCCGAAGTATTGTTCCATCAGGGGTTGGTTCGCTGGCGCATGGGCGCGGACGATCACGCGAGCGCCAGGGATATCTGGTTAGAGGCGAAGGAGACTATCAGGCGAGCCTGGAGCCGCGAACCAGACCGGGCCTGGAATGAGCAGTATTGGAGCGATTACCCGCTGAAAGAAGGGGAAGGTTATACGTCATTAGGAGTGGTACTCGGCACCCCAGGGGGACGCGCCCACGGTGCGGCCGCTTCGGATAACCGGATTTAGGAACCGCCGCGACGGTGCGACCGGCCTGCTTGTCTGATCGTCTGTAAAAAGACAAGTTGATAGAATACGGATCATAATCCCGGTGCGATTCGAGAGCGTCTGAGAGCATATTCTCATTGAAGGTCAGCAGGGTGACGTTCTTGGTGGCTTTGAGGACGTCGATGCTCTAGGTGATCTTCACTCCCTCCATCATTCCGGTGCCCGACTAGCTCAGGTGAGTCATGCCGTTGTGAGTGTCTTCCTTCGGGTCGCCCTCTGACTTTATTTCCTTAAGTCTATCTTTCAAGCTGGACTTCATTCCGGCAACGACTCTCTTGTACTGATCTTCGACTAAGAAGGTGACGTTAACTGCGCGGGTGCATGCGCCCTCACTCACGATTGGTTGCTGCCAGCCTGATCGCGTCGGCGACGCGGGCGGTTTCCACGGCAGCCTTCACGTCATGCACGCGGACGATGTGAGCGCCACGCAGGATTGCGGCGGTGACCGAAGCCATCGTGCCGTGCAGACGCTCTTCGATTGAGCAGGGGATTGACAAGGGTGCGCCCTCAGAATCGGCCAGGAGATGCCCGAGGAAGGATTTGCGCGAAGTGCCGATCAAGATCGGGAAGCCGTTGAAGATGGCGGCGAGTTGATCGATTTTGGAGATCAGCTCGACGTTCTGCGCGAGAGATTTGCCGAAGCCGATGCCCGGATCGATAGCGATTGATTCGCGCTTAACTCCGCGGCGCTCAGCCATCGTGACGCTCCTCCGCAGGCTTTCAGTGACCTCTCTGATGATGTCGGCAACGGGTGGCAGGCGATGCATAGTGGCGGGGGTGCCGCGCGAGTGCATCAACACGAGGCCCGCGCCCGCCCTGGCCACTTCGTCGGCAATATGAAAATCAAAACGCAGGGCTGAGATGTCGTTGACTATGGCGGCTCCGGCTTTCAAGGCTGCGGCCGCGACGGACGACTTTGTCGTGTCAATCGAGATCGGAACGTTAGTCTGTTGCGACAACGCTTCGATAACGGGAATGACTCGCTCGATTTCTTCCGCGGCACTGACTGGGGCCATCCCCGGTCCAGGACGCGTGGACTCGCCGCCGATGTCGATGATGTTCGCGCCCTCAGCGATCATTTGATGAGCGTGGGCGATCGCTGACTCAGTTGAGAGAAACTGTCCGCCATCGCTGAAACTGTCGGGCGTCACGTTCAGCACACCCATCACGAGCGTGCGATTGCCGAGAGCGAGTGTGCGGTCTTTGATCTGCCAGAGCATGATTGAAGACAAAAGTAACCGAAAGAAGGAAAAAGCTGAAAGGCAAGTTGGGGAATCAGGCGAAGAGCCCGGATGGCAAATTTCAGATTTGAGATTTCAGATCTCAGATGTCAGATTTGAGATTTCGGAATCTGAGATCTCAGATTTCAGATTTCAGAGGCCAAAGATCGTGCCGGCGACAAAACAAAGAGACAAAATAAGAAAGGCAAAAGCAAAGACACTGTCTTCACCTTTGCCTTTTTACTTTTGCCTTAGCACCGCCGAGCCCTTGCTGACGCGCGGGCTACTGCACCGACGCCTTACGCCGGAGCCGGATTGCTGCCGGTAATCGGCGGCAGGATCGGCTTCAGCGGCATCTGCGCCGGCTCTTTCACTTGCGGACGCTCGGCCTCTTGCGGAGTGCCCGTCGCTGAATCCTCATCCAGCGGCAGGCCGGCAACGATGCGCCGAATTTCTACGCCGTCGAGCGATTCGCGTTCGAGCAGGCACTCGGCCAGGCGAATCATGGTTTCGCGATTCTCTTCGATGATCTTCTTCGCCCGCTCGTATTGAGCAGTCACGATCTTCTTCACTTCTTCGTCGATCTTGATCGCAGTGTCTTCAGAAAAATCGCGGTGTTGCGCAATCTCGCGGCCCAGAAAGATCTGCTCTTCCTTCTTGCCAAAGGTCAGCGGGCCCATCGCGGACATACCGTACTCACAGACCATCGCTCGAGCCAACTCAGTGGCGCGCTCGATATCGTTGGACGCACCGGTCGTGATGCTGTTCAGGAAAGTCAACTCAGCAATGCGACCACCCATCAGAATCGAGATCTGGCCCAGCAGGTAGTCTTCCGTGTAGTTGTGGCGATCGCCTTCGGGCAACTGCTGCGTTACGCCCAGCGCCATGCCGCGCGGAATGATTGTGACCTTGTGCACGGGATCGGCGTTGGGCACTTTCAGGCCAACCAGTGTATGGCCGGCCTCGTGATAAGCAGTGACGCGCTTTTCTTCGTTCGAAATCACCATGCTCTTGCGCTCAGCGCCCATCAGGACTTTGTCCTTGGCCAGCTCAAAGTCGCCCATGGCCACGAACTTCTTGTTGTAGCGCGCCGCATTGAGCGCGGCTTCGTTGACCAGGTTCGCCAGGTCGGCGCCGGTAAAGCCGGGTGTGCCGCGGGCGATCACGCTGATATCTACATCTTCGCTCAACGGTATCTTGCGCGTGTGAACTTTCAGGATGCCTTCGCGGCCGCGCACATCGGGGCGCGAGACTACGACGCGGCGATCAAACCTGCCCGGCCGCAACAAAGCGGGATCGAGCACGTCGGGCCGGTTGGTCGAAGCGATCAGGATCACACCGTCGTTCGATTCGAATCCATCCATCTCGACCAGCAACTGATTGAGGGTTTGCTCGCGCTCATCGTGACCACCGCCGAGGCCCGCGCCGCGATGACGACCGACGGCATCGATCTCATCGATGAAGATGATGCAGGGCGCGTTCTTCTTACCCTGTTCGAACAGGTCGCGAACGCGCGAGGCGCCGACGCCGACAAACATCTCGACAAAGTCGGATCCGGAAATTGAAAAGAACGGAACATTCGCTTCGCCGGCGATGGCGCGCGCCAGCAGGGTCTTGCCGGTTCCCGGCGGGCCCATCATCAGCACGCCTTTGGGAATACGGCCGCCGAGCTTCTGAAACTTCTGCGGCTCTTTGAGGAATTCGATAATCTCCTGCAGTTCTTCCTTGGCTTCTTCGACGCCGGCGACGTCCTTGAACGTGACGCGCTTCTGCTGATTATTCAAAAGCTTCGCTCGCGACTTGCCAAACGACAGGGCTTTGTTACCGCCAGACTGCATCTGTCTGAGCATGAAGACCCAGATACCGATGATAAAGAGCAAAGGCGCCCAGGTGATCAGCATCGGCCAGATATAGCTGCTGGTGCCGGACTTGTCGTCGACCTTGCCGACTCGCGGCTGTCCGTTTACTACCTCATAGGCCTTTCTCAGGACATCAGCCTTGATATGCTCGTTGGTGAGCGGCGCCCGAAATTCCAGACCGCGAGCGTCGACCGCAACAGCCTCGTTTTGTTCGATGGTCAGCGATTTCAACTCGCCAACCGTCATGATTTTTTGCTCAAGCTGTGTCAGATCGATGGTCGAGGAATTCTTGCTGTTGGGATTGACCAGTTTATAGAGCAGCAAAGCACCCGCGATAATCAGCAGCCAAAAAATGATTTGTCTAGCAGTGGAACTCAAAGATTTCAAAGCCTCCGTGGCCGATCATACCCCATGTCGGCACTTTTTGTCGCTTCAATTAGTCAAAAGAACATTTGCCCGCAAAACAAATATCCAATGGTGACGGGCGCGAGCTTATGATGCCAGCCTCTCTTTGACGGGTTGCGCCGGGCACGGCCCTGACACTCCCCAAGCCTGGCCTACTTGCCGATGAACTCCAACCAACCTCGCTTGCGCCTGACGGCTACGCCGCCGGGTAATTCGGCAATGCGTCCTCCCCGGCTGCCGACTAACAACTTCTCGACCCCCACGATATGTATCAATTCAAAGCGTCGCAAGTCTCCCCGTCCCTCGCCGATCCATTTTCGCAAGGCACGCCGGCGAGTGGCGACCGGCGCCCGAGCCAGAACATCTACGCAGAGTAAAGGCACCTTGGTTTCAGTTTTCTCGTTCGCCACGTTTGCTGACGCCAAGGTCAAAAGCTCTTCCGCCTGTTGGTTCAAGAAACCCGCATCGGCCCGCAGAAGTTCGGCCGTGCGAGCCAGCGCTTCGACGATTCGACCGTTGAAAGATTGCATTAGCGGCAGCAATTGCCTGCGCACACGTACGCGACTGAATCTTTCGTCGGCATTCATCTCGTCGACACGAAAGCGCACCTTTCTTTGGCGGCAGTAGGTTTCATTGTCACCACGCCGCGCCCAGGTGAGCAGCGGACGAGCAAGCAGGAGCCGTGACCCCGAGGCCAGCGATCGAACTGTCTCCATGCCGCTCAACCCTTCGGCTCCGCTGCCGCGCATCAAATTCAACAACACGGTTTCGGCCTGATCGTCCAACGTATGAGCCGTCAGCAGAGTCGTCGCCTTTCTCTGACAGGCAACTTTCGTCAAGAACTCGTACCGGGCTCGGCGAGCCGCTTGCTCCAGATTGTCGATGGTGTCACGGGCTCTCTTCTTCACATTCGTTTCGGCAATCTCGACCGCGAAGCCCAGGAGGTGTGCGAGATTCTCGACCCACTCGGCGTCTTCCCTGCTCGCCTTTCCACGCAGGCCGTGATTGAGGTGGGCCACGATAATCTCCAATCCCAAACGGTTGGACTTGACCAGTTCATCGAGTGCCAGCAACTGCGCAACTGAGTCCGCGCCGCCCGACACGGCAACGATCGCGCCGCCAGAGTGCGGCAGCTCAAGGCGCTGCCACTCAACCAGCAAGCGCGCCGCATACGGCGATAGTTTTAGCTTCCGCGAGGTCGCGGTGGCTCGTAGTTTTTTGCGCGGGGGCGGCATGGGAAGGTGAGATTGTCGACCCAGATCGCAATGTCGTCAACTCGAAACGGGCAGTGACCGGGAGCGCGGGCATCTTGCCCGCCCGGTGCGGCCTTGAATGTAGCGCTTCGCGCTCCAGCGGGCAAGATGCCCGCGCTCCCGGCTCTCACTGCTCGCCGGCTACAGATTTATTGTCACAAAGCCTGCTGAGATGGTGTTCTAATTACAGAAACCGTTATCTGCTGATCTGTCTTTAAAGCTCTGACCGCATGCTGTCGGGAGGCAAATGCAATGAATCGAAGGCTGAATCTCTCAACCCCTGGTCCAACTGTGAAGCGCAACTACCTAATCATTTTCGGCGTCCTCGGACTGCTGACGCTGTTCTGGGCCTGTTACCCCGTCGCCCGGACCAGTTACACCAACCCACAGGATTCGGCTTCCAATCAATGGCTCATCGAGTTTCGCAGCGGCGAAGACAAGGTCGAGATGACCCTGCGCTACGATCACCGGCACAAGAACGATTCAGGCTGGGGCTACAGCAGTCACTCGTTTCAGATCGCCGCTGATCAGTTGCAGGGGCTAAGCCGATCTCAGGCGATGTCCAGTGGCATTCACGTTCAGTTTCAACTGAAGCGCGATGCCGGTTCGTTCAATTGTGACGGCTGGTTCAAAGATGGCAACGGCTCCGGTCATTTCACGTTCGAGCCGAATCCGAGTTTCGCCGCCGAGCTCAAGAAGCAGGGTTTTGGCTCGCCGACCTACGAAGAACAATTCTCTCTGGCCCTGAACGACGTCAGTTGGGCGTTCATCAAGGAACTACAGGACCAGGGCTACGAGAAGCCGACGCTCGAGCAACTGGTTAAGCTGGGCGACCACGGTGTCAGATTGGAATACATTACGGGTTTGAAGTCTCTCGGTTACCTGCTGAAGTCGCTCGACTACCTGATCAAAATGAAAGACCATGGCGTCAGCGTCAATTACATTCGCGAGATGGCTGACCTCGGTCATAAACAGCTCACTTCCGACGAGCTGATCCAAACTAAAGATCACGGCGTTAACCCAAACTTCATTCGCGGACTGGCAGCGGCGGGCTACGACCACCTCTCGCTCGAGCAGTTGGTGCGCGCGAAGGATCATGGTCTCAACCCCGAGTTCGTCAAGGAATTCAGCTCCGCCGGTTACACCGTCTTGCCGCTTGATGAACTGATCGATCTCAAGGATCACGGCGTGAGTACGAAATTCGTGAGCGAGCTGGCAGCCCTGGGTTACACGCGCCTGCCGCTGGAAACGTTGCGCGATCTCAAAGACCACGGCGTCGGCGCTCAGTTCATTCAAGAGCTGAAACAGATCGGCTACGATCAGATCCCGGTCAACCAACTGATCCGGTTGCGCGATCACGGTGTGAATGCGGCCTACATCCAGCGCATGAAAGCAAAAGGCTATAACCTGCAGACGCTTGATGAGTGGGTCGGCATGCGCGATCGCGGCGAGCGGTAAAATCCGGGAGCGCGGGCATCCTGCCCGCCGGAGCGCACAGCGCGACTATCAAGCTGAAACACGGTTCAAGCCTACGATCCAACCTCGTAAGGTTTGGTTTTCCTCCGATTCCTTCTGCCCCACCAAGCGGGCAAGATGCCCGCGCTCCCAGTGATCACACTTGATTCTGACGACCTCCTCAACCAATATGTCCGCATAAATTGCCCAGGAGCGAACCCGCACCCCCCGGGAAAAAGAGGACTAACCATGGACATGATCAGAAGGAAGTGGCTGACGACACTGTGCGGCGCCGGCGTCGGTTTGGCAATGGTCGGTTGCGACCTTAAGTCAGCCAAGGACGAGGACGAGGAGCGGGCAGAAAAAGCAGGCAAAGAGAGCGCGGGCACCGAGGTCACCGCCACCGAAGATCTGATGCGTGAGCATGGCGTGCTGCGGCGTTGCCTGATGGTCTATGACGAGACGGTTACAAAGTTGCGCGCCGGCGGAGCCGCCGTTCCGCCCGAGGCGTTGCAGAAGACCGCGACACTATTTCGCACTTTTGGCGAGGAGTATCACGAAAAGAAACTCGAAGAGGCGCGCATCTTTCCGGCCGTGCAAAAAGCCGGCGGTCTGGCGGCTGCCTACATTGGCGTGCTCAACGCCCAGCATCTGCGCGGCCGAGAGATTACGGATTACATCCTTTCGAATACCAACGCGGCGAAGATTACGAACGCGCAGGAATTGTCACGGGCTCTCGAGGCCTTTGCCCGCATGTACCACCATCACGCCGCGGTCGAAGACACGATCATCTTTCCCGCCTGGAAGCAGACGATGACCAAAGACGAGCTGGACAAGATCAGCGACGACTTTGAAGAAATCGAGCACCAACAATTCGGCAAAGATGGATTTGAAGACGCAGTCAAACAAGTTGCCGACATTGAAGCGACTCTGGGACTGGCCGACCTGGGCCAGTTCACCGCCCCGCCACCGCCAGGAACGAAGGAAACAAAGGCTTCGCCGGAGAAGCTAGATGAAAAGAGCCAAAACAAATGAGGCGCATTGATATCGGTTAAGCTAGCCGTCTACGGAGATGTACTTCTGAAAACGATCAGTTACGAAGATCAATGTCGCCGGCGCCAAGCGCTTGAGCAAGACCGTCGCAATCTCGAATCCGTGATCGTTTTCGGTTCCTCGCCGCGTAGCGGCGCTTTGAGTTTAGCCCCGTCTTTTAAGGCGGGGATGCAGGCCCCAATTTCTCGCCCGTCGCGTCAGCGACGATTGAATCATCCCCACAAGTAACGTTCATCGTATTCGACACCGTGCTGCTGTAACAGCTCCAGATACTCTTCCTGAAAAGTCTTCTTGCGATGGTGCTCGCGCTGATTTTGAATATAGCGGACGACTTCGGGAAGATTCGATTTGCTGATCGTGAAGGCCCCATAGCCATCCTGCCACCCGAACCTCCGAAGCGATGGGAACTCTTCGTGTAGCCATTTTGATGAGTCGCCTTTAAGGAACTGGGCAACCAGGCTCGGCGAGAGCGTAGCCGGCGCGGTGACCAATGCGTGTAGGTGGTCTTCAATACCACCAACTTGCAAGGCCGTCATTTTATGCGCACGAGCGATCCCGCCGACCTATGCCCACACTCGTTGTTCAATCTCCGGCACCAGCCAGGGTATTCGGTTCTTGGTTGAGAAGACTACGTGATAGTGGAGAGAGGTGTAGGTGTTTGCCATGATTTGAACTCCTTGAGGACGGTTCAATCGTCGCTGACGCGACGCGGGTGGGTGGGGTTGCGGCCTTAACCCGGCCTTGAAAGACCGGGCTAAATTCAGCTGCCGCTACGCGGCAAATGCGGCGCTGCGGATTAGTGACGGATATCGATCACCAGTCGAAACGGATTCGCGAGTTCCGTGACGCGAAACGGTTTGCGTGAGCTGAGTCCCAGAAGAAATTCGTCGTGTCCCTCATCGACTCCCATGTCTTCCATCGCCATGAGCGTTGGAAATCCGAATCTTCCGGTGGGATAGAAACCCTTCGCCTTAGAGAAGGCAATCTGTTTTTCCTCGAAAGCAATTTGACTAAGGTCGATCTTAAGAAATAGGCGGCCGACAATTCTGATTCTATGTTTGCCGTCTTCGCTCGCATAAAAATGCGAGCGTAGATACTCTATCCGGTAGTTTGGAAACGCTCTCTCAAACTGAAAGACTACGCGATCAAAAGTACCTTGCCTTGAGGCGCGAACGACGCGAACGAGAGGGTTTTCTCTGTATCCGGTGTGGTTCTCTTCAAAGAGCAGATGCGTCCAGGCGCCTGGCTTGCCCGTGAGTGGGGATTGGGCCGACGCGGACAAAGAGATTAACAGTGCCAGACCGCTGACACTGATGACTGTTGGTATTTTTCTCATCTTCTCCCTGATATTCGGTAGGCGTTGCGTCCGGGCACGTATCTACGGTGGCAGCAATGCGTCCAGCGACTTCAACAAAGCCTGGCCGCGCAGCTCGGGTTGCTTCTTTCTTGTCTGGCCCAGCGAAATGATTTTCCCATCAGGTCCGAGCAACATCGTGGTGGGAAACGAGTGAATGCGATAACGGACCTCGATCGTTCTGATGCTTTGCTCGGTCGCCTGGGGCCAGGTCAATCCGTTTCTTTGCAGCCAGACTTTTACCGGCGCTGAATCGTCGTCGTTGTTCATGCCCAGGATCTCAAAGTCGCGCGCCTGAAAACGTGAATACGCCGCCTTTTGATAAGGGAGCTCACGGCGGCAGGACCCGCACCACAAAGCCCAAAAATCCACCAGCACATACTTGCCGCGAAACTCGGAAAGCTTTCGCTTCTTGCCGTCGAAGTCGGTAAAGATAAAGTCGGGCACCTCGGCGCCGATGATTAGTTCTACGCGTTTGTAATCAGACGCGGAATGCTCGCGCATGATGATCTGGTTCTTTTCCAGATCGATCTTCTTTGTCGAAACGTAATGCGTGCCTACACGAAAGACGACCGTCTCATCGTGCGCTTCCGCCGCTTCGGGAGAGAAATGATCCAGATCGATTTCGCCGTCGCCATCGCCGTCCACACCCAGCCAGCCGTTGCTGGCGCTGATTTTCTTTGACTGGGCGTTCAACTGATACTCGACCAACACTGGTTTGCCCTGGATCGTAACCTTGCCTTTGGCGAAGGCTATTTTCGATTGCAGCACCAGGCGATCGCCTTCCTTCATTTCATCCCAGCGCACGTTCTTGTAGTACTGGACAAAAATGGGATAGGTCTTGAACAGCGGATTCTTGAAAGGCAACTGCAGCGTCGTTTCGCGGATGTAGGGATTGTCGTCCTCGCCGCGCATCATCTCGAATCGCTCGTTCTGCCAGCACACCGTCACCATCGACATCCGCATAAAGAGTCGGTGGGCCATCTTCAGATTCAACCAGCAGCGCGAGCAGCGACGATTTGTCTTTCAAAGGATCGTAAAGCCGGCCCGCCGTCACACTTACGCCTGACTCAAGCGGCGTCGCCAGCTTGACCTTCGAAAGGTCACGCAATGGATGGAAGATGACCTGGTCCACGTCCTCCGTGTGCGGCACCAGCTCCCCGTCGAGACTGCCGGTGTATTCGTTATCGCCAGGAACGGCAGCCGCGATCGCTTTCGACCCGGAAACTGTCAAGAGCAATAGGCCGGCAAGAAAAACAAAGTGGAGCTTGAAGCCGGAGACGCGGTGCTGATTGCGACGCATGACGTTCTCCTTTGGGAGCAGGTCTTTGAGAACAGCAACGCGGATTCTAGTTGGTTTGCAAAACGTGTGTCAAAAAACTCCGCGACACGATGTCCGACAAACATCAGTTTGTCGAAGGTGAGTCGCATAGACTTCAGTTTGTCGAAGTGAGTAGCCTGGACTTCAGTCTGTGATCGCCTGGCAGACAATCACAGACTGAAGTCTATGCTACGAACATCGGCTACGAACATCAGCGACAAACTAATAAAGTTTGTCGGACACTGGCCGCGCCTTCTACTTTGTTTTTGCGCTCTCCAGCGCCTCAATCAAGATTCGTCCCACGGCATTGCTGGGCGCTTGCACTCTGAGCAACGCCGCCAGGGTGGGTGCGATATCCGCCGGCGTCGCTGGCTGGAAATAGTGGTCAGCCCTGAAGCCGGAACCCATGATGACGAGCGGCACATGTGTGTCGTACGAGTAGGGCGAGCCGTGATTCGCGGTGATCGGGTATTCGATCAAATACTTGAAAGGCTCCGGCAACACGATCAGGTCACCGTTGCGGCGCGGATAGAAACCGTGCAAGACGCGTCTTTCGATCGGATCAGTGAGTGAAACCGCGCCCCGCAGCAATTGCGCGCGGGTGAAGCAACGAGCAATCCCCGGCACGCTCACTGCCGCCCGGCAACCGAGTTCCTCGATTTCCTGAAGATTCACGCCGTCACGTTTCAATGCCTCGAGATTAAAGTAGAGGTTGCCGTTGACAATCGCGTCTTTCAATTTCCCGGCGTCGCTGTATTGATAGAAATAGTCGGCGGTCGGATCCGGAGACTTGCCTTGCGGGTTGTAACGCGCGCTGATCCGCTGACGTATTGCGGCCAGCACGTCGGTGGCTTGCACGCGGCTTCCGTTCAGCCCCAGCTTCGCCGCATGTTCCGGTATTGGAGCCATGCCGTGGTCGGCGCTGAAGATCACGGTCGCATTCTTTAGCCCAACATGGCTGTCGACGAAATCAAGGAGCGCGCCAATCTGGCTGTCGACGCGCAGCGTTACATCCATTACTTCCTGACTGTAAGGCCCGTAGCGATGGCCCACATAATCGTCCGCCGAAAAGCTGACGGTCAGCACGTCCGTGTCATCGTCCTGACCCAATTGCTCGTTGACTATGGTCTGTTCGGCGAACGAGAGCAGCAGGTCATTTGCAAACGGCGAGTACTCAAGCGCGCTGTAGAAGTCGCCGCCGGGTGCCGCAGCCCCTCCGGTGATCTTATGCGGGAACGCGTTCGTGTCGCCGGGGACTTTTCCGATGTCTTCCCAGGACGGCGTGTCTGCGCCGGCGCGCTTCAGATATTCGGCCTCGGGCAGCAGACGCTCCCACAGTGCGCCAAAATATTTGTCTGCCGGCCGGCTCTGGTTAAAATCCACGACCCATTTCGGCAACTGCTCGAAGTAATAGCTGGACGAAACCATTTTGCCGGACTGGGTACTGAACCAGTAGGCAGCGTTCGCGTGACGGCCCGCGGGCAGGATTGCCGAGCGATCTTTTAAGGAGACGCCGATCACCCTGGCGCGATCATTGGTCGCTAAACGCAACTCGTCTCCCAAAGTCGAGGCCAGCAAACGGCGCGGGCTCGAAGCCACTTCCGTGGCTCCTCCGGCAAACAGCTTCGCCTCTTCGTCCGAAACGGCGCTTACCTTTTTCCCTGTCTGGCGGTCCGGCCAATCATTCGCGATGATGCCGGTTTCCGCTGGATAGGCGCCGGTCATCAAAGTGGCATGGCCGGGCGCAGTGTACGTCGGCATGTGATCGTAGTTGGCATCTACCCAGACGGCTCCATCCCGCATCAATCGCCGCAATCCGTTTGTGCCAAACAGATCACCGAAGCGATCCAGATAGTCGTAGCGGAACTGATCCACCACAATTAGCAACACCAGGCGCGGCCGCGGCCGCTCAGCCGAACGCGGCAACGTTGGCTCGCTCGCGCGCTGTTGCGCAGGAGCCGACGGTGTGCCAAACCGGTGCGGTAGCCCGACCGTTAGGGAGTGCTGGGCGATGCTGTTGAAGATGAAGACAAGTGCGACTAGTAACGCGGCGAGGAAGCGCCGCACGCGAACCGGGGAAGTCATGGCCGCATGTTATCTGATCGATTTCGCGATCGCCAATTGACGCTCTGCTTTGGATATTGAGTCATTCACAATATTCAACGATAACCTTGATACAGAACCCGGAGCGGTAGCGACGGGATGCACTCACTCAATTGAGGCTCCGATCCGGTCGCTACCGCTCCCGGTTCCCTAACGCTTCGACCCGCCCGCTACCGCAGGCGGTACAGACCTGCTTAGCCGTAGGTGTTAATATCGTCTGTCATGATTGGTTGTACGAAAAGGAGAAACCTGCGGCTATGCATCCACGAATTCAAGAGGTCCTCGAATATCTCGACTCAACTCGATCCGACTTGAGCAACGCGGTGGAAGCTGTTTCCGCAAATCGTCGCGAGGAACGACCTGGCGCGGATCGTTGGTCCGCGGCCGAAGTGCTCGAGCACCTCGCAATCATTGAGGGCCGCGTCACCCAGATGGTGGCCGCCAAAATCGGCGCTGCTAAGGCTTCCGGCCTTGGTCCGGATCCGGAAACCAGCTCGATCGTGGATTCGATTGACAGGAAGAGAATCGCCGATCGCAGCCGGCCGGTTACCGCCCCGGACCTGCTGCGACCGCTCGCCGAGACCGAGGCGACTGCGGTCTGGTCCACTCTGCAGCAATCACGAACCAGGTTGCGCGAGGCAGTGGTCGCAGGCGACGGTCTCGCCTTAAGCGAGATCAAGCATGCACATCCAGTCCTCGGACTAATCAATCTGTATCAATGGTTGGTATTCGTCGGCAGTCATGAGGCGAGGCATACCGCGCAGATTCAGGAGATTGCCAGAGAGTTCGACGGACATTCAATCGCAAAAGCAGAGGCCACTTGAAACTGGGACCGCGGGCGTCTCGCCCGCCCTTCCTACCCAGAGACTCTTCGTCCGAATCTTGAGTGTAGCGCCGTTCCAAAATTCGCGCCGGTGGCGCTCAGGCGGGCGGGACGCCCGCGCTCCCAGTTACGCAACAATCATCGTACCCGTGCCGCTGTCGGTGAAGATTTCGGAAAGCAACGCGTTGCGATTTGTGCCGCTGATCACGTGCGCGCTGTGGACCCCGCGCCGCAGGAGTTCGATAATGCTCTGCAGTTTCGGAATCATGCCGCCGGTCGCCAGGCCATCGCTGATCAACCTTTCCGCCTCGGCCGCGGTCAGGCGCGAGAGTTTTGTCTCTGGCTCGTTCGCGCGCAGAAAAATCCCTTCGACATCAGAAAGCAGAATCAGTTTCTCGGCCTGCAACTGAATGGCAATCTCCGCGGCAATTGTGTCCGCGTTGATGTTAAAGACCGTCCCTTCATCATCCGCACCCAACGATGAGATCACCGGCAAGTAGCCATGATCAAGTAACACGGTCAGCAGGCGCGTGTTGATTTGTACGACGTCGCCCACGTTTCCGAAATCGACCTGTTTACGCTCGCCCGTCTCGCGATCGAGTATCTCCTTTGGCGGCCTTCGTTCGGCATGAACGATGTTGCCATCGACGCCGGATAAGCCGACTGCCTCGACATTTCTGTGCCGCAGTGCCGCCAGAATGTCGGTATTAATCTTGCCGGCAAAGACCATTTTGGCCATCTCGAGGGTCGCGTCATCAGTCACCCGGCGGCCGTCGATAATCGTCTGCTCGATCCCCATCCGGTCGGCAAGCTCACTGAGTTGTTTGCCGCCGCCGTGCACCACGCAAAGGTGTATGCCGACCTGATGAAGCAGCGCTAATTCCTCAGCCAGCGAGATCAGGTTGTCGTGCTGTTCGGTGATCTTCCCCGAGAGCTTGATGACAAACGTCTGTCCCTGAAAACGCTGAATGTAAGGCAGCGCCTCGCGCAACAGATCGAGCCGCAACTGATCGCCGACTTCGTTTGTGTTGATCATTGCTTCTTTGCTTCCTGGGGTAAGAATAGGCCGCGGATGAACGCGGATACACGCGGATTAGGAAGAAGGCAACAGGACGCAGAATGCAGACGACGAAACGGGGAATGGCGTAACTGGGACCGCGGGCGTCCCGCCCGCCGTTCCGATCCAGAGACTCTCCGTCCGCATCATGACTCTAGCCCTGTTACGAAATTCTCGCCTTTGGCGCTCAGGCGGGCGAGACGCCCGCGGTCCCACTTACGCCGTTCCCAGTTACGCCGTCTGCGGCCTACTTCCTGCCTCCTGCCGTCTTCTTCCTAATCCGCGTGTATCCGCGTTCATCCGCGGCTAATATTTCCGACCAGTCTCGCCATAATGGCTTTCTGCACATGCAAACGATTCTCGGCCTCGTCGATCACCGCTGACTGCGGCGAATCGATCACCCCGTCGGTGACGATCACGTTACGCCGTACCGGCAAACAATGCATGAAGATCGCATCATTGGTGCGCGCCATCTTCTGTTCATCGACGATCCATTTTTCGCGGTAAGGAGCCCGCGCGGCGACGTCCGCTTCCGGGTTTCCATAAAAATGGCGACTGCCCCAGCTCTTGGCGTACACCACCTGGGCTCCCTTAAAAGCTTCGTCTATTTCGTTAGTTACCGTGATGCCGCCGCCTGAGTCCGCCGCCTGTTGTTGAATCGTGGCCAGCAGCTCGTCGTCGAGTTCGTATCCCGGCGGGTGCGCGATCACCAGATCGTGGCCCATCTGCGCGGCGGCCAGCGCGAAACTGTTCGGCACCGCCATCGGCAAAGGCTTCGGATGCCAGGCCCAATTCAGCAACACGCGCTTGCGCCAGGGACCGAGCCGTTCCTGGATGGTCATCATGTCGGCCAGCGCCTGACACGGATGATGCATGGCCGATTCCAAATTGATCACCGGCACGCTCGCGTACCTGGCGAAAGCACTCAGCACGGGATCAACCCGCTCTTCTTCCCAGTCCTTGAGCGCGGCAAAAGTGCGGACGCCAATCGCGACACAATAACGACCAAGCACCCGCACAAACTCAGCCACGTGCTCAGTCTTGTCTGCATCCATCACCGCGCCTTCACGGTGCTCAAGCGTCCAACTGGTGCCACCGGGCTCCAGCACCACGGCATTTCCACCGAGTTCGTAGATGCCCACCTGCATCGAGGCGCGCGTGCGCAGACTGGGATTGAAAAAGACCAGCGCGATCGAATGGCCGTTGAGTGGCTTCGCCGGATCGGGCACATTTTTGAAGCGCAACGCTGAATCGATCAGTTGATCGAGTTCAGCGCGCGTCCAATCGCCGGTGGTTAGAAAGTCTCTCGGCATGGAATCAATATCAGCCGCGGATTTGCGCGGATGAACGCGGATTACGAGGCAGACGGCAGCCACAGATGAACACGGATAGACACAGATAAGAATGAACCATTCAGCGTGCCCCCGTTGACTCTCCCTGTCTTAAATCCGTGCTTATCCGTATTCATCTGTGGCCGCCTCCTGCCGTCTGCTGTCTGCTGCCTGCCGTCTGCCTCCTAATCCGCGATTATCCGCGTTCATCCGCGGCCAAGACTATTTCGGTTAGAGCCTTAACAAATAAGTCAACGTCTGACGTTTTCAAACACAGCGGCGGCAACAACCGCAGGACGTTCGGATCGCTCGAAGTGCCGGTGATGACCTGCCGCTCGAGCAAAGCCTTATGAATCGGCGCAGCTTTTTCAGCGAACTCAATGCCCAGAAGAAAGCCTAAACCACGCACGCGCACAACCTGCTCGATCCCTCTCAAACGCTCCCGCAAATAAGCTTCGACGTTTTTGACGTTCGCCAGCATCTCGTCCTGCTCAATGGCTTCAAGTGTCGCAGTCACTGCAGCCATGGCGATCATTCCGCCGCCAAATGTGGTGCCCAGATCGTTCTCTTTGATGTGCGAGGCGATCTGCTCAGACACCAGACAGGCGCCGACGGGGATGCCGCTCCCCAGTGCTTTGGCCAGTGTTACGATGTCCGGCACTGTCATATCGCTCGCAGAGCTGCCGGCGAAAAACCATTCGCCCGTGCGCCCGACTCCGGTTTGCACTTCGTCAAAAATCAACACGATGCCGCGCTGGTCGCATAACTCGCGCAGCGCGCGGAAGAACGACGGCTCAGCCGTGCGTACTCCGGCCATCGACTGAATCGGCTCGAGCATGATGGCCGCGACTGATTCGTCCGCCACCGCGCGCACCGATTCGATGTCCGCAAACTCTGCTTGCAAATGGCCGGGGACGTTTGGTCTGCCAAGCTCGCGATACTTACCCAGAAACGTCGCGCTGATCGCGTCAGCAGTGCGCCCATGAAAACCGCCGGTGAACGTGACGATGTTTTCGCGCCCGGTCGCCATACGCGCCATGCGCATCGCGTTCTCGTTGGCTTCGGTTCCGGAGTTACAGAAGAACGCTTTCGTTAATGACCGAGGCGCGACTGCAACCAATTTCTCCGCCGCCCGCGCACGACTCTCTGAGTAGACCAGGTTCGAATAAAACAGCAGCTTCTCTGCTTGCTCACGGATTGCGGCAACGACGTGCGGATGACAATGACCCGTGCCGGCAACAGCATGGCCGCCGTAGAGATCCAGATACCGGCGGCCATCGCTCGTGTAGATCCAAACGCCCTCGCCGCGTTCGGCCGCGACCGGCATCTTTTTGTAGGTTGCCAGTTGAAATTGTTCTTCGCTGGCCGCGATATTCGCAAATGTATCGACTGTGTCCACGCTCATCCTGCTCTGGCTCCGTCGGGAATCTTTTTTTCTGGTACTGCCAGCACCGGCGTCAGTCCGTCGGCATAACCGATGTCGAACAACATGCCCTCGGACATCTGGCCCATCATCTTTCGCGGCGGCAGATTGACTACAAACAAGGCTTGCCGGCCTTCGATCTCTTTGGGGTTCTCGCGCTCCTGTTTCATGCCCGCGAGGATTGTTCTCTGATGATCGCCGAAAGACACGGTCAGCTTCAGCAGCTTGTCCGATCCGGGAACGTCATCGACTGACAAGATGGTGCCCACGCGCACGTCGATCTTCTCGAGATCGGCGAGTGCAATGATCGGTTTGACTGGTGCTGCTTTGAAATCCATTAATCTCGTCTCAATCGGATCAGACTCTGTCTCTTCTTCGGAAACTCTTCACTGAAATTATCCTCTTCACTGAAATTATCCTCTTCGCTGAAATTATCCGTTTAGACAGGGCACTTGTGCCCCTTGCTGTGACGGCGGACAAGTCCGCTTTCTAAACGGAGATGGGGGAAGAATTCCGTCGATCCCGGCGACGCTGGATAATTTTCTCGTGCCGATGTCGAGCTTTTGCGTCTTTGCGCCTTTGCGGGAAATTCGTAGTTTACTGTTGGCGCCACGCGTTTCCCGCAAAGGCGCAAAGACGCAAGGCAGAACCGCAAACTACGCGTGTCACGGATTGCTGCCTGTCAGCATCAGTCCCGTCTTCTCATCCAGCCCAAACATCAGATTCATATTCTGCACCGCCTGGCCCGCCGCGCCCTTGACCAGATTGTCGATTGCGGAAAAGACCACCAGTTGCCGGCCGCGTACCGCGAAACCGAGATCGCAAAAGTTGGTCGCCTTTACCCAGTTGATGTCGGGTGAGCCTTTTACCAGCCGCACAAAAAAAGAGTCACTATAAAAATCGGCAAACAAGCTGCGCACCTCGGCTTCCGGCATTGCCGTTTTCAATTCTGTGTAGATCGACGCAAAGATTCCGCGCGAGACCGGCAACGAGTGCGTCATGAACACCAGCTCGCTGGTCCAATCGCCGATCTGCCGCAACTCCTGCTCGATCTCCGGCACGTGCTGGTGCGTGAACGGCTTGTAAGCATAGAACGAGTTGCTACGTTGCGGATGATGTGTGTTCGCTGCCGGCTTATTGCCCGAGCCGGACGAACCCGTCTTGGCATCGACTATCACTCGATCATTAATCAAGTCTTTGGCCGCGAGCGGAGCCAGCCCTAATAAAGTTGCAGTAGCAAAGCAACCCGGATTCGCGATCAGGCGCGCGTTTTTGATCCGCTCTCGATTGGTTTCCGTCAGGCCGTAGACAAACGCTGCTTGCGCGTCCATCGCCGTGTGCTCGCGCGCATAGTGCGTCTCAAAAACCGCTTTGTCGCGCAGGCGAAAGTCGCCCGACAGATCGATCGCTTTCACCGTCTCTGGCAAACGAGGAACGATCTCCATCGCTTGTCCGTGCGGCAAACCAAGAAAGACACAGTCGAGATGTTCGAGCTTACCCGGATCTTCGGGCGCGGCCTTGAAAGCAAGTTCAGTCAGACCCAGCAGATTGCGGTGAACTTCGCTGACGGGTTTACCGGCCTGTTCATTAGCAGTGACCAGAACGATTTCGGCCTGCGGATGCAGGAGCAAGATGCGCAAAAGCTCTGAGCCGCCATAGCCCGAGCCGCCGAAGATGCCAATGCGAAGTCTTGAGTTTCGCGTTTCGAGTTTCGAGTCTGCCAATTGCTAAGCTCCTCACCCCACTGGTAATTGAGCTTCGAGGTGTGCACTCGAAACTCGTGTACTCGTGACTCGAAACTCGAAACTCGAAACTTTCTTGTGGATCAGTTGGAACAAATGGGCTCCATCACGCCGCGCATTCGCCGCCGGCACACCAAACTCTTTCTCGATATAGTCCTGGCCCATCTGCGAATCAGTCACCGAGCCGGCGACCATTTCGATCTCGATTCCGCGCCGGCGAAACAGTTCAATGCCGCCCCAGGCGCCGACATAATCCGACGCGCAGAAAATGATCGCCGCCGTTGCCTCGCGCAACTCCCGATCGTCGAACACTGATTCGACTGAATAACCTCCCAGGATTCCATCGCCCATCTCGATCACAATGAAATCCGGCGCGCTTTCGTTCAGCCGCGCAATAACGGCTTTGGCAATGGGCGCCAGATCGCCGACACCAACGGTCGAAGGCAAACCACAATCAAGAAAACTGGCGGTTGCAATGGCTCCGTGATCGCCCATGTTCAGCGTGTCGCGCAAACAAGCAACGCCGGAAAGTTTGGCCGCGGCTACTCGCAGTCCCGCGCGCGTCGCCTGCTTAATCAACTCGGTGGCCGCGTACGTTTTGCCGCTGTTCATACACGCGCCGGCAATCAGCACCAGCGGCGCCGTTTCACCCAGCGTTTGTCTGGGCGCAAGCGCATGGTCACCGATGTTGAGCACGCGACCGTCTTCATCGCAAACCACGCCTACCACTTCCAAACTGATCGCATCGCTCAGGCTCGAATGATGTCCGGTGCAAAACCCGATCACCCCTCCCATATTCAGCAGATGGAGTTGATCGCCGGCGTTTATCGTCGCCGGCACATCACCGACAAAACCTTTCAGAGCCCGGCGCCGGCCCAGCACCCCAATCAACAAATCGCCGGGATTGATCTTGGCGAGCCGGCCGGTCCGCAATTCCAGCATGTTGTAAGTTGCGCTGTCGGTTAAGGCGCGTACTGCGACCACATCACCGGCACGCGGATGCTCACAGGAACTGGTCACGGCGACTGTCCTGGAGATATCCAGCGGCGAAGTTGATGAACCGGTCTTGTCGGCTTCGATGATTTTGATTGCTGCTTTCATGTCTTCCCTCTCTGCTCGCAGGAGCGGGAGCAAGCCACCCTTCCCAACCTTAGAGACTTTCAATCTTGAAACCCTTGTACAACCTTGAATGCCTTTCAACTTGGCAGCTTTCTCACTTGGAACTACCCGCTCAACTCATATCAACTCGGGGTTAGGAAGGGCGGCTTGCCCCCGCCTAACTCTGCGCACCTCTGATTCTCAATCTGAGCGCGTTGAGCTTAATAAACCCTTCCGCATCGCGCTGGTTGTACACCGTGTCCGCTTCAAAGGTCGCCACGTTCTCGTCGTAAAGCGAATGCGGCGAACGGCGCCCGACAACGATCGTGTTGCCGCGATAGAGCTTTAGACGCACGTCGCCGGTAACTTGCTGCTGAGTTTCCTCGATGGTCTTGCGCAACAGCGCAAATTCAGGCGAGAACCAAAAGCCGTAGTAGATGCACTCCGCAAACCTGACGCCGAGCGAGTCGCGCAAGTGCATTACTTCGCGATCCAAAGTGATCGATTCCAACGCGCGATGCGCCGCCTGCAGGATGGTCACGCCCGGCGTCTCGTAAACTCCGCGCGATTTCATGCCGACGAATCTGTTCTCGACCAGATCGATCCGCCCGATGCCATGCTCTCCGGCAACTTTATTCAACGTCTCGAGCAGGGGAACGGCGCCCAGGGGCTGGCTGTTGATCGCCACCGGTTCGCCCTTTGCAAACGAGATTTCCACGTACTCGGCGTCGGGCCTCGCATTTTCAGGAGAGCGGGTCAGCAGGAAAATATTCTCAGGCGGTTCGGCCCAGGGGTCTTCCAGAATTCCGCCTTCATACGAGATGTGCATCAGATTGCGGTCCATCGAGTAAGGCTTTTCCGCCGTCGCGGTAATCGGAATCTGGTGTTCACTCGCGTAGGCAATCAGATCGCTGCGGCCCTTGTACTCCCATTCACGCCAGGGGGCGATCACTTTGATATCCGGCTGCAGCGCATAGTAGGTCAGCTCAAACCGCACTTGATCGTTGCCCTTGCCGGTCGAGCCGTGGGCCACCGCATCCGCCCCTTCCCGGCGCGCGATCTCGATCTGGCGTTTCGCGATCACCGGGCGCGCCAGCGACGTGCCCATCAGGTAGATGCCTTCGTAAACGGCGTTCGCCTTAACCGCAGTGAAGACATAGTCGCGCACAAACTCTTCGCGCAGATCCTCGATGTAAAGTTTGGAGGCGCCGGTGGCCAGTGCTTTCGCCTCGAGCCCGTCCATCTCTTCACCCTGGCCCACGTCGGCGCAGTAACAAACGACCTCACAGCCGTAGGTTTCCTTGAGCCAGCGCAGCATCACGGACGTATCGAGCCCGCCGGAATATGCCAGAACGATCTTTTTGATATTGTCTGTCATAAGAAATAATCAGCAATCAGTAATCAGCACTCAGCAATCAGCAATCAGCAATCAGCCGTACCACAGTGGTGGCTTCGGAATCAGAGGTCAGCAAACATCGCCACACCGGATCGGCTGGTTGCTGACTGCTGATTGCTGATTGCTGATTGCTTCAACCAAATAGCTCCCATATTCTTTTCACTGCCGTGCGTTGCGCCCGGGCATCGCTAACGGCGATGAAAATGGTATCCTCGCCGGCGAGCGTACCCACGATTTCCTTGATGGCCGCTGCATCGATCTCAACAGCTACCGCGGAAGCCAGGCCCGGCTCAGTACGCGCCACGACCAGGATGTCACCCGCGAGATCGAGGCTCAGCAGCCCGTGGGTCGCCGCCCCATTAGCGCGTGCCAGCGTATAGCGGCCGTGATGCTTGACCACACCCAACTCTTCCAGGTCGCGCGAAACGCTCGACTGTGTGGCCGGCACTCCGGCGCGCTCCAGATGCGCCTTGAGATCGTGCTGGGTGCCAATCGGCTTGGCCCGGATCAAGCTCAGGATCTTTCTTTGTCTGAGACTCTTTTGCATCGGCTCTTCCGTAACGCAAACTGTTAGTTTGCGCACCGGCCACGCCAGCTAACAGCTTGCGTTACAATTCCATGTTTATGCAGCAAACTTGCATAGTTGCTGCATAGATGCATAAAATAACCGTAAAGATGCATGAAAGTCAAATTTGAAGCGGGATATTCCAGTTTAGGCCTTTCATTCACGCCGTGGCCTCAGAAGTTGTGTGGAAACTCAGTTGAGTGCAAGTAGAGCTACGAAATTGAAACGCAAAGGACGCAAGGGTTCTTCGCAAAGAAACGCAAAGGGTTGTACTTTGCGCTTCTTTGCGGCTCTCCTTTGCGTTCTTTGCGTTAAAGTTATTTTATTCAGAAGCTGGACCATGAGCCTTGACACGGTCTCTTCAGCCACGGTGTGAATCGAACACTCTGAGAACCAACTGCACCTGCAGGCGGGAAAGAGTACAGTAGTGTTCGACATGCGCGTGTTTCCACGTCTGCTCTCGATCACGAAGCGGGAGGCGAAATGACTGAGCCGAAAAATTTGTGGGGCGGAAGGTTCAGCGGCGAGGCTGACGCCGGCTTCGCTGAATTCAACCGTTCATTCGGTTTTGATCGCAGACTGTTCGCGGCCGACATCCGTGCGAGTATCGCGCATTGCAACGGACTGCTGGGCGCCGGCGTGTTGACCACAGCCGAAGCTGAAATGATCAGAAAGGCGCTCAGTGGAATTCTCGAGCACGGGACGGCTGACTCGAACTATTTTGAAAAGTGGCCGCAGGAAGACGTGCACACTTTCGTTGAAGCACACCTGGTTGAACTGGCCGGGGATACAGGCCGCAAGTTACACACCGGCCGCAGCCGCAACGATCAAGTCGCAACAGACCTGAGACTCTGGTTGCGAGAGGCGATCGACGATCTGGACCAACACCTCCGCTCGGCTCAGGGAGCATTGCTCGATCTGGCTGCCGCGCACCGCGAAGTGGTGATTCCCGGCTACACTCATTTGCAGCGCGCGCAACCGGTGCTTTTTGCGCATTGGTGTCTCGCCTACTTTGAAATGCTGGCGCGCGATCGCGAGCGCTTGCTCGACGGACGCCGGCGCGTGAACGTCATGCCGCTGGGCTCGGCGGCGCTGGCGGGTACGTCTTACCCGATCGATCGCGAGGCCGTGGCGCGCGAGCTGGGATTCGAAGCGGTCTCTCGGAACAGCCTGGATGCCGTCAGCGATCGCGACTTTTGCGTCGAGTTTCTTTCGGCCGGCGCGCTCGTCATGATTCACCTCTCGCGTCTGGCCGAAGACATTATTCTCTATTCCACGACTGAATTTGGTTTCGTTGAGCTCGCGGACGCCGTCTCGACGGGATCGAGTCTGATGCCTCAGAAGAAAAACCCCGATTCGATGGAACTGGTGCGCGGCAAATCCGGCCGAGTGATCGGACATCTGGCGGCGTTGCTGGTGATGCTCAAAGGTCTGCCGCTCGCCTATGACAAGGATATGCAGGAGGACAAGGAAGCGCTGTTCGACGCGACCGATACGCTGAAAGCTTGTCTTGACGTCACCACCACTGTGCTCGGCAACATTCGCATCAGTGAAGCGCGCGCGCGCGCCGCAGCCTCGCGAGGTTACATGAACGCAACCGAGTTGGCGGACTACCTGGTGCGCAAAGGGGTGCCCTTCCGTGAGGCACATGAAACCGTCGGCCGCGCGGTTGTGCAGGCGATTGAACAAGGTGTCGAGTTGCAGGGACTCTCCCTTGCCGACCTGCGCTCGTTTTCTGAAGTGATCGAAGAAGACGTCTTTGAAGCGCTTACTCTGGAGAATACGATCGGATCAAAATCCCAGACCGGCGGCACGTCGCCCGAGCGGGTCGACGAAAGTCTATCCGCTGCCCGCACTTCCCTCATGCACTGAGGTCAGCGTTAGGTGCTTGAGATCAGGTTCGAGCCAGACTAGTCGGGCCTCCTCGCTCCAGAGACGTTCTTTGGTGTAGTAATCAAAAACCACCTGTGAATTCCCGAGCGTTGAGATCAAAGCATTAGTCGCATCCAGCAACGAGGATTTGGGATCTAGCTCATTCAGATATTGGCGCACGAGTTTGAGCCAGAAGAGCGTCAGCGTCTCATTATATTTATCGTGACCGACGTGATGATGATCGAGAAAACGGAAGATGCTCGCGCGCATTTGCGCCAGTGATTCGGAGATTGTATTGCGCGATAGATACCACACTGCGACGGTCACGTGGGCGCGGTGCCCGAAACCGGAGTCAGCAGTGGTGCACGATTCAAATCCACGGACTACGGCTTCAATTTCGGCTTCGCTGTGGTAAAAGTTGCTCATGGTGTGCCTCCCTGCCCGAGGACAAATGTCCGACAAACTGAAGTTTGTCGGACATCATTGGTTCAAAAGAAAAAGCGAGGCGGACCGAATTACCGATCCGCCTCGCCAAGCTTCAATTTCTAACTAAACTTATTTCGCCGCTGCCTGCTTTACCCGCGCGGTCAATCGTGACTTGTGCCGCGCCGCGGCATTCTTATGCAGCACGCCCTTTTGCACGGCCTTATCGATGACCGAAACCGTGGCCGGCAACAACTCTACGAGTTCCTGAGTCTTCCCTGCCGTCATGGCCGCTCGCAACTTTCTGATCTGGCCACGCAGGCGAGTGCGACTGCTGCGATTGATCTGGCGCCGATTTTCGCTCTGGCGCATTCGCTTTCTGCTGATTTGTGATTTGGCATTTCAAGAATCTCCAACAAAATCGCGTCACTACCAACCACCGGGCTTCAGTGACCTCTACGCGCCGAGATGGTCCGCCGCGCAAGTGACGCATTATGGGGGTCGAAATCGAGACTGTCAAGCGGGAGCGTAGTGATCTGCTCTCCGTTTAGAGCGGTGGAGAATAGTGCGGAAACCACTCACCGCAGAGGCGCCGAGAACGCTGACGACGCGCGGAGAATTCAAACTGAGCCACCGACCCCAACCAAACATAGATTGACACCCGCCACACCGTGTAGTAGCGTCCCTTTGCACCCTATGCACATAAGCTTTCCGCGAACTTCCTCCCTGGTACTTCCACGCCAATTACTGCTCGCTCAACACTCTTAAGGAGAATGTTTCAGCTCTTGAAGAAGATTGAATTGCCGCCCCGGGGATTGGAAACACTGTTCGGCGTCCACGACCAGAACATTAAGTACCTGGAATCGCTGCTGGCCATTCGCATCGACGCGCGCGGGCAGGACATTTCCATCGACGGCGATCCGAAAGACGTCGAGACCGCCGAGCGCATCCTGCAGGACTTCTCAGACCTGTTCAAAGAAGGACGGCAGTTTACAGATCGCGAGCTGCGCGAGGCTTTCGCACAGATTGCCGAGGATCGCGCTTACAGCCTGCGCGACTATTTCACCAAGGCGCGCTTTAATCCCGCCGGCAAGAAGCAGGTCGCGCCCAAGTCCACCAATCAGCGGCGTTACATTGAAGCGATTCAGGAGCGGGACGTCGTATTCGGTATCGGCGTGGCCGGCACCGGAAAGACTTATCTGGCGGTGGCGATGGCGGTTCAGGCGTTGATGCAAAAGCAGGTCAACCGAATTGTGCTGGCGCGGCCGGCGGTCGAAGCCGGCGAGAAACTCGGCTTTCTGCCCGGCGATCTGCAGGACAAAGTCGATCCTTATCTGCGACCGCTGTACGACGCCCTCTTCGACATGATCGAGTACGAGCGAGTCAATAAGCTGCTGGAAAAACGCGTGATCGAAGTCGCGCCGCTGGCCTTTATGCGCGGCCGTACGCTGGCGGACGCGTTCATTATCCTGGACGAGGCGCAGAATACGACCAGCGAGCAGATGAAGATGTTTCTGACGCGCATCGGCTTTGGCTCAAAGGCTGTGATCACAGGCGATGTCACACAAGTCGATCTGCCAAACGGCAGACGCAGCGGGTTAATTGAGGCGCAGCGCATTCTGGAAAATGTGGAAGGCATCGAATTCGTCTACTTCACCGACAAAGACGTCGTCCGTCACAAGCTGGTGCAAATGATCATCAAGGCGTACGAAGCGCACACCAGCAAGAGCAATATTTAAGCGAGAGAGAGTTCAGCGCGGCGCGGTCACTGCAAGGTCGCTGATAACTCTTCGTTCCAAAGCCTCGTTCTTGATGCGGGTTACGCCACGCTCTTGTCTGAAACATGATCGAAGTGATTAACCGGCAACGCAAACTGCAGATTGATTCTGGACATTGGCGCGCGTTTGCCGCAAAGGCTGTGAAAGCTGCGCCTGCTCACGTCGCGGCGCTGACCATCGTCTTTGTGTCTGATCGGGCAATGCGCCAGCTAAATCGCGAGTGGCGCGGCAAACGCGGCACGACCGATGTGTTGTCGTTTCCATCAGAGCAGAGCGCATTTGAAGAGGAGGCTGAGGCGACGCTCGGCGACATAGTAATTTCTGCAGAACAGGCGGCGCGCCAGGCTGCCCAACACGGCCTGAGTCTGAACGACGAGATTGCGCAGCTAATTCTGCACGGCGTCTTGCACCTCTGCGGTTACGATCACGAGACCGACGACGGCGAGATGAATCGCTTGGAACTGCGCCTGCGCCGGCGCTTGGGAATCTAAGAGTCGCGAGTCTGGAGTCGCGAGTCGAGAGTCAAGAACCAATCCTCGCAGCCGAGAGTCTGAGCTCCCGAGTCAACAGCGAATACGCGGACTGCCGACTCTAGACTCGCGACTCTCCCGCGGTTTACGGTTCACGGTTTACGGTTTACTATTGACGCTCTTCTTATGGAGATCGAATTAGGGTTCACGTTTCTGATCCTGCTGGTGCTGATGTTGCTGGCGACGGTCGATCTGGCTTTGGGCCAATTGAGCGACGTTGGCCTGCGCCGCCTGATCGGAGATGCGGATGAAGACCCGGAAGGCCGCTCCAAAATCTTTCTCAAGAAAACCCTCGAGAATCGCCAGCGCTTCAGCTTCGCCCTGTCGGCGACGATTCAAATGTTGCTGGTTGTGGTCGCCGTGCTGGTCACCTCGATCTCGCTTAACCTGACTTCGAATCCGAAATTCGTGCTGGTAGGACTGGTTGCCGGCCTGGTGCTGGCCGGAGTCTTTCGACAGCTAATTCCCCTGCTGATCTCCGCTCACAATCCGGAGCGGACGCTGATCTTTTTGCTACCGTTGATGCGCCCCTTTGTGCCGGCGATGTCGTTTGTCGCTGATCCTTTTCATCGTCTTTACGATCGTCCGAAGCGCAAGGACCAGACGCCCGAAACCGAAGTTGAAGAAGCCGGCGATGACAATGGCGATGACATCCAGGCGTTGATTGACGTCGGCGAGGCTGAAGGAATCCTGGAAGAAGAAGAAGGCGAGCTGATCCACTCGATCATTGAATTCGGCGACACTCGGGTCAGTGAAGTGATGACACCGCGTCCGGGCATCGTTGCTGTGCCTGCTGAAGCTTCGGTACGCGAGGCGCGTGACGTGATGATCGAATCGAGATACTCGCGGCTGCCCGTCTATCGCGAGCAGATCGACAACGTTGAGGGACTGATCTACGTACGCGACCTGCTCGAGCGTTGGGCCGCCGGCAAAGAAGACGAGCCGGTGGCGGTCCTGGTGCGGCCCGTCTACTTCGTGCCGGAAACCAAGCCGGTCGCCGAGTTGCTGGAAGAAATGCAAAAGGCGCATGTGCAACTCGCCATGGTTATCGACGAGTACGGCGGCGTCGCGGGCCTGGTCACCGTCGAAGATATCCTGGAAGAGATTGTCGGCGAGATCGAAGATGAAGACATCGGCGGCGAAGAACTGCAGGAGATCGTCGAAGAGAGCGATGGTTGCTACGATGTCCAGGGTTCGACCGAGATTGGCAAAATCGAGCGCCTCTTTGATATGGAGATCGAAGACGACGACTTTACAACTATTGCCGGCCTGGTAATTAACGAAGCGGGCAAGGTTCCGCACACGGGTGATCATCTGAAGTTTCGCGGCCTGGAAATCGAAGTGATCGAAGCCGACGAACGGCGCATTGCTCGTTTGCGTGTCAAACGCGCGGTGGAAGAGAACGCCAATGAATTGAGTCAGGCGAGGTGAGCAAACGCTCGCAACTTCTTGAAGGGGTGACGGATTTGAATCTTGGCCAACTGGCGCAGTTGATAACCAAAGGGAGCACGTCGGCAACGTGTGAAGCGTGCGGCAAACCGTTCACCTGCGGCGCCACGCTTTCGGGTTGTTGGTGTTCCGAGATCAAGCTGAGCGATGAAACGCGCGCGGAGTTGAAAACCAATTATCGAAGTTGCCTGTGCCGTGAATGTCTGGAAAAGTTGGGACAGGATTCACACGATTGACAGGATATCTGCCTTTGCGTCTTTGCGACTCACGAGAAACGCGCTCTTTGGATTAGAAACGCACTCTTCGGAATTGACCGTTTAAGATGGGGCACTTGTGCCCCGCGTGCGGGACGGCGGACAAGTCCGCTATCTAAACGGGGACAGTGAATCGTTTTACCCTTTTGAATGCCGGCAGCGCAACACACAGAATGACTGGAAAGAAGAGAAGCAAATACCTGCACGGCCGTCGTATCGATCCGGCCCCGATCACTGCGAATGTCTCGGTTGCCGATCTGGTGGACGAAGCGTTTCTCGCCTACAACGCTGCGCGTCTGCGTGAAGCTTGTCAGCTCTTTACGCGCAAGATGCTCCAGCCTGACGTCACGGTCGGTCTTTCGCTCACCGGAGCCTTGACGCCCGCGGGTCTGGGGATCTCGGCGCTGATTCCGCTGATCAAGGCCGGCTTCGTCGATTGGATTATTTCCACCGGCGCGAATCTTTATCACGACACTCACTTTGGCATCGGCCTGGCGCTGCACCAGGGCAATGCGCAGACATCAGACATCGTCCTGCGCCAGGAAGAGGTGGTGCGGATTTACGACATTTTCTTTGACTACCGCGTGCTGCTGGACACGGACTCGTTTTTTCGCCGGGTGATCGAGGCTCCGGAATTTCAAAAGCCGATGTCTACTGCGGAGTTTCACTATCTGTGCGGCCGTTATGTGCACGAGCGCGAGCAAAAACTCGGCTTAAAGGACAAGTCGCTGCTCGCCGTGGCTTACGAATACGCGGTGCCGATTTACACCTCGTCTCCAGGTGATTCTTCGATCGGCATGAACGTCGCGGCCAAGGCGCTGCAAGGCAACAAGCTCGCGTTCGATCCATCGTTGGATGTGAACGAGACGGCGGCTTTAGTGCTGGCCGCAAAACGAAACGCGGGTAAGAAAAAGTCAGGGGAAAAGAAAAAGCAAGGCGGGCTTTCGGCAGTCTTTATTCTCGGCGGCGGCTCACCCAAGAATTTCATGCTGCAGACTGAGCCACAGATCCAGGAGGTATTGGGTATCGACGAGCGCGGCCACGACTATTTCCTGCAAGTCACTGACGCGCGACCCGATACCGGCGGACTGTCGGGGGCCACACCGGGCGAAGCAGTATCATGGGGCAAAGTCGATCCGGATCGTTTGCCTGACGCGGTCGTCTGCTACCTCGATTCGACGGTGGCCTTGCCGATTATTACCGCGTATGCTCTGGCCAAACGAGCGCCCCGCGAGCCCAAGCGCCTTTACGAACGCCGCGAAGAATTTATGAATTTGCTTTTGTCCGAATACAAAAAATCAAAGCGACGATGAGAGGAAGTCTGGAGTCCCGAGTCGTGAGTCTGGCAGGCTGCAGAAGAAGTGATTACGATCCACGAAATTAGACGAAGTCACACGAAAAAGGTGCGGTTCGCTTAGTGTTATTCGTGTTCGTTCGTGTGACTTCGTGCATCGTATCGATTCTTGGATCTATACACCTTGTTTGTCAGCAGGCTGCCGAAAGTTGAAGGCGGACTCGCGACTGCGAACCGGCACTCGCGACTCGAAAAGGAATCATGTCAACCACCACTACTAATAATAAGAAACGCATTTATTTCGATTGCACAAAATGCCCGGCTTACTGTTGTTCGATCTACGACCGGGTGCAGGTTACCAAACGTGATCTCACACGCCTGGCGAAACATTTCGCGATCAGCGAGGAAGTCGCCGCTGAGCGTCACACCAAGATGTACAAGAAAGAGCGGATCCTGCGACGCAAGAAGGATCCGATATTTGGCCTGGCTTGCAAGTTCCTTGACCCTGAGACGCGGCGCTGCACTATCTATCACGGGCGGCCGAGCGTTTGTCGCACTTTTCCGGACAAGTCGCATTGCGCCTATTATGATCTGATCCAGTTCGAACGAAACCTGCAGGACGATCAAAATGTGGTTCCGGTCGTGCAGATTACTTTTCGTACCCCCAAGAAGTAACGCAAGCTGTTAGCTTGCGTTACTGGCGTGACCACTCTAGATTGAAGCGAGTCCAAACTACACCGCAAGCTAACAGCTTGCGTTACAAATCACGGCTTGCTTGTCGATAGGTTGCGGGAGATTATTTATGACGCAAGATTTTCTTTCAAAAATGATCGGGCGGAAACTCGACCTCTATTGCGGCAGTGCCTCGAGCTTGCGGGGTGAAGTCCTGAAAGTCGAAGACGGCGTCTTACATCTCAAAGACGATGACGACCAGACCTGCTATGTTGCCATTGAGAAGATCGTCATTGTTTGGGAAGCTCGCGACGATATGCACCGAGCCGGTTTTGTAGCCACACCAACCAGCAAGTAGTTTGGACCAGCAACGACGGGCCGTTCTCTGACGCCGGCCCAAGTCCTCGCCGGGTAAGTAACACTCAGCTTCTCAAGTTCTTTCACATCTCACTCTCAAGGAGAACCTACTCATGCCTTACAGAAATTACGCCGATCCGGCGCGGTTGTTTGTCGACCAAAATCCCGCCAGGACCACGGCAACTGACAGCAACAGTCCGCTATACAACCCGTGCTACTACTCGATCTTTCAGCATAACGCGGGCAACACCAACAGCCGCGTGATACTGTGCGGATTCAGTTTCTTCGACGAAATTAACGGCTTGGATCCGAGCGCAGACATTGGCATCGACCTGGACCCGGCGTATGCGGCGCCCTCTAAGAAAGTTATCAGAGACCCCGCCACCGGGGCGATTCTGCAAACCATGTTTCAAGTCGGCTTCGAAGAGTACCTCGACATCTTGCAGAGGAAAGGGGTCAACTATCTGCGGATTTGGCTTTTCTCACTCGACCCTACGCCTTATAGCCCTTTCCAAAAGATCTCAGGAAAGTTCGACCTGTCGAAACTCAACAACGATCCGAGCAAACCCAAACCCTATTTCCAGCGGCTCGAACAGTTCGTGCAGTTGGCGCGGGACCGCGGCATGGTGATCTGTCTCTCACTCTTTTCCGTCCAGATGATCCGTCCGTTCAATAAGCCAAACCACTGGTGGGGCGGCAACCCATTCAACTCCGCCGCGAATAGTAATGGGATAATTGTCGGTGATGACGGTAATCCCGCTCCGGAAGCGAAGAAGCTCTTCTGCAAGATCGTCAAACCCGGCACGCTCAACGGCGATGCGCATCAGATGCAGCTCTACACCTTTCAAAAGAACCTGGTTACAGAAGTCGTTAACTGCACCAAGCCTTACTGGAACGTGATCTACGAAATGTTCAACGAACCCGGCACCGTTGGGGATACCGAGAACTTTGTCATTGACAACATCATTGCCTGGCATCAAGAGGCCGTTAAGTGGATCAAAGACGCGCTCACACCGGATTGCCCGCGGTTGATCGCCGTCACTGCGCTTGATGTGCTGCAGCCGCTCTTACTCGACGCTTTGAACGTCAAGCAAAACAACGTGGCGGGGGACATCGATCTCGTGGGTCTACACGGCAATCAATGGGGCGGTGATTCGAAATCGGGCCCCGGCGCCGCCTGCAACGCAACCGCACCGGCGGCCTCTGCCATTGTCAGCGGCGAAACCACCGGCGATCAGAAATTCCATCCCGGAATTCTAAACGCGATAGCCGCAAACAAGGACCGCCGGCTGGCGCTGATTTTCGACACGGATGCTCATTACCTGGCCCAACAATTCCCCGCGCCCTACCTCGCTGAGTCTCTCAAGGCACAGGGAAACTTCAACCACCGATGGTCTGATACGTATTTGAGGCAAGTCGACGCACACTGCACCGCGCTCACCGGCGATCTGTTTGGCCTGGATGACCGGATGAATAAGATTTTTCCGCCAGACCAGAATCCGGATCTGCACAACCGGATCACGGTCTTTCCTAAACCGCCGGATTGGTCGCCGAGTCTGATCGGGCCGCAACCGGTGGCCGCCGCGGGTCTCTATTTCTATCTGGATATCGCTGCTCCGCCTGCCGGAAAATCCGCAGACGGGTACATCGCTTACTTCGGCTGGCCCGATCCCAATCAGCAAACGCGCTGACCTTTCCAAAGCACGCCACGGTGGAAAGCAAAGGTGGCCGCTTCCGCGCGCTGCGCCCGGTGGACCAAGCGGGCAAAGTCGTGAGAGTGGCCGTAGCGGCCCAAAACGGTTTGGTGCCTGGCCCATTGAGCCAGAACTTTCCCGTTGTCAACACCGGTGCTCTCGATGCCGAGATCGTCGCCTTTGATTTGCCAGCGGTTGCCGCCGGCGCCATCAATACGCGCCGAGACTTCACTGGTTCGGTGACTTTCAGGAACAAGGGACCAATCGCCTGGATTGGCCGGATAGATCAGGGCGACGGCAGCCTGACTACGATCGGAGTTTACATGCAAGTCCAACTGGCTAAGGGAGGAGGCTTAGCCACGGTTTTCGTTCCGTTGCTGAAAGATAATCTTGACGCTACGCAGCCTGAGATTGTCCAACCCGGGCAAACGGTCAAGATCAACATGAACAAGATGCAAGTCGATTCGGCTTTCGCTTCGTCTAACGGACAACTCACAAAGCTGCTGATGCCTTACACTCGCGCTCCACTCACTTTCAACCTGGGCATGGGAACTCTGACCACTACCGCAACGCAGGCGAACTACGGGCACTTTGGGACGGTCTACACTGCCCTGGGTGGTAAGCCGCTCGGATTCTCGATCAGCAAACCAAAACGCATTGCCCGTCAATTGGCGATCATTAGCCAGACGGTGGCAGCAAATCAATCACTCGTGGCGGGCTTGTCAACCGGAAAAGACTTTAAGGTCCCCCTTGTAAGTGTGCGCGGGACAGCGACGGCGGGCGCGATACTGCATCCTAAGCGGCGCCTCGAATACCTCAAACCAAATCCTCAGGCTACAGCCTCAGGAGTGCCCGGCACGGTTTTCAGAATAGCAAACCCCAGCAGTGCGGCGATGCAACTCATTGTCAGCGCCGTCGAACTGCATCCGATGGATCTTTATTTTGCGGGTACGTACGCAACGCCGCTGTTCAGAGGAGACGATGTGTCTCCCGGCTCGGCACGAACCTATTCTCTTTCGAGGTTCGACAGTCGCTTTCACGTCACCGCCGCGACCAGCGACACTGTGATTGACGGCGGCAAGGGCATCGACTGGTCCACCGAGTTACTCGGCAACCCCTCGGTGCAGAGTCTGGAGATCACGAGTGAGGCGCCGGCGACGGTGCATGTAAATACGGGGACAGTAGAAATCTGGGAGGACGTACCCGCCTCAACTCCACCACAGGAGCCACCTCGGCAGATGGTCGTGCGAGCTACGTTTGCAGTGGGCTCGCCGCCGCCCGGTTACGTTTCACTGGTGACGATGAATAATTGTGAGAGCGCGGACAGATATTACATTGCCTACCTGAAATATCTTTCCGGAGTCGGAAATGCGCGCTGCGCCTTCGTCCTGCGAGCAAATGGGGCCAACGTGCTCGAGCCTTGGATCGAGATCTCTGCGTCCGGAGTGACCAGCCCACTGACGGTTGAACTGCACGTGCTCGAGGAATGCGTAGACACTAGTACGTTTCCGTGATCGTAATCGTGCAAGGCAGAGAAAGGCCGGCGCCATTGTTTTTGGCGCCGGCCTTCTATTTGTCTCCGAGCTTTGGCGGGATTCAGTCCTCAGTCCGTTGTGCCACGGTCACTACGGGCACCGGCACTCGACGAAATCCGTCGATGTGCTTGCCCCAGTAACCCTCGAACTTAGCGTAGACAACACCGTGATGCCGCGAGGCGTGATAGAAACCGTTTTCGTCAACGACGATGCCCACGTGATGCTGCCGGTTGAAGAAAACCAAAGTGCCGAACTTGAATTGCTCTTCGGGTGCCGGCGCTTCAAATCGAGACCAGAGATTGCGCGCGCTGCCTCGCTCGAAATCTATTCCGGCGCTATGAAAGGAGCTCCAGACAAAACCAGAGCAATCAAAAGTGTACGGTCCAGTTGAACCCCAATGATAGCGTGAGCCCAGACGTTCTTCGATGGCGCCGATCAGTTGTGGCTGAAATCGTGCGAGTAGCGGTGTGGTCTTAAAGGTAAAATTCTTGAGGGACTTTGGTTCCTCAGCGGGAGCCCCATTGGTGGCAACTGAAACTATGACGGGTTCGTCTTCGGCGTAAGCCGCTTCACCGACCTCTGCGATCTGTTTGATCCGTTTGGGTCGTATATCGCCATTTTGGCCCAGCGCCGGAATCGAAAAAATGCCTAAACCTATACAAACAACGAGCACACGGGGGAATATTTTTGAAAGCATAATAAGAGGGCCGCACTCCTTACTAACTAATATGATCGAACTTGATAAGCAGGAATAAAGATGAGGAAGTCTGCTTGAACGAGTTGGATTTTACAGACGCAGATTACCCCTCACAAGCGGCAATGTGACTGTTTCGCGATAGACCAGCCACGGTCGGTCAAAGGCGACCGGAAAGAAATCACCGAACACGCGGAGTATCGCTGATCAGGTTTCCTGGCCCGGACGAGTTGTCCCAACCTCACACGGTGAGCGGTCAATGTGAGCGACTGCTTGCTAATCACATGAGCCATCGCAGGGCGGAAATTCTTACTACTGAGGCGCTCCTCAGACCGTGAGGATGAAAACGTCGCGGGGACTTTAACCGGAAAGCGGTTGCGTCCTCCAGCCCAGGGTCGGCGCTTCGGCTACCCTGAGATCACGAAAGCAAAATGATTGTTCAACCGCAACGCGGTTGCGCCATCTGCTCGCCCATTTCAAATTGTCGCAACCGCTTTGCGGTTGGAATCAATGCATTCGCTTTTACCCAGAGTAGCCGAAGCGGCAACTCTGGGCTGGAGGACGTAACCGCTTTGCGGTTAGGCGCCAACGCTGGACTAGCCCTGACAACTTGACTCATCGACATCAGGTTCTCACCGTCCAAGTGATCTAGAGGCGCCGAGAGCACAACCCTTTAGGTTGCTTCCTCGGAGTTAATCCAAGCCCAGGCTAAAGTCTGATGTTATGAAGCAAGCGCCTCCCGGCGGGTGGTAAACTCGCCGCAGCTCTTTGACGGAGACTGAAAGGAGGCGCTATGAGCACAATATACTGCGGCGTTGACTTTCATGCACGGCAACAAACCGTTTGCTATTTGAAAACTGAAGATGGAGAGCTGGTCGTAATCGAGCTCAAGCATCAGAACAAAGAGGAAGTACGCGCTTTCTATGCGCAGTTCACGGGCCAGGTGATCGTCGGCTTAGAAGCCAGCGGTTACAGTCCCTGGTTTGAGCGAATGTTGGAATCACTCGGCCATGAAGTCTGGCTGGGTGACGCGACCGAGATTCGGCGCCGCGCCCGTTGGCGGCAGAAGAACGATCGGCGCGATGCGGAACTGATCCTGGAACTGATGGTCCATGATCAATTTCCCCGGCTGAATCGACCCACTCCGGAAAGCAGCGAGATCCTGCGCATGCTGCGTTACCGGCAGAAGTTGGTCAAGATGCGCACCATCGACAAGAACAGTCTGCAGGCCCTGGCGCTGCAGTCCGGACTGTCGTTACGCACGAAGTTGTTCACCAAAGCCGGTAAACAACAGTTGCGCACCGCGGTGATGTCCCCAGTAATGGAACAGCAACGTGACCAGTGGTTGACCTTACTGGAGACTTTCGACCAACGCATCCTCGAGACGATGCTCTGGCTCAAACAACAAACCCAGGACGACCAGCGCATCACGCGACTGCGCACCCATCCGGGCATTGGCTTATTAACCGCGCTCGGTTTGGTGCACACGCTCTGGCCGGTCAGTCGCTTTCGCAATCAACGGAAAGTGACTGCCTATGCCGGGCTGGAGCCGATGGAACGTTCTTCGGCGGAACGGAAAAAGTTTCTCGGCATCAGCAAAGCCGGCTCCCGGCTACTGCGTTACCTGGTGGTCGAAGCCGCCCATACGGCCGTCAAAAAGGATGACGACTTAAAGCGTTTCTATCGCCATCTGGAAGCACGCCGCGGCCGACCGAAAGCCAAAGTGGCCGTGGCCAGGAAACTGCTCGTGCGCAGCTACATCATGTTGCGTGACGAGATTGATTACGCGGAGTTTCAACAACGAGCTGTCGCAGCTCGGCTTGCCCGACAGAGTACTAGGTCAACCATACCTGTCAGTTTGATTGGGCAGCCAGCCTCGGCCCAGCGGCAGGCGAGAGCTACTGAAACGATCAGTAATCGCGGAAGTGAGGACCAAGGGGATACGCGCTCCGCGTAGCCTGCGTCCCTCTCTCCTGCTCGCTGGCCGAGTGCGGAGCAAACCTCATGGAGGATGACCGCATAGATGATTGATCGCGGCTTGTCAGCCCAGATCAGTTGAGGATCCGCTAACGACTAACTAAAACAGCAGTCCCATGTCAAAGAGCGATTACTTAATGAGTACCAACAAACAGGCGCCTTGGCGTCAAGCTCGATGTCTCTGTGTTTTAACACTTGACACCAACCAACGCTTCATAGATGTACTCTAAACACCTGGTCCGTAAATTTGTCGTTTTCGAACTACTCCGCCGCGGGTCTGTAGTTGAGTCCAACCGTGAGGATTTTTTGCAGTAATTGCTCGTACGAAACACCCGAATGCTCCGCCGAGGCGGCAAAGTCTTCGCCCCGCGCGATCTGCGGATTAGGGTTGGCCTCGAGCAAATAGAAATGCCCCTCTTCCGTCATCCGATAGTCGAGCCGCGCATAGCCACTGAGGAACAGGTGGCGATAGATGCGCTTGGAAAGGCGTTCCAGATTCTTGCGCTGCTCGGGTGATAAGTCGGCGGCCCGCGTGCCCACGCCGACTTTGTGCTGATACGCCGGGTCCCATTTCACTTTCAGCGTGGCGATGTTCTCTGATCCCTCAGGCAACTTTTCCATGACCAACTCCCACGGAGCATAAGTCTGGATGTTCTGATTACCGATGACGCCGACATAAATTTCGCGGCCTTTGATGTACTGTTCGGCAATCGCGTCGGTCTTGTTCTGGCGGTGAATGAATTCAACGCGCTGCGCCAGCTTCTCGTCGTCGTGAACGACTGAGGCCTGGGCAATGCCCACCGATCCTTCTTCGCTGATCGACTTGACCAGCAGCGGAAACTTCAACCGTTTCGGCCGATGAACTTTTCGATTCAGCCGAAACACGGCAAAGCCCGGCACCTGAATGCGATGATAAGCAAGGATCATCTTGGTCAGCGCCTTGTCTTTGGCCAGGGTCATACCGCGCGGATTGCAACCCGTGTATGCCTGCTTCATCAACTCGAGATAGCTGACGACGTGCTGATCGTAAAGTGGGTAGCCGTGAAATTCTTCGAGCAGGTTGAAGGCGATGTGCGGCTTGTACTCAAGCAGCGCATTGCCAATTGGGTTCAACTGACTGTAAAGGCCGACCGCATGGACCTCATGGCCCATGCTCTTCAGAGTCGAGATTACGTCGTACTCAGTCTTGACCTCCTGTACGTCCTTGCTGCTCATTCCGGTCAGCGTCTCAGGCGGGATCAGATCCTCGTGCACCAGCACGATAATGCGCAGCTTTTTCTTTGGCTCAAAACTCATATGGCTCTCATACGGCGATGCGGTGGTAGCCTGAATGCAACACGTTCATCACCTGGACCGTCAGCACGATCATCACCCGCCGGCGCGCTTCCCGCTCCGGGGTATTGACGCGCAGCCTCAGGTTCTTGCAACTGTCGATCATATTTTCCAGGACGTGATCGATGGTGTACTGATGCACACCAGTGCCATCGGCGACAATCTGTCGCACTTCGCGGCGGATACTTCTTAAGAAAACCGCCGCGCTGGGCCGGCTCTTGTACCTGGGATCGTCCGAGAAAATGCGGCTCAGGTCACGCTCGTAGACGGCTGGATAACGGAAGTCGTAGCGTTCGCGTTTGCGCTTGTAGTGAGCCCTGAGCGTGGTCTTGACGACGGATACGGGCTCGACTTTGGTACGCGTCCTGTTTCGTGGTCGGGTTCCGGCCAACTCAGTCATCAACTCGTCGATGTATTCCAGCTTCTGCATCGCCGGCCAACCTTTGTACCGGCGCCGCCAGAGCGAACGCGGTGTCAGCCAGACGGCAAAGGTTTCAGCGAAGTCTTCCGCCGGATGTGCCTGTGCGTACCAGGCCGGCAAATGCAGGACGTATTTGCGGCTCCTGGGCTTTGGCTTGTAAAAGTCCGGGTAAGTTTGCGCGAACGAGCCGAACAGTTCGCGCCAGCGACGCTTGAAGTGCAGCCGGAAAGCGGTGTCCAGGGCATGGCCGGCTTCGTGACGCAAAATGCGCATGCATTCCGTGTCGGTGCCCCCTTCGACCTCGAACATCTGCCGGCGTTCGAGCTTCATCAGGCGTGGATGCGCCAGGTAAAACGGAATCGCAATTCCCGGCACGCCATCAGGTGAAAACCATTCTTCAGACAACCAGACGTGCGGCTTAAAGCGAATGCCCCGCGCGTTGAGCTCATCGTAAAGACGTTTGATTTGCGGCTCGAGAAAGGATCTGCGGATCTTGATCGGCAAATCGCAGATGCGCGTGTCCAGCAGTTGTTCGTCAGTCAGGCGCTGCCAGGGAAAGCGATAGCTCATGCCCGCTCCTCCAACTGGCTCTGGACTTGTGCGTGGAGTCGCCGCCTAGTGATTTCAGGAAGGGAGACGAATACGTAATAAGCGACAGCAAGCGGCATCTTTCGGACAGGCCTGCAAAAACTCTAAGTCAGGATGATTAAACCAGAGTGGCATTGTAGCGGTCTTCACCTTCAGGCGCTACGTTCGGAGTGGTGATGGTCTATTGGTTCCTCCTCTCGAGGGGTTTCGGCCCCGCCCATGCCAAATTTGAATTAGGTGGTCAAGTCGATCCGCGAAACCGAGCCGCGTTCACGCGGCTTCCCCGAAGGGTTATTAGACCAGCCGTTTTACGGCTGGGTGACCGGAGTCGTTGATTCATCAGGGCGCTTCAGCGTCCTTCTCATAACGGCTTCAGCCCTCTGCTAAAGCTGAACTGTGAAGCCCGTTAAAACGGGCTGTTGGCCAATTTCCCCCTCTACCCAGCCGTAAAACGGCTGGGCTAGTAACCCTTCGGGCAAGCCGTCTGAAGACGGCTAGAGCTGAAGTTAGCTACGACCCTGGAGCAACGCCCGTCTTCAGAAAAGACGACGGGCAAAGTTTCTCAACCACGCATTCGTCACAGATCGGGCTGCGTGCTTTGCAAGTCTTGCGGCCGTGATGGATCAGCAGGTGCGGGAAGATCACCCAATCCTTGCGCGACACGATTTCAATCAGGTCCTGTTCGATCTTCTCGGCAGTCTTCTGCCTGGTCAGGTCCAGCCGGTGTGAGAGCCGGGTGACATGCGTGTCGACCACCACGCCGGCCTTGATTCCAAACGCATTGCCGAGCACGACGTTCGCAGTTTTACGGGCGACACCGGGCAGTTCCAGTAATTCGTCCATGGTCTGTGGCACTTCGCTGCCGTATTGCTCGATCAGAGCCTTGGCTGTGCCGCGGATGGATTTCGTCTTGTTGCGAAAGAAACCCGTGGTGCGGATGTCCTTCTGCAACTCCTTCTCTGAAGCCTGCAGATAGTCTTCCGGCGTTCGATACTTGCGAAACAGATCGGCCGTGACAATGTTCACGCGTTGGTCTGTACACTGAGCCGAAAGGATCGTGGCGATCAAAAGTTCGAAGGCGTTTGAATGATTCAGACTGCATTTTGCATCCGGATAGGCACGCTTCAAAAGTTGAATGATCTTCTTGGCCCGGTCTTTCAGTTGTGCGGTGGCTTTTGCGTTCATGTCTCCTCTAGATCACCCGTCTTGCAAAAATGTGATGCTGATAAATCAATTTCTTCGGAAGGGTCAAGCTTGTGTTTGATTCTAAACCGCACAGCGGTTACGTCCTCCAGCCCAGCGTTGCCGCTTCGGCTACGCTGGGAAACGAGAACGATTAATCCTTCAACCGCAACGCGGTTGCGTCGACCATGTGAATTTCTCCGATGCAAATGACGCAACCGCCTTGCGGCTAAAAGGCAAGCCTGCTTCGTCATCGGGCTCTTTGGTCTGAGGCAAAACCTCTCATGCGTCTGGTTATCCGGTTCGCTTCAACTTGCCTCTTTGCTTAGCCCAGATCTCGATTCTCCCAAACACCCAGAGTCCCAACGGCATCAACACCAAACCCATCAGGGCCAACACCGCCAGTTCGTACATCACCGAAGACAGCGGCGCGCCAACCAGGTGTCCGGGGGTCGAGGCGCTGTTCTCAATGCCGATCAACTTGCGGCACGCCGACAGAGTATACGTCGCCGGCGAGATAGCCGAGAATGGCTGCAGCCAGCGCGGCAGCACGGAAACCGGATAGTAGACTCCCGAAACCAGCAAGAGCGAGCCTTGAAAGATGTGCGTGGCTTCGGCGCCGCGCTCAGGACTCATCACCGGCAGCGCAGCGGCCATCAAACCGAGCCCGACAAAAGCGACCGTGCTCACCGCCAGCACCACCAGCACACCTGTGAGGTTAGCCCCGGACAGACTAATGTCCGCGAGCAGCAAGAGTCCCACCAGCACGATCGATGTGTGCACCACCGTGTTCAGTAACGAAGACAGGCTGATGCCGCAAAGATGGACCAGGCGCGATACCGGAGCCATAAAAGTGTACTCCAGCGTTCCTTCCCAACGTTCGTAGGCAATGGACATCGCGATCTCGTTGTAGAGAGAGGAAAGAAAATTCCAAAGCAACGCTCCGACAACCAGAGTCAGCGTCAACCGATAGTCGTGTGCGGCTACGCCGATCAGCGCCACCGTCGCCGATGTCACCAGCGCATAGAAATCAAAAACGATGACCCACGAAATATACCGCCGGGTCAAATGATACCCGCGAAAAACGAAGGCCCAGGTTTGCCGCATTACTGTTTCCATGTTTGCTCCTCCTCAGTCCCAGAGGGACGGGCTTGTCAGCACCACCTGCCGTAGCGGGTGGTGCTGACACACTAGGCCGGTACCAGCAACTGATCGATCTCCTCATCCTTTGTCAGGTCCTCGCCGGTGAGCTTAATAAACGCATCATCCAACGTATCAGCACTCGCCATGCGCTTGAGTTCGCTCGCCGTGCCCTCGGCAACCAGTTTTCCTTTCACCAGAAAACCGATCCGTGAACACAAACGTTCAGCCTCGGCCATGTCGTGTGTCGTCAGCAGAATGGTCGTGCCTTCACTGGCTCGCAACTCTTCGAGAAACAGTTGCACGTCACGACGGCTTTTCGGATCCAGACCCGTCGTCGGCTCGTCCAGCAGCAGCAGCGGCGGGTTGACGACCAGCGCCCGAGTGATGCTGATCTTTTGCTGCATACCGCGGCTCATCTCTTCGAGTGGCGTCGAAAACTTTGCATCCTCCAGGCCCAGACGACCCAGGATCTTGAGCGCCCTTTGTTCTGCATCCGCAGTCTTTTGACCGTAAAGAAGCGCCGTGTAAAGCAGGTTTTCGCGCGCTGATAGTTTCTTGTAAAAAGCGGCGTCGACACTGACTCGCCCAATGATCCGGCGCACTTCTTCCTGGGCCTCTGGCAGTGAATGGCCCATCAGCCGGACTTCACCACCATCGGCTAGTAGCAGCGTCGCCAGAATACGAATCAAACTCGACTTGCCTGATCCGTTTGGCCCCAGGAGCCCATACGTCTCGCCTCGCTGCACGACAAACGAAACGTCGTCGAGCGCCACGAAAAGCGACGAGCGAAATAATCCATTGCGTTTGCGAAAAACTTTTCTCAGGCCGCGAACCTGTATGGCCGGATGGTCCATGAATCCTCCAAAAACCGCGTATCACAAAAACGATGTGATATCGAAAACCGAGAGTTGAATTGGATTGGGAAAAGTAAGGAAGGAACTGGGTAGGCAAATACGGCTGCACCGTCGCCCCGGCAACCGGCGAGCGACTTTGACCACGTCAGATAACCTCGCAACGAGGCCAGCGCGTGGGCCGTAAGGCTACTCAGTTAAAGGTCAAGACATTTCATCAAAATCACCTGTGCAGTGAAGGTACACGCGGGTGATGCTTTTTGCAAGCAGGAAAAGATTGACACGCAAAGACGTAGCATAGACTTTAGTCTGTGTGCCTTAGGAACCGAATCACAGACTGAAGTCTATGCTACGTTCTTTGCGTTAAGGTTCTCTATTCAGATGCTGGATCGAGAGTTCTAACCCAGACCGCTCGCTTTCGCTATCTTCGGCCCTGTGCGATCTTTGCCGCTTCGGGCAATCCGCGCAGGCGCAACATCGAAATCACTCCGAACAGCGGTCCAGGCGCCAGCATCATGAATGCGTAACGCCAGCCTGCCAGCGCCACAAGACGCGGCACCAACTCAATGGAAATCGTCGTCAGCAAAAAGCCGAGACAAGTCTGAATCGTGAGCGCCGTGCCGATGTAGCGCGGATCGCCAAGCTCAGTGACGCAGGTTGAAAACTGTGCCGAGTCAGCCACGACGCTCGCTCCCCAAATGGCCGCAACCGCCAGCAACGGAATCGGGCTCGCGCCAAACAGCAGGCCAATCACGAGACAACAACTACCGCTGATTGCCATGGCCCACGAAGTCACCAGCGTTCGACCCGCACGATCTGCAACCAAGCCGGCCGCCACACAACCAATCGCTCCGCAACCAATCACCAGAAACGAGGCTACCTCGGCTAACTCCGGCCGGTCTCCGTGCTGGGCCAGGCTCGCGCGAATCATTACCGGAATCCAGGTCCACATCGCGTACAACTCCCACATGTGGCCAAAGTATCCGAAGTTTGCCAGGCGCACGCCGCGGTTACTGAAAACCCTGATCACTTGTTTCCAGTCAAAGCGAGCCGCCGAGAGCGCGTATGGTCCATCCTCAACGAAAAGCAGGACCACCAGTCCGCCAACCAACGCGAGCCCCGAGACGAAGATCACGTTGTGACGCCAGTTGGCGCTGCCCACGGCGTTGACCAGATACGGGGAAGCCTTACCGAGCGTCAGCGCGCCCACTAAAACACCCAGCGCCATGCCTCGCCGCTCGCGAAACCAGGTCGCCATGATCTTCATTCCCGGCGGATACACTCCGGCCAGAAACATGCCGGTCAGGAATCTAAGAACCAGGGCGGTCTTTGGACCATGGGCCAGTAAACCAAAGAGGGCGTTAGTCACCGCCCCGGCAAAGGCAGCGAAGGCAAACAGCCGGCGCGTACTGAAGATGTCAGGCAGGTTAAGTAGTGCGCTCAGCAAAGTGCCGGCGACAAAACCAAGCTGCACGGCGATCGTCAGCCAACCCGCAGTTGCCTCTGTCAGGCGCCACTCGAGACGCAGCGCCGGCACGACCGCCGAGGCGCTAAACCACAAAGACATCCCCAGCAATTCCGCTGCGGCCAGCAACGTCAGTGCCCGCCAGCGCGCATTAGTCACAACCACATTGTTCATCCCACTCGCCTCAGCCCCAGGCGAGACAGGATAGTTGATAATTACATGACGCGCGAATTTAAGACTCCGCCTCTTGTCAGTACCGCCTGCGGTAGCGGGCGAGCCTCTATCGAAGTATTTTCTTGGATCGCAGTAGGGTTGCAGAACGAAGCGGTAGGAACGCCGTAGGTGATTGGGAGTGTTCTATTGCAGCAAGCCGCATCGGCGTAGGGGCCCGCCCGCTACCGCAGGCGGTACTGACAAGAGGCGGGCCGCCAGCGAACAGCTTCGGTGTTCGACTCCGTTTCATTGGGTGGGCAGCAATGTCTATTTAAGCACCCTGGCGGTCATGACGAGGATGAGCGCCTTGTCGTTGAATCCGGCAGTGCCCACGACAACCCTCTCGCCGTCACGCAACTTTACGTCGCTATGAATTGTGGCCTCAGTGCCGGGCACAACCAGCGAAAAATAAAATTCGCCAAGCTGAATCTCGACCGCGCCGGAAGGAGTGGAAGTGAGGGCGATCGAAGTCGCGGAGAACCGGTAGTTAGAGATTCTCTTTTCGACTCCGCCATTTGTGGGCCAGCCGACCTCCGCTGAACCTCGGCCCTCCAGGTACCCCCCACGGATTCCGCGGCTTTCTCTCGTGCGTTGCACTATCGAGGTCAGCAATGAGTAGTCCTTGAAAGTGAGTGTCTTTTGCAACTCGCCAATCACGTCCTTCAGATCAGCCGGATATTCGTTGGGCGTGCCCGGCTTGTTCGACGCCAGCAAGACGTGCATGCGCAGCTCGATGTTGGGGCGCGCCACTTCGGGTGTGTCGAGTCGCTTGATCGCTTCATCGATCGCCGCAATATTTTCCGGGAAATCGCGTACGGTGATCGTGCGAAATTCGTTGCTGGCGGCGAGTTGCGCGCCCTTGAATCCGCTGGTCAAGAGTTTGATAACCGGCACCAAATCCTCGGGAGCGCGATTGTGGACGTCGAACACTTTATTCTTAAACCCGGAGTTGGTGACGTAGTTATCGTTCGGCGCCGGTGTCGGCGCAGGGCTCTGAGCACGGCCGACCACTGCGGTCGAGAGGACTGCGATAAGTAGCGACAGCGATAGCATCTTATAGTTTGTTGATTTCATGATGGCTCCTAATTTCGGTAATGACATACTTGACTCAGATAGTCAATTTGCATGAGCTAAGTTTGTCTTTGCCCCGAAGGGGCTAGGCCTCAAAGCCCAGGGCTGCCGCTTCGGCTACCCTGGGAACTGAAGCAAGAAAGTCTCTCCAACCGCAACGCGGTTGCGTCAGTGCCGCAAGACTTCAGGCGGTCGCAACCGCGATGCGGTTGTAGGGCTAAAGATTGCTCTCCTTCCCAGGGTAGCCGAAGCGACAACCCTGGGCTTTGAGGCGTAGCCCCTTCGGGGCAAAGCAGAGTTAGAGTCAAGTATGTCATTGCCCTAATTTCGGTCTCCATTCTCATTCTGATCTTGATCGTGGTTGACTTCTTCGCGTGTTCGGGATTCACGCGGCGCAAGCCAGATGATTCGGATGTTGGGATTCGCAGTCTGGATTTCAATACGCGAGAGCTGAGATGCGGACGAACGCGCAGACGACGCCGATGGAAGCTCGCCGGAAGAATTGGCGAGAGCCGGGGCGATTACTCTGTCGGCGACCACCGACGGAATCACCAACGCGAACTGTGCGGGCTCATCTCGTTTGACCGTAGCTGCGTCCGACTTTCTTATTCGACCGATGTTTGCGAGTGCCCGGATCCCGTTTGCCTGTACGCGCCGGGGCCCTGCTACCCGACGCTCATTTCGGGTCGAGTGCGGAAGTTCTGATGACTGTGAGATTGAAAACCTTGTTCCTTTGTCCCGGCCAGATGGTGTCT
>Ga0179594_10000010_pt1 | contig 86667 bp, 94 predicted proteins | sample CZOMad1_1_08_16f_FD_148625 | JGI IMG/M metagenome (GOLD analysis project Ga0179594, IMG submission 148625) | Vadose zone soil fungal communities from Angelo Coast Range Reserve, California, USA - CZOMad1_1_08_16fungal (Illumina Assembly) | ecosystem: Environmental > Terrestrial > Soil > Vadose...
TTCGCACGCGAAAGGGAATAATCGGCGTCGAGTCGGAGCGCGGCACGGTAAGCCTCTGCCGCCTGCTCGAACTCGCCGGCAACCATCAGCGAGTTCCCATGGAGATGGAATCCACTGGCGTCTTGCGGGTAGGTCTGGGTCAGCAGCGAAGTCGTTTCAATGCGCTTGTCGAGTTCACCGGTAATGTGCCTGAAGTAGGTCGCGGAGATTTCCAGCCTCTCTCGTTCGCTAACGCGGTCGCGCAGTTGATAGGCTCGCTCAACATGCTGATTGCCGAGCGCAAGATTGCGAAGATCGCGGTATGAAGTCCCGAGCAGGACATGGGCCTGAGCGAATTCGCTGTCCAATTCAATGGCCCGTTTGAATTGCGTGACCGATTGCGCGTATTGACCCTTGCGTCTGAATTCAACGCCGGCAGTAAAATCCTTGAAAGCCTCGAGCGATGCAGTAGTCGCCTGTTCAATGGGCACGTCGAATTTGCGGATCGAGGCCAGTGATTCGCCGAGTTTCTCGCGCATTTCCGTCGCCGCGCGGCCCAGAGCTTTGAGCACTTGCTCTTTGCTTTCGGCCTCCGTCTGCTGATTCGCAACCGTTTCGCCGCTCTGGCTGTTGACCGCCTCCAACGTGATCACGTAATTGCGGCCGAGACTGGCGATGGTACTGATCATCAGCACCTTGATCCCGCGACGCTGGCAGATTTCACGACCAACTTCGCGGGTGATCTTCGCGTCGTGTGAACGCTCCATTAGGCCCAGTGTTTCCCGGGCGCGGTCGTCGGGAAAAATGTTGATGTAAGGCGACTGGGCCAACTGGACCGTCAGGCCTTGTTTGAGTGTGCCGTCAAAGTCCGTGTCAGCCGTGTTGTTGACGAAGTCGGCAAGCAAAATCGTGTCTCTAGCAGTCAGCGCGGGCTGCCCGGAACCGAGTCCCCGGCCAAAGTAAAAATAGGCAGCGGCTGCGACCAGAATTATGCTTGCCATGATGGCGGTAAGCCGGCGCTGCTTCAGATGCGGACGCTCCTTGACAATGGCTTTCGCCGTATCTTTTCCGCCGCTATCAGTAACGACGGAAACATGGCCGGCTATCAAGGTTGACGGTTGGTCACTGATTTTGTTCGCCCCTGCGCGTTCTGTTCCAAGTCGCTCTATTGGAACATTGGCTGCTAGTTCGCTTTGCAGCGTTTCCAGGTCTGAGAGCAATGCGCGCGCGGTCTGGTAACGGTCTCCACGGTTCTTGGCCAACACGCGACTGATTATCTCTTGCAAAGCAGCGGGCGTGTTTTGGACGTCGCCGGCGATTGCGGGTGGCTCGGAATCCGTAATCGCCACCATCGTGTGATGCCACGTCTCGCCGCGAAAGGGCCGATGCCCGGTAACCAGTTCGTAAAGGACCACTCCGAGGCTAAACAGATCGCTGCGCCCGTCCAATTTCTGACCGCGCACTTGCTCAGGCGACATATAGTTGACCGTTCCCAGCAGGATCCCGGTCCTTGTCTCAAAAGCCGAAGTCACCACCGAGTCAATCGCCTGCGTTTTGCCGCTCACAACTTCCGTCTCGGTTAGCTTAGCCAATCCAAAGTCGACCACCTTGGCATAGCCGTCGGGTCGCAGCATGATATTTTCCGGCTTGATATCGCGATGGATGATGCCGGCGCCGTGCGCGGTCTCGAGTGCGCTCGCCACTTGAATCGCGAGCTCGAGTATTTGATTGAGGGTTAAGTCAGGATGGCTGACATAGTGGCGCAGGGTGCGGCCCTCGACGAATTCCGAAGCGATAAAGTAGCGATTGTTCTCCTGCCCAAAATCATAGATCGTGATGATGTGGGGATGGTTGAGCGCGCTGGCGGAGCGGGCTTCGCGCTGCAACCGGCGCACACGTTCCGGGCTGTTGAACCGCAAAGGCAAAAGCTTCAGCGCCACCTGTCGCCCCAGACGCGTGTCGTAAGCGAGATATACAGCACCCATGCCACCGCGGCCTAATTCTCTGATCAGGCGGTAGTCGCCGATCATTTCGCCGCTGAAGCCCTGCGAATACTCGAAGCTGAGCTTTGATTGAAGAACGGTATCGGTAGCCTGATAAGCCGGGCGATCCATCAGCAGGTCGTCTCGGGCATCAACAGCGAGCATGGCTTCGACACGCTGCCGTTCCGTATCTCCCGCGCACGCGCGCTCGAGGAACGCCGCGCGTTGATCGAGCGGGCGATCCAAAGCCGCCTCGAAAAGCTCGGTAAGTTTACGCCACTGTTGGGAATTCATTTCTCGCACTTAGTTCAGCGCCAACTCTGTTTGCAACCAGGCGCGGGCAGCCCGCCATCCGCGCTCGACAGTCGGAGTCGATACACACATGACCTGCGCGGTCTCTTCAATAGTCAATCCGCCAAAGAAGCGAAGCTCGACGATCTCGCTCCGTTGCGGATCGACCTCAGATAGGGTCTCGAGCGCGTCATTGAGCGCGAGCAGATCCGCGCTCTGTTCTGGTGCGACTGCGGCAGCCGAGAGCGAAACCAAATGTGGGTTAGCGCCCCGTTTGAGCCGCTGACGCGCGCGCGCGTGGTCTATCAGGATTTGGCGCATCAAGCGCGCGGCGATGCCGAAGAAGTGGTTGCGGCTCTGCCAGGAAATTGGTTGCTCAGCCAATTTCAAGTAGGCTTCATTTATCAGCGCGGTTGTTTGCAAGCTGTGGCCGTCGCGCTCGCGGCGGAGATGCTGACGAGCGAGGCGATGCAGTTGGTCATAGACCATTGGGATCAAAGCGTCGCGAGCCGCTTCATCACCGGCGCCCCATGCCAGGAGCATTTGTGTGACACTTTGCGAAGCAGGTATGGTCATGCACCCTTCCCTATACTGCGAACTGCCAGGCGAAGGAACCATGCGGGCCATCGTTGTTGTGCGTCCTTCAGGAAATACCCGGAATATTCCTCTGCAACCCGAATTAGAGGTCGAAGATCATGTTCAAGTAACAAGTCGAGAGAGTTAGAAGAATCGCGCGATGCCAGGCCTCGTCTGCGCTGCCGTTGCCGGCACGCTCCACGCGTATGTTGCGATTTGACATCCATTACGACTCACGTCCCTTTTTATGTAACGCGTAAAACGCCAGGGAAAGGGTTCCCTGGCGTGGACTTTTTTTCTCCTGGCTCGAGAAATCCGTGAGATTCCCTTGCCGGCAGCGTCGTTCAGACTCCTGCCGGTTAACAAGTTGGCAGGCTGCCAGAAAAAGGGGCACGATCCACGAAATCACACGAAACTGAACGAAGTCACGCGAAAGGAAACTCTTAGTTCATCCGATTTTGCGTTGCTTCGTATTCCTTAATGGATCGTCTCATGGTCTTGCTTGTCGACTAAACCGCCATTTCGTGGATCGTCCGCTACTCCGACCGGATCAAATTGCAGCGAACTTCTAGAAACACCAGGTAGCGAGGCGCTGCCTCAGACCGATCAGACAAACTTTGCGTGCTTTGCGCCTTTGCGTGAAGCGTCTTCCCGTTTTAACTGTCATAACTTAGGACGGGAGGGTCTCACGCAGAGGCGCGAAGCACGCAAAGACAAGTCACGGCAAACTTGACTCATTCGCATCAGGTTTTAGCCGACAAGTAATCTAGGTCGTGTCGCCGTTCTTAAGGAACCGCAGCAGCGCCTTTTCCGCTGGATGGAGTGAGGCGCCACGAAAGGCAAGCAATTCGTCAACGGCTTTGAGACGACACGAGATTACCTGCCCTTTCTCAAAGCCCTGAATAATGGAGGGGCAGACATAGGAACTGCGGCAGACCGCTGGTGTGTTGCCGAGTGCTTTTGCGGTTGCTTCTATTGCTGAGCGAAGCCGGCGCTGAACCGGCAAGTCGCCATTTCCGTTAGCGCTCGCGTGTGCCAGCTCGCACGCGCAAATCAACGTACCCGCCCAGGTGCGAAAATCCTTTGCTGAAAAGCGATCGCCCATCACTTCCCTGATGTATGCATTGATGTGACGAGGGGTCACATTAACCAAACCATTGTCTTCGCTTTCGTATCTGAACACTCGCCGGCCGGGACGTTTCAGCAACTCTTTAATGGTTTTTGCTATTTGCGGGTTGCGTAATTCGTGATGTTGTTGCACGCCGGACTTTCCCGCAAAATCAAGAATCACAAGATCGCCTCGAGCTTTGACATGCTTGGATCGCAAAGTCGTGATTCCATAGCTGCCGTGCTCGTTCGCGTAGATCTCGCTGCCGGGTCGCAGGAAACTCATCGACAGGGTTTTGAGAATGCAGGCCAGCACTCGTTCGCGCGACAAGCCGGGTTGCCGCAAGTGTTTGCTCACCGTCTGCCGCAGAGCCGGGAGACTCGTGCCAAAGTGAATCACTCGTTCAAACTTTTTTCGTTCCTGCTTGCGCACATGATCGGCATGGTAGAGGTACTGCCATCTTCCGGCGGCATCTTTTCCAATCGCCTGCAGGCGGCCGTTGGGGGCCGGATTGATTGCTACTTCCGTCCACGCCGGTGGAATTCTCAGCGCGTTGATTCTGGCGACGTCGGCCGCGCGGACTTTACTACCGGCCGCAGTCTGGTACATGAAGCTGCGCTTGCCCGTGCGTGTTCTGCGAATGCCGTGTTGTTGAAGTCGCTCTATGTGAGTCATGCGGTTTGTTATCTACGCCGCGGAGTTTGTAGCAAGTGCGCCGTTTTAAGTCACTTGCCAATCGATTCGCTAAGCGCGGCGACCGGTCACAAGTTGAATTACAAAGACAATCAACGCCACGACCAGAACTAAGTGAATCAATCCGCCGCCGATTTTGGCGACAAATCCGAGGAGCCAAAGAATCACCAGAATTACCAGAATGGTCCAAAGCATTTACGTCCCTCCTGTCTTCGGCGCGCCCACCATCGCCAACCATCGCCAACCAATGAGCTGTAGCTTTCTGGTACGCGCGATAACTCAAATGTCTAGTTTCGCGTCTGTTTCCATGCGCGGTTTCGGTTGCGTCTATCAGCTTGCCGGGTCAGCAAGAGCAGTGCCAGCTAACCCGTAAGACACTTCTGGCCGAATGATTCGTGGCGAACCGCGAACCTGAGGCGCTTCCATCCGGCATCCTCGCCATCACAGCAACGCTTCGGAAACGCGCGGCATTCTTTGTGCGTGGCGACTTCACTCCAAGTCGATAACACGGAGGATCCGGACAGATGAAAAAAGCACAACTGCATGAACTTTTATACCAGGCCCTGGAGACAGAGCTGGGTGGTGTTCAGGTGTACACCACCGCGCTGCGTTGCGTCGTCAACGACGATTTGAAGGAAGAATGGCAGAAGTATCTTGAACAGACGCGCACTCACGTCGAGATTGTTGAAGACCTATTCGAGCAACTGGGGCTCGACACCGAGGCTGACACGCCGGGTCGCGCGATAGTGCGGCACACGGGCGAGTCGTTGGTTAAGTCGATGGAATTGGCACTCGATTCCGGCGATAAGACTGCGGCGCAGTTAGTCGCAGCGGAATCAATCGTATTAGCTGAGACAAAAGATCATCTCAACTGGCATTTGATCGGCGCCGCTGCAAAGAAGACATCCGGCGATGTAGCGAAAGCTTTGCAGGAGGCACACGAGCAAGTGGAGGACGAAGAAGACGAGCATCTCTACCATACCACCGGCTGGACCCGTGAGTTGTGGATCGACTCGCTCGGAATGAAGGCTGTCCTGCCACCGCCCGAAGAGGTCAAAGAAGTGAAGACGGCTATTGGCGCCGCTCGCGCAGAGCAAGCTCGCAGTCAGATGCTTTAGCTTAATCAAGGGGTCGCGAGCCAGTACACAAGATTGGTGCGTTGTCTCGAGGAAAACCATGGAGAATCGAATGTCTGGTAGCCGGCTTGCAACTGGATTCGGCGATGCTTTGGATTGGCGGCAGTTGTTAGTGAATTGGTCGTTCCCGTGTCCTTCTTGCCGTCAGGTCGGAATACTCAGGACTGACCGCGAATTTCATTATCAGTGCCGCCATTGTGGCGAGACTTTTGACATTCGAGAGCCTTCAACCAGAGCGAGTCCCGGCGCCTGAATTGACAAGCAGGTTTGGTCGGCAAGGAGGTACGCGAAGGCGGGATAAGAGAGGCGGGCCATTGGGATGATCTGGACAGGGTGGATAATTCCCTGCCAAATTAGCAAACTGAGGCCTTGACTCTTATTGTTGGATACTCGAGCGAGCTGCGGCAAGGGTTTGCCGGCGGCTCGCTTGAGGCTGTTTTTATCCTTTAGAATCAGGACGAGGACCTCGTGGGAGGTGCTTTGCGAGAAGAACCGACTGTTAAAAATGAGCCGGCCGGTACCAGCTTGCAGAGTCCGGAATTGGCCGCACCCTGGCTGGCGGCGATGATCGAATCAGCCGACGACGCGATCATTTCCAAGACACTCGAAGGCATCATCACGAGCTGGAACCGCGGAGCCGAACGCATGTTTGGGTACCGCGCCGAAGAAGTTATCGGGCAGTCGGTAACAATCCTGATTCCTCCGGATCACATCAACGAGGAACCTGAGATTCTTCGGAGAATTAGACTTGGTGAGCGGGTTGAGCACTACGAAACAGTGCGCCTGCGCAAAGACGGCCGCTCGATTGACATTTCGCTGACGGTCTCGCCGATCAAGGCCGCCGATGGAACTGTCATTGGTGCTTCAAAAATTGCTCGTGATATCAGCGAGCGAAAGCAGTCGCAGGAAGCACTGGCGGAGCAAAACGTGATTATCGAGACGGTCAATCGTCTTGGGCAGACCTTGGCCGGCGAGCTCGACTTGCACAAGCTGGTCCAGGCAGTGATCGATGCGGCCACCGAAATCAGCGGTGCGCGGTTTGGTTCCTTCTTTTATAACGTCCTGGATGAGCAGGGCGAATCCCAAATGCTCTATGCCCTATCGGGGGCGCAGCGCGAAGCATTCCCACACTTCCCGATGCTGCGCGACACGGACATCTTCGCTCCGACATTCAAAGACCAGGGTACGATCCTCGTGGAAGATGTGAAGAAAGAACCCGGTCATGACAAGAACTCTCCTTACTATCGAATGCCGGAAGGACATCTACCCGTCACAAGCTATCTTGCGGTTCCGGTTATCTCTCGTTCCGGCGAGGTCTATGGCGGTCTTTTCTTCGGTCATCAAGAAGAGGGCATTTTCATCGAACGCGTGGCGAGGATTGTGGAGGGATTGGCGGGGCAGGCGGCGATAGCCATGGACAACGCCCGCCTTTATGAAGCAGCAAAGCGGGCCCGCAGCGAAGCCGAAATCTCGGCCAGGGAAAAGGACCGGCTCTATCGCCAGGCGCAGGAGTCCAGCCAATTAAAGGAAGAATTTCTTGCTACCGTCTCACATGAACTACGAAATCCTCTCAATGCCATCCTTGGTTGGTCGCGCATGCTGCGCGCCGGCCAAATACCAGAAGGCGGCATCTCCAAGGCCCTCGACACGATTGAGCGTAACGCGCGTGCCCAGGCCCAACTGATCGACGACCTGCTCGATGTATCGAGGATTGTTACCGGCAAGCTTCGTATGGATGTCCGCCCATCCCACCCAAGCCTGTTCATCGAGGCAGCAATCGAGGCCGTCAAGCCGGCTGCTGAGGCGAAGGGTGTCCGTTTGCAGAAGGTGATGGATACGGGTGCGGCTGCTGTGCCCGGGGATCCCGTCCGCCTGCAACAGGTGGTTTGGAACCTCTTGTCGAACGCAATTAAGTTCACCCCGCGCGATGGTCGAGTGCAAGTGCGGCTTGAGAGAGTAGGTTCATGCGTCGAGATCATAGTCACCGATACGGGACAAGGCATCTCTGCAGAATTTTTGCCTCATGTGTTCGATAGGTTTCGGCAAGCGGACCAGCGTAGTGCACGCGAGCACGGCGGGATGGGGCTCGGTCTGGCAATAGTGAAACATCTGGTTGAACTGCATGGCGGCTCGGTCCAGGCTGCGAGCCCTGGTGTCGGGAAGGGAGCAACGTTCACCGTACGTTTGCCCGTTGTTCCTATTTACCAGGTTGATCCGACAGGGGGACGGGTTCATCCCTCAGCACGCGATTTGCTGCCTGCGGCCGAATGTGCAGAACGATTAGACGGGTTAACAGTATTGGTAGTTGACGACGAAGCCGATACCAGAGAGTTGCTCAGAGCCGGTCTGGAAAACTGCGGCGCGAAGGTCATTGTGGCGGCTTTGGCAGCGGAAGCGCTCGAAGTCCTGCAGCGGGCAGCGCCTGACGTCATGATTAGCGATATCGGCATGCCCGGCGAAGACGGGTACGATTTGATTCGGCACCTGCGACGTTTGCCACTGGAACGCGGTGGTAGAGTCCCCGCCATTGCTCTCACCGCCTACGCACGTGTCGAAGATCGGCTGAGGGCATTAAGATCCGGATATCAAATGCACGTTCCGAAACCAGTGGAACTGGCAGAACTCGTGGCCGTGATCGATAGTCTGGTGAATCGATCCAGCAAGTGAAGCTGAGCTCTCGCCTGTAACGCAAGCTGTTAGCTTGCGATGATTGATTGGCATTCAACGCGGGCGCAAGCTAACAGCTTGCGTACACTGGTGACTTGGCAGCGAACCCCCACAGAACTACGCGAATTGCGCTTCATGAACTTAACCTATGCTTGCAAGGCTCTCTGAACCAATACTGTGTCCACGTACTGCACAAACCGGACAGCCTTCCCCTCGCGAATCTTCCACACGTGCGCAAAGTCCGCCTGGAAACTCTTGCCCGTAGCTTTGTACGCGCCACTATATTTCCCCAATGCGACGATGGTGTCGCCGGCATCAATGAATTCGACGGGCACCGCGGCAAACCCATCCCACTCCGCACCCAGCCGCATGAAAACCCCTTCCAACACGGCCTTCGGGCCATTGTAAGTTCCGCCGTATGGGAATCCTTCAGCTTCGGTCCAGGCAATGCTGGCATCCAAAAAGCCCAGCACTGTGGGAATGTCGCCCTTCGCAAATGCCTCATACAAATCCTGTACTGCCTTGAGATTACTCATTTGATTTTCCTTTCGTACATTGCAAATAGAGTTAATCCAACAATGCCACCGGTGGAGGCAGGCGTTACGTTGTAACACAAGCTGTCAGCTTGCGCTGCATTGAATGCCACTCATCATCGCAAACTAACAGTTTGCGTTACAAATTAGGGCACTCCGGCGATTGGTTGTTACTAGATTTCTTTTTTCGGACAAAACTTGAGGAGAATGATCAAGTTTTTGGTGCGGCTTCTTCCTTTGCGTCCTTTGCGCCTTTACGTGAGACGCTTTTGCAAGTTGAGCGATGACAATCCCACGGATTTCACGCAAAGGCGCAAAGCACGCAAAGTTTGTCTGATCGGTCCGGGCCTCGCCTCGCTGGAGACTCAACTGTGCGGGGGGGGACGCCCGCGCTCCCAGTATTCCAGACGACCGGGAATTCTCAAGAATCTCTCAAGGTGTTGAGAGTAGAACATCAGTATGTTTTCCTGAGGCCGTATTTACGAGGTAACGACTATGCAGACATTATCTGAGCGGACTCTTTTTGTGGTGATCGTGTTTGGTCTTACTGCCGGTCTTTGCTGCACAAAATCTGGGGAAAAGCGGCGGCCGGCAGCAGGGCCACAGGCAAGCATGGGATCGGTCAGCCCGCCTATTCAACCTAACGTGCAACCGGCGATAGCGCCCGCCGCCGAGTCAGGCAGAAGCAGGCCTGCAGGGAAAATAGACTCCTGCACTTTGCTCTCCCCGGCGGAGATTCAGGCTATCCAGAGTGAGCCTTTGAAAGAGACTAAGTCGAGCGCGCGGGCTGAGGGCGGCTTTGAAGTCTCGCAGTGTTTCTTCACTTTGGCGACTTTTACTAACTCGATCAGTTTGGTTGTGATGCAGAGAGGCGACGGTCCGGACGCGCGCGATCCGAAGGAATTCTGGAAAGAGAAATTCCGCGATCGCAAAGAGGATTCCAAGGAGAGTGAGAGAGAACGTGCGAAGGATCGTGATAAGCAGAGTGAGAATGATCATGCCAAAGTTCGCGATCAGGGACGCTCAGAGGAAGCGGAAGAATCAGCAAAGGCCCGGAAGATTTCGCACCTCGGCGACGAGGCCTTTTGGAGCGGCAACCCGGTCGGCGGCGCGCTGTACGTGCTCAAGGGCAATGCCTTCCTCAGAATCAGCGTCGGTGGCTCCGGCGAGCAACGAGCACAGATCAAGAGGACGCAAGCACTGGCTCAGAGAATACTGAAGCGTCTCAATTTAGCGTCTTGACTATGCAGATAGCATTGCCAAAGCGCGATCTGCGTGATAACTTCGGCCCATGGCAACAACCTCAGAAAGTCTGGCATTTGATCGCGGTGTACGGCCGGTATTGGAGATTGTCCTCCCCGGAAAGGCGGACGCGGTCATTGGGTTTCACGCCGCCCCGGAGTTGCAGGCTCGCATTGAAGAACTCGCTCAAAAATCAACTGAAGACGAACTTACGGAGGACGAGCGAGCAGAATATGCGGGTTACGTGAGAGCCAACAAGTTCGTCGCGATTCTCAAGCGGCAAGCCCAACAGATCACAAACTCCCAGTCGTAGATGATCGGTTCACAGACCAGGATCCAGGTTCGCGAGCGCGCCCAAAACGCTTGCGAGTATTGTCATCTGCATCAGGATGACTCGCCGCTGGCAGCGCTTCATATCGAACACATCATTCCAAAGATTCACGGCGGTACCGATGAACTCAACAATCTCGCGCTTGCCTGCATCGATTGCAATCTGCACAAAGGCACGAACCTAACCGGAATCGATTCGCAAACTAACGAAGTGACCGAGCTATTCCATCCGCGGCGCCAGGAGCGGGACGAGCATTTCGAGTTGCAAGGAGTTTGTCTGGTCGGCAAGACAGCCTCAGGCAGGACCACGATCAGAGTCCTCAAAATGAATTCCGATGATCAGATTGGGTTGCGTTCTTCGTAAGGCAGAATCAACTTCCGATCGGGAAGCGTAGCGCCCCACTGCTTTGGATGGGTGGAGTTCCTGAACCAAAGCGCCGTCGCCGCTGCGCTCCTGCGTTGTTGGCGGCAACCCTACCGCCGCGCCACGCCAATGCGTCGTTGCACCAGTCTTTCAACTTCGATCGGCACTCCGTCAGCCTTCGCCTGCCGAATAAATTCACTATCGATCTTAAAGATGCGCAGTTTGACCAGGTCTTCGACTGAAAGGTTGGTCAAGCCCTCGTTGCGAACTTCAGTAATGAACTCGGGCGTGACTTTGAAAATCTGCATCTTGACCAGACTCTCAAACGGCTCTTTCTCAAAGCCCATCTGAGTTACCTGCCGGACAAACTCCGCATCGATTTTGAAAATGCGCGCCTTGACCAGTTCTTCCATGCCCAGATTCGGAAAGCCGCTCGCTTTCATCTCGCGCATGAAGTTGGAATCGATCTTGAAAATCGCGGCCTTGAAAAGATCATCGACCCCCAGTTTGCCAAAGCCTGCCGTGGCCAGGTCATCAGCCAGCGCCGTCGTGACATTCAGCGTCGTCGCCGCAAACAGTCGGTCTTCCGGGTCACGTCCGTTGTGGGCGCTGAAATCCTCTTCGAAATCATAGCCGCGACTCTTCATCGCCGAAATAAATCCCTGGTTCCCTGTAAAAGTAAACGTGCCTGAGCCTTTGCCGTTTTGAAAACTGCCTTCACAGTCAATTCTTCCGGCCTCACGCACGAGGCTAAATCTGACCGCCCCGCCGCTCAGGACTTGTTCGCGGCTCAAACCCTGCAAGTCCGAGAAATCATAGGTTTGACCCATCTGATTTCTGCCGCGGTCGCTGTGTCGCTCGAAATTCAGGTTGATTCGGTCAAAGTCCCCGCTGACCTCTTTGCTAAAGTCTTTGACGAAGTCTTTATCTTTATCTTTATCTTTATCTTTATCTTTATCTTTATCTTTATCTTTATTCTTGTCCTTATCCTTGTCCTTGTGTTTGTCCTTGTTGCTGAGCGATGCCGTCCACTCGCCCGTCTTGACGCTCTGAGCAATCGCCTTGGAACTAGTGACCCAGATTGTACACACCAAACCAGCAACCACAGCCAAGGCCGCGCCGCCACTCACCCAAGCCTTTCTTGACATAAAGCCGCACCTCCAGCAATCGATAGTTTCGCCTTTCAAAGGGGAAACACCTGCCGGCTGCGATTTGTGGCAGAAAAAATTGACACTCCAGCGTGCGGGCTGGATCACTCATGTCCCGATTTTGTAACGCAAGCTGTAAGACCACCCCAGCCGAGCTGCTCGGCTGGGGACCCCGGGCTTGGGCGCAGAGCTTGAATGCCATCAATCGTCGCAAACTAACAGTTTGCGTTACAAAAGAACGGAGACCGCCTCTGAATCAGCCCTCGCGACAATTCCAGAAGCAAAATGCAATCCGATGCGGATGAACTCGCGCAAGTATTGAAGTATCAAAACACGCGGAGGGAATTGTTATGTTCAAAACTAAACAGGCGTTTTCCAGTTTTTCGGTAAACGATCTGCAAAAAGCAAAAGAGTTCTATGGCCGGGCGTTGGGGCTCAAAGTCTCAGAATCACCTGAAGGCCTGGAGTTGCATCCAGGCGAGACAAACGTCTTTATCTATCCCAAACCGAACCACACGCCGGCGACTTTTACGGTGCTCAACTTTTTGGTGGACGACATCGACACCGCTGTCGATGAGTTGAAGCAAAACGGTGTGCGCTTTGAGAAGTACGACGGCCAAATCAAGACGGATGAAAAGGGAGTGCACCGCAATGGCGGCCCCGCAATCGCCTGGTTCAAAGATCCGGCGGGCAATATCTTGTCCGTACTGCAAGAAAAAACATAGCCCGAGTCAGGCAGCTACAGCGGTTTTGTCAGTAACGCCTGCAGCAGGCGGCCGATGCTTCCGGCGCTTAACTAGGAACAGCCGCGGATTAACGAGGATAACCGCGGATCAGAAAAGATAAGTAGGTGCGGGATTCGGGATGACACCTCTCTACATCCTGGTCTGATCTGCGCGAATCCGCGTGATCCGCGGCCGGCCTTTCTTTTACTCCGGCATCTTGCCGATTGAGAGGAATCGCCATTTCCTGCCACGACCGCAACCCGCCACATAGTTTTCGACCCGCAGCTTCGGCTTCATACCCGGTAGCACATCGGCATAGGAAATCACCGAAGCCTTCGAAGTACTGCCCCTTTGTTCCGAAGCACAAGAATCCAGGGTGACCGTTCCAAAATCTTCAATGACATGGAGACGCCCGTTTTGAAACTCGAGCAGGGCGGCCATCTCCGTGAGTGTGCCCTGAGCCATATCGCCGCTGGCCATTAACAACTCGTCGATACCATCGCCGTTAAGGTCCGTCTTGCGCACGATTGTGCCCCTGAAATCCACATCCAGATCGGCCACGAGTTGCTGGCCCGAGAAAATGGCGACTCGTTTAGTGCCGAAATTGTCGGCGTGCGAAGCGTTGCACTCGCTGACGGAAATAGCGTAGGCGGTTTGTGTCAGCCCGCGCCCGGTAAAACTCCCTGTGACCATGTCGACGATCGTTGGGACTATTTGACCGGCTTTGCGAGCGGCCTGCAACGGATCGTTACTACCGCTTGCATCAAAATCGGCGTTGCACTTGCTTGAGTCGGTTAGATATTTGCGAAAGACCTTTGAGAGCACGTTCCTCTCGGTAATCGGAGAAATTTTTCGGGCGGAGACCGGCCGCGCGGTTCTAAAATCGAAGAGTACCTGGCGCTGCGGCGTTGTTGCCGGCGTGGTTTGTCTTTGGGCCATGACGCCTGCGCAGGCAAGCAGCAGCAGAAGAATCAAGGGGATCGTTTTCATTGATTTTGGCTCCATCATACGTCTGAAAATGCAGGGATTGTGAACCTGTTGGATGGTTCCGTCGCTCAATCCAATGGCAAGACCGTCTCGAACGTAGAAAGCCAGGCTCTTCAACACCGCATTCTTGGCGGTGTCGGCTGGAACCAGGTTTCCGGTCATTGCGTTCTCCAGAACCTTTAGCAGAGTCTTTGAAGAAAGCCGTCGCGCTCGATCATCTTGCCTGGAGTCGAATCCCTCGGAGTTGGCGTTCTAGTCGCTCCTGGAAGTTCACGCGACCTCCCTTAAGATGCGAGGATTCTTTGCCACAATGCGGAGCAATGTACGCGCCGCGCCTGACGGCGCTCGGCGACCCTGCTCCCATTCCTGCAGTGTGCGTACCGAGACACCAAGCAGTTCGGCGAACTGCGACTGTGAGAGACCAGTGCTCTCACGCACAGCGCTTACCGGCGGCACAGTCATTACTCGACCATGCTCGCCACGCTTAATTTCGCGAATGCCCTCAAGAATCTCCATTCCGATATTCCGTTTTGACTTAGCCATCGATCTCTTCCTTAATTTTGCGAAGCACGTTTGCGGAGATGTTTTCCACCACGTTCTTCGCGTATAGCGTAAGCATCCATATTTGACCCTGGCGAACGCGTGCGGTAGTAGATCACTCGGATGCCACCGCGCTTGCCGCGACCGATTACACGCCAACGTAATTTGCGCACACCACCTGAACCAGAAATGAGATCACCCGCCTCAGGGTCTTTGATCAAGGCGTCCTGAAGCTTTGAATAATCCTCGTCGGGCAAATGATCCGCCAAGAGCCGCGAAACGAGCTTCGTTTCAATGAAGCTGTACACCATGTGATTATACGGCAGAGCCGTATTACGTCAACGGGTTCTCAACTACGTTTTCTTTTCACCTTCGATCAATTAGAATCGGGCACGCTTTACCAGCTTTCGTCAGGATTGATGAAGTGCCAATGAGAAATGTTCACTCTCGTAAGACAATCTGCAAAGTAAGGATCCCCATCTTTGCTCTATTGGTCGCGCTAGCTATTGCCTCGGTGGCGCTGTTGGCGTCGATAACCCCTTCAGTCGGCGCTCGCCGCTGGGTCGAAAAGCCTATCGCCGAAGAGTGGTCACAGTTTCGCGGACCAAACGGGAGCGGCGTTTCCACCACTACCGGTCTCCCGGTCGAGTTTGGACCAACGAAGAACGTATTGTGGAAGTCGCCGCTGCCGCCTGGCCATTCTTCGCCGGTGCTGACGCGCGATCGCATCTTCGTGACCGCGTACAGCCAGCCGGACGACGCGGTCAAGGAAAAGGGCGCTGCCAACAGTCAGCTAACTCCCGCGCAAAAGATCGCCAAGGACCACAAGCTCCTGGTGATTTGTCTCGATCGGCAAACGGGCAAGCTGCTTTGGCAGCGCGAAGTGCCGCGTATGCGCGAAGGTCGTTTGCAACTGGTTAATGGACCAGCCTCTCCCAGTCCCGTTACCGACGGCTCGAATGTCTATGCTTTCTTCCAGGAGTTCGGATTGATCTCTTATGACGGTGCGGGCAAAGAGCGTTGGCAACTCCCGCTTGGACCATTCAACATGTTCTTCGGCTTCGGAGCATCGCCGATCCTCGTCGATGACAAAGTAGTGCTGCCCATCGATCAGGACAGCCCCGGCTCGTACCTGATCGCGGTCGATAAAAACAGCGGCCGCGTGCGCTGGAAGGTCGACCGACCGATCGTCATCTCGGGCTACTCGACGCCGATCATCTATCAACCAAAGCAGGGTGCAAAGCAGATCGTAATTCCCGAATCGTTTCAGTTGTCGGCGTACTCAATCGAAGACGGCAAAAGAATTTGGTGGGTGCGCGGCCTGGCCTGCGAGATGAAATCGATTGCCTCAAATGATGGCGAGTATCTGTACATCAACGGCTGGGGCTTTCCGCAAAATCAACCGGGTAAGCAGGTGAAGACGATTTCCTTCGAAGAGGGACTGGCCAAGTACGACAAGAATGGCGATCACCAGATCGCGAAGACGGAAATCTCGGGCGCCGAGCCGATAGACAAAATGTTGCGCGACGCGTTCGAAGCCTTTGACACGGACCGCGACGAGAAGTTGAACGCCAGGGACTGGGAAGTCTTTCGGGCGATGATGGCTTCAGAAAATGGCCTGCTGGCTATCAAGCTGGGGGGCGTGGGCGATCAGACCGCCACGGCGATCCGCTGGCGTTATCAGAAGCCCGTGCCGCAGGTGCCGTCCACGCTACTCTACAAAGGCGTGCTGTACATGATCAATGACAGCGGTATTTTGCTTTCCTTTGATCCGGCGACCGGCAACGTGCTCAAGCAGGGACGACTGCATGGCGCGATCGATAAATATTTCTCTTCCCCGGTCGCTGCCGACGACAAGGTTTTCCTGATCGGCGAGGGCGGACAGGTGTCCGTGTTGAAAGCCGGCGGCGAGTGGGAAGTCCTCAAGGTTAACGAGTTGGACGACGAGTGTTTCGCGACCCCGGCGATTGCCGACGGGCGGATTTATGTGAGGACTCGAAGCGCATTGTACTGTTTCGGCGCGTAGCAGCTTTGTAACGCAAGCTGTAAGACCACCCCAGCGGGGATCCCCGCTGGGGACCCCGGGCTTGCGGGTGCGTTGAATGCCGTTCAATTGTCGCAGACTAACAGTTTGCGTTACAACTTACCGCCCAGCAGTTTCTCTTGCGCCTGCACACGCGTTGCCAGGCGGGCCTCGCCAATCCGCTCAGCTACCGTTTGGAATGCGGCCGTCGCTCCGCGCCAGCGCAACTCATCCACATCATTGAAGAGCGGTGCATCGATGCGCAGCGTCGCGAGCGTTTTGAAAAGCAGTGCACGCTCGCGATTGTCGTCTTTCATGACCTCGGGCGGAAAGTCTTCAAGACGCCCGTAGCGCTCAATGAGCCGGGCCGCGGTTTTCGCTCCGAAGCCGGCCAATCCGGGATAGCCGTCCGCAGCATCGCCGACAAGCGCCAGGTAGTCTGGGATGAATTCGGGCGCCACGCCGAACTTGGTGTGCACGTCCACGGCGTTGCGGATCACGCCGCGTCTGCCATCCACCTGGACCACGCGATCGTCGACGACACATTGCGCGAGATCTTTGTCCGGGGTCCAGATGCAAACCTTTTCGACTCGCTCGTCTTGCGCGGCAAGATGCGCTGCGGAAGCGAGTGCGTCGTCGGCCTCGAGCTCAACCATCGGCCACACTACTACTCCCATCGCGGTCAGAGATTCTTCCAAAGGGAAAAATTGCGCGCGCAGGACTGGTTCGATTCCGGCTCCGGTCTTGTAATCGGCCCACAGGCCGTTGCGAAATGATTCGATGACGTGGTCGGTGGCGACCCCGACATGTGTTGCTCCGTCTTCGAGCAACTGCACCACCGTACGCAGCACGCCCGCTACTGCTCCGAAGGGCGGATCGGTATTTTTGAAGCGCCGGATTCCGTAGAAGTGGCGAAATAGTTCGTAGGTGCCGTCGATTAGATGAACGATCATTTTTCTACAGCTCACTCGAGAGTAAAGTCGCTGTCGGTGCTTTTTGATTGCGTCTCAGTCCAGCCACATTGGTTGCAAAAGTCTGCTGATTTGCTTTCGGTCAGGCTAGTAAAGCTGCTGTGCGCTATTCTGTAAAGCCGTGCAGTGTCGACTTTGGTTTTGTAACGCAAGCTGTTAGCTTGCGCGCTCGTTGAATGCCATTCAATCATCGCAAACTAACAGTTTGCGTTACAAATTAGGACGCTGTCTAAAGCCTTAATTACGCGAACAGGTACAATACTTTCAAAAAGAGTCCCCCAGGTGTCGATCTGGTTTCCCCTCGTTCGACTTAAGAGTAGAAAGAGCAAGTTTCCGGCGGAAATTTCCGGTTCAGCTCAGAAAAAAACCACAAAGAGGAGAGATTGCGATGCGAGTGATGGTGATTGTCAAAGCTACAAAAGAGTCAGAAGCCGGCGAGATGCCCAGAGAGCAGTTGTTGGCGGACATGATGAAGTTTAACGAAGAATTGGTGAAGGCCGGTGTAATGCTTTCGGGCGATGGACTGCACCCGAGTTCGAAGGGAAAGCGCGTCGCGTTTTCCGGAAGCAACCGAACCGTGATCGATGGACCATTCGCGGAAACCAAAGAATTGATCGCCGGCTTCTGGATGTGGCAGGTGAAGTCGATGGATGAAGCGATCGAGTGGGTCAAGCGATGCCCCAATCCGATGGACTCTGATTCGGAGATTGAGATTCGCCCCGTGTTCGAGATGGATGATTTCGGTGCTGAGGCGACTCCCGAACTCCGGGCCCAGGAAGAACGTCTGCGCGCGCAGATCGAGCAACAGACGCGGGCGTAGGCAGTGCCCTGATTTGTAACGCAAACTGTTAGTTTGCGATGAATGAATGGCATTCAACGGGCCGCGCAAACTAACAGTTACAAATCAAGAATTCCCCACCGAGAACCAAAGGAGACCCCCCAATGACGAACGCTGAAACAGTGAAACTGAACCCGGCGGCTCCGAGTCGCATCCTGCGCAGCATCATCGCGGTCCTGATCATGACAAAGAGATCGGCAACTAGTTGCCACGCGATCGGGGTAATTACATGCTTCACTGACCAGGAGGGGCTTTGTCAGTGCCACCTGCGGTAGCGGGTGGGTTCTCAGTGCTGCACTCAATTGGAGACGCACGGACCCGCCCGCTACCGCAGAGTCAGTGAAGTATGTAATTGCGATCGCTGCACAGTGCAGAAGACCCGGATTCCCAAATCAGAAAAATATCAGGAGAAGCAAATGCAAAAGATCACACCATTCCTATGGTTCGATAACCAGGCCGAAGAGGCGGCGAATTTTTACGTCTCAATTTTCGAGAACTCAAAAGTGTTAAGCGTTACCCGTTATGGAGAAGCTGGCCCAGGCCCGAAGGGAACGGCAATGACCGTGGCCTTTGAACTCGACGGCCAGAGTCTCACCGCGTTAAATGGCGGTCCACATTTCAATTTCACTGAGGCAATATCTTTCGTGATCCACTGCGAGGCCCAGGAAGAAGTCGACCACTATTGGGATAGACTCACTGAAGGCGGATCAGAATCACAATGCGGCTGGCTCAAAGACAAATTTGGTTTGTCATGGCAAGTCGTTCCTAATGTCTTAAGCGAGCTCTTCCAGGACAAGGATCCGGCAAAATCACAAAGGGTAATGCAGGCAATGCTGCAAATGAAGAAGATGGACATCGCCACCCTAAAGCGCGCGGCTGAGCAGGAATAACTTCGGGCGTGAGAGGCTGTGTCAAAACTCACGGTCCGAGCTTCTGGGATGATAACTTTAACGCAAAGGACGCAAAGGCAAACCGCAAGGGGCGCAAAGTACAACTCCTTTTGCGCTCTTTGCGAAGAACCTTTGCGACCTTTGCGTTTCAATTTCGTAGCTCCACGCCACTCAACTGAGTTTTGACACAGCCTCGATGACCCAGTGTTACGCTTGGGCTCAAATTGGGGAAGCACCTTCGATGTTTGGAGCACGCTTCACGAACCCAGTCCACTGCCAGCAGTGCCGCGCAAATTAACGATTTGAGTGACATACGATGTAAGCACTTATGAGCGCGCACTTCTATTTCGAAATTCAAGCAGATGACACTAGTCGAGCGGTTGGTTTCTCCGCTAGCGAAGGCTGCTAGGGTTAACTCGCTCGCCGGCGGGCATGGTTTGGAAGCTGAAGGTCGTCGTCAGGCCTGGGCCAAACGCGATCATCTTCTCGGTGGACGATGCCGTCTATAAATTGGGCGATGGGGGATCACAGATTTGAGATTTGAGATCTGAGGTTTGGAATCTGAGATTTGTATTTCTGAGGTCACGATTTGAGAATTGAATTTCAGATTTCAGATCTCAGATTTTGAAAGTTCAAATTTCCACTACGTCCAAACAATCAGACAAATCAAGATGTCGATACAAACTAAACTACACTTACGGAAACCACTCGCGAGTGCGCTGATTGCCACGGTGCTCGCGATGTTTGTGCTTATGGGAAACATTCAATCTGCCACCCAAAACAAAGACTCCACTGCGCAAAGCAAGAGCTGGGCTGCGCAAATTAAGCCGGGCCGATCAATCGTGCGTGCCCGGCACGGTATGGTTGCTACCAGTCAGCCTTTAGCTTCGCAAGTCGGCCTCGACGTGCTCAAGCGCGGCGGCAACGCAGTTGATGCAGCGATCGCCATGGCCGCCATGCTCAATGTCACTGAGCCGATGATGACCGGATTAGGAGGCGACGCCTTTGCGCTGGTCTACTGGTCCAAAACGAAAGAGCTGAAAGGTCTCAACGCCAGTGGCCGTGCGCCGCGCGCTTTGAGCCTCGATTACTTCGCCAAAAAGAAACGCACGCAAATGCCCCAATTCGGCATGGAGAGCGTGACTGTGCCGGGCGCGTTCGATGGCTGGGTGACGTTGCTGGAAAAGTACGGCACGATGAAGCTGCCCGACTTGCTTGCTCCGGCGATTGATTATGCCGAGCACGGTTTTCCGGTAATGGAAAAAGCCGCGGAAGACTGGGAAGCTGAAATACAAAAACTGGAAGCGAAGCCCGGCCGCCTCTGCTAATTATCTGGTCAACGGACGGGCGCCGCGAGCCGGAGAGATCTTTCGGCAAACGAATCTGGCCCACACATTTCGCGTACTGGCCGGCGGCGGCCGCGATGCTTTCTACAAAGGCGAGATAGCACACGGGATTGCGGACTATTGCAAGAAGAACGGCGGATTTATCTCGCTCGAGGACCTTGCCGCGCAGCATTCGGAATGGGTCGATCCGATTTCCACCAACTATCGCGGCTACACCATCTATGAAATCCCGCCCAACGGACAGGGTCTGACGGCGCTATTGGCGCTCAACATTTTAGAGGGCTTCGATCTGGCGGCGATGAGCGCCCAACCTGATCGCTACTACCACACGCTGATCGAAGCAACCAAACTCGCTTTCGCGGATCGCAACCGCTATATCGCGGATCCAGCTTTCGCCAAAGTCCCCGTCGCCCAGTTGCTGTCGAAGGAATACGCTGCGGGCCGGCGAGCCATGATTGATCCAAACAAGGCACTCGACTCCCCGGCCCCGGGCGAAATCAATGTAGGCAGCGATACTACTTATTTCACGGTCATTGACCAGGACGGCAACGCGGTTTCGTTCATCAATAGTCTGTTCGACGCTTTTGGTTCAGGAATCGTTGCGGGTGAGACTGGCATCGTGCTGCAGAATCGGGGCAGTGGATTTTCGCTCGATCCGAAACACCCAAATCACCTCGAGCCCGGGAAGCGCCCGTTCCACACAATTATTCCGGCGATGGTCTTTAAGGGCGACCAGTTGTTCATGTCATTCGGAGTGATGGGGGGCGCGATCCAGCCACAGGGACACGTGCAGGTGCTGGTGAATATCATTGATTTGGGAATGGGATTGCAGCAGGCGATTGACGCGCCGCGATTCCGGTATACAAGCGGCCGCAGTGTGCTGCTCGAGGACGAAATTCCTGCAGGCATCATCGAGCGATTGCTCGAAAGGGGTCACGTGCGTGGGACACCGTCGGGAGTATTGAGATCGTCGATGGGCGGCGGCCAGGCGATTATGATCGACCCGGTGAGCGGAACGCTGATGGGTGCATCCGATCCGCGCAAGGATGGATGCGCGCTGGGGTATTGAGTGATTTTCGAGGTTTCGTTTTAACGCAAAGGAGGTAGCATAGACTTCAGTCTGTGATTCGGTTCCTAAGATACACAGACTAAAGTCCATGCTACTCCTTTGCGTTTCAAATTCTTAGATCTAATCTAATTGCACTCAACTGGGCTTTGATACGGCCTCGGGCCAGAGCCGCTTACCTCACATCGAGCGGCCCAGCCGCAGCAATCTTCAATTGTGGCATCGAGTCCTCACGCTCGCTCATCCTGTGGTCCATCGGCAACAACCACGCCAGCCGCAGTAGTGATTTACCTACCTTTGTCACCGGCATAATCATTGCTCTATCGAAATGACCAGCAAGATTCGTGAACTTTGAAGTATGAAAGGTGCCGCGCATTGATCAAGCAAACAACTCTCGGTTCCGTAGTGGAGACTGCCGGTGTCGGCCTGCACACAGGCGTGCCGGTGCGCGTTCGGCTGCTGCCCGCGCCGCCCGATACGGGCTACGTTTTCCGCCGCACAGACCTCGGAGGTTTCGAGATTCCCGCCACCGTGGAATCGGTGGCCCACTGCGGCTATGCCACGACACTGATGCGCACCGGCGTCATGCTGTCGACAGTCGAGCATTTGCTTTCAGCGTTGCGCGGGTTAGGTGTCGACAACGCCTTCATCGAAGTCGACAACCTCGAGATTCCGATCATGGACGGCTCGGCCGAAGCGTTTGCCGAGATCATTGAGCAGGCCGGCATCGTGGTCCAGCCGCTCGCCCGGCGTGCTCTGCTGGTGCGCGAGAAGATCTCGTACGAGCAGGGCGATCGGCGGATCAGTGTTGAGCCTGCCGACAGCTACCAGATCGATTGCCTGATCGATTTCACCCACCCAATGATTGGCGTGCAACACCTGACGGTGGAACTGGCGAATGGGAATTTCAGCCGTGAGATTGCTTCAGCACGCACGTTCGGATTCACTGAAGAGATCGAAGCGCTGCGCCGCGCCAACCTGATTCGCGGCGGCTCACTCGACAATGCCATCGTGCTGACACCCGAGGGGATGTTGAATGAAACCAGCCTGCGTTTCAGCGACGAGTTTGTGCGTCACAAGATCCTGGACATCATCGGTGACCTGGCGCTGCTCGGTATGCCGATTCTCGGTTGTGTCAAAGCAGAACGCAGCGGCCACATCATGCACGCCGGACTAATGTCAAAACTCCTGCGCGTTCGCTCAGCCTGGGACATCGTCGACATGCCCTCGCTGGCTCGGGCCGGCTTCTGAATTAGCAAGGGCTCGAAGCGCGCCGTTTCTAATTTCGACAGTGACCTAATTTCCGTTTAGAGGCGGGCGTTGCCCGCCGGTGCCTGTCAGAAGAAATTGAATTTGCTCTGATTAACGTTGAGCCGGTGGGCAACGCCCGCCTCTAAACGAAGAGTCGAGTTCAAATTAGGGCACGACCCTAATTTCACACCAGCCTTGGCCGCCAACAGGATGAAATCTCACAAAGTCTATGAAGCAAGTTTGACGTAATCTGTTCATGATTTCTTCACACCTTTTTAATTGACTTCGTGTGTGTCAGGAACTAGAGTTTGCTCCACCTCAAGGCTCACTCCCAGCCGCAAAAAATCAGCATGCTGCCCGGCATGTCCCCTACCGTCCCCCCGATCTTCCCGGCCGTAGTCTGACCTCCGGCCCGGCTTTCCAATGGAGGTGCTCATGAGATTGCTGAAGATTACTATGGCAATGCTGTTCCTGGCGGCTGTCCTGGTTTCGACCGCCATGAACCGCACTGTTGAAAGTCAAAGCGCAACAACCACCGATCAGGCCAATGTAGCGGCGGCCACCGATGCGACTTACACGCCTGGATCAGTCGATCTTGAAGGTGTTTCCGCAAGCGATCAAACGACCTATACTTTCAGAGCGGACGTGGATCCGCCAGCGGCCGGCGGGCCTGCTTCGATTAGTCCCACAAGTACCAGCACAGCTTCGGCGCCGGCTGCGGCCACTGAAAGCTCAGCCTTCGAAACCGATCCTGGCGACGGAGGAGGCGGCGGACTAGCGCCAGCCTGCCCAACACCTACACCGAGCGACGCGCCGACTGGTTTTGACGACAAGACCAACAACTTCATTCCACAGGGTTCACCATCACCTACTACGCCGCATACATTCTTTGGCGACAAAGAGGTATTTGAGGAAGTGGATGACATTGCGAAGGGCCTGGGGCCAGTCTATAACGCTCAGTCATGTAAAGAATGTCATCAGAACCCGGTGACCGGAGCAATTAGCCAGATCACTGAGCTTAGGGCGGGTCATAACGTAGTCTCTGGCGGGGTCACGACTTTTGTCGACGCGCCGGGGGGTTCGCTAATCAATGACCGAGGTATACCGACGCCGAACTACAACGGCAGTACAAACAAGAGCGCTAAAGTTCAGGAACGCATTCCTCCTCTTTTCACTGCAGGCATTATCGGTAATGGTCCCGCGATCACTGCTGAGGAGCCAATTCGCACTTTCCGCACTTCGCTTAACACGCTGGGTGACGGCTTTGTCGAAGCAATTGCCGATGGCTCACTCGTGGCGATTGCTAACAACCAACCAGTGCAGACCGGTAACGAGGTTCACGGGCTTGCGATTTCAGTACCGGTGCTGGAGGCAACCAACGGCGCTCGACGCATCGGCCGCTTTGGCTGGAAGGACCAGCACGGGAGCTTGCTTTCGTTCTCGGGCGACGCCTATCTCAACGAGATCGGAATCACCAACTTTCTGATCCATACGGAAAACACGTCGCTCGGCCGTTTCGTCGGCTTCGGTACTCCCTTTGACATCGTGCCTGACAATACACCCTGTCCGGCCCATCCAAGTCTGACCTGCGGCGAGGACCAGGACGAGGACATCCGCATCTTTGCTGAGTTCATGCGCGCGACGAAAGCGCCGCCGCGTGACCCCGATCTGATCTTTGACGTGCGGTATCAGACCGATATTCAACAAGGCGCTCAGCTCTTCACGGCGATGTTCGACAAGAACGGTAACCTGCAATACAGTTGCAGCGTTTGTCACGTTCCCTCCATTGTCACCGCCCCGCCGTGCACATCGATTAATGGCGGGCAATTCAGCGTCCCGGTCGCGCTCGGCAGCAAGATCATTCGCCCGTTCGGTGATTTCCTCTTGCATGACGTCGGTACCGGCGACTTCATCGTCCAAAACGGGGGCCCGGTCACCCGCACTAAAGTCCGCACCGCACCGCTTTGGGGCGTGCGCACTCGCGACCGCTTGATGCACGACGGCGAATCACTAACCTTCAATGAGGCGATCCTGCGGCATGCTGGCGAGGCCTCAGCAGTGATCGGCAGGTACCAACTGCTCTCCGCCACGCAGAAGAGACAGTTGATCACTTTTCTTGAATCCCTGTAGTCGATCAAATAGAAGGTTGACTATTTTTCCGAAGACTCGGCGCCCTGGGCCGAGTCTTCCCATTAGCAGGCTGCTGAAAGAGTGATTACGATCCACGAAATTACGCGAAGCAGCACGAAGTCACACGAAAGAGGTGCGGTTCTCTTCGTGTTATTTCGTGCTGCTTCGTGTGACTTCGTGGATCGTCTAGATTCTTTGATCCATACAGCTTGTTTTTCAGCAGCCTGTTAGGTCTTGCGAGGCTAACGGTCTGGCAGGAACTCATAAACAATGTGCAGACGAACCTCACCAGGAACAATCTCTGGCTTAACTTCCTTCGCGCGCATGCGCAGTGCGCCGCCGGCAGGTGCGATCGGCAGTCGCGTTGATAACTGATCAAGTCGCAGCAGCTCGAGCGGGTTGATGCGCTTATCAATCGCCGCCTGGACCAGCCTTCCGAGCGAACCGCTGGCCAGCGCCGGAACGTTGGTTAGACGTACCTCGTTCACCGTTACGCGAGCCACCAGCGCCTGCCGCGCCCGATCAAATTCCAGAGTCCACGATGTGTTGGCCCAACCGTGAAGCTCGATGCAGCCGAGCAGCGTCGAGTCATACGAGCCCGCGAACGCCAGCGGCGCAGTGATCCTTCCCTGCTCCAGTTTGATTGTGGTTCTGACTCCGCCTTCTTCGCGCTGCAATGAAATCAGGTTGGGACAAGCCCTTGTCTGCGTCGCTGAACGCTCTTTGTCGGCATCGGTGATCACCAAAGGCATCGAGGGCGCGTTGAGGTTGGTAAACATCGAGTCAAGAAAAGCGTTCAGGAGTTGCTCGTTCACGATCACGGTAGCTTCCGGCGCTGTCTGCACCGGCGCTCCTGTCTTTACTGAGGCGGCGGCCAACGCACCGACGGTTGGCGTGCGAACCTGAGCGTGCGTGGTGACAACCAACAAATGGCTTATCAGCACAGCGATCAACGACCTGGTGAATATTTTTCTCATTTGCGACTTCGAGTTACTTAAAGTAAGTAGTGACGGCTAAAAGAGACTAAGGGACTATTGAATAAGTACCGCAACGCGGTTGCGTCCTCCAGCCCAGGGTTGGCCGCTTCGGCTACCCTGGGTATTAACGAATGTCTCCCACCATCAACCGCAACGCGGTTGCGTCATTTGTGCGATTCTCTCCCGATCCAATGACGCAACCGCGTTGCGGTTGAATAGTTTCCCTTCCCTGCTTCCCAACGTAGCCGAAGCGGCAACGTTGGGCTGTAGATCACAACGCTTCGCGGTAGAAAACCTGACGTTACGGCAGTCAAGTCTGTCGTATTACAACCCGCTGCGCACAATGTCGTGCAATCGCAGCAGGCCTACACTCAAACCATCGGCATCGACCACGGGCAGCACCGAAATCTGTGACGGCCGCTCCTCCATCAAATGCAATGCTTCAAAAGCCAGCATATCCTGAGCTGCGACCACGGGTTTGAGAGTCATGAAGTCGTCGCACTTCAGATGCTCGAGCGAGGCATGGTCCAGACGTTGTATTGCTCGCCGCAAATCGCCGTCCGTGATCACTCCGGCCAGGCGTCCCTGCTCATCGACAACGTTGACGGCGCCCAATCCGCCGCTGCTAATCCGTTGGACCACCTCCAACCACTCGGCGCCCAGACTGATCGTGGGATTGTCCGCGCCCGCATGCATCAGGTCAGACACTCTTAATGTCAACCGCTTGCCCAAACGCCCCGCAGGATGATTGATGGCAAAGTCGTCCGGCGTCAGTCCCTTCAATTGCATGAGCGTCAGCGCCAGCGCGTCGCCCAAAGCCAGCGCGACTGTCGTGCTGGTGGTCGGCGCCAGGTTCAACGGACAGGCCTCCTCATCGACCGAAGCGTCCAGCACGGCGTCGGCACGGCGCGCCAGAGTCGAGTGCAAATTCCCTAACATCGCCACGATCGGCACCTGGCGGTGCTTTAGATAAGGCAGCATCAGGATGATCTCGTCCGTCTCGCCGCTGTTGCTGAGAATGATGACCACATCGTCCGCGGTCACGAGCCCCAGGCCGCCATGCAGCGCGTCCGATGGATGCAAGTAGAGCGCGGCTGTTCCCGTGCTTGTCATGGTCGCCGCGATCTTCTGGGCAATGATTCCCGACTTGCCAATGCCCAGCAGGACAACCTTGCCTTTGCAATTCATCAGCAGTTGGATTACTCGCTCGACCTGTTCATTGTCGAGACGCCTGGCCGTTTGAGCGATCGCCCCGGACTCCATCTGCAGGAAATCCTGGACCGCGGAGAAATGAGTTCTGGTTACCATGCCGCACCTTGATATACGACCGCAGGCGCATTTGGCAAGTAGACAGGTTAACGAAGGATGAAAGCGGAAGGATAAAGAGCGGACGCGGGGACACGGCGACGCTGAGACACGGTGAGACTCGGGACGCGGCGACACGAACATCCACGATCGATCCGTTTAGACAGCGGACTTGTCCGCCCGTCCAGCGGGGGCACAAGTGCCCTTTCTAAACGGGTGTCTCTAAACGGGTGTCTCTAAACGGGTCTCTCCGCGTCCCGTGTCTCCGCGTCCCCGCGTCAGTCCTTCTTCCAGGCTGTTCAGTTCGTGTTCATGTGGACAATGCTCTCCGCGGTCGGCTATATTGCGGGTTCTCTTTTCGTCATTTCCGGTCTGGAGTCAATACTTTCCATGGGAATCCTAAACTTTCTACCGAAAGAAGAGCAGTATTTTGATCTCTTCATTCAAATGACCGTCTACATTTCTGACGCAGCACGCACGCTGTCGGAAATGCTTTCGGACAAAGACGCGGATTTCAAGGAGTATTCGCAGCGAATCAAGGGACTCGAGCACGCCTGCGATGAGCTGACGCACAGCGTGGCCACTCGCCTGAACAAGTCGTTCATCACGCCTTTTGACCGAGAGGATATCTACATGATGTCTTCGGCGCTCGACGACATTGTGGACCTGATCGACGATGCCGCGCGCGCGATCGTGATTTTTGACGTCCAGGAGATCACTCCTTACGCGCGCCAGATCTCCGGCGTGATCCAAAAAATGGCGGCGGAACTGCAGGAGATTGTGGCCATCCTGCGCCGGCCCAAAAATATTACGCCGCGCCTGGTGGAGATTCATCGACTGGAAAACGAAGGCGACGACATTTACCACGCGGCCATCGCCGAACTGTTTCGCGACTCACCTGATCCCTTGACCGTGCTCAAGTGGAAAGAAATTTATGAAAAGCTGGAAGCCGCAGTCGATCGCTGCGAGAACGTAGCTAACATTATTGAAAGCGTCATGATCAAGCACTCGTAGAAGAAGTCGCGAGTCTGGAGTCGCGAGTCGCGAGTCTGTTTTTTGGTACTGACTTCTGACTCGTGACTAGAAGAAGTCGCGAGCCTGGAGTCGCGAGTCTGACTGTTGATTCTGACTTCTGACTTCTGATTTCTGATCTCTTACTTCTGATTTTCAGACTCGCGACTCTTGATTCGCGACTCTTGACTCGCGACTCCAGACTCCAGACTTCTTCATCCCTTATGTCCGCAACCTTTGCCTTCGTCCTGGTCCTGGTCGCCCTGGCCCTGGTTTTTGATTACATCAACGGATTTCATGATGCGGCGAACTCAATTGCCACTGTGGTATCGACTCGTGTGCTTTCACCGGGTATAGCCGTTCTCTGGGCGGCGTTCTTTAACTTCATCGCCTTCATCGTCTTCGGCACCCGGGTCGCCAAAGCAATTGGTGATGGCGTGCGGATGGAATTGATCTCACCCGACCTGCGACTCTATGTGCTTTTGGCCGCCTTGCTCGGCGCGATTATTTGGAACCTGATCACCTGGTATCTCGGCTTACCCACTTCCAGTTCGCACGCTTTGCTCGGTGGCTATGCCGGCGCCGGCTTTGCCGCCTATGGTCATTTCGCGGGACTCTTGAAAACCGAGATTTGGCTGCGCACTATAAAGTTCATCGTGCTTTCGCCACTGATCGGAGCGGTCCTGGGATATGTCCTGATGGTTGCTGTCTACTGGCTGTTTAGACGCGCGACGCCAAAACGCGTGGACAACATCTTTCGTAGAGGTCAACTGTTTTCCGCGGCGGCATTTTCTCTGGGGCACGGAGGAAACGATGCGCAAAAAACGATGGGCATCATTACGGCTGTGTGGGCCGCGGGCGGCATGGTGCCCTATGGACCACACGGCGCCTTACCGGCAATCCCCACCTGGGTGGTGCTGAGCGCCCATGCGGCTATCGCCTTGGGTACTCTTTCGGGAGGCTGGCGCATCGTGCGAACGATGGGCACGCGCATCACCAAGCTGAAACCAGTCGGCGGTTTCTGCGCCGAGAGTGCAGCCGCGTTGACCCTCGCTTACGTGACCCTGACCGGCACTCCTGTTTCTACTACGCATACGATCACCGGCGGCATCGTGGGTGTCGGCGCGACGCGACGCCTCTCGGCCGTTAAGTGGGGTGTTGCCGGCCGCATCGTCTGGGCCTGGATCCTGACCATACCGGCGGCGGGCCTGATTGCCGCAGCTTCGTTTTTTTTCGTTCAGTTCCTGATCCGGCTGGGCGGCTGAAAGGTTTCGCTAAGCTCGAAGCAACGTACAACTGACGCAACGTTGTGAACTCGTCGCGATTTGGGTAGCATCTCGCGCATGACTGCCACCAAAACATCCATGACGGGCGAGGAGATCGTCGATCTCAGTCGCCGGCACACGCTCTTTGAGTGGTCCGCGCAGGCCGCGGTCGATCCGATTCCCGTTGCGCGGGCGAAGGGAATCTATTTCTGGACGCCCGAAGGAAAGCGGTTCGTCGACTTCAATAGCCAACTGATGTGCGTGAACATCGGACATGGCGATGAACGAGTGATTCGCGCGATCAGCGAGCAGGCCGAGCCGCTTGCCTATGCCAATCCCTTCATGGCCACCGAGGTGCGCGCGCGCCTGGGTGTCAAGCTTGCGGAGATCACTCCCGGAGACATCGACGCTTTCTTCTTCACCAACGGCGGCGCCGAAGCGAACGAGAATGCCATTCGCATCGCGCGGATGTACACCGGTCGTCACAAGATTGCCGCACGGTACCGCTCGTATCACGGCGGCACGGCGGGCGCCCTCACGCTGACCGGCGATCCGCGCCGCTGGGCGGGCGAGCCGGGCATACCAGGCGTTTTTCGCATCCCCGACTTCTACCACGGAATTCAGAAAGGCTCGGACACGGCAGAAGCAGTGCTGGCGCGGACTGAAGAAATCCTGCAGCTCGAAGGTCCGCAGACAGTCGCGGCGATCATCGTCGAGCCGGTGGTCGGGACCAACGGAATTCTTGTTCCACCTGATGGCTACATGCAGGGGTTACGAGAGCTGTGCGACAAGTACGGCATTCTCCTGATCGCCGACGAAGTGATGGCGGGCTTTGGCCGCACGGGCGAGTGGTTCTCAGTTGATCATTGGAAGGTTGTGCCCGATCTGATGTCGATGGCCAAGGGGCTGACGAGCGCCTACGTGCAATTGGGCGCGGTGGGCATGCGGCGACCCATCGCCGATCATTTCCAGAAGAATGTCTTCTGGGGCGGCCTGACCTACAACAGCCACCCGCTCGGCTGCGCCGCCGCGCTAGCTACCATTGCCGTGTACGAAGAAGATGACCTAATCGCGAACGCGCGACGCCTGGGAATAGTGATGCGCGGCCTGCTCGAGGATCTGCAGAGTCGTCACCCATCAGTCGGCGCGACGCGCAACATCGGGCTCTTTGGAATCGTCGAGCTCGTGCGAAACCGCGAGACACTCGAACCGATGGCGCCCTTCAACGGCTCGTCGCCTGAGATGCAGGCCCTCGGTAAGTTCTTCAGACAGGAAGGCCTCTACACATTAGTGAGGTGGAACACCTTCTTCACAAATCCGCCGCTGTGTATCACTGAAGCCGAGCTTCGTAGCGCTTTTGCGATCATTGATAAAGCGTTGGAGATTACGGATCAGGCTGTTTCGTAGCGCCTTACTATTTCTGTTGACTCTTCATGAACGAGAAATTCCCACGCCGTCCATCCGCGGGCTACCAAGCAGTCACAGACTGAAGTCTATGCTACTCACTTAGGTCTTCTGAACAAATCCGTTGACATGGACCGGCCAACGGCATAAACTCCCGCCGTTTTCACCGACCTACCCCTCCGGAGGAATATCTCAATGGCGGATGAAGAAACCTCGCCGGCAATTACGACACCTGCTATTACGACACCGGCAATAACAACGCCGGAAACTACGACGCCAACAACAGCGACAACGACAACAGCGTCAACAACGCCGCCCATTCCGTTGAAGCGATGGAACAGCGCACAGACGGCCTTGATCCTGATCGTGCTCATCGTATTGATAGGCGTCGCCGGGTGGTTTCTGCCACCAGGTTGGAACTTTATCATCTTGATGGTGTTGATGATTCTGTTCATGATGACATTAGGCAAAAAGATTAGCGGCCGCCCCGCCGGCATTCTGATAAACGAACGGAACCTCATCAGCCTCTCGCGGTTCCAGATGGTCCTGTGGACGGTGCTCATTCTCTCCGCTTACCTTGTGGCGGCTCTGGGAAGGCTCAAGGCCGGCGGCGTTTCGGAGGCTCTCAATATCACTCTTGATGAAAAACTTTGGGGCCTGCTGGGTATCAGCACGGCGTCGCTCGTTGGTACGCCGCTAATTCAGAGCACCAAAAATACCCAGGCACCCAAGGATACCGAAGTAGCGAAAACTGCAACGAAGCTGAACGAAGGACAGGATGAGATAAGAAAGAATTCTCAGGGCGTGCTCTATGCCAACCCCTCTATCCAGGACGCGGCATTCTCCGACATGTTCGAGGGTGACGAAGTGGGAAACACGGCGTACGTGGACCTGGCTAAGGTGCAGATGTTCTTCTTTACGATGATCGCGGGGCTCAGCTATGGGGCCGAACTATACAAGTGGATCCTCGCAAACGGATTTGCTGCCGATATTCACAGGACCGATTTTCCGTATCTCTCAGGCAGTTTGATCGCTCTTTTGGGAATCAGTCACGCGGGTTACCTGACAAACGGCACCACCACCCATACTCCCACTAAGGATCCTTCCTGAACCGAGATCTGTTGGGCGTTGATGAAAATAATGTGGTACCCGCGGCAGGGGTCGAACCTGCGACCTTTCGCTCCGGAGGCGAACGCTCTAATCCACTGAGCTACGCGGGCCTGAATAAAATAGCGGGTTTCAAAGAGAGGGATCAGGAACGTCCCCTTTTCTGTCCCCTTTTTTGTACCCCTTTTTGCACCCCTCGTCAATAACGGCTGCTTGATATCGGCTGCTTTGGTAGTGGGGCCAGATTGAACGCGATTGACCAACGGCTTTAGCAAAAAGTGTGACGACTCCGGGCTGCTGTATACGTTCTGCACTTAGCTCATTATAATTTCTGTCGGATTCATTCATCGATCAAATGTACCGCCGGCAATGGAAGTCAAGATCGCAAAGCGCGTTTGGGATTTGACCTTACAACTAAAACGCCTCGACTGCTGATGGCTCTTATCTGAATTCGTGGCACAACTGCGCCACAAGCAAGATGATCGATCTACTCATCCACTAATGCCTTAAAGAGCGGCGATCTGCCAGGATAAACGCCTGCGTCTTTAAGCTTCTGAATCTCATCACCGGCAACCACAGGGACGATGCGATCACCGTCGCGGCCATATCTTTCATCGTATGGGCCGTTGAAAATCTCGCGAGGCAGAGGATGGTCGGCATCCGGGTGTTCAAACACGAGCACTCGCGTTACCGTTTTAGCGTGATCGGGATGTTCTTTAATGAGCTTCTGCACAAGGCTTAGCCGTTCCGCGCTGTTGAGCGGAGCGCTCAAGCCGCTTTTTCTCATCATCCAGCATCTTTTCCCAAATCTGATCGGTAACAAATTTTCCAAGCGGAAACTGTTCGAGCACAACAATGGCACTGACAAAGGTACAACGTGGCTTGAGAGTTTCGGCATCAAGGGTGTACCCACCTTGCGACGAATCCCAAAACCACACTTCGCGAGCTTCACCGCTTACCTGATCAGTAAATACCTTAAACGTGAGCGGCCCAAGCAAACCGCCGAGAATCGAACCTGGATCGAGAGACACAAAGGATGGATCCGGCGCATACAGCACTAGCGAGCTACAAAACTCACCGTACTGCGCAAGTTGCTCAAGCGCACCTTCAATCTTTGCATAGATTGGTTTGTAGGGACTGAAAGCGCCGCCCTCACCGGCTTTGATTTCTTTGGCTGCGAATTCCTTAACCTCGAAGTAAAGCGGTGTCTCTCCCAACATCACTCGGAAGTCGATGTTTCTGGTCTTGCCATCAACGGCAGGCTCATACTCGGACTTATAGCCGCACTTTTTCAGAAACTCTGCAAAAGCTATTTCGGATTCTGTCTCAGGTTTCTTGGTCATTTGCTCTCGCTTTCTCAGCCTTCAATGTTAAGTCATTGCTTGATGCGGGAAATCTAAAGGTCGCGGGCGCTCTCAAACTACTGACTGAGGGCGTGGCACTGACACAAGAATTATCTACCACGAGTAAGAAGGAACTACTCGAACAACTACAACTGATCAGCGAGCACGCTGCGTTACCTGCCGACCAGCGAAAGGCGAGCATAGTGAAACCGGTCTTGTCAGCCCTTACTACCGGAATTTCTGCGGCAAGCTCACTCGCGAAGGTGTGGGATGTAATGGGCGATTACACTTGCAGTCATTTAGGTGTCGAAAATCCACTGAAGAAAAGTTAACAACAAGCACAAGGCGGTCTAGTTCAAAATCTCCCACTAAGGATACCGTTGCCAGTTTCGATCAGCCAGCACATAGACGCTTCCCCAACCAATTCTATCAAACCGGTCGGCGCGTTCGATGCGCTCCTAAACATTGACTCTAAACTTTTCATCGATCCTCACTGAGATTTGCTACAGCTTTCGCACGTGAATACCCCTTCTCACAAAGTCTTACCGCCCCAGATTAGCCTAGAGATGTAGTACCTGCTCTTGCAACAAGGATGATGGTTTTCAAAGTTAGACAGTATTGCTTTGACGGCCTGCTAAGCGCACAGTACGCTACTGCGCCATGTACAAATTCTTCACCGCCGTTCTTGGCAAATGAGTTTAGTCGCCCTAATTGGCAACCGATAGTTAGTCTCTTTCTAAGAATTAATAAGACGCTTGAAGTAATCTTAGGCAGCGGCGTTGTGGCGCTATTGGTCTACCTGATCTACAACTACGTGCCGATCCTAGATAACAAACGATGGACAGCGATTGTCATTCTGGCCTTTTTAGCTTTGGCCGCGATGTGGTTACTCTCAGCCGCCAAACGATTTCACCGATCGACGCTTGCCGAAGTGTACGGCGCACAGGAGCAAACAAGCCGAGATTTGGTAGTGTCCTAATCTGAATTCTGGACTGCGTCCTCACGCGGGTCTATGGCACATCGTTTGTCCGATCCTACCTAATCAAAGCATACAACACCCTAGCCGCCAAAGGGCAGCTTAAGCCTTTACCTGATCAGAAAGTGACTTGACGGTCTAGCGATAAATCATGCTAAGGACGGCCAACACAACCGCTGCGCCCACTGTCGGTACATCGCCGGGTGCGGTTGGCGGCGGCGGCGCTGGAGCATTGCCGACCGTTGGCACATCCCCAGCTAGAGCCGACATTGAAAGTAAGCAAGTCAGGGCAACTATCACTAAGAGTCGTTTCATTTTGAAGCGTTCTCCTTTGCAAACTGGAAGAGATGCAACAATTTTTGCATAAAACAGATAGAACACCAGAGCCGAATTCCCTTGCAAGTAATTTGGCAGGCGACATAACATCCTTCCGCTTAAGGCTGAAAGCTCTCTCGACTCACGGAGGAAGGATTTATTTCCAAACAATGAAGGCCACATTGCCGAGGCTTCGCACTTCCCACCTTACTGCGGACGCGCGGGCGCTGCTCCGATGTCAGACCGCTTTGGACTTGAAGGACAGAGGCGAATACTTCGCCGCGCAAGAAGTCATGCGCCCGTTGTGGAAAGGTATGGGCACCAGCCCGGCAACCGAAGGACTGCACCCGACCGTGGCCGCAGAAGTGCTGCTTTGCGTTGGCACCTTAACCCGATGGATCGGGAGTCGGAACCAGGTCAAAGAAGCGCAGACAATAGCCAAAGATCTCATCACCGAAAGCATCACGATTTTCGAGTCACTGGGTGACGTTCTAAAGATCGCCGCCGCCCACTCGGAGCTTGCTTATTGTTATTGGCGCGAAGGTGCTTTTAGCGAAGCGCGTATCTGGTTTAATGAGGCGCTGCAAAGACTAACTACTGAGGGAGCCACACGCGCCAACGCGTTGCTCGGGTTGGCTGTCGTGGAATGGGCCGATACACGATATGCCGAGTCACTGCGGGTCCTCACTACGAACGCGCCGCTATTCGAGAAAATCAACAACTACACGCTGAAAGGTGCGTATCACACACAGCTCGCAATCGTGCTCCGAAATCTAGTGACCGCTGAGAATCGAAGCGACTACCTGCAACGTGCGGTGAATGAATATCAACAGGCTGATAAGTATTTCAGAGTAGCGCGGAACGTTGGCTTTCGCGCGGATGTCACGAACAATCTAGGCAACCTTCTTCGCCAGCTAGGCAGGTTCGAAGAAGCTGATGCGCGTCTCAATGAGGCTCGCCGCCTTGCAGTCAGTATCAAAGACAAAATCCGAGTAGCGCAATTCGATGATACCCGCGCACAACTCTTGATTGATCAGGGAAGATTTGCGGAAGCGGAGACTATTGCTCGACGTACCGTGGCAGTACTGGAAAAAACCGATCACTACTGTCTCTTGGCAGAGATGCTGATTACGCATGGAATTACGTTGGCGAGATTGCCCGACGATACGACGGAGCGAGCACACATTGAACTGCAACGGGCAATTGCAGTCGCCCTGCGCGTTGACGCTTACAACAAGGCCGGACTCGCGGCGCTAACCTTAATCGAAGAACTGGCGGCTGACTTGTCACCTGAAATTGTGGTCACGGCGTACTACCGGGCCGATGAATGGCTTTCAGCCTTGCAGGGCAATCAGGATGTGCAACTAAGATTGAGCAATGCCGCCCGAAAGGTGCTGGGACAAAAGCCGCTGGAATTTCTTCACACAGTTGACCTGGCTTTCGCATCTTGCAACCTGCGGGATGAAGTACGGAAGTTTGAGGGAACGTTAATCAGGCGGGCGCTCATTGCAACCAATGGCAGCGTAACGCGGGCGGGCGCTTTGTTAGGCATGACGCATCAGGCTCTTGCACCTATCATCGCGAAGCGACATCCTGAGTTATTGAAAGTGCGCTCTCCAGTTCATCGCCGGTCACGACAAAGGGAAACGTAGCACCTCAAATAATCTCAGGGCTGCTTGGCTCTATGCCAGTTCGGATGCTCGACAACGGCCAGCCTAAGCAGTCAGGCTCTCGCTTTTCTGATTGCGCTTTTACCCATTCAGCCTCGCTACATACCAAGGCCGTGACTCCTCTGATCTCAAAAAGCCGACACTCTGCAACCTCGTGATCAAAGCCTTCCACTAAGACCCGTTGCCCTTTAGTCATACGCCCACCTCCAATATGAGAGCATCTTCTCAAGGACTAAAAAGCATTGTCAAAAATAATCCTTGCCCGAGGATTGACAGAACGGTTCTTGTACCGCTATTCTATGCGAGTCCTTAACGCCGCACAGAAAGGATTCGCAAATGGATTCGGAACAGCAGCCGCCGCCCGTGTTGATACGGAAATTTCCAGCGCCTTACGTCCCTTTCTCGACTTTTGAAACGGGGCTAGATAAGTTGGGCGCTCTGCCGACCTTGCCACCTAAAATCGATCATACAGTCTTTCCAAGCATGGGAGGGGTCGCCAAGACGCAGGTTATCGGAGCGCTGAAGTTTTTTAAGTTGGTCGATCCTGATGGCATACCGACCTCGGCATTAAAAGAGCTAGTCAAGAATAAAGAGGGCCGAAAGGTTGCGATCCGGCAGTTGATTAAGGATTTTTACCCTAATATCAGTGAAAACGATCTTGCCGGATCTTCACCGGGCCAACTTGATGGAAAATTGGCCGACAAGGTTTACAACATCAGTGGAGAGACTAAACAAAAGGCGCGGTCGTTCTTGGTAAAGGCGGCTGAATTTGCAGAGATGCAAATTTCCACGCTGCTTAAAGCAAAAGGCCCACGCGGGCCACGCCAGAAGCGGCCCAAATCGGCCAGTGCGAAATCTAATGGCAATGGCGGTTCCGGCGGCTCGGGACAGGCAATCGTTCCCCCATTGCCGCCGATAAATCCAGACATGATCCGCATGCCGATAGCCCTAGCGCCAGATCGAGTGGCCTATGTTGAATTACCAAAAGACTGGAACGAGAAAGACGCGAAAAAGCTCTTGGCGTTACTGAAACTTTCGCTTGACGTTCTCGACTAACCGGCACTCCAAGGATGTGATGTTATGAGAAGATCGAAAGCCTCTCGCGTTCACAATCGCGCGAGCCGATGTGAGAGGCAGATACAACAAGACCCGCTCTAACGAACCTTGACGGAGCCATTAGAGCGGGTCGTGGCGAGCGCTCCCCTGTGTGGAGGGCGTCCCGTAGCCGGTGCTATTAAGGGGCTTTACATCCTGAGGGCCGCTGCTTGTACCAGCGTGGGTTCAATTCCCGCGCCCTTCGATTACCCGATTGTCAACGTCTTAACCGTACCACTATTGTACTGCGCGGTTCAAGACTTCCCGAACCCAGGTAGATAAATCTTTTCCCTCGGATTTGGCCGCTTTCTGATAGGCGGCCTTTTCCGCTGGCTGTACGCGAGACTGCAATACAGTGTCCTTCGCTTCGCCCTTTGCGAGTTTGGGCCTACCTACTTTTGGTCTTTTGTCTCGCATTTCTGATCTCCGAAACTACTGCCGCTTTGACTGCCGTTTGTGGCGAAGTAACTGGCGGCAATTCCAAGACGGTTATGTACCTTCGCCCTTGTTCCGATGTGGCGTAGCCCCATCCATAGCCCATCTTGGCTTTCGGATGGTCCAATAGCTCAAAGACTTCTACATCACCTTGCCACACGGTCTCGCCTTGAAACTCTTCTAAGACTGAGACGCTTTCAACATACTTCGCCGTGCAGTTGTGAAGGCGAAGGAAAGTAGCTTGTAGTTCTTCGATGTAGTCGCTCACGATGCCGCCTCGTATAGATCGCCATAGCTCCAGAAATTCCGCTCGACTCCTGCGGCCATCGCGGGCGTCATTTTCAAGCTGCGATGTGTCTTGACGAAATTATGGCTTGCGAAGTTGAGCGCCACCGCAGCTTCGAAGTTTTCAAATTTCTTTGAGAATGCCAGCGTCAAGCGATTGAGGCGCTTAACATGAAGGCGAGGAGAGGCGTACAGTAGAACCGTCGCGTACGCCGGCCGGAATATTCACTTCAATCGTTTTCGGTTTGAGAACCTGACCCGAACCGCCGCAGGTCTGGCAAGGCTTGTCGCCTACCTGGCCGGTGCCATTACAAGTCGGGCAAGTTTCTGCCGCCTGCATTTGCAGCGTGCGCCGCCCGCCGCGATGCGTCTCTTCCAGCGAGAGCTCCAACTGGGCTTCGACATCTTCGCCGCGCTCCCGCCTTCTCCTTTGCCGGCCCTGTCCAGCGCGTCCAGCCCCTCCGCCGCTGAACATTTCTTCGAAGATGTCGAAGCCCGCGCCGCCGCCACCCATGCCACCAAAATCAAAACCGCTGAAGTCGAAACCACCAGCCCCCGCGCCCGTGGTGCGAGTGCCTTCCCAGCCTGGCGGCGGCGCCCCACCTCCTTGCTTCACCGCTTTCCAGTTTTCGCCATACTTGTCAAAGAGCTTGCGATTCTCCGCGTCTGACAACGTGTCGTAGGCTTCCTGCAACTCTTTGAAGCGCTCTTCCGCCGCCTTATCGCCCGGGTTCAAATCGGGATGAAACTTGCGCGCGAGTTTGCGGTATGCCGTTTTGATTTCATCGGCTGACGCACTGCGACTGACGCCGAGTACCTCGTAGTAATCTCTCGTCTTGACTGCCATCGCGCTTCATTTCTCGTCCTGCCGTTCGTCGATTCTGTTCCGTTTAGAATTGGGACTTGTCCCACGGCAACGACGGACAAGTCCGCTGTCTAAACGGTCAACGTCGGATATTTACTTCGGCGTGTACTCGGCATCGATGACATCGTCATCGGCCGCCGCCACGTCCGCTCGTTCCGCCACCGCCGCCTGCGCCCGCTCCCGCCGCGCTTGCTTGGCACCGTAGGCAGCGCTTGCGAGAGAATGTGATACCTGTTGCAAGTCGCTCGTTAGTTGTCGCAGCCGATCGATGGACGTCGACTCATTCTTCACCGCCGATCTGATGTCGCTGATCAGTGATTCAGCGCGCGCCCGCTCGTGCGCCGGTACTCGATCACCCATGTCACTGATCGCTCGCTCAACGCTGTAGGCCAGCGAATCTGCCGTGTTGCGTGCTTCGACGAGCTCGCGTCTCTGCCGATCTTCAACCGCATGCTGCTCGGCGTCGCGGATCATGCGATCGATTTCGGCCTTGTCGAGAGAAGTCGAGCCGCTGATCGTAATCTTCTGTTCCTTACCGGAGCCCAGGTCTTTAGCAGTTACGTTGAGAATGCCGTTGGCGTCGATATCAAAGGTGACTTCAATCTGCGGCGTGCCGCGTGGCCCGGGCGCAATGCCTTCCAGCTTAAACTGGCCCAGGGTGCGGTTATCACGTGCGAGTTCACGTTCACCTTGCAACACATGAATATCGACGGCGGGTTGATTGTCGGCGGCCGTTGAAAATATTTCGGTCTTCCGCGAAGGAATGGTGGAGTTACGTTCGATGAGCCTGGTCATCACTCCGCCCAGTGTCTCGACCCCAAGACTCAGCGGCGTGACATCGAGGAGCAAGACGTCCTTGACTTCACCCGTGAGCACCCCCGCCTGAATCGCGGCGCCGATGGCGACCACTTCATCGGGATTCACTGACTGGTTAGGTTCCTTGCCCGCGGTCAATCGTTTGACTAGTTCCTTAACCGCCGGAATCCGTGTCGAGCCGCCAACCAGGATTACTTCTTCCAGATCCTTCTCCGTAATCTTCGCATCGGCAATCGCTTGCTTGACGGGCGCCATGGTCCGTTCGATAAGGTCGTGGGTAAGTTGCTCAAACTTGGCGCGCGTCAGCTTCAGCAGCAGATGTCGTGGTCCGGTTGCGTCTGCCGTAATGAAAGGCAGGTTGATCTCTGTCTCCATTGCGGAAGAGAGTTCGATCTTTGCTTTCTCAGCGGCTTCGGTGAGACGTTGCACCGCCTGGCGATCCTTACTCAGATCGATGCCTTGATCCTTCTTGAACTCGTCCACGAGCCAGTCGACGACCCGCTTGTCGAAATCGTCGCCGCCCAGGTGGGTGTCACCGGCCGTGCTCTTTACTTCGAAGACACCGTCGCCAACTTCCAGGATGGAAACGTCAAACGTTCCGCCGCCAAGATCGAATACCAAAATCGTCTCGTGGTTTTTCTTGTCCAACCCGTAGGCGAGCGCCGCCGCCGTGGGTTCATTGATAATGCGTAAGACGTTGAGGCCCGCAATCTGGCCGGCATCCTTGGTCGCCTGGCGTTGGGCATCGTTGAAGTAAGCGGGGACAGTGATGACCACATCTTTCACTTTCTCGCCGAGATACTTGGTGGCATCGTCGACGAGTTTGCGAAGGACGCGGGACGAGATCTCTTCGGGAGAATAAAGCTTGCCGTCGATATCAATGCGTACGGCGTCATTCGGGCCGGCCACGACTTTGTAGGGAACCTGTTTGAGTTCCTCGGTGACTTCGGAATACTTGCGACCCATGAAGCGCTTGATAGAGTAGATGGTGCGCTCGGGATTGAGCGCGGCCTGGCGCTTGGCAATTTGCCCCACGATTTGCTCGCCGGTTTTTGTAAATGCGACTACAGAAGGAGTGACCCGTCCGCCTTCGCTGTTCACTATTACCGTCGGCGCGTCAGCCTCCATAACAGCCACTACCGAATTAGTTGTCCCCAAATCAATGCCTACTGCTTTTGCCATGACTATTTACTCCCTTCTTAGAGGAGTGATGAGTAATGAGTGATGAGTGCTGAGCAGAAACCAACGCGTGAATTCGTTGAACGCACACGCTCATCCTCCTTAATCAGCCTCACCAACTCCTGACTCATCACTCACCAAACTCCAGAATCGTCACTCACCACACTCCGAACTCATCAACTCATGACTTTGCTTCACCGAGGCATCTCACTTTCGATTTGCAGGTCGCTCTTTACATCGAAGAGTCCCGGTACACTGCGCGCTCTTATGTAGGCCAACTGAGCGTCACCCTTGTTGGTCACCACGCCTTTCAACGAGGCTCGCCCACGGTCGACGATGATGTGAATTGATGGGATTGCCTGGGTGGCGTAACGGAAGAGTGGCGAATCAAAACCGTAGAGTTTGCGATAGAGCGCCATGCGCAACCGGTCGTCTTGCGGAGAAAGCGGCAAGACTTCGATTTCATTGATCACCTTAGACACGCCGTCGATTTCCCTGACGCGAGCTTCGGCATCCGATTTCGTGGTGGGCCTCACTACCTGCCCACGCAGCACGGCGGTGTTGTCTGGCCGCACCTCAAACTCGAGCCAGTCGAACACTCCGTAATATGGCAGCGTCGCCAGCTCGTGGCGCACTTGTCTTATCACGCGAGCGCTCAGCATTCCTTGCGGCGCGGTTGTGGCAAAGGTAATCTGACCCAATGCTGGACTGAGCGCGATCATCGTTAGCGCGATCATGAGTTTCACTAAAAATCTTTTTGGCATTCCAACTCCTTTCTGAAAGCAACTGACATTAAGTGTGAATAGAACTTCGCCACGCGCGTTTCGTCCTGCCAGCTTCTTCCCGACAGGTGGCACGCCAGCAAACAATCTGAAATAGAATCGGATGACTGATGACTATCGAAGACTGCTTTGGTAGTTCCTAATCCGCACCCTTCGTGCCACCAAACAGAAAGAGATTGTCTAAGGTGTGCTTTAGCGTTAGTAAAGTATTTCAATGGGAGTATCCATCCGCTCAACGGTCAGATAATTGACAGTCAGTGGCATGAGAGTCCCTTGAGGTTGGTGTGCCTGCTCGCGGGTGAGGACTAAATGCAAGAGGATCGAGGGACGAGTGAGAGTAACAAAGCGGAAGTGTTCACATTCGAAACACTTCGACTGGCCTTTTTCGTACACCTCTGAGGTGAGGTGCGATTCGCCATTACTTTTACTATTCAAGAAGCGAACGGTCGTTCGACTTCGCAACACCACTTGTGATTTGAACTCTCTACTAGGGCTGAACCCGCTGCGCCTCAAACAACAATCTTTAGCAGCGCTATGCACGCTGTTTGCTGGAGCGGATCAAATTATTGGCCAGCCGTCGTGTGCTTCGATTACCGCGTCAATCTCTAACATCAAGCGGATGGTTTCGCTTAGTGCGGAAACAATGTGATGGTAGTGGGTTAGGTCGTCGTAAGTGAGTTGGCGGCCTTTGCGATCTTTTAGCCACTTCTCCAAAACCTGGTAGCCGCCAACGTGGAAGTTCCAAACTTCGGGCGGGACTCCTTCGAAGTATTGCGCGCGATTGATCCAGACTCTTCCTTCATCCGAGCCGGCCTCGCCAGGCTCGGTGTAACGAACCTTCTCAACCTCGTTGCCGCCGGCGACGGGATAGGTTGTCATGTTTGGAGCAACAACACGTTCCATCAAATGAAGGTCAACTAAGAGCGAGCCTAGCCTACAAAGCCCGCGAAAGAGTTCGACATTTGACGTGAGTGGCAGTCGCGGAAAGTCTATCTTCAAAAACTCTGCGTAGCGGCTGCGATAAGTTGGCGAATGAAAGATGGCGTACATGTAGTCGAACACGTCTTGCGGCCCGAAAGTCTTGATAAGGTCGCCCGCACCGTCTGGGATGAAGGACATCTTCAGATTTGCGGCGAAATCTTGAAGGAAACCTGATGAAAGATTATGCCGCCTACTATTACTAACAAAATCGAAAGTTTCATTCTCTCCTTTCTTTTGAGAAGGATATATATAGAGCGGCCACACAAGAGCATCATCTATATTTGAAACGAAATCTTTAGCTATCAATCCTCTAGAAACAAAATAACCCGTTCCTAATTCCTTTCGATCTCGCCGGAGAATGGTCATTGCCAAGTTACTTTCGTGCAAAAGATGCTGCATTGTCTCAACTTTAGGTTCGCAAACGAATTCTCGAAGATAGACAACATAACGGTCATCGAACGGGCGGAACGCAATCCTATGAACGTGTTCTCGAAGACCGGACCCTTCGGCGCGCGTTCTCGCATTCCTAATGTTGAAATGGGCTGTAGTACATAGGCCAAGCTCGTCGATCAATTCAGCATCTGTCTCCGCTCTGTGCGCGATCCGTTGGACTTTCGCAACTGCGGCTTGTGGCGACCAACCTACTACAAAGCCGTCATGTCTAGTCTTTATGCCTGTCCCATATCTTTCATCTCGGTCAGCCTTCGGCTTTCCCGTACCGATGACTTCTAGTAAGGCTGGAAATGATTCATAATCTTTATCCGATGCTAGCGGAATAAAATGCCAATGCGGGGCGCGTGGTGTTAGAGGTTGCCAAGAGGTAGTGGAAACAGCATTTGCTGAAAGCGCTTGATATTTATTCTTCCGGGTACCGAACATCCCCGAATAATAAAGTCTTGCTAGACTCTCGCCATTGGGCTTCTTAACAAAAATACTTATAGCCACACCTTGGGTGATATCAAAAACATTCTGGTCGTTTGTTCCTGCAGTTGATGAACCGCGAACAGCAACACCATGCAGGTCTAGGACGTAAATAGCTGAGAAACTGCGCAACAGGGAATTACGCATGTCTCTGAACAGAATTCCATCTAAGTATCCCCTATCGGAAATGAACGCTAGGACGCCCTGACCTGTTTGGTCTAATCGCCACTGTGCAAATCTGATGAACTTGACGTAATCATTTGAGAGTCGTTGTATCTGCCTCTCTTCATCGCGGACAGTGACCTTGTATTCCTCCATGAGTGATTCGATCCATGAGTTTGTATTGACCGAAATACCAGAGTACGGAGGATTACCTAATACAACCATGATGGGTAACTCCCGTTTGATTTTGCTGGCCTCGTTCGCTTCTTCCGCGAGCCACTGCGTGAAGAGCGGTAGCTTGCTCACCTCATGCGCTTCCTCTAACGTGTTCGTCAGATAAACTCGTAAACGTTCGTCTGCTTTGAAGTCGTAGCCCATGTTGTCCAGTTGCAACCCCAGCTTCATGTGTGCGACCGCATAAGGCGCCATCAGCAACTCAAAGCCAAACAGGCGCGGCAATAAATGCTCGGAGACGTAGCCTGACCACATACCACGGTTCTTCTGAAACGACTCGTAGATTTGATTGATGACGCCGTAGAGAAACGTTCCTGTGCCCGTTGCCGGGTCCAGGATGAGGACTCTGTGAACGTCAACGTTTCCTTTTCCATCCGGACTCTTGATTGAAATCTTGCTGGAGTCAGCCAGACCGTCTTTGAGTTTGAATTCCGTTTTTAGAATGTGATCGACACTACGGACGATGTAAGAGACAACCGGCTCAGGCGTGTAATAAACGCCGCGCGCTTCGCGCATCTTAGGATCGTAGGCGGCGAGAAAGGTTTCGTAGAAATGAACCACCGGATCTTCGCGGCGAGTGCTCTTGCCGAAGTCTTGAAGGATCGCACTCATGTCAGCGCGATGTAGTAGCTCGGCTAGATCGTCGACGGCCCAGGCAATCCTGTCGTCCAGGTCAGGCCCGGCGATGTGATTGAACATCTTGCGCAGAAAAGGATTAGTTTTCGGCAGATCGTAGGCTGCGTGTTGGCGAGTGAAGCGTTGCCCACCCTTTGCACTACAGCGCGCGGCAAACAACCCATAACAGATTGTTTGAGCGTACATGTCAGCAAATTGCTCTTCAGTAAGATCATGAATCAGCACCTCGCGAAAGCCCTGCATCTGTTGGTGTAGCGTACCCGCTTCTGCTTCTTCCCTTAGTGCCGGTCCAATTGTCCCGCGCATCAAGCGCGCAAGTGCGGCCATTCTCACTGCAAGCTCTTTGGCGCTTTGAACCGTCGGGACCTGAGCATGAAGAAATGCTTTGAGAAGTTCGTTGACCTGTTGCCCGCCATCTTCCTCAAGGCGCAGCTTGCCACCAGCGGTAACCCGAGCCAGTCGAGCGGTCATCCTAAGGTCGGATTCCGGGTATGGGTCCGCCTGTGAAGGACGCGGCCTGACATACCAGCGAAATTCCAAATAGTCTGTGAGTATTAGATTGCCAAGGCTCTCGCGATAGCGTTTCAGTTGCTCAGTTTTCTCGGCAGCGTCGAGCGAGACACCCACGTCCTTGGCTTCAACATAACCGAGTGGAATCTGGCCTCTCGTGACGATGTAGTCAGGAGCACCACACTTGATGCGTTGAGGTTCGTTTGTGGCCGTAACCTTTTCGTCGAGAGACTCGATAAGAGATTTCAGCGCCGGACGGTGAGTGTGTTCGGTGGCGTTGCCGGCTGCCAACTCATTCTGGATAGTCTTGAGGTATTGAGATATTGTCAAACGGTGTCCCTCCACATGCTTTATTAACACGTTCGTCGTGTTCTGGGTAGCAGAGGGCTGAACTATCCGAACCGCGTGACCACTTCAATTTGTTATCGCGGGCGGCACGGTCTTCCTCGATGAGATCAGTGAGTTGGATATCAACCTGCAGGCGAAACTACTGCGAGTGCTCGAAGAGGGAAGCTTTCGGCGCGTGGGCGGACTCACGGATGTACCATTTCGCGCGCGCGTGATCGCGGCTTCCAACCGTGATCTCAGACAAGAGAGCGAAGCCGGGCGTTTCCGCCTTGATCTTTACTACCGTTTGGCTGTGATCCAAATTGACATTCCTCGATTGGCTGACCGCGGCGGCGACATATTGCTTCTCGCTCAGCACTTCATCGACGGCGCTCGTAATGGCCGTCGTCACATCGCAGGATTGACATCAGAAGCAGTTCGCAAGTTCCAGCAATATCACTGGCCGGGCAACGTTCGCGAACTCAGGAATGTGATTGAACGGGCGATGATTCTGGAGGACGGCGAGATGATTTCTGCACGGTATCTGCCACTGGGGATCGCGCCGAGCAAGGAGAGCGTCTCCGGTGCAAGAGTGATTGACGCTGACGCGAGTATTCGTCTTCCACGCCAGGGTATCTCGCTCGATCAGGTTGAGACATCCTTGATCAGACAGGCTCTCGCTCAAACCAGCGGTAACCAGACACGCGCGGCAGATTTGTTGGGATTGACCCGCGACCAGTTCCGCTATCGCTGGAAAAAACTCAGAGGAATTGAAAGCGGCGCCACTCTCACCGCGTCCGCGGCGGCCTAAACGCCAAAGGCCGGAATCAACAGAGCCGGACAGCGCTGTCTGTATTGCTATACCAGCATGGGCCTTGCCATCGTCCACACACCTGCTCCCGACGGACCCGCACGGGCAGAAAGATTACCTCTGGACCTCCCGTCGTCCGGTAGCGACCCCTGGTTGCGAGAACAATTTGATCACGAAGCTGTCTTACGGAATGTGAAGCACCCAACCGTCTAGCCTACGGTCAGTTCTCTGTAGAGATCCTCAAAAGATCCCAATTGGTCAAGTAAGCCGAGTTGGGCAAGATATGGTATGTCCAGGGCGTGAGCTGCCTGACCAATGCTGATATTGTGAAAGTAATTGGCAAGATGCACTTGGGTGAGGGCATTAAACTTACGGGTTGCGCAGCGGCTCGGCTCATGGTAAAACGCTACGGCCTCAACAATCGAGTCCGGGAGACCCCAGATGCCAAGCAAGTACGCGCCAACTTCTGGATGCGCCGCTCCGAAGACTCGGGTTTCGGCCTCACAGACTGGAGTTCCTTCGTTGTTTATGATGGACAGTACCTGCGCATAACGCCCGGGCAACTGCGCTGCCAGGATCAGCCTGCCCGTCTCGTGCAGTAGCCCGGCCGTAAAAGCCTGTTCGGCAGATTGAGCTCCCTGTTTCGCATTTCGTGCTATGGCGCGAGCGACCTTGGCTACAGTCGAGCTTCGTGCCCAAATCTCATTCAAACAAGAGTCAGGCAGGCTCGTATGGCGAAACTGGTCAAAAATCTCAGCTGTGAGAATTAGCGCCGATACTGTGTCGAGACCAAGCAGGGCGGTCGCCTCAGCAGGGCTGGAAATATGCCGGCGCAGACCAAAGAAAGCTGAATTGATCAATTGAAGCATTTTCGCCGTCATGCCAGGATCTTGAGAAATGATCTCGCCCACCCTCTTCGTGGAAGTGTTGGGCGAGACAATTTCATCCATCAAGGCGGAATAGAGAGATGGCACGCTGGGCAATGACGTCAACTGTGCCACTAGTAGTTGCAGCTTGGAATCGGTGAGCAAATCGCGAAGGGCGCAGGCGCGGCTCACCGTCTCTTTCAACTCCTGCGCGTCGCAGGGTTTTGAAAGATATTGATGTGCAGGGCCAACCGTTTTCATGATCATTTCATGATCCGATTGGCCTGAGAGCACAATGCGGACAGTCTTGGGGTAGAGCCTTCTCACCTCGGAAAAGAGTTGGGCGCCATCCATTCCGGGCATGCGCATGTCAGAAACAACCACGTCAAAGGAGCTTTCCGACAAAACCTTCAGGGCGAGATGTCCACTGGTAGCGAAGTCCATCATCCATTCGTTGCGCATCGAGCGAAGCATGCGCTGCAAGCCGTCCAATACGTTGGACTCGTCGTCTACAAACAGTATTCGCTTCATATTCATGCTTCCGACAAATCAAGCTGCGGCCATCTAAATCTCAACCCCATCAGCAAGCGGCAGGCGGATGATAAAAGTTGTGCCTGAAGCTTCTTCGGTCTCAAAAGTAATCTCGCCCGCGTGTTTCTCAACTACCACCGAGTGAGATATAGCCAGGCCCTGTCCAGTTCCCTTGCCCACCGGTTTGGTGGTAAAGAAGGGGTCAAAGATGCGCGGGCGGATGGCTTTGGGAATCCCTCCGCCGGTATCCTTGATACGAATCTCGACCCAATCGCCGACCCTTCGGGTTGAGATGAAAATTGCTCCCTTCCCCTTATTACCATTCTCAGTGGCGTCCGCGATCGCCTGAGCGGAATTGACAATAAGATTCAAGATTACTTGGTTGAATTCACCCAGTAGACAAGGTACAGCGGGCAAATCTGGATCAAAGTCGGTCTCCAGATCGGCGACGTACTTCCATTCGTTTCTTGCTACTGTGATGGTGCTTTCGATAGCTCGATTGAGGTCGACTGCCTGTTTCTGGCCGCTGCCCGGATGCGCAAAATCCTTCATCGATTGGACAATCTTCGCAATCCGTTCAATGCCTTCGAGTGATTGTTTGATGGCTCTGGGAATTTCCACGCCAAGGTACGCAAAGTCGGCTTCGGCCATGGTAGTGCCCAGGTCGGCCATCAGTTGTTCCGTGCTTCGCCCCTCCCTGACGGCCCGAGACAATTCTTCATATTTCTCGACCACACGATTGCGAGCTTCGAAAGCCTCGTCAATAAAGCGAATGTTATCTCCAAGGTATTGGGTCGGCGTATTGATTTCGTGGGCAATGCCCGCCGCCAGTTGGCCTATCGATTCCAGCTTCTGAGCCTGTCTTAGCTGAGCCTCGAGGGTTCGGTACTTGGTCATATCCATCATTGAACCTAGTAAGCGCAATGCGTTGCCACGTTCGTCGCAGATAATGTGTCCACGCTCGAGGATATGTGCATAAGATCCGTCGCGACGCTCAAAGCGATACTCCTCCGAGTAGTTTGTCCATTTGTGTTCAATCGCCTGCGCGACGTTTGATACGACTCTCTCAACGTCTTCTGGGTGAATGTGCTCATACCACCAACTGGCATCGTGGCCGACCTCGGCTTCATCATATCCAAAAAGGGTCTGGACGTTCTCGTTCCACCAGACCTGATCAGAGTCTAGCTCCCAATCCCAAACGGCATCATTGGTCGCGCGTAAGACCAGTTGGAAACGGGCTTCGCTGTCTCTCAGGGCCGTAGCGGCGTGCTCCCGCTCATTAATCTCTTCGCGTAACTCGGCGTTGACCTGCATCAACTTCCAAGTGCGCTGCTCTACGCGCAGTTGTAGCTCATCGTTGGCTTTGCGCAGGTCATCCTCCGTTTTCCGACGTTCAATGTAACGGGTGACCTTCGCGATCAGACGCAGCTCGTCGTAAGGCACTTCGAGATAGTCGTCAGCTCCGGCACTCATCGCCGCAAGCGCACTTTCGGTATCCTTGCGCTCAGAGCTCATCATTATGAACGGCGTGGCGCTGAAGGACTGGTCGGCCCGCAACCGGCGGCAGAATTCGATGCCGTTCAACTCCGGCATGTTGAAGTCGCTGATGACTAGGTCCGGCCGTCTCTCGCGGGCGATTTCCAGGCCCTCACGGCCATTCGCCGCCGTAAAAACACAATAGCCGGCAGACTGAAGGAGGTAAGAGATGAACTCGGCCTGCTCTTTCAGGTCGTTGACGACCAGAATAGAAGGCTCAGAGAGGTCGCTGACTGATCCCTCGGCTGATGCGAACTTGCTGATTTCGGTCATGATTCGGAAGTTCCTGAGAAAAGGGCCCAAATTGCGAGGCTGGGACCTCCAGCTCTGTAGGGTCTTGGTTAGGTGCAAATCCGGTTTGGTCCAAGCTGAAGCGAACCTCGGCCATTCATGTGTACTTTGGGCAACGGTTGGCACTATCGAGCAGCCAGCAGATGACTTCTCCTATCCTCGTATCGGCGGATTCTCTTGGGGCGATAGTGTTATTCCGTGAGTGAGCCACTACCGGAGCAGGCCTGAAATATCGGGTCATATTGCCTTTGCCACGGGCTCCTGGCCCGGTGAAAACCCGAAATCATCTCGACGGTACCCAGGTGTATCGATGGGTACGAAGACTTTGATTGGCTCTTCTATGCCACTACGCATCAGGAAATTCTCCAAACGCGTGCGCAGTGTCGGCGTAACTGACTGTCCTTTAGCGACTAACAAAAAGCCAGTAACCGACAAAACGTCCGCCGCCAGAATCATGTCCGGAATTAACTCGCGCACTGAAACGTACGCTGCGTCATAACGCACCCGGCTGGTGGACACGACTTTACGTAGGGCCTCTACCACCGATGGGTGATACCAACCACAGCGGCTCTCAATCTCTTTTAAGGCATCTGTACCGCCAAGTTTCGCCTCGATCAGTTTGTCAAAGTCGAGAGCCAACTTGAGAATGCAGGCGGCTGGCGGAATCGTTTTGCTGCCATCGCTGCATTTTGCTTTAGAGATGCCGAATTTTGTGTCCTGCTGGGCAATCATTTCCGCCACCAACTCCATGCGAGGGATGCGGCAAATCAAATCGTGGCCAACCTGCGGATGGGTCTGTAACATGTGCAACTCATCAGGCGTCAGACTTTTCCCTTCGTATACTTTCTGAAGCGTTTCTTCCGGGATAGCGATACAACCAATTTGTGAGAGCATTGCCGCTATTTCTAGTTGCCAGTCATTCGCAAGTTCCATGAGCGTTGAAAGTTGCAACACCAGCTGTCGCACTCTGGAGGCGCGCCCGAATGCCGTCGGGTTAACCATCGACAGCACATCGGTGAGCACCTGAATACTGCGGCTCAAGGTCGTTTCCAACAGATCCTTTTCCGCCCGCAGCAACCGGTATTGTTTGATGCCAGCAGTTAGAGATTTCGCCAGCGAGTCGGGAGTGCAAGGCTTTGTTAGGAACCGGAAGATGTGGCCTTCGTTGACCGCCTCAATCGCGGTCTGCTGATCAGCGTTGCCGGTCAGCATGATGCGAATACTCTGCGGCGCAACCTCGTTGACACGCGCGAGCAGTCGCGCACCATCCATTTGCGGCATCTGCATATCTGAGACAACCACCGCGTAAGGTCCGTCGGCCGCTATCATTTCAAGTGCCTGAGCACCACTCGCTGCGGTTTCGATCTGAAACTCCTTTCTCAGCGCGCGCCGGTAGGCGTCCAGAATATTCGGCTCATCGTCAACACATAATATCTTCTCAATCATTTGTTTTCCCCCGTGTCTTCCTGGAGTCCGTCCGTCGTCGAGACGGAGTCGCGTTAGATCGAACGACGGCGTGACGGCGTTTGGAATTTCAACGGTGAGTGACTCATCTAATGCAGTCGGACGTAGTAAGCAGTTGGTTGCTTCCAGCTTCATCTGCTGGGTTCGGCAAGAATTGCGGCACTCTGTCTAGGTTCCCAGGGTTCTAAGTAGCTAACTAAAGGGTCGTACGCTATTCTCAATTGGGTTTGATCAGCGCCAGCAGCATCATGTTCTTACTCGGAATGGAAGACTGTTGTTAGTTCCCTTGTTATTGGATGGTTAGCGTCTTCTGAGGTTTTTTGAGGCACGCGCAAAATGAAAAAAGGGACGTCTATTTCAACGAGTCTCGGTCAGGTGTGGTTTGAGGTCCGCCACGCAGACCCCTTGATATCGCCGCCACATGGGCAACGTAAGCATGCGCCAAAGCAAAGACAATGCCTTATTGACTTGAGAGCCAATTTGCACCAGGTCGGCGAGCCCAACCCATAAGCCTACCGGGCCGCAAGCATTAGTGCGTTCGTGCAGGTAAAGTTCTGAGACCTTTGGATAGCGTTGGCGATTAATGGGCCATTATTTTGCCTGCCGGAAATTTGATTCATGCCATGGTTGCGTCCTCACACCCCGATCAAGAACCTAGACTCTGGAAGGTTTGGCCCGCGGCTTGTGCGTTGCAAGACGAGAGCCTTTCCGGTTGCCGGACCAAGCAAAATGGGGAGCCGCACCCCGTTTCACGGCATTCCACCCAACCAAAAAAGTACTTCCGAACACATTGGAAGATTCCAGCTTGACCTTTGGATCCAGGGTTATCGGCGTTTCTTATGCATGAACTTAGCTATGGCAGAGTCAGAATAATTACCGAATCCATTAGACTGTTACTGGTTACAGGTTCCCATGGGGACGGTTGGGCTCATTTTCTGACTCTCTGGCGAAATGGGCCATCCCAGGCCATTCCTTCCTCCTTGCGCTTTTTCGCGTCCAACAAACTCATGAGTAAAACAAAACTCTTTCGTCCAACGTCCGCCACCATGCGTCTCAAGAGCAGCCATTCCTACACCATTAGGCAAAGAGGGTGTTGGGGGCTAGTTCGAAGAAGGGCGTCGCACCTGGCAAAGTGCGGCGCCCTCCCATTTAGCCAATCACCTTACTACCCACGAAATCAGCCAGAGATTTGGGAGTCTAATTCGCAACCCGCCTTGTTAGGATCCGGCCGATGTAGTACTCTCTGCTCCCCAGCGAAATCAAAAAAAGCCGCGTCGCTCAGATGATTTGCCAGTGTCTGAGTCGTAACTTCTAGTAGGATTCTTTGCCTGAGCATCGATTGCCCTAATCGGCGCTCGTCCCTTGGAGCCACGCGATGAAGAAGCATCTCTTTGCCCTTTTTCACGCGCTAGGGGTAACCAGATTTGCCTCCTGGTACCATCGCAAGCGCGTAGTATTTCTTTGTTATCATGGTGTCACCAAATGCCCCACCCGAAGCGCTGCCAACCCGAAGGGCCTGCATGTAAATCATCAACGCTTTGTGGCCCACCTCGACTTCCTGCAGCGCCACTACAAAATAATATCGCTGGATGATTACATCAGCGCTCGCAACAGTCAGCGCCGGCTGCCTTTGTACTGCGCAGTCCTGACATTCGACGACGGCTTCCGTAACTTTCTCACTGTTGCCGCGCCCATGTTAGCGGCGCGGCAGATTCCCGCTACTGTTTTCCTAATCACCGACAAGGCCGGCGAAGTGAGCAACCATGTTCTCAATCTTGATTGGACTCCGGAAGACGACGAGAGACATCTCTCATGGGCTGATGCACGCCTTTTGAAGGATGAACTGAAATTCGATATGGGCTCCCACACTTGTTCACATTCCGGTCTGCTCACTCTTTCCGCAAATGAGACCGAGCGCGAGCTCCTCCATTCTTACAACGATCTGGTAAATCACTTGGCAGTCAAGGCACCAACTCTTTCTTACCCTAAAGGCCAATACTCCAGACTGCTGGCCGACGATGCGCGCAAACTCGGTTATGCCTGTGCCGTTACCACGGACCGCGGACCTAATGAGCTAGATCACGATCTCTTTACGCTGGGCCGCACTCTGATTGGCGACGACGACGATATACCTTCGTTCGCAGTGCGGGTTTCGGGATTGCGCTGGTGGCTGGCAAGACTGCGAACCCCATTTCAGAATCGTGCCGCGGAAAGACCGCGCAGGATGCCCGTCTCCACTGCTCCGACTATTCTTGAGCAGCTCGACTGATTAGCCGCGTGATTCTTTACCGGAACAAGCTGATCCGCATTTTGGAGTGCTGGAACGAGGAAAAGCCTGATTTGCAGGATGCCGATCTAATCCGCCGCTTTCAACAGTCACGACCAATCGATGGAATGTACTGCCGGGACTTCTATACGATACTCATCAATCTTCATCAAGTGGAATCCGTCCTCCTGGGCAGAATCAAGAAAGATACTCGTTACGAAATCAAAAGAGCTGCCAGTGAGGGTTTCGTTTACGAGATGGCGCCCGGCAACGACTCGGTCGTCTTCAATGAATTCTGTGACTTCTACGATGAGTTTGCAGCACACATAAGTCAACCAAAACTGCGCCGAGCATGGCTCCGGCTCCTGGCCGCATCCGACACTCTGCAGCTTTCAAAAATTGCCGAACCCGCCGGCCCAATACTCGTCTGGCATGCATATCACCGCACCAAAACTCGAGTAACATTGCTTCACTCCGCCTCACTGATTCCTGCAGGTGCAACCAGCGCCTGGCGAAACAAAATAGGCCGAGCCAATCGCTTTCAGCATTGGCAAGACATGCTTCGGTTCAAAGACGAGATTTCCCTCTATGACTTCGGAGGCTGGTACGAAGGGAAAACTGATCAAAAACGACTGCAGATAAACAGATTCAAGGAAGAGTTTGGCGGCGAGATTGTCAGGAATTATATTTGCGAGCGCGCCCTCACGTGGAAGGGCGCCGCATTTCTTCGTCTCAGACAATTGTTGTTAGGCAATGCGATATGAATTAGTCGTACCTACAGCTAGTCTCAATTAATGATCGGCCAGAATATTTCGGACACCATTAACCGACCGACCTACGCGGCAGAAGGTATTGTGCGTTGGTATCGCGATTTAGACTTTATTCACGAGGTCGAAGAAGTAATTCTCAAGAAGGTTTACCCTTTCATCAAAGACACGACGCTACTGGACATCGGCATCGGCGGTGGTCGTACAACGAAGTATCTCCTCGAAGTTAGCGAGGACTATGTTGGCATCGATTACACCACTCAACTGGCACAGATCGTCAAAAAGAAATATCCGCTAGCCGCAGTTTCTTGTGCCGATGCCCGGGCACTCCCGATGCTGAGAGAAGTTTTTGACTTCGCGCTCTTCTCACTTAATGGCCTGGATTACGTTGATCACGTCGGTCGCCTAAGAGCGCTCAGAGAAATCTATCGCGTGTTGAAGCCGGGAGGCTTCTTCATGTTTTCGACCCACAATCGGGACCATAGAGGTTTCAGGAAGTTGCCATGGCAGGAAAATACTTCTCTCAGTTTGGGCCACCTGAAGAGTTGTCTCTATACGTTAGCCCACTGGCCACGTCACTTGATGATGAAGAAGCACGAGGTTCTTACTAATCAATATGCAATTGTCAATGACACCGCCCACGGATTCTCATTGCTGACCTACTACATCAGCATCGGCCAACAGATAACGCAATTGGAGAACGAGGGATTTGTGCACATTGAAGCTTATGACATGGACGGAAATCGCGTAGAAACCGACATCGATTTCCCCTGGACCTATTACCTCACGCAAAAGCCCGCCGCGCCGCACATTTGAACTCAGCACCAATATTGCCTAACTAAGCCATCATCCTCGGAGCAAGTGCAGTTTCTCCCGCACCAACCAATCGAAAGTACCGACAATCGCCGCACCGTCTATCGTGATCAGAAGGGGAACTAGCATCATCAATCGCCTGGCGTTGCGTTCGGGTCCCGCAGGATAGGTATAGCGGTTTCTCAACAATGAGACAACGGCCCTGGATACGTACATCGTCAACAGCAAACCCAACGTAATAATGGCCCACCAGCGCGTCACCCAAATCAGCCCTAACCCGAGGATTCCTAACGCAAGATACCGAGCGAGGATCGAAGCTTGCCATTTTCTCGCCAGGCCCGCCGACAGATTGCTTCTTGAGTAGCTGACGAAACGCTCAAACGTGAGTTTAAAAGTCGGCTGCATGGCCCATCGCACAACCGCCGCCGGAGCGTACCGAACCTCAAAGGCCACTGCGTCAATCTTGTTGACGAACAGAAGATCTTCGGCTGAGCGCAACGCCTCTGAAAACCCGCCCACATCTCGCCAGACAGAGCGGCGCATCAGCGATGAGAACAGCGCTCGAGAGCGTTTCACCTCATCGTAATTCTCTCGGTTGGGAACGTAAGCGTACGCGATCGCCGCGCACTCTTTGAAGAAGGTGTCCGTAACCGGCTCCCACGTGCCGTAGACGACATCGGTGCTGGGATCGCTCGCGGCACACACAACAAGCTGCTCAAGCCAATCGCGTGCCGGCACAACTCCGGCATCGATAAAGGCCAACCACTCACAAGAAGCAGCAGTAGCTGCTACGTTGCGACCTCGGCCTGGTAGCGCTTTTCCTTCGCGCATTAGCCGCACCTCCGGATGATTTTCCATAAATTCTGCGATGATTTGTGGCGTCGCATCGATTGAGCCACCATCGGTGATTACGATCTCATCCGCCGGACGACTCTGCTGAAGTAAGGCATCCAGTAACTGACGGATCGACTCCTCTTCATCGCGTACTGGAACAATGACACTGATTTTCATCTTCTTGGTAGGCCGCCGCTGGATACGCAGTTGGATTAGACAATCCCTCCACGACGAATGGGCGTACAATTAATTGGCTTATGATCTACGGTCCTGACAAAATCGAGTGGGAGTCAAACTCGTCAGTTTCGCATCGCTAAAGAAAAGTAAACAGTGACCCAATATTAGACCACATGGATGACACGCCCTGAGCGATTGCTTTACTCCATTAGACGGGCACGCCGGTCCCACAAAAATGACTCATATTAGAATGAAAGCTGCTCATCACCGGCGACGGTTTTGTCGTTACTGTAGCCAACGAATTCGAACATCGGCGACGCGCTGTCCCTTCTGTGGAAAATTTCTCGGCTCAAGGAAAGTAGTGCTGATCGGAATATTGCTTCTGCTGACTTTAGTTCTACTCCTCAAGTTTCTGTTCACGACTACTTAAAGCTGTTAAAGGATCACCATCTTGCCGCGGCTAATGCTCCAACTTCACCCGTCGGCGCTAATATTACGCCTACCAAAACTCATTGCCGCTGATCGTCAAGAGTTTCAGGCAATAGGTCCGCTCAATCTCTTCACTCTTTGCAAGACGGCAGCTAGAAAAACAACCTTGAAGGACTGACCTTGTCGCCAGGAGATGTCGACCGAGCGTAGCCGACTATCATGAAAGCGAACTATATATTCGTCACCTCCGATCGATTCCAAAGCCCGTGCAGACAGCTTGAACGGCAGGCGATGCTCCTTGAATAGCTCGTCCAGAACTTCTTGCCCCTCTAATCTCTGCTCCTCTAACACCTGCACTATTCCTCGCTGTGTTGAAATTATACTAAAAGGAAAGGGTCGATATCGATCACAGTCACATTGGGTCGCCAACATCTAGTCAACCGTCACGCTTTTGAACTAAAGAAAGCTCTCACTCCTTTGCTGAGCAGATAGAGCAGAAAAGCAAAAGCGATAGGCACTCCCGACTATTGCTCGCGGCTCTGTTCCCATAACCGCGTTCGCAAAGTCGCTGAGCAAGTTGACTGCTACTAGCGTCATCGCAATTCGATGTCCCCAGCGAGCCCCCCACCAGAGCCCAATCGCGGCCGCCGCACAGGAAATTGAAGCAGCGAAAAGCAGCACTAACGCCCACAGCCCTAAGCGAACGAGTCCGTCGTGGCCGTGAGGGTTGATGCGCCATATTGCTATCAAGACGCCGTAGGGGAAAAGAAGCGATAGGCCCGCCAGGAAGCTAAGCAGAGTACCCGCCATAAAGAAGATTATGAGGGCGGTGATACCAAGCGGACGCGCACGCAATTCTCTAGTCATCTGTTTTGGAAAACACGACGATACCACAAACGCTTAACACCCGAGCTTTGTCCGCCGGAACAGTCACTTCTAAGATAGATTGGCCCGACAATTCCAAGTGGAGCGAACCTGGTGACCCTGACGATTGAACGAATAGAGATCCTTTTGCTGATCGCGGCCGTCGTGGCCATGCTCGCCCGCCGGCTGCGCGTGCCCTACAGCATCGGACTGGTCATCGCCGGTATCGTTCTAGCGATGACTCGTTTCGCCGCGCATATCGAACTCACTGAGGACCTTGTCTTTACTGTTCTCTTGCCGCCCTTGCTCTTCGAAGCAGCCTTTTATCTTCATTGGCAAGACCTGCGGAAAGATCTGACAGTCATTCTCACTTTGGCTACTCTCGGCGTCCTGCTCTCCGCTGCGGCCACCACTTTGGGAATGCGCTACCTTGCGCACTGGGAATGGACCAGCTCAATGATCTTCGGCGTGCTGATCGCTGCTGCCGACCCCGTGGCAATCATTGCCATATTCAAAGAGGCTGGAGCAAGGGGACGCATTCGCCTGCTGGTCGAGGCCGAAGTCTCTTCAACGATTGCACCGCAGCTGTCGCCTTCACTATCGCCCTTGTGTTTGCTTCGGGACAGACTATCGGCGCCACGGCTGGGGCAAAGACCTTTGTTATTACGATCGTCGGTCCTCTGATTACAGGATCAGTGGTCGCTGGGATAACCTTGCTTCTGGCCGGGGCAATCAACCATCATTTGGTTGAGATCACTTTCACTACGATCGCCGCTTACGGATCTTTCCTGGTCGCCGAACATTTTCATTTCGCCGGAGTGCTGGCCACCGTCACGGCAGGCCTCATCATCGGAAATGTTGGGCATCTAAGCATCTCTTCGAAGTCGCGCGAAGCTGTAGAAGGATTCTGGGAATACGCAGCTTTTGTCGCGAACTCTTTCATCTTTCTGCTCATTGGGATGCGCGTGGTTCACCAGAATTTCAGATCTGTATTAATACCAGCAGGCATCGCAATCGTCCTGGTCAACCTCTCAATACCATCGCCATCGCCAGCTTTCCCATCGATATCATCAGTCATTGCGTTTGGTTGTATTTTCGCTTCGCCCTGAGGTTTCGCGATGTTGAAGATCTGCTAGCCATGCGTGGCATCTGCCTCAGCTATGAGACAGTTCGAGAATGGTGCCTCAAGTTCGGCCAAACTTATGCCAACGGCTTGCGGCGCAGGTCTCCTCGACCCGACGACCAGTGGCACCTCGACGAAGTGTTTCTGAAAAGCAACGGACGCGTCCTTTATCTCTGGCGCGCTGTGGATCAGGATGGTAACGTGCTCGATATTCTGGTCCAGAGCCACCGAGATAAGAAAGCAGCTAAGAGATTCTTCCGAAAACTGTTAAAGGGACTGCGGTATGTCCCGCGGGGGTATTGTCAACTTAAAGAGAAATGCGCGGATCTTACCCCTGCATGTAGGTGACTCTGGCTTTCTGACGCTACTCATGGCGGTCGTTAACCTCGACTTTCACTTAAGTTGACAATACCGTCGCCGATACCGAGCATGGCGCCAAATAGCTTGTCGATGGGGATCGCCTTGCCAGCGTACTGCTGCTGGAGCGCGGCCACCCTGTTGGCAAAGCCCCAGACCTCTTTCAGCGCGCTTAAGCCTTTTCGAAATTTTTCCAAGGTCTTCGAAGATCTCATTTTGTTGGGTTTCAGGCATTAGGGGTTCTTCTTTCGATCTTATTCGTTGTGCGGGGGTCCAACTCGTATTTATCTGGTTTCCGTATAAGATTCCGTTGTCATTGAACGCAATGGGGGGCGAGCGGTTCCTTGCCAACTTAGGAGAATATCGGCGGAATTGCATTGCTCTTCTCAGTGCTAGCGCAATACTGAGCTAACCAGGTACGAGGTCTTTAGTTAGGAAGCTGTATTTGTTGGAAGAGTCAGATGGAACTATTCTCTGATTGTAGTACCCCAGAAGACGCGGTAGAAATCGCAACTCGCTTATCACCGATAACGATTTCTTTTGACCGGAGCGCTTTTGAAAGAGTACTATCTGGACTGCATTAATTGGCATCTCCAAGACGTCTCCCGCCGTTTTTGGCGCTTGTCGCCCTCCCAAAGAAAGCCCAGCAGTTCGCACCCAATCAATCGCTGCCTAAAGCACGTGTGTCTGGCGAAGCCGTTTAAGTGCTGAGCAGCCACCAAAGGGATCGGTGTCTTGGCAAATGAGCTAATTCGGTGGCGGTTCCCGGCTCCTTAAAAGAATTGGGGGTCCCAATGCGGTCCAGATGTCGAAGTGGTACCTGGCGCTGCAGCGCGAATCTTGGCGGCCGCGGGCGAAGTGGAAATTCTCAGTCGTAGGCCCGAATCTCTTACACGATCACCACATCGAGTTCGGCATGCGGCCACTCACCAGGAGATTCGACAAAGCGCCTACGGCAAGATCATTTATCGCTGGTAGCTTTTGTATGAACAAGCCGAGTATGAAATCTCTAGTTCACCGACGAATCCGCCGGGAGCTTGGCAGATGGTCCTGCATTACTCTGTGCCTAATCGCATTCGTCACGATTTTCAAACCAGACCAGACGCAGGCGCAATCTGGACCAACTGATTACCAGATCAAGGCGGTCTTCCTTTTTAACTTTGCCCAGTTCGTCGAGTGGCCAGCTAGTGCATTCTCGAATTCCCAAACCCCGCTGGTAATTGGTGTCCTTGGCCAGGATCCATTCGGCTCCTATCTGGACGAAACAGTGCGCGATGAAAGAGTGAACAACCGACCACTGGTCGTGCAACGTTATCGTCGGGCTGAGGACATCGGAACCTGTCATATCCTGTTTATCTCTCGATCGGAAACAAGCCGGCTGGGGGACGTTCTGGACAAGGTACGCGGTCGGAACATCCTCACGGTAAGCGATGGGGAGGGCTTTTCCGCCCGCGGCGGAATCATCCAGTTCGTTACTACGAACAACAAGGTTCGGCTCAGAATCAATCTGGCAGCGGCCAGGACGGCAGGCCTGACGATCAGTTCCAAGCTCTTGCGACCAGCCGAGCTTGTGAATCCTTGAGGATTACGGATGCCACTAAAAGATACGCCGATCCAGCGGAAGCTGATGACGATCATTTTGCTGACCAGCGCTTCGGTGCTGTTGTTGATGTGTGCAGCGTTCTTCACTTACGAGTTCCTTTAAGCGCCCTCAAAGCAGAACATCATATCGTGGCCGCTGCGCTCTACGACAAGAACGGCAAGCTATTTGTTAAGTATCCCGAAAGCCAATCTGTCAACGCTTTCCCGATCGTGCCGGAAGGGGATGGTTACCGTTTCGAGCATTCATCTTTAGTGGCCTTTCAGCCGGTGGTGCAAGGTGAGAACAAGCGGCTGGGTACGCTTTATCTGAAATCTGATCTGGGAGCAATGTACGAACGATTGCGTCTGTACGCGAGCATTGCCCTACTGGTGATAATCGTTTCGTTGCTACTAGCCTACCTGTTGTCCCGAACACTGCAGCGGCAGATTTCGCGCCCTATTTTGGCTTTGGCCGAGACCGCGAGGGCGGTGTCCGAGCATCCTGACTATTCCGTCCGCGCCTCCAAATTCGGCGCCGATGAACTTGGATTGCTTACCGATGCCTTTAATCAGATGCTCACGCAAATCCAAGAGCAAGACCAGGCATTGCGTGGAAGTGAAGCCCGCGTTCGCGCCGTCTTGGATTCAGCGATTAGCGCCGTCCTTGTCATTGACGCTGCAGGGAGAGTCATAGACTGGAACGCTCGGGCAGAGACGATGTTTGGTTGGACTCGGAATGAGGCGGTGGGCCTGCAACTAGTTGATACGATCATTCCACCGCGCTACCGGGAGGAGCACCAACGCGGAATGAAACATTTTCTGGCCAGTGGCAAAGGACCAGTCCTGAACCGGATCATAGAGCTGAGCGCCTTGCGGCGCGATGGCAACGAGTTTCCGGTGGAACTATCCATTAGCCCACTCAAAACGGGCGAGGTGGTGACCTTTTGCGGTTTCATAACCGACATCAGCACCCGCAAACAGTCAGCGCAAAAACTCCAGGCTCAGTTGGCACGGCTTGAACTGCTCAATCAGATCACCCGCGCAGTGGCTGAACGCCAGGAGCTACAGAGCATCTTCACAGAAGTCATTCGTAATCTCGAGGACAATCTGCAAGTCGACTTCTGTTGCATCTGCCTCCATGATCAAACCGATAAGGCATTCACCATCACCAGCGTCGGCAGCAACGCGCTTCCCGGTGGACCGACAGTATCAGAGCATACCAGCATTGCAATTGACCAAAACGGTTTCTCTGGCTGCGTTGAGGGGCAACTTGTCTATGAGCCCGACATCAGCCGGCTCGAGTTTCCCCTTTCTCCAACGGCTCGCTCGCGCTGGATTGCGCTCAATCGTGGTATCGCCATTGTTGGTGGAAAAACTGGTGTTTGGTGTCCTTGTGGCTGCCCGGGGTCAAGCGGACAGTTTCAGCAGTCCGGATTGCGAGTTTCTGAGACAGCTAAGCGATCATGTCGCCTTGGCGGCTCATCAGGCGCAAATCTACGGGAGACTTCAGCAGGCTTACGACGACTTGCGTCAGACTCAGGATGCCGTGATGCAACAGGAGCGGCTGCGATCATTAGGCCAGATGGCCAGCGGTATCGCGCATGATATCAACAACGCTATCTCGCCGATCGCGCTCTACACCGAGTCGTTGCTGGAAAACGAACCTAACCTCAGCGCCCGTTCACGAAGCTATCTGGAGATCATTGAACGCTCCATTGACGATGTGGCTGCTACGGTGGCACGGATGAGGGAGTTCTATCGCCATCGCGAACTGCGGATGACGCTCACGCCAGTACATTTGAATGATCTGGTCCCGCAGGTTGTGGATCTCACTCGCGCCCGTTGGAGCGACATGCCGCAACGACGAGGAGTCGTGATTCGAACGGAGACCGAGCTAGCGCCCAATTTACCCGCCATCATGGGAGTGGAGAGTGAAATTCGCGAAGCCCTAATCAATCTCGTCTTCAACGCTGTCGATGCCATGCCTGAGGGCGGAACCTTGAGGCTGCGGACCCAGGTTTCTGATGGCGCACCACACAAAAGTTCGGCATCAAGGCATGTTTACCTGGAGGTGGCTGATTCAGGTGCTGGCATGGACGAGAATACCAAGTGACGTTGTCTTGAGCCTTTTTTTACGACGAAGGGCGAACGCGGCACAGGCCTTGGCTTGGCCATGGTATATGGGATGGTACAGCGCCATAGTGCGGAACTGGAGATTGAAAGCGCGCTCGGTCAGGGGACCACTTTGCGCCTGAGTTTTGCCCTGCCCACAGCGGCATTGGTTGTACCATCGAACTCGTTAAGAGAGTCCGCAGCACCCTCACCTTTACGAATTCTGGTTGTGGACGATGACCCCCTACTGGCGATGACGTTGCGTGATACTCTGGAAATGGATGGTCATGTAGTCGTCACTGCGGAGGGTGGTCAGGCTGGCATCGATGTATTCACCGCCGAAATGGAACAGGGAGCGCCGTTCAAGGTGGTAATTACAGACCTCGGCATGCCTTACGTTGACGGCCGTCAAGTGGCGAGCGCCGTTAAGCAAAAGTCGCCGTCAACTTCAGTGATACTGTTCACTGGCTGGGGTCAGCGGCTAGTGGACGAAGGCGATATCCCACCCCACGTCGATCGAGTATTAAGCAAGCCACCAAAACTGCGAGATCTTCGAGAAGCTCTGTCAGTTGCGTACCAATAGGAGCGGCCTAAACACTAAGACGCGCTCTGATTTTTCACAGGATAAGCCTTCGTCGCTTGCGGCTATTTCAAGAAGGTACTATCAGGTTAACCTTGTATCGTGTACTCGGGCTGTGAATGCGGCATACTCGGCTGATGTGCAGCTCCATTTCTCTCTACTATCGTCATCGCTTCCCAGCCGAGATCATCAGTCACAGCGTTTGGTTGTATTTTCGCTTCGCCCTCAGCTTTCGCGATGTCGAAGAAATGTTAGCAATGCGCGGCGTGGCACTCAGTTACGAAACAGTCAGAGAATGGTGCCTCAAGTTTGGCACAGACTTACGCCAATCGCTTGCGACACCGAACTCCTCGCGCGGGCGCTCGGTGGCACCTTGATGAAGTGTTCCTCAAAATCAACGGACGCGGTCAGCTACCTCTGGCGCGCAGTAGATCAGGATGGTGACGTGTCGGACATCCTGGTGCAAAATAAAAGAGATAAGAAAGCCGCAGTGAGGTTCTTTCGCAAGCTACTAAAACGGTCGCGCTATGTCCTGAGTGTGATCATTTCAGAAGTTGAGGAGTTACGGGGCGGCGAAGGCTGAAGTGCTACCCAGTGTCGAGCACTGCCAAGACAAGTGGCAGAACAATCGAGCCGAGAACTCGCATCAGCCCACCAGATTGCGGGAGCGAGTGATGAGACGGTTCAAGTCAGCCGGCCACGCGCAGCGTTTTCTCTCGGCCTTTGGAATCATTGCCTCACACTTCCGCGTAGGAAGATATCACTACAGAGCGCGTGGTTTTCGGGAAGTGAGGACGTCGAGACTTGCCGTATGGCAAGAAGTGGTTTTGCGTTGCGGCGATCGTACATTGACCAGTTGACGAAAACGGGATTCATCTTGTTTGAGTGCCTAACTCTGTTTCTTATTCAGTTAAGTTGACAGTGCCCGCGGGAGCGTTAAGTTGACAGTGCCCGCGGGAGCGTTCGTGTTGAAGGCTTCTCCAGATGAGCGAAGGGGTGTGTCAGCAATAGCAAGAAGGCCACGAGCAGCTCGGCTCCTGGCGGTTTCTGAATCACCGGCGTGTACATCGAAACAAAGCCCCTCATGGACGCATTACGGCAGCCGCGAACCATTATTCCATTCATATTCCATGTAGTGAGCTGTCTCCCGCGCCTGAGCTTTACTCAACAGACGGGAAACCACATGCAACGACATGTCGATCCCAGCAGAAATTCCTGCCGAAGCGATTACCCTTCCGTTATCAATAAATCTGCTGGTGCCATCTACTCTCACACTTGGATTGATGGCCCGCAGTTCGTCGATCGCTCCATGATGGGTGGTTGCGCTCAGTCCATCGAGCAGACCGATCTTCGCCAACAGAAGTGACCCGCTGCACACGGAAAGCAGCAAATCAGCATTCGCAGCGCGCTCCTTAATCCAACCAAGCATATTGGGGTTGTGCAACTCACGTCGCGTTCCCGGACCACCTGGAATCAGGAGTATGTCGGGGCGCGGGCAACTGTCGAAATCATAAGCTGGATTAACGCTCAAACCTCCGCGCGCCTGGACCGGCTTCGCATGTTCACCGACTGTGCAGACTTCAAACGGCCTCAACCCATCGCGTCCGCCTGTGACGGAGAAAACTTCGAACGGTCCGCAAAAGTCGAGCACTTCAACTTCATCAAAGATAACAATGCAGACACGCCGCGTCTGATTGTTTGATTGTTTGTCCCGGGGAAACATTAGCCGACCTTTCAGTTGAATTCTGAGACCTCTTCCGATCAAGAAGAGCATACTCAGCCTGCCGCGCTCATTCCATGACTAACTCACGACAGATTCGGACATTCGTCGGCTGTGGACATGACTGCGTGCGTCACTGATGCCCGCCAGTCCCGGGAAACCAATTTCATAATCGTGTTGATGGTTGAGGAGAACAGACTGCCTAGAGTCGCTTCCTCGCGTGAAATGAAAAGTGCCGGCGGTAGTTGCTTGGTTGCAGCCCATATCGTCGCTCAAAGGCTCGCCGAAAGGCGTCGGCACTCTTGAAGCCGACCGAATCGGCGACACTGTCGATAGTCTGGTCAGGCAGAGTCAATCGTTCGCGCGCTTCTCGCAATCGCAAATCGTCAACGAAATCGGCGGGTGTGGTACCGAACACATCTTTGAAGCGTCGCGCGAAGTGCCGCGGACTGAGGCAAGCGCGCTCAGCCAGTGCTTCCGCCGAAAGATCATTGCGCAGATGGCCCTGTATCCAAGCCGCCAGATCCGCGAACCGATCGCTTGAATTGGTTTGAAACCGTAGCGGCTCTGAGAACTGCTCCTGTCCGCCCGGCCGCTTCAGATACACAATTAGCTCACGCGCGACCGACAGCGCCACCCGCGGGCCAAAATCTTCTTCGATCAACGCTAGTGAGAGATCGATCCCGGCGGTGATGCCGGCGCAGGTATAGAACTTTCCATCCTTAAGATAGAGGGCGTTTGGATCGACCTTCAGTTCCGGAAAGCGCTGGGCCAGCTCCTGGGCTTGCCGCCAGTGCGTCGTCACACGCCTGCCGTTAAGCAAACCCGTCGCGGCCAGCCCAAAGGTGCCGGTGCAGACTGTGCCGATACGGCGTGTTGAAGCGGCACGACTGCTGACCCATTCCGCCACGCGCTTCTGGGTCTCGGGAACTCGCAGTCCTTTTCCACCGGGAATGATGAGAGTGTCGAGGGGCGGTGCGTTCTTGATCGTTTTGTGTGGCTTGAAAACAACTCCGGATTCAGAGATAAATGGCCTTCCCGTTAAGCCGATGACGACCACTTCGTAGCACCTTTCCGTTTCACCTGTAGCGCCATCGACGAACGCGGAGGTAAAAGCATCGATCGGCCCGACCAGATCGAGGGCCATCAGCCCTTCAAATCCCAGAAACCCGACACGCAGCGGTTTGATCTCACTCATAGGCAGATTCAGTATATCGGCTAACCGCAGTGTCAGCCATGACTAACATCCGACACTTCCAGCCTTTATGACTACGGTCAAGAACATGTCCCAATGTGTCTGTATTTAGTCATGGCGACAAATTGACCTTTCGAGTAGGTTTAGTTGGCCTAAGAGCTAATCGCAGGTCAAGACTGCGAGCGGTGCTTGCATCATATTCGCTCTAGTCTCATGCGTGTGCGGCGGGACTACGCAAAAAAAGGGAAATTCTTCATGACTAACCGGAACACGAAATGCCGATTGGTGGCTGTCTGCATTGCTTTCATCTCTCTTGCCGGCACGGCAACAGCACAAGAACTGCGGCGCTCAGGATTTCTGGGAATTGTATCGGTGCCCTTGACAGACGTTGCTCGTCGACAACTCCAGGCAAACGAAAGCGGAATCCTGGTTCAGAATGTAGTCGAGGGTGGCTCGGCGAAAGCCGCCGGCATTGAACCGAACGACGTCATCACCCAAGTCAATGATCACAAAGTCGTCGACGTGAGTGACTTCATTCAGACCGCCAGAGGCCTCCACGCCGGCGACGTTGCCATGATTCACCTGCGCCGTGGCAGCGAGAGTTTGACCAAGCCAGTACCGGTGAAGCCTCGTCCGCTTGAATCGGCTCCGGATGTTGATACGCGTTACGAATCAGTCACCGTTGATGGAAGTTTGCGGCGAGTCATCGTCACGGTGCCAAAGACCGAGGGCCGGCATCCTGCTGTGCTCTACATCAACGGGATCGGATGCTTCTCGCAAGAAAGCGCCAACCTACAGAGTCCCGATGCGCAGTTACTTTATGGCCTGACGCGCGCCGGGTACGTCACCATGCGCGTCGAGAAAAGTAATATGGGCGACAGCCAGGGACCGCCGTGCCTGAGTCCGGCCGTTGATCTGCAAGCCGAACAACGCGGATATATCGCGGGACTAAAAGCGCTCAAGCAATATCCCTTCGTCGATCCTGACAACGTGTTTCTTATGGGCATCAGTATTGGCGGCGTGCACGCGCCGCTGGCGGCCCAGCAAGTTCCGGTCAAAGGCCTCATCGTCATCAACACTGTTATCAAACCATTTCTTGAGTACCTGATGGACACTCGCCGCCGTCAGCATCTCCTGCGACACACTCCTTATGACGAAATGGAACGCCGGCTGCGCGCAAATGAACGTTGCAATCATCGCCTGCTGATCGAGCTACAGACTCCCGAACAAGTGGTGAAAGACTCTGCCGAGTGTGGTGACTTCATCACATATCCTGCCCCTTATACTTACATGCAACAGTGGGCAGTCCTGAATCCTGCCGAAGAGTGGAAAAAAGTTGACGCGCCGGTTCTGGTTGTTTACGGCACGGCCGACTTCGTTTCGACTATAGCCGATGATCCGTACCTGGTCGACGTCATCAACAGTTTTCATCCGGGACACGCGACGCTCAAGGAGATTCCGAACATGGAACACGGCCTCACAAAGGCGGCTTCGATGGAAGTGAGTCTTAACAAACCAGCAAATGCAGCGGTCGAATTTGAGCCTGCGGTACTCGAGGCAATCAAAACCTGGCTCCGGAGTCAGACGACTTCAGCGCCGCCTTCCGCGAAAACCTAAAAGGAGATTAACAATGAAGATGAATACGAACCAAAAGCCATTCGTGGCCGGGCTCGGCCGCTGGAAATTCAAAGGATGGATCGTTTGCGGCATCGCCTTCGTTTCTTTCGCCGCCGGATCGTTGCTGAGAGCTCGTCTGACGCACGTGCAAGAAGTGAGGGCCGAGAACAATCGCGTCTTTGAGCTTCTCGTTTATCACACACTGCCGGGCAAAGTACCGGCCCTCGAATCGATCTTTCGTGACGTTTCAAAGCTCCAGGACAAGCACGGTGAAAATGTCGTCGGCTACTGGGTGCCCGATTCCAAGGATCCCGCCTGGGCCAACACATTCGTGTACCTCGTGGCCTATCCGAGCATGGAAGACGCGAAAAAGAATCAGGATGCGCTTCATGCCGACCCGGCGTTTCCAGCGTATAGGAATCAGGCCACGCCGCTCATAGAAAAGCTGGACAAGAAGTTTATGGTGGACGAAGTGTACATGCACCCGACAGATTATTCGACGATGAAGTAGCGCCGGATTGAGAAGGGCTCGACCTTCACAAAGCTGATTTTCAAACAAGGAGAACGCCATCACATGAAGGACTTTCGGAAACGTACACTCGCTTGCGCGTGCCGGAGGTCCCGTTGGATGCCTCTTGTCACGGCGCTCGCCATTGTCGTCTTCAGTTCGACCGATTCAACGATCACACCCAGCGCCGCGATCAATCGGGACGGCACACGGTGGATTGGAACGTGGGCGACGTCCCCACAGCATTTCATCCCCGGGAGTCTCCAGACGTTTCGAAATCAAAGCCTGCGGCTTATCGTGCACACCAGCGTGGGCGGCACGAAAGTCAGGATCAAGATCTCCAACATCTTCGGTGATGTTCCATTGCAGATCGGCGGTGCGCACATTGCGCGGCGAGCTGCCGGGCCGGACATCGATCCAACCTCCGATCGAACGGTGACATTTCGCGGTCAAGCGACGACGACAGTCCCTGCCGGATCAATGGTGGTGAGCGATCCGATCGAGCTGAACGTGGCTCCTCTTTCGGATCTGGCGGTCAGCCTGTTCTTTCACGAACCCACCGATGCGAAGACGACACACATTCTGGCGCTGCAGACTAACTACGTCTCCACTGAGACCGGAGACTCCACCGCGGCGGTGAAATTCCCCGTCGCCAAGACGATCGGCACGTGGCCCTTCATAACCGGTGTAGACGTAGCGGCTTCGGCGCGCGGAGCAGCCATCGTAGCGTTTGGCTCTTCGCTCACCGACGGAGACGGTTCCACCAGGGACACCAATCGGCGTTGGCCTGACGTGCTCGCGGAGAGGTTGCAGAAAGAGGGAGGCTCGGCAGCGGCGCTGGGCGTGCTGAATGAAGGCGTCATCGGCAATCGGTTGCTGAGTGACTCCGACAGCCCTCGACAAGCCGGTGGCCCATTTGGAGCAGTCATTGAGCGATATGGGGGAGCCCTCGGCCAAGCAGGCCTGGCACGTTTCGAACGTGACGTGCTCGCTCAAGCTGGCGTCAGGTACGTCATCCTTGGTCTCGGCGTCAACGACATCCTCTTCCCGGGCTCTTTCATTCCCTCAACTGAAAGTGTGAGCGCACAAAGCGTGATATCGGGCAATCGTCAGCTTATTGCGCGGGCTCATAAGAGGGGGATTCGAGCCATCGGGACGACTATCCCGCCATTCGAGAACGCGCTATGGGTTTCGCCTTCAATCAGCTTTTCCACTCCCGAGAAAGAGAAAGTGCGCCAAGAGGTAAACGCCTGGATTCGCAACAGCGGTGAATTCGATGGCGTGATCGATTTCGACGCAGCGGTACACGACCCAAGCCACCCGACGCAAATACTGCCCAGCTTCGATAGTGGAGACCATTTGCATGTCAACAACGCAGGTAACATCGCCCAAGGGAATGCGATTTCCCTCGCGCTGTTCCACCGGCGTTAAATCGATCCAGTCCCGTTCGCTTAAATGAAAACCAACGGAGGGTTCACCTTGAAGACACGTGCTATGTGGATCGCGGGACTAATGACCGCGACAGTACTCTGCGCCTCAGCCGTAGCAAGGGCGCAAGAGCCACAGCCTTTACTCCCAGGCTTGAACCTGGAACGCACGCTTGGGCCGGGTGAGAAACATGTCTACACGATTACTCTGCAAGAGGGAGCAGCGATCACTGGCGCAGCGGAGCAGCACGGAGACGATCTGGTGATCGACATTTCTGTTCCCGATAGAAAGGCCATCCGCACTGTGGAATTATCCGCCGTCACTGCAAAGCCTCTGGGGACGTCAAACCGATCCAAAGGCGGCACGTTTTGCTGCTAAAAGGTTATGAGCTCACTTACAACGAGTTCGATAGCGGACGCGATTACATCTGGTGCCACGGTTCACTTGCGGATGGATTGATTGCGCTAATTGGCAAACGCGACTAACGAAGGCTGATCGCCAAAGACGAGAATCACAATGAAAACGATACTTGGTCTTGGCTTCGCGATCGCAATTGGACTCGCCTTCATGTTGCTGAGGCCGGGCGTTTCGGCCCCGGCTGTTTCGACAACTCGCAATATCGGGTCCGAGTCTACCAGCCCACATTCGCTCCTTCCGCAAAAAATCGAGCAGGGCAAGTTCCGTCTGCACAAATACCAAGCGCTGGTCGGCGAAGAGAATTACGAGGTGGTCCGCGACGGCGACTCTCAGCCTCAAATCAGACTTTAATCTCTCGTACCTGGGAACCAAGGTTTCACTCGCTTCACAATTGCGCGCCGAACGGATTGGACGCCCCAGCATCTCGAACTGAAGGGTGATACTTCGACCCAGTCCCACATCGATCTTTCCATCGACGTCAAGGGACGAACCGCAGTGGTGCGCGATGACCAGGAAACAAAGAACACAACTGTGCCGGCGCGCTTCTTTACTGTGGATGGTCACGCACCGCTCTCGGTGCAAATGATGATGGCGCGCTACTGGATGAGTGGCGGTGGAAAAGGAAATCTGCGAACGGTGCCCGGTGGCGAGGTCACCTTCGAAGATCGCGGACGCGACACGATTACCGTAGCTGGCAAGCAGATGCGACTCGAACGCTACAGTGTAGGCGGCGTGATCTGGGGTCGTGAGACGCTTTGGTTCGACAATTCACGGCAGCTAATTGCCGCAATTCTGGTGGACGCGGAGCAGGATCGCTTTGAGGCGGTTCGCGATGGTTACGAATCATCTCTAAAGTTCTTTGTTACTAAGGCCTCGCAGGAGAGCATCGCCTTGCTGACGCGTCTGTCGCGCGGCATTGCTCCGCTTCGCAAAGGAGCGCTTGCCATCACGGGCGGTACGGTGATTGATGTTGTCAACGGTACTTCGATCGAGGATGTGGTGGTGGTGATCGAAGGTGATCGCATCACGGCGGTCGGGCCGCGCGCGCAGATCACAACCCCAAAAGGCGCCAGCATCGTTGATGCACGCGGCAAGACGCTGTTGCCCGGTTTGTGGAGATGCATGCGCACTATGTGCAGGTCGAACTCGGGCCAGCTTATTTGGCAGCCGGGGTGACGATGGCTCGCGATTGCGGCAACGATTTTGATTTTATCGTGCCGGTGCGTGACGCGCTCAACACGGGGAACGGATTAGGCCCGGGGCTTCTTCTAGCCGGATACATCGACGGCGAAGGTGAAGCAGGCCTGGGGGTGATGCGCGCCAAAACAACTGACGAGGCGCGCGCGATCGTCAATCGTTACCACAACGCCGGTTTCCAGCAGATCAAAATCTACGGCAATGCAACGCTGAGCCCCGAAGTTGTGGCGGCCATCGCGGCCGAAGCTCATCGTCTGGGAATGACCGTAACCGGTCACGTGCCCCGCGGCATGAACGCCATCCAGGCGGTCGAGGCGGGCTACGATCAAATCAATCACCTCGGCTTCGTAACGCGTGTTCTCTTCCCCAAAGATTACCGCCCGCAACCCGGCGGCCCGCTGCCAAAGATTGATTTCGATTCAGATGAAGTCAAGCGCACGATTCAGTTTTTCAAAGAACACGGCACTGTGATCGATCCGACACTCAGCCGCGGAGAATTCAATACGCACCAGATCGACACGCCGTTCTCGGCACTCGAGCCCGGCATGCTGAAAGCGCCGAGCGAGTTGGTTGACATCCTCAATCACACTGGTGTGCCGGCGGCAGCAGCAGAAAGATCGCGCGCCTTCGCCCCTACGTCACGCGCCGTACTGTTGGCCCTTTATCGCGCAGGAATTCCAATCGTCGCCGGCATCGATCTGGTTGTGCCTGGCCACAGCCTGCACCGCGAGCTTGAACTTTATGTCAAAGCGGGCCTGACCCCGATGGACGCGCTGCGTACGGCAACCATCATTCCGGCGCAGGTTATGAAACGCGATCGAGAAGTTGGTTCGATAGAAGTGGGCAAACGAGCCGATCTGATCATCGTTGATGGCAACCCGCTCGCCGACATCAGCAACATCCGAAAGGTGCAACTGGTTGTCACAGTCGGCAAGCTTTACGATTGCGCGCAACTTTGGCGGAGCGTTGGTTTTCAACCCTGAGAGAGAAGATCGGAGAGACAAATGAACCAGTTATCGTCATCAATAGTCCACAGGCGGCGGCTCTCGCGGCAAGCAGTCTGCTCAACCGTGATTGTGTTGGCCGGCCTGACCTCGCTCAACGCTCAAACAGTCCTAGACCTGCCTCGGCCGAGCCAGCAAGCCAGCGTAATGCAGCGTGTCGGGATTACCGATATTGCGATTCGGTACTCGCGCCCGATGGTGAAGGGGCGCAGAATTTGGGGTGGTTTTGTACCGTACGATCAGGTCTGGCGGGCCGGTGCTAATGAAAACACGACCATCTCATTCAGCGATCAGGTCATGGTTGAAGGTCACCAATTGCCAGCCGGAACGTACGGACTGCACATGATTCCCCATGAAAAAGACTGGACTGTGATCTTCTCAAAGAACTCCAGTTCATGGGGGAGTTTCACCTATAACGCCTCTGAGGATGCCCTGCGGGTGACAGCAAAGACCTTGCCGTCCGATTTGCACGAAGCTCTCACTTATGAATTTGATGAGCTGCAACCAAACTCAATCACCGTCACAGTACGCTGGGAGCGACTTGCCGTCTCGTTCAAGGTTTCGGTGGATCTGAATCAGGCCGTTTCGCGAAGCGTCGAGAAACAACTGCGCGCGTGGCCGCGCTGGATTTGGCAATCGTGGGACGAAGCGGCCGCCTATCTATTGGACAGCCACGGCAACCTGCAAACTGCTCTTGAGGACGCTGACCACTCCATCCGCATTGAGGAGCGGTTTGATAATCTCATGACGAAGTCTCAAATCCTCGGCGCCCTGGAGCGAAAGAGTGAAGCCTCAGCTACGCGAACGAAGGCTCTTTCATTGGCAACTCCGCAGCAACTGCATAATTTTGGAATGGGACTAATTGGCGCAGGACGGCGCGATGAAGCGTTCGAGATTTTCAAGCTCAATATTCGGAATCATCCTGAAACGTTGTTTGCATTCATCGAACGCGCGCGAATTGCTTCGGGTCGGGGAGATTTCGACGAGGCCATAAAGCAGATCAAGGCTGCCCTCGAGATCGCGCCCATTGCAACGAAGTCGAATCTCGAGAATCTGCTGCGCCGCTTGATGAAAAGAGAAGACATTAGTTGATGATCGGTCCCTGGACTGGAAGAAGCGCAGCATTCTGACTGAAGTCGCTTTGGCTCTGCTGTGCCGGACACCGAACGACGAGGGGCAGGACGCATGATACGGCGGCGGCGGCAGAATTGTTCGTGAGTCTTAAGGGAGGCCTTCGGTCATCAGCCGGCGGCATGCGCGAGTTTCACATTCAGGACGAACTTTCCTTTTTCTGCGGGTGAGGCAACCGCAAAGCCGCGCCAGCCAACTCCTTTTTCGTCGGTAAACGTCCACTTGATTTGTGAGGAGCCTGCTGAACTGGTTGGCTCGCCGAGCGCAACCGCCCCACGAATGTGCGGCGTGTTCGCCTTCACGCGCTTACCCATGACATCAATTAACTCGGCCGCCGACTTTGGCTCCGACACCAGGAGTGAAACCTCCCAGTGATCCGTGCCACCCTCGTGGTTGATTAGCTCGGCGTCCTTTCCCTGCAGGTAAGGTCTCAAGAACTGCGATCCGTCCGGCAGGTATCTATCCGCGAGCACCGCGCGCACAAACTTTCCGTCGGGATCCCAGTCGTACTCGATACCCAGCGCCGTTAGCTGGGCCACACCCCTGCCCAACATCTTCGAGACGAGATAAAAGGAACCGTCGATCCCGGACGAGAGCCCGGCTGTGGTGATTATCTTACCGTTGTCGACATACCGCTTGTCGTAGACGACTTTTATCTTGCTACCTGCCTGCGCCAGGCCGGCTATGCCGCCGCTCACCGTCGTTGCTGAGAGTCCGTCGAGTAATCCGGCCTTTGCCAAAATGAAGGCGCCGGTGCAGACGGACATGGTGTATTTTGACTCCTTCGATTTGTCCTGCACCCATTTGATCGTTGCCGGACTATTGACTGCGTTCGTCACGCCTCCGCCCGGCACCAACAGCACATCAGCTTTGGCGGCGTTCTCAAATGTGAAGTCAGGGGTGAGTTTCTGACCATAGACTGACGTGATCGGGTCGAGTTTTTCCGCGACACTAAAAACGCGGTAGCCGGCGCCGCCGAACACCTCCCATGGTCCCGCGAAATCGATAATCTCGACTCCGTTGAAGAGGAGAATGGCCACCGCCGGTGTGCTGTCATCGCCCCCGCCGTCCTGCGGGACCAGCTTCATGCCGCACTGCGGACAGTTGCCCGGCGCATCGAAGGTGAGTTTGTCGCAAGCCTGACCGCACGGGGGACAGATGTAAAGTCGCTTCGCGGCCTCTAGTTGAGCGTGCGATGCAAACGCAACGCCGCGCAGGTCAAGGACCGGAAGTAGACTGACGGCAATGGCCGTACCGGCGCTGCCTTTGATGAAACGCCTCCGTGTCAGTCCACCATCAATAGGTTCTTTGTCTTTATTCATGCCACACACCTCTTTCTCTTGAAAAGGGGTAATTCGCCCTTGAGTCGACGATACGCGACCCAGTCAACGACGCCTCTCTCTTAACCCACGCGCCCCAGCCTCAATGTCAGAATGAATTTGCCTTTGTCTTCCGGAGCTGATTCGACGGTTCCTTCGCCACGCCACACGCGTCCCTGCTCGTCGTGGAATTTCCAATTGAGAGTGGAATCGTTTGCCCCGATTCCACTCACCTCAACCGCTCCTCGAATGTGCGGAATGGGTTTGAACATCCCGCCGGTGGCAGTGTTAGCTGCAATTCCATCGCGCACTAATCCCACGATCTCAGCAGATGAATTGGGCGCTGAAACCAGCACCTGGATCTCCCAACGATCGGTATCACCAGCGGTGGAGATCATGGTGGCCTGCATTCCTTTCAGCTTCGGCTTGGCGTAGCGCAAGCCGCCCGGAAGGAATCTGTCCGCCATCGCTGCGCGCGCAAAATGCGATTGGGGATCCCAGGGATACTCCATTTCGAGCGCGACGGATTGCGCTTTGCCTGGACCGAGCATTTTGGAGACCAGATGAAGAGCGCCATCGATTCCTGATGAGAGCCCGGCAGTGGTAATGATCTTGCCGCTAACGACGAAGCGTTGGTCATAGACAACTTTGGTCTGCGGTGTCATGAGGTCGTCGATCATTCCATAGGTTGTCGTCACCGTCTGGTCAACCAGCAGCCCCGCCTTCGCTAGCAGGAAGGCGCCGGTGCAAACCGACATAACATGCATCACGTCCTTTGACTTGACCTGAATCCACTGGATTAGCCGCGGATTGTCGAGCGCTTGCTGATTGAAAATAGCTCCGCCGGGCACCAACAGGATGTCAGCCTTCGGGCTGTTCTCGAAAGTGTAGTCAGCAATTACTTTTTGACCGAAGACCATCGTCATAGGCTCTAGTTTTTCTGCTACCGTATGCACTAACAGACCCGCCGTGCCAAACACCTCCCATGGTCCCGCGAAGTCGATGATCTCAGCACCATTGAAAAGAAGGATTGAGACTTTGAGCGGAGTACCTTCGCCGCCCCCCAGGGGAATCAAATCCATACCGCACTGTGGACACGTGCCGGGCTTATCGAATGTGAGTTTGTCGCACGGCGAACCACAGGGTGGACAAACATAGACCTTGGGCCCGGCCGCGCTCACAGCCGCCCTGACCGGCGCTGCAGGCAACCCTAACGAAGGGATCAGACTGGCCGAAAGAACGGCTCCTGCACTGCCTTTAATGAAACGCCTGCGCGTTAGTCCATCATCAGCCTTCTTCCTATCTTGTTTCATGTTGTCTCTTTCGGTTCAAGAGGAGTCGTCTCATCCCGCACTTAAGGCCATTCGTCATTTAGCCCGCTCGAGTCGGATGGTCAGATTGATCCCCTTGGCTGTCGGCGTCGATTCTGCAAGTCCTGATCCTTTCCAGGCGCGACCTTCATCGTCGGTGAATTTCCATTCGATCTCGGATCGATCGGCACTCGTCACCCCACGCGGGGTGATCGCGACCGCGGACTTCTTGTGCGGAGTATTCGAGACGATTTCGTTTTGTACCAGCTCGATGATCTCTTTGACAGAGCCGGGTTTGGTAACCAGCATCTTCCAGTCCCAACGTTCCGTGTCGCCGTCGACTGAAAGAGCCGTCTCGTCCAGAGTCTTCATTCTCTGAAAGTAGGGCAGGTATCTGTCAGCATAGGCGGCGCGCACAAATCTCCCGTCGGGGTCCCACTTGTACTCGATGTTCAACGCCAACTCCTGTGCTATCCCTTTGCCGAGCATCTTCGAAACCAGATAAAGCGCTCCGTCGATTCCGGATGAGAGACCCGCGGTGGTGATTATCTTGCCGTTATCCACATAGCGCTTGTCATAGACGGTTTTTATGTTCGTGCCCATCGTGGGCAATCGATCGATCCCGCCGCGCACGGTGGTCGCAGTTAGTCCGTTTAGCAAACCGGCCTTCGCCAGAATGGCCGCGCCGGTGCAAACCGACATTACATAGGTTGACTCTTTTGCTCTGTCCTGCACCCACTTGATCAGTTTCGGATTATTCATTGCGTCCCCCACGCCGCCTCCCGGAACCAGCAGCACGTCCGCCGGCGGGCTGTTTTCAAACGTGTAATCGGCAGTGAGTTTCTGACCGTACACTGCGTTGACCGGGTCGCGTTTTTCCGCGACGGTGAAAACCTGGAACCCGGCTCCGCCGAATACTTCCCATGGTCCCGCGAAGTCGATGATCTCGGCACGATCGAACAATAGAATTGCCACTGTCGGCGGTTTCTTATCCTGATCTGGTAGTCCTTTGACATCGCTCCTGGCTAAGAAGTTCTGTGCCAACTGGTTGCCAGACCCGGCGAGTCCGCCCGTGGCGAAGAAAATCGCAACAGAGAAAGCAAATACAAAGAGAAGAGTTACGGAGATGATCGATCTAATGCTGCGTGACATCTTGAGCCCACCTTTCTAGAATTATGTCTCGGACCGTTCCTAATGAATCAGTGAATTTCAACAGACGATGCTCACACCAGTTTCCACCGCGGGATTCCTATAGATTGGCTTGACCCTCGTCCGCGGCGAATATAGCGAGAGCATGGCGGCTCCGCCATGACTAAATAACGACATATTCGGACATTCGATTCAAGAAAGAGGTTGGAGCAACCGCCAGCCTCGATTCGGGAGCAGCGCGCTTTCGGTGCCGGCTTGGGCTTAGCGCTTAAGCAGCGAGTAGAAATATGGCAGAACTTCTTCGCGCATCGGCGAATGACCCACGTCCGGCACAACATAACGAACTACATTCTGGTATCCGTTGTCCCGGAGCCACCTTCATCGCTTCGAGTTGTCCAAGAGACATCGCCATCGGATCTAAGCTGCCGTCAAACAACCTAATGGGGAGATCGATACGCTCCGGAGCCTTTGAAAACTCGAGCGGCTTTTCCACCTCTGAAGTCATGCATCGCCCACTCCAGTTTGCTCCTCCTCAGATGATAGTCCCAGCATGATCTGAGAACGACTCGATCAAACCGAGTCCAGTCGACTGGAGCATCCCAGACGACCGGCGCCGCTTCGACCCGCGCCGCCGCAGCGCCGGGATCAGCAAACGGTCATCATCGGTGAGCTCGGGGATTCTCCCGACCAGGTAATAAGCGCGATCCTTTTCATTATTCTGTGACCCTATTGGATCCGCGCGACTCCGTTACCTGGCTTCGGAAACTTGATGAATACTTCCGGATCGTGACCGGGCACTATTAGGTCTAGGCGCGAGGCAATCTGTTTCATTCTGTCCTGGGCTTTTAGATTTGAGTCAGCATCAAAGGTCTGGGCGATGGGCACGTGCTTTTGCAAGTTTTCATACAGGTACATATTGTCGGAAGCGATCACAACCGTGCCGCTAGCGGTTCTCACTCCGACGTACTGTGACTGGAACGTATGCCGCCCACCCGTGTAGACGGTGATGCCGTCAATGATCTCTTTGTCATCGCCATCGACGAGATTCACCTTGTGTTCAGTGTTGAGCTTCACCAGCGTTTGGACGTCTTCAGGATCAATGCCTCCGGATTTTCCTTCCGGTTGCCACGCCGCGCCCGTGTAATAACTGTACTCGTCCTTCTGGATCCAGATCTTTGCGTTCGGAAACAAGTCTATTCCGTCCGCGTGGTCCCAGTGCATGTGCGAGATGATCACGTCGGTTATGTCCTCAGGCTTCAATCCCAGCTTGGCCAGGGTCTCCGAAGGTTTGATGAAGTTCTTGATACCCAGGTCCTTCACAAACCTGTCGTGATAACAACCTGTGTCAACTAAAATATTCTTACCACCGGGCCCCTTGATTAACCAGATCATCATTTGCGCGTCGGTCCTCCGGGTCTTATCAGCGCCGGTCACGAACGACGACGTAGGATAGTTGGGGGTAAGTTCCATAGGCGAGCGCGTACACCTCGTAGTTGATGTGTGGCGTTTGCGTTGAACCTGAGAGCGACAGCGCGAATGAGTTCAATAGCAAAATGGTCACGAATACAACTGGAAGGGTCATGATAAGCGTCACCTTGCCGGCGTATTTTGTACGCTGAAACCTTCGGCATCCCGGTTCCATGTCAAGGTTTCAACTGCTCGAGTTTTCCCTGTTCCATCAGCACCAGGTTCTGTTTCTGTCCGTCATTAAGAGTTGAGTCGCCTAGTATGAGCCAAAGGCATTGAACGTGACTTCATTTAGAACGATCTCGCCGGAATTCTCACGATGATACTGATCCACGATCGCGGTGGCTGCGTCAAAATCCTGCTGCGCGATCACCGCGCTAAGATCAACCGCTGAAGGCGGATGCCTGACTGCGTTTTCATGCGTAAGCAGTCCCCCTTCAACACGCGCCAGATCGGCCATCAGACGCTCCTGGGCGCCCGCATCACCTTTGAGCTTTTGGTCAAAGAAATCAAGCGCGATTCGACACATGTCCTGGTAGCCGCGCGCGCCCGTCTCGCGTGACCAACCGGAATTGTCCTCTTCACCTGCGGCCAGCGGTAAATGGAACTGGAACGCTACCATCGCGACGGCCACGAAATCGCGATGGTGCATCTTTTTGATCGTAATGAAAGTCCGATCCGAATAATGGAATTCATGTGCCGAACTCAGATCGAGTGCCGCGGCCTTATCGTCCCAGTCCCGGCGCAAGTCAAGAAACGCCGCGCGCATGCTCTGCGGCGAATAGTCGTGCAGTTCGGTGAGTGCCTTCGCCACGGCCTTATAACCGTACGTCGCGTCCAGTCCCACAACAGCCGAGACATTGGCATTACGCATCGCAAAGATGACCCTTCGATGCCCCCAAGGCTGTGGCCAAAAACTCCAGTCTTCGTCTCGTCGATGTTCTTTTGTTGGCGCAGCAGCGACCAGCCAAACTCAAGAGCCTGCACCGTACGCTCCCGGTCCACGGCTGATCCGCCCTGGTCAGAGTCCTCTTCAGTGGGGCCGAGCAGCGGTACGGTCGCGACAACATACCCATGACTGGCGAGAAACTCCGCGGCCACGGAAACGTCGCTCGTTGCGGTACCGTTGAGCCCGTCCGCGTAGAGGAGCAGCGGGAACCGCCCGTTTGCGGGCGTTGCATCAGCGTACGCATTCATTGGCGTCGCCAGCAGGTCTGGCCAGCGAGCAGACGGTAGCCTGAACCTGGTAAACCCTTTTTCGCGCAGTTCGAGGATATGGTTTAGATCGGCAAATTCCTTCGGTCTGCTGGGCTTGACGTATTCCGCGAAACGCATCTGTTGCGCTCGCGCGTTGCGGTTTGCCGGATACCAAACGCTTACTCGGATTGGCCGCCCGTTCAAGTCAGGCGCGAACGGCTTCTCATATCCACGGGTCGTGTGCCACGTGCGCGTGCGATCGAATTGATAGATAGTCTTGAATCCCACCGCGTATCGTCCTGGAGTCAGACTGCCCCAGAGTGGCGCTGCCGATCTCTCCTGAGCTGGAGTTGGCCAATCGGCCATCGCAAGAAACAGAATGAGTATTGCGGCGAAGTGCTTTTTCACCCAGGTTCCTTTCAACTCATGGTGGCTATGAACTTATCTGGTCCTCGCGCGCAGGCAGCCCAGATCGGCCAAACGTGGCCCCAAGGCGCAGCCCATTCGCCGGCTCGGTTGAACAGCCAACACCAAACACTACGAGAAACAATACGGCGAGACTCACTATTGCTTCATTCTGCATCGGAAGTCCTCCTCCAGAAGCGTTTGTTCACGTCTCCTGAATGATCGAAACCAGAAACAAGACCCACCGTCTTTCCGACCCCGAACCCTTGAAAACTGTCTGGGGTCAACCTCTAAACAGTCGAGAAGTTTGCGAAATAATCAGTCACCCGACGGTCTTATGATTCAAGCTTTCCTTCGACCGGTCCGCCTTCCCTGATCCAGTACTCAAGACCACCAATCAGTTCCTTGACGCGAAAGCCCAACGCCGCAAGCCTGAGCGCACCCTTGGTGGAGGCATTGCAACCAGGGCTCCAGCAATAGGTCACCATCACCTTGTCCTTGGGCAGATGTGCCGTAGTTTCCGCATTCATGGTGCGATGTGGAAAGCTGATCGCCCCTGAGATGTGGCGGTCGTATAATTCTTCCCGGCTCCGCGTGTCGATCACAACAAAGTCTGAGCGCCCACGTTCCAGGTCGGTCTTGACGTCCCAGAGGGTCAAGTCTTCAACAATACACCATCGGACATGCTAATTATCGATCATCTGTCTATCTGTGCAACCCTCCCTCGCCCTCCATATTTTCGCCGGAACCGCCTTCTTTCAATTCGCGCCTTGCTTCTTCAACTCCGCGCCGGTTAGCTCCGGCTTATTCCTCGACGATCTGGCAATCGAAAAAGTGAACAATGCGATCCGCGTGGTGGACATGGCACGAATGCGTCACCATGCAGAGGGTCGCCCCGGCGCGGTGCAGTTAGGCAGGCGCTCCATCACCGCTTCGCCATTGTTGAATCGAGATAACCGGTCGGCTCATCGGCGAATCTCGTAATCGACAAGATTCCGAAAATGTTCCGGCATCGCAACGTAGGTCTCTCGCAAGACGATTGCATCCCTGCCGATGGCCCGATCGATCGCCAGCACGCCGTCAAGGTGATCGATTTCGTGCTGAAGCAACTCTGACGTGGCAATGTCCAACCGCTCCCAGTCCTTCCGCTCGCCGGTTTCATCCTGAAAATGAATTGAGATTGAACGCGCCCGCTCGAGCCGCACCAGCAGCGATGGAAAACTCATGCAGTCATCCCACATCGTGAAGCGCTCCGCACTGGTCCAGGTGATTTCGGGATTGACGATGAAATGACGTTCACTGTTGAGATGCATAGCGATAAGTCTCTTGCCACAACCAATCTGCGGCGCGGAGATCGCCCGGCCGAATTTGTTTCGGCGTCGAAACTCTAGCAGCGTCGCATACAGACGTTGCCGATCGAGGGTGAATGCCGGGTCATCAAACGATTCGACCGCACCGGCTATTGTACGTAGCGTTGGATCGCCGAGCAATTTGATCGGTGCGGCCTCAGATGCTGGATTCGCTTTCATCGTGAATAGATTCCTTCTTCTTTACGCAACAGGCGGCGTGGGCGACCAGTGATCTTGCAGATTCAGCACCTCCAGAGTCTCGCGCGAAATGTTGGCCCCGGTTGCCACCAGCACCACACGTTTGCCGGCAATTTCGTCACGACGATTTCTCATCGCTGCAAGCGCGGCTGCGCCTGATGGCTCGACCAGCAACTTACAACGGGTAGTGAGTTGGGAAACAGCGGATAAGATCTGCTCATCATCCACGACTTCGACATCGTCGACGAAAGCCAAAAGGCTGCGCAACGCCAGCGCGCCAGGTTCGCGGCAAACGAGTCCATCGGCGATCGTGTCGATGGGTAGTTCGACCGCCCGTCTTTGCCGGAAACTTTCCGCCATCGCTTGTGAGCCGCTGCTCTGTACGCAAATCACCCTGGTCTTCGGAGAGATTCCCTTGATTGCACAAGCGCAGCCGCTGCCGAGCGAACCGCTGCCCATGGGAACGAAGACCGTATCGACGTCCGTCAGCGTTCATGCGATCTCGAGTCCGATCGTGCCTGCGCCTTCGATGACTCCCAGACTTTCGCCATCATCGACGAAGGCAATCCCAGACTGCCGCGCGAAGATTCGTGCTTCCGCCTTAGCTTCATCAATATCCGCGCCTAACGAATGTATCGTTCCGCCCAACGCTGGAATGCCTGCTTTCTTGATGGCGCTTGCCCCGGCTGGCAGAACAATGTGCGCCGCCAACCCTAACTGCTTCGCAGCATAGGCTACGGCCAAACCATGATTGCCAGTTGATGATGTGACGGCGGCAGAAACGCGACTTAATCGTCCGACTCGGATGAGTTCGGTTAGCGCACCGCGATGTTTGAAGCAGCGAATCGGCGAAACCGTTTCGTCCTTGATCCATACATCCGCAGCAAACTCGGATAGTTCTGATGACCTCGTGAGCGGCGTCTCACAATTGTACGGCGCGAGTAGCTCCTGGGCCGCAACGATACCTGAAAGGCTCGGCAGTACTCTGCTGCACCGGGCCTCCCGCCTGGGGGCCGTCCCATTCACGGTATGTGGTCGAGCTTTAGGCATTTACGGTAAGACAATCATTGACAATTGTCCCCACCTGAAAACGATTAGCGAAATCGTCATGGCCAGCAGCAACATTTGACAAAATGCCGGTAAGTGCACAACTGCAATTGCCGTAATCATCACATAGGCGATGAAGAATGCCCCGACTCGAGTAAGGAATCCGAGGCCAATCGCAATGCCGCCCAGGAACTCCGAGAACGCAGCGGCGACGAGCCACAACCATGGGGGTCGGATGAACCACAATGGAGCGTATTCGGAGTTGGACACCCAGACCTCAAGCCACCACCGCCAAACGCACCAAGCACCTTTCTCTGAGCCATGCTGAGTAAAAATAAACGCCAGGATGATCCTGAGATGAATGGTGGCCCATGAGGCCTAAGTCGAAATCAATTCACGAACCATGGTTCGTCATTCAATCGTCTATCTTATTAGGCGCACCAAGATCATCGATCAAACAACTACTGATTCGCTATTCCTTTATTAGTCGGCTTTCCTTGATTACGTCGCGAATAGCATTAACCACCGTGTCAGGCGCTTCAAATTGAATTCCGTGTCCGCTTTTTTCCACCACCACCTGGCGACCACGGGTGGAGAGTCGGGCAAGCGCCGGTTGCAACTGCTTCACCCAGGTTTCATGGAATTCGTTTGCTTCCTTAGCTCCCTGCGGATCGGGAGGGATGAATTCCTGGCCGGCCGTTAAGACGATCAATGGACGACTGCCAAATGTGCCGGCCGTCCGGGCCTGGGCGGCGCTCTCGTCCCAATGACAGCCTTCATTCGAGGTCACGGTCTTTGGTTGTTGTGAGAGTAGTTGCAGAATACGTGCCTGCTCGGTGGTCGTTCCCGCCGGCGGTGGACCCGATCCTGAAAGCTTCATGATGAGGCGAACCAGCCCCACGTCACCGGCAGTCGGTACCAGCGCGCAAAGAACCTTGTGAACTGCCGGGGGCAATCGATTGGCCGGCGCTTTCATCGAGTCGGGTTCATGTTGATCTTCGTGAGTGGCATCCACCAGTACAATGCCGGCTACCTCCGCTGGATTTCGGCCAGCGAAAACCCGCACAGGAAATCCACCAAACGAAGCGCCCACTAGTACGTATGGCGGCCCGATCCGAGCGGTGGTCAACAGAGCATGCAAATCACTCGCAATGGCTTCGCTGGTGCGCGGCCGGGGCCCCGGATCACTCCAACCATAGCCAGCTCGATCGTACCAACAAGCGCGTGTGAATTTTGCCACCTCAGTTTGAATGTTCACCCAGGTGTAGCCGGATGCACCTCCTCCGCTTTCAAAAATCACCGTAGGACTACCTTCGCCAGAACAGTAAAGGTTCAAATTTCGACCGCCAATGTCGATTGACTTGCCCACTTGCGGCACACTCCGGGAGTCTCGCCGGCGCCCGATCTGTTCGTAGACGATCCCAGCCACAATCGCTGCTCCGATCACTAGCGCCATACCCAACAAGCCGCGTTTAAGCCAACGCTTGAGTCGAGCGATCATTAATGTTCGCCTCCCACCAAGGTTTTCAAGATTAAACATCGCGATACTCCCCTTATTGTTCTCGCGGTCTGCATTAGACCGGTTAACGGCGCTGGGCAAAACTGGTGTTCATCGGAGCACCTTATTAACAGCGCTTGCAATTTCCTGCGTCCCGGCGGAATACGTGAACGTGCTTGACAGCTCGCCTTTTCTATTCAGCAGATACAAATCGGTCGAGTGGTTGATGTGATAACCGGCAGCGGAATCGGACTGTTCAATCTCGTATCTGGCGCCGTATTGTTTGACCACAGCGTCAATTTCTTCTTTGGTTCCAGTTAGTCCAATCGAGTTCATGTGGAAGTAAGCAAGATAACTCTTCAAGACGCTCGTCGTGTCTCGATCGGGATCGACGCTGACAAACAGGGTTACGGCTTTCTCCGTATCGGCTCCGAGCAACTTGTAAACTCTCGAAAGTTTCGCCATCGTCGTCGGACACGCGTCCGGACAGTGCGTATAGCCAAAGAAGAGCAGAACTACTTTGCCGCGCAGTTGCGAAAGGAGAAACAGCTTGCCGTCCTGATCAGTCAACGCAAAGTCGCTAGCTGGATGCTTGTTGTCCCCATCGCCCGCGTCGATTGGTGGCTGACTGGACAGCGCGGGCATTTGCTCGTCATGCCTGCCATCCATCGCATCGGTCATCTTCATCTTATTCGGCCGCAGTCGCAGAAATATCCGGTAAGAAGATGGGTGCTCACCGTAGACGGGATTGAGTGCGGCGGGTTTGGAATAGACAGTGAAGTCCGTGCCGACTCCGAGTGAAATTGTTTTCGTGGTCAGGATGTCGCGCACCGCTCCAACCGTGTAAGCCCCGATGCGAAACGATGGATGATCCTGAGTGATGCCCAACTTTATTCGATCCACGGCACGAAGCAATTCATTCTTATCCGCAAGCTCCAGTCTCCCGTACAAGTAATTCCGGTCGCGAAAGTTCACCGTTGTTTCCGCAGTGTAGCCATTGAGATTGAAGATCTCGTTCGCGTGATTCTCATGATTCCGACCCCAGATCAAGCTGGCGGCCCAGCTACCGTGTGTGAAAGGCCAGTTGTAGCTAATCGATGCCGTTGTGCGTCGAGTCGTCCCCAGCTCAAGCGCTTCCGGATTCCGCAACAACCCGTGGCTGATCTGCATCGTCCAACTGCGATTCGGCGCGAACGAGAGTCGCACCGAGCACGAGTTCCACCGATGCGCTTCGATGTCATAGCGATTCTCGTCCGGCTCATGGCCATTGAATACCGATCCCTCGACCTTCAACCAACGATAGGTGAAGCCAGTCGTGAACACGCCAAAACTAATATGCGTTGAGTCCTGCAAGTGATGAGCGAGAGGCGCCGCGGGATTCTCACCAGCCGAACCACGATGCATGAAACTCACCGGCCCAAGGGCCGGCTCGCCGGGATAACCAAAGTATGTGAACCAGGTTCCCCGTTCACCGAGCGGCAGAGTGTATTGCGCCGACAGCTCCATAAAGAGGTCATGCGGATGCTGCCGATCAATCAACGGCTGTCCTTTGTAACTTTCTCCGGTTTGGAACAGGAGCGGCGAGCCTCCGGGCGCAAAACTGAATGGCTCAGCGCTGAACATGCCGCGAAGTTCGACCGTACCTTTGCCAAGTCTGTGAAAAGCTTCGGGCATGAACCAATTTGCTGACTCGAATTTTGTGGCCCCGCGCGGTCCGCCCTGATGGTTCAATCCGGCAGACAGGTTGTAGTGAAACATCAGCAACCAGTCGCCGCTTACGTTGTCGACCATGTATGTCGAAGTTGAGCTCGGCTGCCAGGAAGTTCCCGAACCCATCTGGCCTATGAACATGAACTGCGAATCGCTGCCGCCAATACGAACGGCCATCTGATCGCCGGACATGACCAGCGGTCCACCCGCATTCATTGGACCCATTTCGACTCGCGGCATGTTCATTTTTGTTGGCGGAGACGGTGCGGGGTGTGGCTCGCTAAGCTTATTGCTGGCGGATGGCGAAGGTGCGGATACCGGAGACGGTGGCTTCATGCCGGGCATGCTTTGGCTCTGCTTGTGCGCAGACGCAGCGACAATGCATCCCAACAGCACGCTAAGCACCGGCAAACCTAGCCCTGCTCTCATCTTCATAAGCTTATTGTGTTACGGCGCCGAACGCGCTGAGCGAAATATTCGTCTCCTCAAAATTGCCGAGGTCAATTCCAGAACTAGCAAGTGCTTACCGTAGACTTTTTCCAGTGCTTCGGAAATGGACCAGGGCTGCCGAGCAGCTATTGGTGATCGGGACCGAGTTGGCCTGCACCCGGTCGTGCCACGCCTGGTTGATCTTCACCCCATAGGCCTTCTCCACCCTGGCCGCAGGGAAGTGATCGAAGGTCCAAATACCCTCGTCCCCGCCGCTCTCGATCTTATTGGTTGGAGTGGTCGGCGCAGTTTGTTGCGTGGATTGCAGTGGCTGCGTCGCGAGTTGGGGAGTTGTTCTGAGTATCGCCGTCGGCCACCCTCCCAGAACCGCCCATGGCGTTACAAGCGATGTCACTAGCAGTGCCACTGCTGCATAGGTATGTTCCATCATTATGAGGTTCCCGTTTCGCTCATAAACCACGCGCGTTATCGTGCACAACCCGACAGCCGGCTCAGTTTTCTTTTTCCATCGCGCTCCGTGGCTTAACCGGAA
>Ga0179594_10000011_pt1 | contig 86162 bp, 73 predicted proteins | sample CZOMad1_1_08_16f_FD_148625 | JGI IMG/M metagenome (GOLD analysis project Ga0179594, IMG submission 148625) | Vadose zone soil fungal communities from Angelo Coast Range Reserve, California, USA - CZOMad1_1_08_16fungal (Illumina Assembly) | ecosystem: Environmental > Terrestrial > Soil > Vadose...
ACCTGGTAGACAAGCCGGGCGCCGCTCAATCTGTGGTCAACATCGGCTTGCCAGGGCCCGCGCGAAATACACCTGATTACTTCGCCTTACAGTTGCTCAACTATATTCTCGGCGGTCACTTTCAATCCCGACTGAACGCCAACATTCGAGAGCAGCACGGATACAGTTACGGCGTTAACTCTTCGTTTGCCTACGGCAAGGGACCCGGTCCCTTCAAGGCCGGAGGCGCGATCGTATCGACAAAGACGGACGCCGCGCTGGTTGAGTTTATGAAGGAACTCCGAGGCATCGTGGGCGAGCGGCCGATCACTGACGAAGAGTTCACGACGGCCAGGGATGCGCTGATCCAGGGACTGCCGCGAAATTTCGGGTCGGTCGCAGCGATCGGCTCGAGCATCACGAACCTGACCGTGTTGGATTTGCCTGACAATTACTATCAAAACTACGCCAAAAACATCTCGGCGGTGACGAAGGAAGACCTGGCGCGAGTGGCCAGGCAATATATCGATCTGGGCCACCTGGCGATTGTGATTGTCGGTGATCGCGCCTCGGTTGAGGGCCCGCTGAAGGCGACCGGCCTGGCGCCGATAACCATCCTTGATGTTGACGGCAACCCGGCGGCGCCGGCGAACGGGGCCACGAACAAGCCTGGCAACTGAGTGTTTTTGTCTGGGTCCAAACTGAGCACCACGCCATCGGGTGGTGCCTTATTATCAGTCTTTGCGCCTTTGCGTGAAATGTTTTGTATCAGCACGATAAGGCCCGCGCAAAGACCGCAAAAGAAACGAAGCCGCAAAGGGAATTCAGGCAACTCCGCCATCGATTCACTTGACGATTCGAAATAGTCGTCGGTATTCTGGGTTTAGGTTTGGGACCATGGTCCCGGTGAAGAAGATGATCGGACACAGTAACAGCCTGCATCGCTACTACTATTATTACGGTCCGCTCTCCAACTGGAGGGACGGTCGGGCGATGGGCTATCGAGGTGTCCGCTTCTAACACCTGAGAAAGATTCCAGTAACCGGCCGATGATCCTTCCAGAGCGGAAGGATCGTTGGCCGGTTTTTTTGTGTCCGACAAACTTTTAGTTTGTCGCTGGTGCACGTTTGAAAAGTCGCTCGGGAACAGATCGACAAACTGAAGGTTTGTCGGACAATGGGAGTTCGTATCATGACCACAAGAACAAGAGAATCACTATTGGCCGACCACGTTGATATGCGTCCGGTTGCTGCCGATTTCGATCAGCTTACGCACGATCGCAACACAATCGTTCAACTCGATCCCGACCATCCTGGTTTTCGCGATCAAGAGTATCGCGCACGACGCAATCGGATTGCCGAGATCGCCCTTTCATACCAGCCCGGCCAAATCATTCCCGATGCGCCCTACACAACTGAGGAGCATCAAGTGTGGAGCATGGTTTGGAACGCTCTGCAGCCCGCGCACCAACGCCACGCCTGCGCTGATTACCTGACCGCTGTGCGCAGATTGAACTTCGAGCCGGATCGAATTCCACAGTTGGGAGAAGTCAGCCGAAAGGTTGAAGCAATTAGCGGGTTTCGGCTGGAGCCGGTCGCTGGCCTGGTTGCGCCGCGAGTGTTTCTGGAGTCCCTGGCTAACGGCGTCTTTCTTTGCACGCAATATATTCGTCATCACTCGACTCCGCTTTACACTCCTGAGCCGGACGTGGTCCATGAAATTGTCGGGCACGCGGTCACCCTGGCCAGTGCACGCGTGGCCCAACTCAATCGGCTTTTTGGCGAGGCAGTAAAACGGGCGCAGTCATCCGCAGTCCTGGACCAACTGGCGCGAGTCTATTGGTTCACGATTGAATTCGGCGTGTTGCTGGAGAACGGGAAAGTCAAAGCCTACGGCACGGGGCTGTTGTCATCCGCCGGTGAGTTAGAGGCGATGCACAAGGCGAGACTGCGGCCGCTGGATCTGGAGGCAGTGATACGGCAGGAATACGATCCAACACACTTTCAGCCCGTCTTGTTTTGCGCCGATTCATTCGACGCAATGTGCAAGACGCTAACGGAATACCTGGTGCGGTGTTAGAAGGCGGTGTCAATCAATGCAGTCTCCGAGGCCTCTGCTATACTGTGGCACGAACATGGCCGACAACCCTCATGATTATTGGGAAGAGTTCCTACTCAATCCCAGGCCGGGCACGGCCGCTGCTGCTGCACGCGACTTCGGCATTGATCTGACCCTGACGATTCAAAACCTGCGCCTCTCTCCCGAAGAGCGTATTCGAAGAAACGATGTCTGGATCGATGCGATAAGAAAAATGAGAGCCGCTCGTTGGTTGAAGAAACCGCGAAGGACTCGCGACGAAATCAGAGTCTCTCGCGCCTTCGAAGCGGCGAAAGAGTACTTAAGGACTCGCGATGACAAAAAGGCCGTCACTCATGCAGAGTGACGGCCACTTTGGATCAATTCTGCAGTTCTCAGTCGCCTGACGCGTGTACCGCCTCGGCCACTTGCGGCCTTGGTTTGAGATGGTGCAGTTCACTGGCGTCGATTAAGTTCAAGCCCTTCTCGCGCACATTGGTGAATCCGGGAAGGATCTCTTTCTCGAACGGCGCCATTCCCTTCCGGTCTCGTTTGTATCCGGTGAAATCCAGATACATATGTCTGCGAATCAGTCGATCCGGCACGCCGGCAAAACGCGCCAGCGGATACTTGATGCCCCGGCCGAACAGCTTCTTACCCATCATGTTGTAGTAGATGGGCACGCCCAACGAGAATTTCGCATTCGCTCGCGACCCCCGATACCAGAATTCGAGGTTGTATTTCCAGCAAGTGAAGAAAAATTCCCACTGCAGATCAGTCATCTCGATCAGTTTGGCGCCGGCCTTCTTTTGCATGCGCGTGTCTTCGAGCGGCACAAAGAACGTAGGCACGAACGTGCCCTTTGCGTGCCGAAGATCGTAGAGCAGATTAAGTGATTCCTTCGTGTCCTCGTCCGTCTCGCCGGGCAGGCCGATGATAAAGGTGCAGAAGGGGAACCAATTGTGGCGATTCAAAATCTCCATGCCCTTCAAAACCACATCGCGCCATTGATGCGCCTTGTACGGGTAAGCCTTGCCCTTCATATAGGTATTGAAGAGGCGCGAACTCCCTGTTTCCAGCCCGATGATTGGATCCGCCGCTCGCCGGTCGGGGTGGGTTGAGTCTTTGTGCTGCACATGCGAGTAGGGCACCAGGTACGGTGTCAGGCGTTCAATGATCGTCGGGTCCTTGACGACCGGAGCCATCGTGATGTGCGAAGTCTGAATCGTCTCGATTCCCGGCACGCTGATAATGCTGCCCAGCATTTCTTCGAGAGCGGGTACGTTAGTTTCGAAGTTCGGCAACTGTTCATAAAGGAACATGTCCTCGGAAGAGAGCATAATCTCCGTTGCTCCCTCAGCCGCATTGACCTTCACACTCTCGATAATGTGATCGAGAGGAAACGAACGCCCGACTTTTGTTGCCGGCCCGCAGAACTGACAGCCGCGACCGCAGCCTCGCGTGATCTCGACGACGCCGAATGTAGAACGATGACGAACCACCGGAATCTCTTCGACGGTCGCTTGCATCTCCTTGGGAATCTTTACGATTCGCGGCAGGCTCGGATCGCCGTCCATGATGCGCTGGAAGAGATCCTTAAAGGCGCGCTCGATCTCGCCGTCGATCAGGTAATCGATCTTGAACTCGTCGAGGCGATTGGCCCGTTCCAGTTGCCAGGCGCCCGGCCCGCCCACGACGATCTTTGGCTTGTACTTTTCGATTATCGGATGCTTGACGATCTTCAGAAACTCGGCCGCGTTCAGCGGCAGCAGGTTTTCGCCGAAGATCTTCGCGTAAACGTCCGTGGCGTAAGAGATCCCCAGCGGGTTGTGCGCATGTATCGCCAGGACCTTTGTCTCTGGGCCAACAAACTGGTCCAGCTTGTCGACGTAGCAGGTGACAACGTCCTCTTCCCGGTATTCCCTGAGCAGGAGTGTCTCAACCATGCGCAGGCCGTTGGGCACGTATTTGGCGCGGCCATCCGGCCAGGCCTCATTCTCGAAAGTAACTTTGTTGAAGAACGTATTGGCGAACTTTTGCGGAACGGTCGCCGACATCATCTGCTGCCAGATGCTGTGGTGCCATTCGCTTGCTTCGGTGGATGAAGCCGTCAGGACGATTAATGGTGAACCCACTGGGGGAACGCCTCCTGTCTGAGTTTTCCGTAGTGCCGGACTATTTCGCCGGTTAGCGAGTGCCTGCTGACCGGGCCAGCCACCAACCTTTGATTAGGTCGGGCAATTCTAGCACCAGCCTTTGCCCTTGCCAACTAATTAAACCTACCGGTAGGCCCCTAACTTGTAACGCAGACTGTCAGTTTGCGGTGAGTGAATGGCATTCAAGGCGCCCTCAAACTAACAGTTTGCGTTACAAAACCAAACCAGGTCACTCACGGCTCAGCGGCTGGCATTGGCTCTGTCGCCCGGGCTACTGGTTCAGCCGGTCACGCATTCGAGGGCCTCGACAATTCTTGCAGCCGCTTCGGCGTCGGTCAGGTCTTCGCTGGTTTCGACGTGCACTTTTGCCAATTGATAGATAGGCCTTCGGCTTTGGTAGAGACTTTGCGCCTGGTCCCAATCGCGCGCCAACGGGCGCTCACTGCCAGAGGAGGCAATGCGCTGCCAGCAAACTTCAAAGGGCGTATCGAGCCAAACGGTTCGGCCGTGATGCCTCTCGATCAGCTCGCGATTCTCAAGTCTGGTCCAGGCGCCTCCACCCAGGGCAATCACGCCCGCTGTGCCTGTGCTCAGAACCTGGTTCAGGAAAAGCGTTTCAATCTCTCGAAAGACAGATTCCCCATCCTGCTCAATGATCTCTTTCGGGCTTCGTCCGATTCGCTCGGTGATGAAACGGTCCAGATCGACGAGGTCGCACTGCAGCACGCGAGACAAGGCGCGGGCGACGGTAGTCTTGCCGGAGCCCATGAACCCGGTGACGATGATCGGGGACGAACCACTCATGAATGATCGGTGACGGATTCAAGCAAGGAAAAAAACTCCGGGAACGAGATCGACACACAATCGGATCCGGCTATTTCTGACACGCCGTCGGCGAGCAGTGCGGCCACAGTAAAGGCCATTGCGATCCGATGATCTCCGAAGGACTCCAGAGTGGCGCCCTGAAGAGGCGTTGGTCCAGCCACCCGCAAGCCATCTTCAAACTCTTCAACCTGCACACCCATGGCGCCAAGATTTCGTACTGTGGCGCTGATTCGATCGGCTTCCTTCACACGCAGTTCCGCCGCATCGCGAATCTCGATACCGCCGCTGAGTTGGCTGCCCACGACTGCCAGCAAGGGCAGTTCATCGATCAGTTGTGGTATCAGCGAGCCGCGCACCACCTTTGGAACATCGGCCGGCCCTGGCAGTTGGCTTTCGGGCGGGTGGAGTTTGGCTCGCACGTGCACCGTGCCAACCGGCTCGTTGCTTTCGTCGCGGCAGTCGAGCAGGCCGATCTGAAAACCAAACGAACGCAGGGTCGAGAGAAACTGCGTCCGCGTGGGATTAAGCCCCACGTCCTCAATCTTCAGATCGGAACCCGGCAAGAGAGCGGCGGCGGCGATCAGAAAGGCGGCGGAAGAAAAATCTCCCGGAATCTTCACATCGCGGCCCGACAAATTTGCCTTCCCATTAATCGACACTGCCTCAACCGATGACCCATTTGCCACGACCGTGCGCGTTTCCAACTCCGCGCCGAACCATCGCAGCATTCGCTCAGTATGATCGCGCGTAGCTCCCAACTTCTCGACTACTTCGGTGCGGCCGGCTGCGCGCAGACCGGCCAGCAGAATGCACGACTTTACCTGGGCGCTGGCCACTGGCAATTCATAACTGATCGGTTTGAGCGCGTTGGTTCCCTTGATTCCGAGCGGCGGCCGGCCATTCTCAGAACGCATTTGGGCGGTCATTAATTCCAATGGCTCGATGATTCTCTTCATTGGCCGTGAGCGTAAGGATTCATCGCCAGTGAGGATTGCTTCAAGATCATAACCCGCTGCCACACCCGCCAACATCCGCATCGTCGAACCGCTGTTTCCGCAATCGAGCGGTACGGATGGCGCCCTCAGTCCATCCGCTCCAGAGCCCTCAACCAGCACTTCGTTTCCCTCTCGGCGAATGGAAACGCCGAGGCCGCGAAGACAATCCAGGGTTGAGGCACAATCAGCGCTGGTAGAAAAATTAGAGAGCAACGATTGCCCCTCCGCCACGGCTGCGATCAGGGCCGCCCGGTGCGAGATAGACTTATCGCCCGGCAGACGCACTTGTCCGGTGATTCGCTGTGCAGGTCGTATTTTCATTCGCGCCATCTTACCTTGAGCCATCACCAACGTCGAAAGACACATTCCATTCCAGCAAGACTAAAACTGAGGAACAAAGATTCGCGGTATTGACAGGGCTTGGAGTAGCGGGTAGAGTCAGCAGCGAATCGATCATTGTCTCCCTGATCCGCTTACGGCTTCCCAATGAAATCGGTCGGAAGCGGACTGTTTCGAGCAACTCTAAAAACAGACAGGAATTTCGCTGCTGCGATAGATCTCTAAACAGTGAGATGATCATTCCCATTCGGAATGTCACTCCGCAGCGACTCTTCCCTCGCCCGAGGTTTAGCGGTGAAAAAAACTCTACCCCCATCCTCTTGAGTTTCCTTATCCTGATCAGCAACGCGAGTTTTGCACTCGCCCAAAACCAGCCTGACTCCGGAACTCCGGTAACGATCAACTTCGACGAACTTCCGTTGGGGGCGCTCGTGACAAATCAGTATGTTCCTCGGGTTTATTTTTCCGCAACAGGCTTTCGCGCTGGCGCGGGCGGTCCGAATGGCAGTGATCTTTACGCTGATACTTATCTTAGGTCGCTTATTAGCGACATTAACTTTTACAGAAATGTCTACCATCAAGTCTCCGGGTTCAGCGACGTATACGTGAGCTTTACGGTGCCGGTCAATAATCTAAGCTTTAATGTCTTAAACGTCTGTCACTGCTATATTCCTTATGGGTCGGTTAACATTTACGTCTATACCAATCAGCAGTTCTACGGTGGCTACACTGTTTACTTCCAACATGCAGGGACAAACGCCATTACTTTTTTGCAGACCATACCGAACATCACGGATATACGCATTGCTTATCCATCGAATCCCAATCTATCTGGATACTACACGCCGCTCTACTATGACGACTTCAATTTCACGCCGAACCTAGGTGTCAACATCACGAGTTCAAGGGTGAGCGGGTCGCTTAATGGAACGACTAAAAGCGCCTTACTGGGCGCGGACATAATTCTTAACGCTGAGCTCGCGCCTGCCAACTCCTTTACAAGCGGCGGCTCGTACGCCTGGAGCTTCACTGGGCCCTATTCCCTCGTCGGGGCAGCCAACTCCAGTTCGGTGAAGATTCGATCAACCGGGACGGGCATAGTGACGGCAAAGGTGACTTATACCAAGAACGGCTATACAGCAACCGGACAGATGACCATTAATGCTGTGTTACCATCCGTCGTAAGCTTTCAAGCTACTCAGCATGCAGACACGATTGCGGGGCCAGGACTTCCTTGCGCCGATTCCGACTACCAATTCCAAGTTGGCTGCCCAGCTCCTTCTCCTCCACCGTCTGGAGTTGAAATTTCCGCTCGACTCAGTGGTCCTGACCCGATGATCTCTGAGCCCGCACAAAGTGGTGTGAAGTTGGTCCATCTGAGCAGTCGAAATGATAGATTCATGTTGGGGGGAAATCTGATGTGTGCTATCAGCAGCGACCAGTTTCCTAGCGCTCCTTATCAACTTGAATCGGATCCTCTGCCTCACGCATTCCACACCTTTGTTAACGACGTGTTTGACCTAACCGCCGAGATCGACGAGGGAGAAACCCTGGCAAACGAGAATGAGGGTGTTGTCATTGATGAGCAGTTCGAGGAATATGCCGTCTACTACGTCAGCGACAACGGCAGCCCGATAAATGCTCGCTTGACCGTTACTCTGTCAAAGTTGCATTGGAACTGGGGTGGGGTCGTTGGGTTTGATCCCAATGGCTTCTGGAACATACGCACACACTACGGGCCTTCAGCACCTACCTATTTTATCTTTGGTACGTCGACGGATTCTATGCTGCCGACGCACGGTGAACTCGGGCCTGCGCTAATACAGTGTCCCGGAACCCCTTCAACAAATTATCAAGTCGATGGACAGCGGTTTTTTGTGGAAGTCTTGTATTCCGCTCTATTTGTACGCAATCCCGATTATGACGGCGGCCGGTATTGGACCAGCGAAATTACGCAATGCCTTTTCGACTTTGATTGCATTCATGTTAGAAGAACTGATATTGCGTACGCATTCTTTCTCTCACCAGAAACAATCTATCATCATCCGGAACTTGCGAATCCGCCAGGGACACCAGGCGTAAACCCCTCTTTCGATGACGCTTTTGTATTGGACTGTTACCTCTTGTTGCTCCAAAGAGATCCTCGGCCCGATGATTTGGCCGGTCTAAACTGGTGGAAGAGTCGACTGCCGTTCCTCGGTTATCGCGGAATGGTGGAGGAATTCATAAACTCTTTCGAATTTCACGAGCATTGGCACTAAACCGCAAGGCAACTGCACTTAGGAACTTCGCAATCAGTACACAGGAGGCAATATGAAGCGATTAAAATCATTAGCCCTGATATCCCTAATGCTTCTGCTTGGACCGACGGCAGCCCAAGGCCAATCGGAACTGGACCGGCTTTTTGAGAAGATCAAGACGGTAGTTGAAGATGCCGAGCCGGGATGGAGATGTACCCGGGGAGAGCCTTTCGGAGCGCCAACAACATCACCAAATCTCTTAATCATGGGTTGTGCATTGGAGGCACAGGCGCGTTTAACCCGACGAGCAACCCACACTGTGGAAATCAGACATGTTGCGATCAGTGTTGCGCCTCTCCAGTCGGCGGAGGAGGCGCGACGATTTTTGCATAATTTTGTTAATGAGCGGCCAAACGAAGTGCGGGAGATAAGAGATTTGAAGGACGAGGCTTACGGTTGGGGCATGGACAATGCGAACATCGTCTTAATAAACAGTAGATTTAAGGTCTTCATCAGCACTGTTGCGCACGTGGAATTTGATGCAGATGCGAAAGCTCTGACTCTGGACCAAAAAAATGAAAGAAAGAAATCAGAACGCTTGAAACTCACACATGACTTTGCGAAACATGCGCTGGCAGCTTTGGATTCATTCTGAGGAATCCGAAAAGCGAATTCTTCAGGTTGACTCGATCCCTCTTCGCAAAATCAAAAGCTGCTCAGAAGAACTGATATCGCACATGCCAGATTACGCAATGAATGTTCGATTTTGGCTTCATAAACTCCGCAAGAACGGCGGTCGCGGACGCATTTTTCTTTTCACCTGACACTTGGCTGCATTACCAGGATCTGGTCAATCCGCCGGGAAGTTCGGGATTTGACGCCACAACGTACAATCCCGCGTATGCGTACCCGCGCATGAGGTTGTCGTCTGGCGCTGGTTTCGTAGTGAAATCGAATGGAGGCTTTATGAAAACACTACAGGCCGTTCAGTCGCATGATTCCGTGGCTGAGGCGCAACGGGCACTAACGGAGTTTGTAAATGGTCACAGCCAAAGGAGACAGTTGAACGACCTGGGTGATGAAGCGTGGGGGCTGGGAGAGAAATCGTCGCTTGTGGAATTGCGAAAAGGGAGGTTCACCGTTTCGATCAGCACGTGGGCTCGCGTGAGTGCTGATCCGGACGCGGCCAAACTTACTTATGATGAACGGGAATCACGGGCGAAGGCCGACACTGAAAGACTTGGAAAAGAATTTGCCAAGCACTTCCTCTCCGCGATTGGTCCGTGAGCGAGGAAGCTTGTATGCATAGAATGAATGTGATATCGCTCGGATTGCTGCTTCTGCTTGTTTGTCATCAGGCTCAAGGGCAATCTGAGAGCGACCGTATCTCGGACAACATTAAGGGCCTGATCGAACGTACCGAAGCTGGCTGGACCTGCGAGCGGGGGCAGCCTTTGGGAAATCAAACTGCGGTGCTTGTCGGTTGTCATACCTCGTCGCCTGACAGAAGGGTCGCTTCGTTAATCAAGCATCCAAGGTCAGTTGCAATCCATATTGACTGCCTTGATTCAGTCGAGGACTCTCGCCGCATAATGCAATCGCTCGCTAGGAAGCATGCGAGCGAGTATCAGCAGCTAGATGGTTTGGGCGACGAGGCGTATGGCTGGGGAATGGACAAAGCGGACATCGTAATGCGCAAAGGCCGCTTCATTCTCTGGATCCACACTAACGCTTCAGTGGAGGATGATCCTGATGGTCGAGCTCTAAACTTGGAAGCAAGAAGTGCCCGAAGAAGGCTGGAACGACTCAGGCTTGCGCCTGAGTTCGCCAGGCATCTTCTGGTAGCAATGAATTCATTCTGACATTAGGTTGGGTCGAGTCTTATCAAATCGCATTTGAAGTTCAGACTAAGAGGGATGGCGCTCGGGCTCCGTCTAAGTAAGGAGGTCACTATGAACAGGATGTTTTGGGTAGCGCTCGGTCTTGCTCTTAGCCTACCTACGGGAATCGCGGCCCAGAATAAGTCGCCCAAGTCATGGGAGCTTTCCGTGTTGGAAGAGAGGCTGGTCCAAGCCGTGAAGCGAGATCTGCCGAATTCGATCGACAGTTCCGTCGAACCCGCCGAAGGCAGTCAAGACGTCGTCATTCACAAGTGGACCATCGGCGACAAGATTGTTCGAATCGTCATTGTACGGCACGCATCTGTTGATGAAGCAGTGAGAAGTATTCGGCGTTTTGCAGCCGAGAAGAAGGCGACATCAGAGACCCCCGACGGTAATGACGAGCTATACGAGCTTAGAGTTCTCGGTTCCATTGCTCTTCGGAAGCGGCAATTTGCCGTATATATTGAGGCTAAGTCGACTGGCGTAGATGACCAAAGGGCTCTTATGAGAAGGTTTGCGCATCTGCTTTCGGACGCGATGGAGAATTAGAGGACACCAAATGCGCCCAGCGGATGAAGTCCGTAAAGCGTTCGCCAGCGACACCGGACGATAAGACGCGCCACGCTTTCGGTCGCGCCGGCCCGCTCAGCCAGATTCATGTCTCGGTTTCAGCAATCCTGTCACGCGTTTGAATGGGCAGGCGCGAGTCGCAACGCTGAGTCGCAGTTCTTGACATGCGCCCAGCCCGCGTGTTACACCCTCGAACTCCCGGGTAACTTGAACTCTTGGAACGCAGCCAGCCTTGGCCCGACGGCTCCGGTAGGCCTTGCCTTCTTATTGTGACTGTAGAGACGACCGAACTCACTTTGCCCAGCCGCATCGAGGCCGTCAATGAAGCAGCCGGCGCAGTGGCGCGAATTCTGGGCGATCTGGCAGTCAGCGACCAGTTGATGTTTGGCATCGACATGGCCATTCGTGAGGCTGTAACCAACGCTGTGGTTCACGGAAACAAGCAGGACGAGGCAAAGCAGGTTCGCGTCGACATTAGGATTCAGCCTGAAGAGATTGAAATCCAGGTGCACGACGAAGGCGGTGGATTCAATCCAGGAGAAGTCCCGGATCCGACTGCGGCAGAGAACATTATGAAGACTTCCGGCCGCGGTATTTTCTTCATGCGCAACTTTGTTGATGAAGTCGAATGGCTGAATCCACCGGGAGGTGGTACCACGGTAAAAATGATTAAGCGATTTTAGATTTGCAATTGTTGATTTTTGATTGGCCGCCGAACGTTCTTGAATCCGCCGCTACGCGTAAGGGTACTGGGCACGGGATTCGCAAATCAAAAATCCCCAATTGAAAATCATAAATTCCAACAGGAGATCTTGAACATGGCCGAACTCAATATCAGCGAGCGTCAAACCGGAGATGTTACCGTTCTTGATATGACGGGAAAAATCACTATCGGCGAAGGCAGCGTAGCGCTGCGCAGCGCGATTCGCCGCTTGCTGGAAGAAGGAAGAAAGAAGATCCTTCTGAACCTGGCGGGCGTTGGATACATTGATTCCAGCGGCATTGGCGAACTGGTTTCCAGCTACACCAACACCGAAAAGGATGGCGGCAAACTTAAGCTCCTCAATCTCACGCAAAAGATTCAGGACCTGTTGGCGATTACCAAACTGCTGACGGTCTTCGACGTTTACCAAAGCGAAGCAGAAGCGGTCTCGAGCTTTGGCAGTGGTGGTGAGGCAGAAGGCGCGTCCCCGCGATCATAGTGGCCTTTTTTATGGAGTTCCTTTTTGAGTTCGAGCGCATGCGCACAAGTTGAACCGCAGAACGGCAGGTCGCGCGAACGGCAAAAAGGTTCATGGGAAATGCTCGGACCTTAATGAGAGAGAAGAAGGATTGGGCGCCGGAATATTGCGAATTGTTTGAGACTCTAGGAGGCTAAAATAAATGGCTGAGCTCGATGTTAAAGAACGCCAGGCGGGAGATGTGACTATTCTCGACCTCAATGGATCGGTCAGAATCGGCGACGGCGCCGTCGCTCTGCGGACTGCAGTACGGAATCTTGTCGATGGCGGAAAGGGAAAAATCCTGCTGAACCTTGCGGGAGTTAGCAAAATGGATTCGAGTGGTCTTGGTGATTTGATTGCCAGTTATACGACAGTTAATAACGCTGGCGGACAACTGAAGCTTTTGAACACCGAAAACATTAAGGATCTTCTGGTGATGACCAAGCTCTGGACCGTTTTCGATGTGCACGACAGTGAAGCCACAGCGTTGAATAGCTTCAGTTGACAATGACGAGCGACTCCCGGAAGTCGCCGGAACCGAGTTGCGGCAACGCTCGTCAGCAGAAACCCGGCCGCGCGTCTTCTCTTTTTCACCTCCCACTTCCGCCGCCGGCTCGCGATCAATCGCTTGAGCCGGCGGCGCTCGCATTTTTTGGGAGTGACTTCACCTTCGCACCAGTGCTGCCACTGCAGGTTGTCCAGTCCCGGAGGGACGAAATATTTATAGAATTGCGATCTTTAGGAAGTCTGAAGCTCCGGAGGAGCGAAATATTTGGTTTCGAGTAAGGCATATTCCGCTCCTCCGGAGCTGAGATGGCTCTCTTCAAATTCAGGCTCTATAAATATTCCGCCCCTCCGGGACTGAAGACAAACCGCGCCAATACCTGGCGTCTCTGTCGTTTGTTCGACGATGTCCTTTCCAGTAACATTGTCGCTGTTTCCCTGGGTGACTTTAATCGCAGAAAAAGATGGGATGTACAGCCGTATTATGATTTGCCTTATCCAGTTTGGATCGGTCGGCTTCGTGAAAATAGCAAAGAGCCTTTTATTGATTGTCGTGGCCTTGACGCTCAGCAACGAACTCATCCATGCGCAGTCGACAGCAACCCCCACACCAACGCCAGGGCCCGCAGCCAGCCCCTCGGCGCCGCCAGCTAGACAGGCACAACGACCAGTTCCATTCAACCTTGCAGATTACGGTGTTGCCTTTGAATCCGATCCGCGGCTGATTGTCGTCATGGCCGCGCTGGATGCTGCTGGATTTGATCCGGTTGCGAGTGGCCGAGCGCCGTCAGTGTTTCGCGCCCGCGTAAGAAAAGATCAGGCTGAGTTGGACCCCGGATTGCGGGAAAGGCTGCAGAGCTTTTATCACCACAACAAACTGCCGGCTCCGGCGACCGCGGCCGATCAGGCAGCGCGTTACGTCTCGCTGGCTTATGCGCTGGGTCAACCGCCCGGGTTCGATCCACCGGATCGTTCTGATGAACTGCCAGCCGGTGTGCTTGAAGTGCTCGACTTTGTCCCGCTGGTGCGCGAGTTCTATCGCAAGTCAGGCATCGACGAGCGACTCGCATTGTACTTGCACGCGTATCAGAATGAAGGGGATCGGCTGCGGCCATCGGCTGCAGAGCTGGTGCGCCAGATTCTCTCGTACCTGCACACTAGACCGATTACTGTGTCAGCCGAACGCACGCTCGTCCGAGCGCCTACAGCGAGTAAGAATAAGAATAATACCCAGCGCCGTTATGAGGTTCGCGAGCACGAGCGCCATTTCTACATTGTCCCTGATCTGCTGGCAGCGCCGGGAACGATTAATCTGCGAGTGATCGCGGACGATTACTATGCGATCGTTCCCGAAGGTATTGATCCGGCGTCGTCGGAATTGCGGCGCGCATATCTGCGCTATGTGATCGATCCTTTGATGGTGCGTTTCAACAAGGAGATTGCGGCCCGGCGCGAGCCCCTGAAGCAGTTATTGAAACAGCGTGAAGGGTCGGGTGTGACGGTGACGCCTGACGTCTTTATTGCCGTGGCCCGATCTTTTGTGGCTGCGGCCGATGCCCGCTTCGACGAGTTTATCCGCCTGCGAGCAATCGGCAACGATTTGCGAAACCAACTCGTCAAGGTCAAAGGGGACGCCCAGCGTGCGCCGATCGTCAAAGCGGCACAGGAATCCATGAATGCGGTGCAGGATGAAACGGTCGCCGAACTGGCCGACGAGTACGAGCACGGGGCCGTACTCGCTTTCTTTTTCGCGGATCAACTGAAGGACATCGAAACCTCAGGATTCGATATTGCCAACTTTTTTCCCGACATGATTGCCTCCTTCGATCCGGAGCGTGAAGGCAAGCGGCTGACTGAGAGTGCTGCGGCGCGCACCCGCGCCGACACAGCCCGGCAGACAAGGTTGGCCCGGCGCGCTGTGCCCGACACGCCGGTCTATGACCCGGCGGAAACGGCAAAGATGGCCGGGCTGGTAAGGGCGTTGAGCGAAATCGAGCAGACTCTGCGGCAGAAAGATTACAACGGCGCGGAAGCGAGGTTGAAAGAGTTGATTAGAGAGTATCCTCGGGAACCGCGGATCTTCTTTGCCCTGGCGCAGACCGCCAGCGTAGCCGCGGCCGATGCCACCGATGAGACCGTGCAAGCGCAAAGACTGAACAACGCGCTGGGTAATTATCGATTGGCGATAGAGGCTGCATCACCCGAAACCGATCCGGCGTTGATCTCGCGTGCTCATGAAGCGATGGGGCGGATCCACGCATTCTTTGATCGGAAAGACGAGGCTGCCATCGAGTTCGATGCGGCGATTAAGATCGGGAACGTGCCTGGAGGCGCGCTCGATCAGGCGATCGAAGGAAAAAAGAAACTGGGCCAACCGAAATAAAATCAATGCGTGACTTGCGCCTTTGCGGCTTTGCCGCCCACAGTGCGGTAAGGCTCCGCCCAGTGCTGTGCGAGATAACTCTCACATCATTCCTGGACCGATGGGGTTTTAGGAGTAAACGGTATCAGGTCCGAAGGACCGGTAATTAGTAACCCCGTCCGTGAGGGCGGGGATGATCCGCATCGATCATTCGGAGGCCCGAAGGGTCGGCACACTGTGCCGCACCTGCGGCGCTCAGGAAACCAGTCCCCTGTCTTTCCCCGCCCTTACGGACGGGGCTATTGATTCCCGGTCCTTCGGACCTGAAGAAATGCCAGGCTGTGATTATTTGACTCAACTCCAGCCAATCCTAATTGCTGACTTGTTCCTGGCAGTCTTTCAATCCTTCTTTTGGAACCGCCTCACCGACTAGGCAACATCTGGTGCGTCGCCGACCTGTCGTGTAGAGATCTTCCCTAGATTGGACCACGCTGTGAAGGAGTCTTGATGACTCTCACCTTTGGCATAACGGGAACGGTAACGTTGATTTCCGGAATCACCGGAAAATCGATTCGCGGGAGCACGACGTTGGTGGCCGGAATCGACGGCAAAGTGATCGAGGGGATTACGATGCGACGCATGCCGGCCTGCGGCGTGCCCGCTTGAATCAAGCCACCCGAGCCTTGCTTCGGTGTTACTTTGATCGTGCGCTGGCTCTTGTCGCGAATAACCGTTAAAGAGATGTCGCCGTCTTTCTGTTTGTTGATTCCGCGAGCCAGGTCGCCCCCACCTTCGACCTTTTCACCGTCAACTGCGGTGATTACATCGCCGGCTTTGAGTCCCGCGGCGGCCGCCGGGCTGTCCGGTTCCACTGAAGTTACCAGCACGCCTTTGCCGTCTGTCACCCCAAAGAAATCCGCCAGTTGTTTAGTCAGGGACGTGGTGCTGACGCCGATGCGCCGGTTATTGCCAAAGGCGTAGGCGAACGGGCCGTTGCCTGACTCAGGCATCTCCCACTTCCAAACGTTCTGACCATTCATCCATCCCTGCAGCCCTTCCAAATTTTCCATGCTGCGCAGCTCAGGCAATAGATTTGCAGAGTGTGGCTGCCGAGAGCCGATGGTCACCGACAGATTCTGTTCTGCACCACCTCGGCTCACTGTAAGTGGGACAGTGTGATCGGGCGCGACCTCTGCAACCAGACGATTGAGTTTGCGCACACTGGTCACCGCCTCGTTTTCAAAGCGCAGGATCACGTCTCCTTTTTTCAGACCGGCCTTTTCCGCCGGACTGTCTTTGATTACTTCCGTGACGCCCACGCCGTGGGCCTCGCGCAAGCCATAACGGTTCACATTTTCTTTGTTGATGTCCTCGGCATAGACCCCGAGGAAACCGCCGCCGTCGACGAGCAGCGAGAACTCCCGCAGGGGCTCAGTTGGGCTCGGAGACGAGGGGGAGGCTTGTTGGGCAAGCGCGATGCTCGCAGTTAGCAGCAGGGAGACAACAAGATAAAGAACGTGTTTAAGCGTCATAAAGCAAACTCCTCCGAAGAAATTTGTGCCTTACACGCCTATACGCCGCGGTGGTTCCAAAAAGTGCGCCGGCTTCTTCCGGTGTCGTGTTCGTTAAGCGAATTTGTTACGCGAACTTTAGAGTCACGGTGGTTCGGTTTTAAGTCTCGGAGGGACGAAATGTTTATAGAACCACAAGCCCCAAATGAATCTCTTCGCTCCAGCGGAGCGAGATATTTTCGTTGTTTGGACGATACGTTGCGCTCCTACGGAGCGCCGCCGGTGATTGCTGTGGCTCTTAGCTATAAGTATTTGGCCGCTTTGCGGCCAGGCCCGACCTTGTCAGCGACCTTTAGAGTCAGGACACTGTTTGCAAGCGCGCGCAGCACGGTTGGGTTACACTCCCACGCGATCCCGATTGCCGAAGGAGTCAATGACCATGTTCAATTTCTATTTTCCTTTTGCCCTGGTAGTTGGGGGCGGGTTCTCCATCACCTCTCGCAGAAATCGATTCCCAAAGAGATGAATCCGTTCCTGGCGACGATCGGCGCCTATCTTATCGGCACCATCGTTTGCGCGATTTGTGCAGCCCTTTGCCTGGCGGCAAGGGCCTGGCGGCGTCGGCTAAGGAATCGAACTGGGCGGTTGTGGCCCTCGGCTTCGGTGTGCCGCAATCGAGTTAGGTTTCCTGCTCGCCTATCAAGCGGGTTGGCGGATCAGTATTGCCACGATCGCCGCCAATATCGCCATGACGGCGGTCTTGATTCCAGTTGGTATCGTCGTGTTCAAGGACCAATTGTCCCTGCGAAACGTCATCGGCCTGGCGTTCTGTATTGTGGGTTGCTGCTGGTGATACGGGATTGAAGAGAGTCAAACATGGGATTGCTAGTGTACTGCGTCTAACAGATCTTAACTTATCGGAAAGCCCTCTCTGACGGTCGGGCTTCTGCTTGGTTCATTCGCAGTAACCATTGAAGGTACAAAAACCAAGCAGAAGCCCGCGCGTTAGCAAGGGCTGGCGGGGCCGCGAGGTCTCGGAAATAGAAAACATTGCACGCAAAGACGCGAAGAGGCAAAGGCGCAAAGACTCTTCGACGTTGAAGGAAATCTCATGCTTGACTACGGCGAGTCCAGGACCCGGTTTGCGCGAACCTAAGAGCCGTCAGGTTTTCGATAAACCTCAGCCGCACCGCTCAACTCCATCTCGATCTTGCCCTCCGCGTGTGCCAAATCGAGATGCGCAACCGCTTCGGAAACTGCCAGAAACCGGTGCACGTCGTCGGTATCAGGAAACAGCGCACGCGAAACGTCCCAGGCTGTCGCTCCGGCTTTTGATATCAGAGGCAGAAGACTGATCACTTGCCCCTGCCGCTGTTGAATCGCCCGCACGTAGCGATTGAAAAGCTCTTCATAATCGTGAATCGAATCACCGTGGCCGCCGTGCACCAGCGTGGGCGCAAACGTTCGCAGGCGCGCCAGGCTAACCAGGTATTCAGCCAGTGAATGGAAGCGTTTCGCAGGGTCAATCGGATCCGGCGAGAGCACTGGATTGGGCGTGATGCGCTTGAGCACACAGTCGCCGGCGATCACGGTGCGGTCGGCTTCGCGCACAAACGAGCAGGAGCCGGGCGTGTGGCCGGGAGTATGCACCACCCTTAATACCCCCGTTTCGAATTCGAGTTCCGCGTTGTCCTCGAGCGCGCTGTACTCATGTTCAGCAAACGAGTCGCCGTAGAGCCGGACGCCTTCGTAGACGCGGCGCATGCCTTCAATCTCGTCGTCGGAAACACCGGCGCGCGCCAGGAGCTTCCGGTGTTCTTCATGCTCCAGGCGGCCGACTCGATGGCCGGTCTCCCAGTCGTGGACCATCACTTCCGCATTCTTCGCTTCGTCGCGCAGGGATTTGGCCAGGCCGCAATGATCTTCATGCGCGTGGGTGAGCACGATGCGGCGAATGTCCGCCGTGAGAAAGCCCGCGTGTCGTAAACCCTCGCGTAACGCCGCGGCCGCCTCTTTTGTTTTCGGCCCGGTATCAATTAGCGTGATCGGGTCTTCGGCGATCAGATAGACATTGACCGGACCGATGTAGAAGGGTGTGGGGAGCGTGATGGGGATAATGCGCATGATGACGATGCTTAGTATCTCAAATTTGAGATCTGAGATCCGAGATCTGAAATATCTGAAATTTGAGAGTTCAGGACCTCATTGAGTCTGGTCGCTATCTTCCGAAGCCGTTTCCGTCTCCGAGATTGATTCCTTCCCTGTTGCGTTTCCTGGCCGATGTCCTTCGCGCACTCTTCTCAGTTCTTCGAGAAACTCCTCGCGCTCCTGCGATTCCTTCGTGCTCCTCCGACTCTTTTCAGTCAGATAGCGCTGTCCGCGGATGTCTGAGTTTTGCAGGGAGTCAGCCCAACCGCGTAGTTGCCTCGAGACGGATATTGATCTTGATTTCAAATCCGAAATCTCAAATTTGAAATCTTTGAATCCCGGAAGCCGATCAAGCAGATGCAGCATCGAGCGCACTTCCCCCGCCGAGCCGCGAGCGATGTAAATGAAAGTCAGCAGTTCCTGAGTCGTGCCTCGCTCGAAGCCCTCGGCAGTGTTATTGGAGATTGAAACCCCGCATTCTCCAGTTGATTGCGGGTGCCTGAATGACCGCGAAAGCAAGGCTTTTCAGTAAGAGCAAATACGCGAACCGCCAACTCGATAGCTGCCTGCCAAACAGGCAGTTCTTCAAAGCACTTGTACTTTCATCGTAGTTCCTCCGTAGTGGGATGAGCTACGAGGATGGAATTATTTGAGATCTCAAATCTCAGATCTCAGATTTCAGATCTCAAAGTGCGAGTTCGAAATAGCCAGCCTGAAATAGCCAGCCTGAAATAGCCAGCCTGAAATAGCTGCTGCTCTGAAGTCTCGAAATCTCAGATTTGTGAAATCTCCAATCTCAGATCTCAAATCTGAGCATGGAAAACTGGTGTTAGTTGTCGGGTGTCAGACAAATTGACCGGCACCCGATACCTGACACCCGTCACCTGATCTCAGTACGCCCACTTGTTCGCTTCAATCAGCACATTGGCAATGCGCTGCCGCGCCGCCACCGTGTTTACCGGCGTGAGCTTCGTGAACCGGCGCAGCGCCGCCAAAAGGGTGCGCAGTTCATCGCCGTCGGCCATCGCCGCCAGCGTATTCTTCGCATGCATCTCGATGCGCAGGACCGCGTCGCTGCAGAATACCCGCGTCATGTCCAGGTAGCGCGCCGCCGCGTCTTCACCCTGCGCGGCCGCCAACTTTTGTGCGCGCAGGATCGCGGACTCCATCGCATAGGTGTCCGTGATGATGTCAGCGATGCCCAACAGGATCTCCTGCTGATCGCCCAGCTTCATCATGTACTTTTGCGCCGCCGTACCGAGCGTCATCAGCGCCACTTTCTTGGCGTTTTTGGCCAGCTTCTGTTCAGTCGCAAGCAGGCCGTCGTCTTCGTCAAGACCGGCAAATTGCGGCGAGAGAATCTCGTCCATCAGACCCTGGGCCGCGGGCAGCAACGGCAGGTTGCCGCTGAGCGCGCTCTTCATCAGCCGTCCGGGAATCAGCATGCGGTTGATTTCATTTGTCCCTTCAAAGATGCGATTAATGCGCGAGTCGCGATAAGCGCGTTCAGCCGGATAGTCAGCCGAGTATCCATAGCCGCCAAAGATCTGAACCATTTCATCAGCGACATAGTTACAGTATTCCGAAAGCGCGACTTTGATGATCGAACACTCGGCGGCGTACTCTTCGATGGCCCGCAACCGCGCGTCCATGTTTGTAGGGTCAACTGCTCCGACCCCCGCTTCGATCATCCCGAGCGTTCGGTAGACCATCGCCTCGCCCACCCAGGTGCGGATCGTCATCTCGCCCAGCTTCCCTTTGATCGCGCCAAAGCTGGAAATCGACTTACCAAACTGCTGCCGCTCGTTGGCATAGCGGGTCGCTTCATGGACCATCAGCTTCATCCCGCCCAGACACATCGCTCCCAGTTTGAAGCGGCCGATATTCAGAATGTTGAAGGCGATCTTGTGGCCCTTACCGATTTCGCCGAGTAGATTTTCGATCGGCGCTTTGGCATCCGAAAGCACGAGCGGCGTCGTGCTCGAACCCTTGATGCCCATCTTGTGCTCTTCCGCGCCCGGGATCACTCCGTCCTGAGCTTCGACGATAAAGGCACTGAACTTATCGCCGTCGACTTTGGCAAAGACGATAAAGACATCCGCAAAGCCGCCGTTGGTGATGAACATCTTTTCGCCGTTGAGAATGTAATGCGTGCCGTCTTCGCTCAGTTTGGCCGTAGCCTTTGCTGCCATGGCATCTGAACCCGAGCCCGCTTCCGTGAGCGCGTAGGCGGTAATCAATTCACCTGCGGCGATCCGGGGAAGGTATTTTTGCTTCGCGGCCTCAGTTCCGAAGTAGATGATCGGTAAGAGACCAATGCCGCTCTCGGCGCCCAGTGTCGTTGCGAATGAAGCCGAGCGGCCGATGTTCTCGCCGACCAACGCGCCACTGGTCTGGTCCAATCCCAGCCCGCCGTACTCTTCAGGAATATTCGCGCCGATTAGACCCAGGTCCGCAGCTTTCTTGATCAAATCGCGCGCCAACTCCCAGTTGTGGTGCTCCAGCTCGTCGATACGTGGGCTTACTTCGTTGTCCACGAACTGCCGGGTGGTGTCGGCAATCATCCGGTGCTCTTCGGTAAAATCTTCCGGCGTGAAGACCTCGGTGGTGGTGCGCTCTTCGATTAGAAAAGCGCCGCCTTTGATCAAGTGTTTCTGTTCGGCTACGGCTGACATATCAAGTCCTCTCATTTCTCATGTTGGGGCGGACCGATGTGTCCGCTCTTCTCGTGTTGCGGCAACCAGGGCGGACACAAAGGTCCGCCCCTACCAGGTCAGGCGTTCGAAGATTCCCGCGGCGCCCATGCCGCCGCCCACGCACATCGTGACCATTCCGTAACGGGCGTTGCGGCGTTCCAATTCGCGCAGAATGCTCGCGGTCAACTTGGCGCCGGTGCAGCCCAGCGGATGCCCGAGAGCAATCGCGCCGCCATTGACGTTCACCTTGTCGGGATCCAGCCCCAGCGTTTTGATCACTGCCAGCGACTGCGCGGCGAACGCTTCGTTCAACTCGATCACATCGATGTCTTCGAGTTTCAGGCCTGCCAATTTCAGAACCTTCGGTATCGCGAAGACCGGACCAATGCCCATCTCTTCCGGCGGGCACCCGGCCGTGGCGTACGCCACGAAACGCGCCAGTGGTTTCACGCCGAGGCTTTTTGCCTTTTCATCAGACAACACCACCGCGACTGCGGCGCCATCGGACATTTGTGAAGCGTTACCGGCGGTGATGCTCCCTTTGACATGAAAGGCCGGCTTCAATTTCGCCAGTCCTTCGACGCTCGTGTCGCGGCGCACGCCTTCGTCCTTCTCAAAGACCACTTCGCGCCGCTGCTTGCGATTCTTTTCGTCGAGCTCTTCAAAGATGACGGTCAATGGCACGGTTTCGTCTTTGAATTTGTCCTGGTCCAAAGCAGCCGCGGCCCGCTGGTGCGAGCGCAACGCGAACGCGTCCTGCTCTTCACGCGTCACTTCGTATTTGCGCGCCACGTTCTCGGTCGCCAGACCCATATTCAAATAAAAGTCGGGATAGTGCTCGACCAGATAAGGATTTGGACGAATGATGTGGCCACCCATCGGAATCATCGACATCGACTCCAGCCCGCCGGCCAACGCCGCTTCCGCCCCGCCGCCGCGAATTCGATCTGCGGCGAGAGCGATAGACTGCAAGCCCGAAGAGCAGAAGCGATTGATAGTCATCGCACTGGTTTCCACCGGCAAGCCGGCGCGAATTGCCGCCGCGCGCGCGATGTTCATGCCCTGTTCGGCTTCAGGCATCGCGCAACCCATGATCACGTCGTCGATCTCGGATACTTCCAAACCCGGGACGCGAGCCAGCGCCTCTTTGATCACCGCCGCACCCATCTCATCGGGCCGCGTGTCTTTCAAAGTGCCTTTGGGTGCTTTGCCAACTGCCGTGCGCACGGCCGAAACGATTACTGCGTCTCTCATAGTTTTAAAAAGGAGTCAGAATTCAGAACTCAGGAGTCAGAAGTTGCTCACGACCGCTTTGGTATAGCTCATCAGCAAGCGACTCACTTCTTCGAGTTGTTGGTTAAGTGCTCAGTGTCGCCGTACCCGAGATCATTAATTAAAATCAGATAGTAGCGACATTCTTCTAACGATCCTTGAGCGATATTCATGAATCGTGCTTTGTCTGGTTGACCTTTCTTCTTGAAACCTTCAGCGATGTTTGCAGGTATTGAAACCGCTGCTCGCCGAAGCTGCGAAGTCAATCCGTACAACTCTTCGCGGGGAAACCGTTGACTCAGTTTATAAGCAGCCAATACAAATTGATGTGCTTTCTGCCAAACAATCAAATCGCGAAATGTCCGCGCTGGCTCCCGTTCCATTCTGACTCCTGAGTTCTGAGTCCTGACTTCTTCTTTTTCAATTCCTCAGCGGCTTTCCGGTCTTCAGCATGTGCGCGATGCGGTCTTGCGTTTTACGCATGCCGGCGAGCGACAGAAACGCCTCGCGCTCCAAATCGAGCAGGTACTGTTCTGACACTCGCGTCTCGTGATTCAGATCGCCACCCGTCAAAATACGCGCCAGCTTCTCGCCGATCAACGCATCATGATCAGAAATGTAACCCGCGCGCTTCATCTGATGAATTCCCAACTTAAACGTTGCCAACGCCGGCTGGCCCAGCGCCAGAATATCAGTGCGTTGTTGCGGCTGAACATAACCGCTCGCCACCAGCGCCAGCACTTCTTTTTTCGCATCCGCAATCAGGCGATCGCCGTTCATCGACACCGTATCGTCCGCGCCGAGGAATCCGAATCCCCTGGCCTCTTCAGCCGACGTGGCCACCTTGGCCATCGCAATAGTTTCAAAGGCGCGCTTCACAAAAGGAAACGGATCGGCGTCGCTCATGTCCTTAGGAATTGAGTCCAACGCGCGCACGAGCATCTCTTTCGTGCCGCCGCCTGCGGGAATGATGCCCACGCCAACTTCCACTAAGCCGATGTAAGTTTCGGCGGCAGCGCGCACGTGATCCGCGTGCAAGACCATCTCGCAGCCGCCGCCAAAAACCAGTTGAAAGGGAGCTACGACCACTGGCTTGGGCGAGTAGCGCAGGCTCATCGTCGATTGCTGGAAATAGCGGCCAATCAAATCCAGCTCTTCCCAATTTTCTTCCTGCGCTTCCATCAACATCAGCATCAGGTTTGCGCCCACGCTGAAGTTCTGGCCCTGATTGCCGACCACTAAACCCAGGAAATTCTTTTCGACTTCCGTGAGCGCCGTCTTCACCATCTGCAACGTGTCGCCGCCAATCGAGTTCATCTTCGAGTGAAACTCGAGACAGGCGACGCCGTCGCCAAGATCGATCAGCGAGGCGCCGGAATTCTTCTTGATGACGCCCGTGCGATCCTTGAGCGACTTTAAGATGATCGTGCCGACGGGATCGCCAAGCGGCAGATATTTTCCCGTGGCGAAATCGTAGTAAGCAGCCTGACCATCTTCTTTTTTGTAGAAGGATGTGGCGCCGCTCTCAAGCATGCTTTGCACGTTGGCCGGGATCTTTTGGCCCTCTTCTTTCATGCGGGCGACGGACTTCTCGAGGCCAATCGCGTCCCACATCTCGAATGGTCCCAACTCCCAGCTAAAGCCCCAACGCATGGCGCGATCGACTTCAACCACGGTGTCGGCGATCTCCGGAATGCGATTGGCCGCATACTGCAGCGTTCGTGCGAACGTCTTCCAAAGGAAAGCGCCGACGCGATCATTGCTCCAAACCAGGGCTTTCACGCGTGCGCTTGTCTCTTCGATATTCTTCGCCATCTCGAGCGGCGGCAGTTTTACCTTCTGCGCTGGGCGGTATTCAAACGTCGCCAGATCGAGAGCCAGAAACTCCGGCTTGCCACCTTCGCCCTTTTGTTTTTTGTAAAAGCCGCCTTTGGTTTTGTTCCCCAGAATGCCGGCGCTGACCATCTTTTCCAGGAACTCGGGCGCCTTGAACATCTCGCGCTCGTCGTCGTCCGGCAAAGCGTCGTAGAGATTCCTGATCACGTGCGAGAAAACATCAAGGCCCACCAGATCGAAAGTGCGAAACGTCGCGGTCTTGGGACGACCGCTCGCCGGGCCGGTAATCTTATCGACCTCTTCTACGGAATATCCCTCCTCGAGCATCGTCTTGATGGTGTGCAGCGCGCCGAACGTGCCGATGCGATTGGCGATAAAGTTGGGCCGGTCCTTGGCCGGCACCACGCCCTTGCCCAAACGCTGATCGAGAAAACCAAACAGGAAGCAAGAGACTTCGGGCTTGGTCCATTCAGTGCGAATCAGCTCGACGAGATGCAGGTATCGTGGTGGGTTAAAGAAGTGAACGCCGAGAAAGTGTTGGCGGAAATCGTCTGAGCGTCCGTTCGCTAAAAGATGAATGGGAATGCCGCTGGTGTTCGAAGCAATGATCGAGGCGGGCTTGCGATGTTCTTCGACGCGGGCGTAGAGGCTTTGCTTAATCTGTAGATTCTCGACCACGGCTTCGATCACCAGGTCGCAATTCTTCAGTTGCGCGAGGTCGTCATCAAAGTTTCCTATAGACACCAGGCGGGCCGAGTCCGCGGTAACAAACGCGGCTGGCTTCGCTTTCCTTGCCGCCTCAAAGCCGCCGCGCGCAATCCGGTTGCGCACGTCCTTGGTTTCGAGCGACAGGCCTTTGGCCTTCTCTTCGGCGGACAGTTCGCGGGGAACAATGTCGAGTAGCAAAGTAGGCACACCAGCATTCGCCAGGTGCGCGGCGATCTGCGCCCCCATCGTGCCCGCACCCAGTACGGCAGCTTTCTCAATCCGCATCATTGATCACATCACCTTCTTCAAAAAGAGAACCAGCAATTGCGCGAGCAAATAATACTGAATGAGCGTTCATTCAGCAAGCGAACGTGTTTGCAACCACTCCGCGGGGCTCGCTTGTGGGTGTAGGAAAAGAATAAAGATGCGTACCCAGAAATAAAGATGCGTATCTGAAAATAAAGATCCGTACTTCAGAATAAAGAGCCGGAGCAAGAATTTGCCTTGGCACCAGTGTTTAACATAGCTCTAAATGCGAGGGCATCGGCGGGACATCAGAAGACCCGAACGTCCTTACGACAAGGCTGTTCTCGACTCGCACTTCGCCTGTCTCAGGCTGAGATGCATCGGCAATTATGGCTTGAGGCCGAGGTGGAGTACATGAACATTTCTAAAGTATGAACTCGGTCGACAAGGCTCAAACAAAAAATCGAAGTTTCGTAAATGATAAGAACAAAAAAGCAAGCCTATGACCTCGCAAGACCTTGTCATTCCTGTTCCGCGACTTCAACAGTCTTTGCCTTTAGGACGCGGTGTCCACGGAGCTGAACGCGATGCATGTTTAACCGTTCAATCCAGCCTTTTCTGTTTCCAATGCTGGTTGAGTTTTCAAGCAAGCCTAGCTTGTCCTCTTGAGCGGTTAATTTTGCAAATCTGGCATAGAGCGGATGGTCTGATGTGATGAAGGTTTCCTTTCGATGCAAGATCGGCGGGTTTTCTGAATGCGAATAATCTCGGAAATCAACGAATATATCGCTCAAATTTGCGCTGATTCTCGAATGTAGAGCTGGATGCGGATCGGTTTCAAAATCTGGATAATATAGATAAGAAACCTTGGGCTTGTCAGAACGAAACTTAATAATGGTTGCGTGTTCGGATTGTCCAAAAGTCCGACTGGCACAGCCTTCGTACACTCGTAGAACGGCGCTTAAGCTATTAAGCGCAGAAGCGTGGACGTAAAGAGAATTCCCTACGAGTTTTCCTATCTCGCTATCCTTACACGCATGTAAGATCGTGTTTTGTTGTCCCAAGCTGAAAAGCAACTGGTCACCTGCATTACATGCACGCTTGTAGCTCTTGAAAAAAGCTTTGATATCTAATTGCAAATCCCAAGGCAAAGCGGAAAACTGAGGGCGCCGCTGGAATCGACTTAGAGCGATGTATACCAACAAGTCTTGACGATGCTTTTCAATTAGCCTCTGCCAATCGTTTGAATTTGTGAATCGCTTAATGATCTCGAAAGCTCGGGGGACGGTGCGAAATTCCTTTATGATCTTGTCATGCCCGGCCAGTTCGTTAGGTGTCGGCAATCTTCCTCGTGCACTGACAAAATCGATCAATGGTTGAAGAACTGGTAGATGCTCTTCATAGCCTTTGACCGAAAATCTGGCCGTAGAGATCGTACTTCTAGTACGAAAACGCGAGGCGGCAAATGCTTCGGCATCGGTTTCACGGCGGAAGACAAAGTAAATCCCTAAACCGGCCGGAATCCCCTCTGTTCCCAACACCGATCGTATGTAATCTCGTAGTTCCTGCTGTTCGAAGTATTTTTGGAAGGTATTGCGGGATGTAATAAACCCGTCATTATAGGCAAGGTGTCCTCTACCGGCTTCGCCTACCCACACTTGAACTGAAACGATAAGGAGCTTCTGTGTGAGCTTCCAAGCTCGGGTAAGTGCTTCGCGGCGCTCTCGATCATCCTCGATTACGTTGAGAACATAGCCGAGATTTACAACGTCAGCCTCTCTTATCTCATTCGTCGGAAGAAAATGTGGGTCCCAACCGGCAGTCTTATAACCTTGGTCTCGTAAAATTGTTACATCTTCGGCATGGCCGCAACCGTAGTCAAAGAACGATTCATCAGGATTCAACACACCTGCCGACAAAGCCAGTCGAACAGGTCGAGATAGATCATGACGAACTATGGCGGCGCGATGACGTTCGACGCTCGTAACGCTCGCAATGTTAGTTTCTACAGGATTCACCTCGGCGCGCGACTGCTGAAGTTGTTATGTGGATACAAAAAGCGATTCGTCTTCAGGAACAGATACTTTGATATTTCGCTCATACTGATGGAATTCTTCATCTAATTGCCACAGTTGGTCTCTTACAAGCTGTCTCATTTCAACTGCCGGCATAACACAGAAATTGTAAAAAGCATCTCGACTGAGATGGCGATGGGGATATAAAAGTTTTAGTAGTCCGCTTGCATTCGAAATGATTGCCAACTGATCTCGGATAGTATTCTTTGAGTCAAATGTGACGCGCTTCTTCACCCACTCATCGTATCGGGTTTCGTAACGCATGGCTGTCAGCGTGTCGCTGAAAAAATCTGCTTTCAATCCCACACCTTGCGCAACAGAGCCATCGTGAAATTTTGGGATTTTCCAACCAGGTATAATTCCCCGGAATCGGTCCAGAAAAGCCGTTTCGTGCATGAACTTTGGAAGTTCTTCAATAACTAATTCGTTAAGAGGTCGTTGGTCACGGTCGAGGCTGATATTTGCAAGCAGAACCAATCCACAGTCACTAGGAATATCTGCTAAACCACCCCGGGTTATTCTGCCGTTAGCGAGATAAGTCTTGAGATTGCTTATAATGTTTTCTGGCTGTTCAAACTTAATTCGCTGGATTTCGTCCAGAACTAACACATCGTAGCGTGCTAGCAAGCCGGGCTGACCAGTCTTGTTGTTATAGAACAACACTGCGGGTGAAATGTTGCCTGCCGTCAAACGCACTCGAGGGCTGATGTTTTCATAGATAAAGCTTTTGCCAGTCCCTTTCGGTGCCAGCTCCATCAAGTGCATGTTCTTTTGGACTAAGGGCAACAATCGAGCCAAGATCCAAATCTGTTGGTTTACGGAATAGGCAGAGGGATTATATCCACAGGAAGTGAGCATCAGTTCACGCCACTCGTCGGCGTCAAACTGTTCGCGTTTTGCCCGGAAACCATCGAGATTGACCGACGCTTGCATTGGCTCAAATCCTACGACCTGAATTCCTCCGCCTTTAGAAGCTGTCAAATCAACCACGCCCCACATTCCTTGTTTTAGAAGATTTTCGTTCTCTTCGATGATGGCATCTGGAATCAAACAGTCGTTAAACCCAAGGACTGGTATCCTCGCGAAGCGATCCTCATTTTGTCGATTGATCATCACTTCCACATTCATGTGAGCAAGGATCGAAACTGTCTCTCGGGTTAAGAGGCGATTACGGTAAACGTTTTCTTCATTTTTTCGCGGAATCATCCGAGCAGTAAATTGGCCAAGCATAGCGAGTTCTTCATCAGTGAGAACGCCTTCGCCGGGCACAAGTTCTTCCAGAATCCACTCACCAACATAAGCAGGTACGCCGAGCTTATTTAATCCGCTCGAAGGGAGCCTTTGCTTGTTCATCGCAAGCGTTCCGAAACTCTTTCGCACCTTTATGTCCAATTCGCTCGTCATAGTTTACAGTCGATCGCGAAGCTTAGGATTTCTGGCGCTGTACAAACTCTTACACGTCAGCTTACCGGAGATCGCGCATTCCTCCTGTGCTCCATCCTCAAACTCATAGTGTAGTATTCCCTGTATTGGGAATTCGTCATTTGCTTGGGGTAACGGAAAATTTTTTACTACTATATCGAATGAAATCGTCTTCTTAGCGTCGATTTTCTTGAACAGCAGTTCACTGGCTTCCGAAATCTGAAGTCCTTCAATTTGAATCGCTAGCACTGTTACCGAACCTGAATTTGGGTTATCAATCTGAATCGCGACCGAACCCGGACTTCCCGTCTCACCGGCCCCAGTAATAGTCGTCGACAGCAATTTACGCATCGGATGCCGAAGCAAAACTGACAGCCCGACAACGACCTCCTCAGGGAATAAGCCGCCGTGAACACCGATCGCCTCTCCACTTGAACTATTTTGCCAATCAACGAAGTATGTTGGACCTAGCGCTAGTGTTGTAGGTTCATTTAAACGGAAACTCTTCGGATTAAGATACACCGTTTCACCATCAGGATTCTTTGTGAAGGATTGGTCGACTCGAGGAACGCCGAATATGTCGGCCAGAACTGTTCTCCCTCGCGCTTTTTGATTCGTTACGTCTAGTTGCAATTTTCGACAGCGACCTCGTACCTGTCCATGGTCCGTGCAAATAACGACTGCGACACGATTCGGATTCGCTGCACTCAAGACGAGTTGGTTGATTTTTCCCGAAAGGCTGCGTAATTGCCCATCGACTTCATGTTCAGCAAACTCTAAGTCTGTCTGGTCATGGAAACAATCATCTATAGAAGTGTAATTCCAATAGCATACAGTTGGTTTCTCTCGATTTAGGCCATCCCTCAGCTTTGATGCGCCCGCGTTCCCGGCATACACACCATCAGGAAACTCTGAAAGAAACACGTTTTGTGTTGCCCATTCGTTGCGTAGATTTTCTTGCGGGAATTTACCGCTCGTTAGCCCATACTTTGCCCTCTCGGTGATTGTCGGCAGCACTGCAAAAAGAGGGACATCCACCTCCACTCTCAGGTTTTCCGATCTTTCACTGAGTAGCTGTAGTAACCTTCGGTGGTTCGTGTAGTTCAACCCATCTACGACTACCCAAAGAACCCAATACTGCTCAGATAAAGTCTTCACCGTATAGAAGGTCCGTAGATTCAAGGGAGAAGTTTCCCTGTCTGAATTCGTTAGCCTAGGATAATTTTCCAGAATCCAATCGCCAAAACTTGCCGCAAGTACGTCAGCTTGCTCATTACGATCTTCTGCACTGCTCTGACAGAAGGGCAAATAATCTTCCGTGACCCACTTTAAGACTGATGGCCACTCGGCATCACTTTCAATCGGGCTAAGAGATCTTTTCTGTAATAGTCGCTCTAACGATGCACGTACTACACGACTTAAAATGCCGCTCATTTGAGCGATGGTGTCAGATGTAAGGTAGTTAGGATTATGTGAGAAATACTCGAAGACTGCGTCCGCATAAATGCCCTTGTTAGGCGTTCTCTTTGGAAACTCAGAGACACAGGCGCCATTTGATAATCGTAACGCACGTTCAACTTCATCCTTCAAAGCCGTAGCTTCCTGATCCGAAACTTTCAATGGAAATTCGCCAAGGGTTGTTCGTGTCTCGCGATCAAAGAACCACTTTCGTAGGAAGTTTTGACGCTCATTCAAAGCCACCTCGTAAACCCTCTTGATTTCTTGATCACTATTTGAGTTCAGCCAGGCTCTCCGCTGTATATCTGCTATCTCGCAAAGATCAGGGTCTAGCTCAACAAGTAGAAACATAGCAGCTCGCTCAACCGATGGTTGTTCGATCCAAAACTCATCGTGAGTAAGGTAAAAGAGGAGTTCAGCGACGGACTGAGGGTGTTGATCGTCTATGACCTGAATCAGTTGGCCCAACAGTTGGGAAGTAACCTTATCTGCGAGCGGGCCCAGCAGAGAATGAAGACGTGCGCGCGGCGAGACAGTCTCAACCACTTGGGTCTGCCGAGCGCGGTAAAGAGTTCGTGCAAATTTGCAGATTGCTCCTCGGACGCACAGTTTATCCACCCCGTCATGTCTTAATAACTCAATTTCGGTTTCTACGACAACAAAACCCGCAGGCGGCGGGTTTTCCATCGATTCATCCAAGACAATTTGGCGTGGGGACATTGTTACTTCAACAAATCCATCAAGATTCGCTTTTGCTCGTCCGTTAGTCCGTTATCCCTAGCCGCTTGAAGAATTTCGACTAAGCATTCAAACCGCTTGTCGGGGTCGCTCAATTTATTAAACTGTAAGCTAATATTTTCAGTTAGGTGCTTTTCCTGCTCGCGTAGCCGGTGCTCCCGCTCGGCCTTTTCTTTGTTCTGTTCCTCGCTTTCGAGTTCTTTGAGCCGCGCCGCGACAGCGGCAAGTGATTCAGAAACAACGTTGGCTTCCAGACTCTCGCCATATAAACTCTCGCGTCGGAGAATTTCAGTTTGAATCGCACGCGCCTCAGTAATGCTTTGCACGCCTGTGGTGCGTTGCGCCAAATCTGAAGTCCAGCGAAGTAGAAGGTTGATTTGTTCGTCTATTCCCTTACGCTTGGATTCGGCAATCTCTTTGACTCGGGCTGATACAGTTCCGCGTAAGATGTCTTCGATTCTGGCCTTTCCCTGCCTATAAAAGTTGAGCGGCACGCCAGGTCCTACCTGTATCGATGTGATCTCGGCGATTAAGGGTGCTTCCGCTTTTTCGGTAATGAGACGTTCATAATCCTGTTGAACTCTTTTGATTGCCTCAACAAACATTCCTTCGAGATCTGACCGACCTACCTTATTTAAGGCTTTCCGACTTCTTTCCAGGTTTCCATGAACCGAGTCGTAACTCTCTATCCTTGGCAAGGTAGCTTTCGATTCCTCGGTCGCTATGCCCTTCAGCCGTTCTTCTATGAATCTTCCAAGACCAACAAATGCAGCGCTTGCCTGCATTGAGTTTTCTGCGCCAAAATTGCTCAACAACTCTCGAACGCGTAAGATTCTGGGCACATCATTCGCAAGTGACGCTGCGGTTCGAAATTCTTCCAGGCGTTTTGCCTCTAGATCGGCAATATGAACGCGAGCCGTTAATTCATGGGCCTCCGTTCGTATTTGTTCAATCAAGTCGTCCTCAGGCGGAAGCATTTGCAAAATAGATTCGACCTGTGTCAACAATTCGGTCGACTCGTTTGCATCTTTTGGAGCCTTCAATCTTTCGAAGAATTCTTGCGCCCGTCGCTTGTTGGCGCGTCCTGATTGTTGAACTGAAACGTTCGATCGAAGCCACTTAATAAAATCCTTTGACTTGTTAAGATTATTCTGCAGATCACCCAGCGTTAGGTTTGCTTGACTGGCGTTATAAGAAGACAACTGTTTCTTGTTGTCTTTAAAGCCGAGCTCGTGCTTATGTTTGCCAATCCACGCGGCAATCAAGAACGTGGCTGTGTAATTGTCATAGCCATAAGGTGCCTGCATAAGCTTATTCAAGATACTCGCGAATGTTGTCCATTGATTCTCGGAGACAGACTTCCGAAGCAAATTCCACGCCTCCAAAACGCCCAAATGTTTAGGCTCTCGAATCCTACTGTTCGCATCGATGATTCCCCAGGAATTAGTGCCCTCCGATAGGACGCTCTTTACGACGTTTTGCTTGTCGGATGTGAGACCTTCAAGATTCAAATCGTTTACGATTAGTTGCCGAGCAATCTCTGCGGTCACGGAATTCCCTTTAGCACCGCTGGGTTTCATGATGTTGGAATTTGCCGGCGGTCTAAACCTGAAAGTGTCGGCGAACAACGCGTCAGAAAGCTCTTCAAGATTCTTATCCCTTAATCCAATCTTCAAGCGCAGTTCGCTAGGCACAAAAAAGTCAACCGACCGAATATGGGCGATGAGTTGCTCTGTTAATTCTTTATTCGTGTGCTCGATCGCTGCCCGGTGGGAATCTCCAAATTGCGATTTCAAATGAGTAGACATGTTAACCAGGAAATCCTTGGTTAAGATCTGCTTTTCAAGCTGTGTCGCAGGCTCCTTTGGTACCGCAATCACGACTGGATCGGGAAAGTTATCCTTGCGGAGTTCATCCAGGACTGATTCGGCTCGGTCGCGGGCTTGTTCTAACTCCAGAGCATTGGTTGCCAAAGCGTAGATTACAGTGCCTCGGGCATCGCCTTCATTATGATTTTCAATAGATAGCTTCTTGATAATTCCGGCATCGAATTTTCCAGCATCAACGAAACTTGGCGCCAAATACCATTCATCGCCTTGTATACTAAAATCGGATTTGAATTCTCGGGCTTCGCTCGGATGCAATGTAACGGTTTCGAATGCCTTCAGTTTTTCAAGCGATCGAACCAAGCTGTCAACTTTCTTTCCTGCAATCTCACGCCGAGCTGATTCTAGAACTACGAGTCGGCTACTTCCGACTCCCGTAAATTCGTATTCACGCTTTTGCGCGGAGAAGCGAATTGCGTCGTAAGATTCCCTCAGCTTTTCTAGGGCAGATCTGGTTTCTGGTTCTGAATAGCCTGCCAGGTGAGAAAGGATCAAAGCGTGGTCATATTTGTTTTGCTTATTTAGCTTGCCTTCGTTGAACAAAAACAGCGCTTGCAGAACGTGGAACAGAATGGGCTCTTCATCGCGTCCCAACGCATTGACTGCGTACTCATACGAAGAATACTCACTCGAATCTTTCTTGAAATCGATTTCGAATTGTTTGACAAGTTCAATAGGGCGAATCCAATTCAAACGCCCGCTAATGGATATGTCCTGATCCTCGGCCGCTGAAAGCATCGAATTCACGGCGCCTATAATCGTCCGCGACCCTTGCGTAAAATCGAAACCGCATAGAAGGCCAGTCGTAAAAGGGTGTAGCGGATAACAATCTCGTGCGACTGTCAGATAAAAGTTGTTCCGCTCCCAAGTATCTTTGTAGCGCGGTATTGTTTCCCATACCATTCCGGATTCATCGCTAATCTGCGGAGAGTTATCTTTGATCGTTAGTTTCCACTTATCCTGCTTAACTATTATTTTCCCAATGACTTGCTCGAGGTTGGAAATCAGATGATACGTAGACTCGGTTGGCATCCGGCCGGCCCATTTTTTGAACTCGTTTTGAACTTGGAGCGAATAGCCCTGGACGAAGGAATTTAGATCGCGTTGAGCGAATCCGACAAAACAGACCTTTCCGGGACGATCACTGCACGCCTCAAAAATCTCTTGAGGAGCGAAGTTACCTGCTGCAATTGAGTGGTGACACCATAGCTGAGTGTATATCCCTAGTTCATCAAACAGAATCAGCATCTTGTGAAACGGTGCATCAGCACCAGTACACAATTCATCGATCGTGCTATCTATGATTTCCTTAAGACTGACGCTGGCGCCGAAGTTGGCTTCAATTCCATTTAGTTCTCGACTTAGATCTTTGACTATGAATTCCTTATCGCTTTCAAAGCCTTCAAGCGCAGCCGTCAAAGCATCGACGTCGATTTGATACTTCTGCTCAAGGTATTCATTCGCCTTGCCTACCGATTCTTCATTCAAGGAATTCAGCCACTCAACTGCTTTCTCATAAATCGACTTAATCGGACGATTTCGAGTCATCTCGTGCGCGTCCAAAGCGCGTCGTAGCGCTTGAAGAAAGCCTTGTCGTAAGTCCTGAAACTGATTACCAGACAAAGTTACGACTAGTTGCGATTTCTTTGTTTGTTGCTTGAAGTGACGAAACTGATCTGCCGTGACTTTATCCGAACAGATTTCAATGTGAGAGATGATTTCCTTCAGAGCGGGTGAGTCTGGTTTGAGACCAAAGAAATTTGCCAAAACAAGAGCAAAATGAGATTTGCCATGTCCATAGTTAGCAATGATAGTGAAGATGTTATTGGCCGATGGATTACCAAAAGCATCTCGAATGCGTTCGAACACCGGGAGAGAGGATATTTCCGTTCGATTGCCAGTGCGGAGATCGACCCCGTTGCCGAAAACATAACCGCTGGCGAGACGGTCATTTTCTACTTGTCGCGAGGGATCACCATACCATGCAAGCTGAATCGCATTGCTGAGAACAGCCTGAGAATTGATTGAAATAATGTCTTTGATCTTCATGAGTGTTGAGGCGCTCTGTTGCTTTCAACAGAGAATAATCTTCCTTCACTCCGCCACTGATCTAAATCCGACTTACCTGGTAATAAGGCGGGCGTATCCAAGGAGGCAAAAAGGATTAGGCCCGTGAGATGTGGAAAGTCGCTCCACAAACCGAGCCAGAACTGTTCGCGTTCCTTTTCGTTAAATCGGGCCAGAAAGTATTCGGTGTTAATGATGCAGAACACGCGACGCGCTGAATTACCGATCACCCGAATTCTTTCGAGCTCCCCGGCCACCGTCAAGCCCATGTGTCGTTGCGTTGGCCGCACTGTTAATAGGAATTGTCTTCGCCAATCAACCACCTCGGCAGAAGGCAATAATTGAAAGGCAAGGAATTCTTGCTCTTGATATCTGCCCGGCGGGAGAAGATAAAGATTAGTTCTGTCTCTGCGTGTCCAATCCGGTTGCCACATCAGAGTTCCTCATATGCCCGCCGCAGTAGGTCAAACTTGGAATCCCACCTTCTTACGACTTGAAATGGCGGAGCCTCGCGCAACTGACGAATTGCGCCAATCGCAGTTATCTCGTTCAAGCAGTTGCGTAAATCACCTTCATTAAGATTTAGCGTTGTGGCTAGATCGCCGCCATCGAAAAAGACAGTCGGATCTACCATTGTTACATCCTGACCATGTTTGGCTTCCCAAATTTCCGCCAAAATATATGCCGCGAGGAAAGCATTTTGGTAGTTAGGTGTACCGCGAATGAACTTGTCTTTTTGATAGCTCTCGATTAATCGCGTCTTCGCCAGGGCATTTCCATCGATGTAACAGTTAGTCAGGATTCTTCGATTTTCTTTGTTGATCCGCTCACTTAAATCCGGAAACTTTTTCGTCAATGCCTCCTCTAACACTTCGCCTTCAAACTCGCCGTGGGCCGGAATAAAATCATGGACGAAGAAACGCCAAATCTCAGATTCATTCTGAGGGCGGCACAAAAAATAGTGCATTACCCATTGAGATATTGACGTCTTCAAACGCGGGTCATAGTGAAAAACAATTTCTCCAACATCGGATAGCAGGATTTCGTTCTGGCTCTCGGCCGCACTTGGCTGCAACAGGCCGCTGTAAACTGCATACTGGATCGTAGGACGGACCTTGCCGTCGCTAGCATTCTTACCTATACCGATGCCTGTCTCGACTGCAATTTCCTGTCTACTCGCCGACGGGTGCTCCAAAACGAACGATATCAATTTCGAAATGTTGTCACGCTGCAGTGTGAAGGATTTATGGAAATATGCTTTCACTTATTACTCGATCAGTTCTTATGTATGACAAATCGTGCAAGGTTCTAAATCATCTTCCTCGTCAAGGACTTCGCTGAAGATCTCAACAAGAGGACGATTCGGACGAGCCTTTCGCTCACGCTTCATCGCCTTCTCGTGCCCTTCCTTTATTTCCTGGATTCGCTCAGGCTGCGATAACTCATCCAAGCTTTCCCCTTGCGACCAAGTGAACTTTCTGCCGGTTTTAGCGCTCTCTCCTTCGAACTTCTTAGCCTTTTCGAATAAGTCTGGGTGCGTTTCTAACAGACCAACCCATTCAGCCTTTCTTTGAAAGAAACAAAAATAACAGCCTGAACGGGTTCTCCAACGATAATACTCAGGGATCCCCGCGCCACTCTCTTCTAGAATCCTGAGAACATCGTCTCGATCGATTCCATCTTCGCGAAACGGAAAAACCCCAATGATATTCTTCTTATGGGATAAATATCCTTTGCGATCCTCGTCCGCTCTGATACCGATATAGCTATGGACCAGATCGTCTCCGACATATTTCTCAAATGGCTTGATTTTCAATTCTTGGGTGCACCATCTTATTTGTGGGCTTGGCAAGAATCCCTCGCGGTTCTTAAGCCAATGGTCAAAACCTCGATCATCATAGAGGCGAACGATCTTCTTGCCGAGGTATGCTTCGAGCGTGTTAAGGTAATCGTAAGTCTCCTTCAACTCCTCCCTGGTGTCGCAAAAAACGTATTCCATCTCCACGGGATCGGTTTTTTGTGAAATTGGTTTCCCTAGTCGCTCACGCCATTTATCTCGGTCTCGCAAATAGATAGCTAGAGCAGAGCTATCTTTCCCGCCGGAGATACTTACAATGTGTCTCACTGTGGGCTCGCTAGTATTATTTGTTGTCTCTATGCTCAATTTTCAACACCTCGTCGATTCTCTAGAACGTTGATGCCTGTCTTTCGGAAGAAACCGTTACTTTCGATCAAGTAATTTCAGTGACAGGTTTGCCAGCGCAGCTAAACGCAAATTAACATTGCCATTGATAGAACTCTCTTCAAAAGCCTTTAGCAACAGTCGTTCGGCTTCTTCAAGAATGACTTTGTCTTCTGGTCGGATTGTAAGAACTCGTCCGTGTTCGGGTTTTCCCATTTCCGTCAAACTTAGATGCAATAATTCGGCCTCATTGTCTCCAATCCCGAGGTTGGTTTGGTTACGACGCTCGAATGAAATCGCTTCCAATCTTGTAAAACTCCGAACAGTTTCTGCAAGGGCAATTTCAAAACGAGCGAGATCATCATCGCGCCAAACAGCGGGTGGTTTTCCTGACAAAAGAGCCGCGACTGACTCCAGCCACATTCTCATGTCCAGATCGGTATTGGAAGCTCGTAGGATAAAGCTCTTAAGATTCGGTGAAGCAACGTATTCGTTCATCAGCACGCAACGCCTTTGAAGCTCCGCTCGTCCACCAATGCCACTTTCACGCAACTCAAAACTCGTTACGATCATTTCTTCGACGTGAGTTAGCAATTCGGAATAAGCCCTCTTTATTTCAGCAAGAGCTGTCTTAAGCTGATGGGCAAACTTTTCGATCGAGCCGTTTGGATTAGTCTTGCGGCTCGGTCGAAATTCATCGAAGCCACAGGCTTCGGGTAGCTGTTTGAAAATTAGTTGATCCGGCTCCCGTGCAGCGAATAGAGCCCGTCGCACCCGAATCGCTACTGGAGACAAACGACTTGTGTTCCTAGTGTACTCCTCAACTTCGTGGGCGAACCGTGCTAAAGGCCGGACCATACTTAGAATGTCAACGCGCTTTTTATCGCTCTGCTGATCCGGCAGTAACACTTGAGCGATTCTGTCCAACACCTTCACCCGAATACCAGTAATCCGACATAAGTGAAGCGTGAACGTTTCCGGTGCATGGCAAATGCGCTCGAAGACAGGGACCGAAAGTTTAGGCAAGAAGTTTCCGTGTTCGTATAATGCAACTTCGGATTCATTATGTAGCAGCACAGCAATAAGCAGGATTGGCAAAACACCGGCCTTTAAGCCAAACGGGGGCTTCTGCAACAGAGTAAACAAATCGGAGATTGTTAATCGCTCGTTCTCGGTCCTCCTTAGAAATTCCTCTATACTATCCCAGACAGCACGAATGCCAGGGTCGGCTTTTGACGTTGGTCGGAAGAATCCAAACCTACCTTTTTCTTTACGATGGATCGTCGTTTCCTGAAGAAGTGAAAAGTACATCGATAGCTGCGGAGGAAATCCCTCAATCCCAAGTTGGGGCTTCGATTCATTGGCAATCATGGCCTCAAACAATGCGCGGCGCGCAGAAGTTCCAGCTCCAGATAAGGATCGCCGGTTTATCAGCTCATTCGCCAGCGAAGGGGTATGGCAAAAAGTGGCGTCACAAATATCGGACAAGAATTGTTGCAAATGCCGAGCTGTAGGAAGCAACCGCTCTTTCCCGCGCCAGAACCACTTACAGTTATCACTGGACGTGTTGTTCTGAAGCTTTTCTAGCCATTGGATAACCGTTTGCTCTGCATCAAAGAGTCTTGCAGCTAATTCCACTCGCGCCGCCCGGTCATTTTCTAATTCCGAGGTGTTCTCACGGACCCATCGCCAACATGCTGTTGCAAAAATAGCTTCGCGAAGGCCATTCAGATTTTGCGGAATAGCAAACACCATTCGCGCGTCATCAGAAAACTGATGCCGCAGGATGGCCTCTCTTAATTGTTTTAACTTCGATCTGTCGGTCGTTAGGGTAAAGATTATCTTTCCGTCCGCATTGCTGAAGTCTTGTTTGCACGCTTCTTCAATGTCCTCGACATCACAATAGACCAACTCGAAGTAGCGAAGAGTCCCCGTCTCGTACGAATGTCTTTTCGCGACGGTCGGACGTGGTCTGAAGTGCTTGGTTAGACTGCCAGCAAGGGAGACTGTAGAGTCAATATTGAGTTCAGCTGTCTGAAATCGTTCGTCGAGATTTACGTCGCTTCCTTCCCAAATGACAAGAGTTTCGTTAAAGCGTCGCTCTGTGAAGATTGATTTACGTTGCAATTCATCCAAGGCATCTTCAACTACCTTTTCGTTTGTCCCGAAAGGATCTAACGCAAAATGGAGAACTTTACGAGAACTCTTCAGATTGCCGACCTCTCCAATCAAGGCCAACAGTCCTGCGCTCTTGATAAGTCGAATTGCTATCTCTGAGCCTTCTATAAGGCGATTCAACGCACTTTCGATTTCCGTCCACTTTCGCCCTCGTGGGCCGGCATACAGAGTGCTGCCCATTGCCGACACTAAATAGTCATAGACTCGATCCAAAGTGATTAGATTTCGATTGTCAACACTCCAATCCGTAGTTGCGAGAAACTGCGCTAAACCGAAATCTTCGTTTGAAGTCAAGAAGGCAAAGAATGAGCGCTCATTCTGTCCGAATCGACGAAATACGTGTCCCAGAGTTAAGGCGACGAGCGGATGCAATGGCAAACAATCGCTTAGGAGTGCTACAGCATCTTTTTTGGAAAGCGAGGGGCATAATCGCAACGCTTCGGCCGAATGAGCGAGCTGTGACCCTGCCTTTTGAAAGATTGTGTAATGAGCTGGCTTTTTGTTTATAACGATGGCAGTCTGCAAAATCCGTAACATCTGGTCGGTCGGCTCTTGGAATACCAAATCCTCGAACCGTCCCTGTACCTTCATCCACTCTTCTCGCTCGCGCCGGCCAAGCCGTTCGGAGTACCTTTCAAATGCTTGATGCAAGATCGTTAGCAGAAAAAAGCCAGGGTGTATTTTGCGAGTCGCTTCCGCAAGTTCTTGCAATACGAAGATGTCGCTTTCCTCTGGGTGAAGCGATGCGAACTCAAGCAACTTTCCCAGTTCGTCAATTACCAATAGCACTCCGATTGGATTTCGGGAGTAGTGATTGAGCCCTCGTGAGATTTGAACTAATAACTCAACTAGCTGAGATGCTGAGACGGATTCAGATTTTTCAAGTTTCTCGATGCGAGTGAGCGCAAACGCCAACTTTCGATTATGAGCATTCTTAACAGCGGCTTTGATGCCACGCAAAATTGCCTTGATCAACGGTTCGCGAGAGCCGCTAATGAGGATTGGAAAGAAACGATTGACCTTGTGCTTTCCACCAAAGGCAGATTGCCACAGTTTTCCATCTCGCGTCTTAAGTAGGTTTTGAGCGTGAATCGTTTCCGGGTTATGGGTGTAATTTAAGAGCTTCGCCGTGAAGAGAGCGAAAGTTGATTTGCCTGAACCGTAGGCTCCTGTTAAGGTCCAAGCGCGCGTCGCCGTGTTGTCAATGCCGGCTTCTATCATCCGACCGAGCGCGTTCTCAGCGGTTGTGGTCAAAACATAACCGTGCAGGGGAACGTGATCGTAAAAATCCCGCTCAAGATTTACTGAGCGTCCAAATCGAGATTCAACTGAAACAATTTCGGATAATCTAAACGAGGCCATCAGACTGTCCGCCGTTGATAATATTTATTGAGCCACAAAAAAGATGAAACGTCGCGTCGCCGGTAGATTTGTTTAATATTCGCTGACTCCCCATAAGCAAAAACGCCATCGCTGATGGTTTCAATTTCTTCCAAACGGCGTACTAACGAAGCTTCATCTAACTTAAAGACCTTTCCTGGGCTGCCGACGTCAGTCAAAAGCCGACTAAGCGCAACAGAGGTCGCCGTACTTTTCTCTTTTTGACAAAACTCATTCAGCGCATACAGCAGGATCTCCATAGGCAGACCGGGTTGTTCGCCTCGTCTGAATTGATACGTTCGGCCGTCTTGAATCTCGACGAGTAATCCCAATTCTGATAAAGGACAATCAAAACTGTCCTCGTTAACTACTTCTTTGTTTTGTGTTGAGTGAAGATAGCAACGAACACAGCAGTCAATATCGCGCTTAAGCTGGCTGTCCGAAACGGTCTTGGCGTTGGCTCGACGAAGCCACTTTTGAATCTCACTGAAAACCTGTTCTTTTGTGAATTCAACTCCATGCCAATGGTTAAAAAGCCAAAACCACATCGTTGAGAGGTTAGGCGTAGAGGCGAGTTGCCAATGAAGGAGCCAAAGCGTAGCCAGATCTTCCAAGAACGGATCGAAACCAGAGTCGGCGAAAAGCGCCTTTCCGATCTCAGAAGGCACGTAACTAGTTCTCGTACGAGCAACCGTATTATCCGTGGCAGGTTGAATCAGATTAGTCGCCAGACACCAATGCTTTATCGACTTGACCATGTTCTTTCCCACGCCAAGCCTAATCATTGCCGAATCTGAAGAGAAGAATGTGTGACGGTGACTTACGGCGTCGACGCCCTTCTTCAACCAACCGTAACGAAAGGGAAATGTCTCGTGTCCACCGAAAAACACAGGTGGATCTTGGGGAACAGGATGGTCCTGTACTGAACTCATGGTGGCTCCGGGTAATTTTGAGAGCGAGTTGAAATCCCTTGAGCCTTAACCACTCAAAGAAAATAGTATCGAGAACAAGGAGATTATGACGGTTGAAAGCCCATGTCAACAAAAGATCAACGACTGCGATCTGTCGGAGATTTCCGCCAGAAGCTAAAATGGAAGGGTAAACTGCAATTACCTGAGACGTGGTAACTTAGCCCGCGGATCACCCAACGCTTTCCTATAATCATTAAGCAAGTCAGCTATCTCCTGTTTCGAAGTCATGAATCCACCGAAGTACACCATGAGGCCGGCTGCTAGGTTCCGGGCTTCAGCGGTTGCTATCATCCGGCCTCCGCGGCCATCGGGAAACGTTCGCCATAAAACATCACTCCACGGGGAAGCAGCTAATTCTAAAGATGGTAACCTACGTAATCCGTCGAAAGCCGCTTTCATGTCGATTTTGCGATCGTGAAGCATCTTAACCGCACGAGCAAGGGCCATCTGGCCGATAGGACGAAACAAAATGTTTCCACCCTTCCTATGGCGATTCTTTGAAACGACTCGCTCAAATGATTGCCTCTGCACTGATCGCACGTCGGAGAATGTCCTCACCGTCATATCCCAAAAACGCGTCACAATTTCGTAGACGGTTTTGAGCTGATCGTCAGTTGGTCTCATTCTTCCCGTCAAAAAGTCTTTCTTCCACATGCTACCTTTGAAATAGTTGGCACATAGAATCGTATTGATCGTGTAGAGAGTGTAAGCTGTCGTGAACCCAGGATCGGTCTCGGCTAAACTCGCTCGCTTGGGCGGTGCGACACGATCAGCGCGAAATAGCGGATAATTCTCGATAAGAAATCTTGTCGTGATGGCCATCCCATCGTCTTCGTCTAGAATAATTCTTTCGCCCTTATTTATGGGAACGGCGTATCGATTAAGCGTGGAAAACAATCTTCGCGTCTCGACGCGACCCCTGTCTGCTACAAAGAGCACACTTACGATGTCTTCTTTTCTTTCCGGATCAATTTGAACAGCTTCTCTGATACCTGACAATCGGTGCTGCCCATCGATGGGAAAGAGATCTTCTTCTCCATTCAAGAAAAGCACTCCAATTGCTCTGTCTATTGCTACGAGTTCTAACGGCGTAAGATCCTCTAACCGCAATTCAGAAGTGTCCAGCAGAGACATGTCTAACCACTTTGGTTCGCCGCCGTACACCGACACCACAAGCGAACTGAAGAAGCGTTCTCGCTGATTCAATAGATAATTCGTAATTTGCTTCTGCCGCTTGGGTTGAATTTCTCGCTGTATCCATTCGTCATAGCGTTCTGGATGACGCAGTTCTTTTGCGTACTTGATTCGTTCAGCAATGTCCCCCAAACGCATTGAAGTGACAAAGTATTTCCAATTCCCCATTTCGCAGCAAAGTGCTGGCAGATACAAACTTCGGATTCTCTTGGATTTGGTTGTCATCTACGTTCATTCACCGCCGAACGGCTCAATAGCACGTTTGACTCCTGTATGAATAATTGTCGCCTGTCCCATAAGTCGTCCGTGGGAGGGGACCTGTAACGTCGGAGCAGAATAAAATGCGGGGACGAAGTCTATGGGTGTCGCGCTGTATGATCTTGCTTTTAGCAACCATTCCATAAGCACTCTCTTGGATCTCGGAAGACGAGCAATGTTGGGGTTGTTTAGGAGATTCAGAAATCCCTTGTATTTTTTTTCGTCAGCTATTCGCTTCATTAGACTTTGGAATAAGCCTGCTCTAACAGCCTCTGCTTGAAAAATCGTCCGTTCCCCAGAGCCACCAAATATTTCCAAATCGAGTTTTTCCCATGCTTCACGTGTAGCGCGAATATTCTCTTGGAAAAGTTTCACCGTTTTAATCACGTTTTGGAGCCGTCCAAGCTCGTTCGTTTCGCATATTCGCTCGGCACCTTCAAGATCAGCGCTGGTTGGCATCGGATGCGAGCAGTAAGCGTTCAGCACATAATTCAAAGTTGTATCTTCAGACAGCAAACGCTCCGCCTCAATCGCCGCCGCAATCCTTCGACTATCTTTCACTTGCTTGTCCAACGCCATGGAGGACGTTAGCAGCGCTTCGTAACTCAACGCGGCTCCTCGTAACTCTTGGTGTGCCTCTTCCTCAGAGGTCAGGTTGGTTCGATAAGTATCTGGCCAGTCTTGGGAAACAGACGCAGCCTCATCAGCCGTGATTTGCTCAAACAAATTAGGGCAACAATATACTTGACGAATCAACACGGTTCGTGTATCATCCTCTCACTATGACGAACCAAGAAACACCGAAAACACTTCAACAAGCAATCGTATACTTCGCGAATCCTGATAACTGCCTTGACTACTTGGTTGCTCGCCGCTGGCCTGATGGCGTCATTTGCCCAACGTGCGGGCGCGACGATGTGGCGTTCCTCGCCAATCAACGCAAGTGGCAGTGCAAGAGCGCTCACAAGCGACGGCAATTCAGCGCGAAGGGCGGGACGATTTTCGAGGACTCTCCGCTTGGTTTGGACAAGTGGCTTGCGGCGGTTTGGATGATCACAAACTGCAAAAACGGCATTAGCTCTTATGAGATTTCTCGGGCGCTCGGCGTTACTCAAAAAACCGCTTGGTTCATGGACCACAGAATCAGGCTTGCCATGCAAAGCGGATCGTTCCTCAAAAAGCTCAACGGGCATGTCGAGGTTGACGAAACATTCATCGGCGGTCTTGCTCGCAACATGCACGAGTCCAAGCGGAAGCACTTGGGCACCGGCGGAGCTGGCAAGGTTGCTGTCATGGGCTTGCTTGAGCGCCACGGCGAAGTGAGAACACACGTTGTACCAAATGTGAAAATGGAATCGTTGCAGCCGCACGTTATGAACCACGTCGAGCAGGGCGCAAACGTTTATACGGACGCTTGGGTTTCTTACAACGGCCTTGATGCTCAATACATTCATAACGTGATTAACCATGCGGAAACCTACGTTCAAGGGCAAGTACACACGAACGGGATTGAGAACTATTGGTCATTGCTCAAGCGCATGATTAAAGGCACCTACGTTAGCGTTGAGCCGTTTCACTTGTTCCGTTACCTCGACGAAGAATCCTACAGGTTCAACAACCGCAAAGGCACGGACGGCAATCGGTTTCAAAAAGCCATGGAGCAGGTTAGCGGCAAGCGCCTAACATACAAAGAACTGACAGGGAAGCTGCAAGATGACGATAAATTATCGTGCTAGGCAACTCGCTTTTTATCGGAAGAAGAAGCGCGGACGGAAGCGGGCGAAGAAGTAGGCCGCCTCTTTTTATGTTTGGCCTTAGCCCGTTTTTCTTCTTCTAGTTTTGCCTGTAACTCAGAATATGGGACTGCCAACAGACCGCCCATTACTCTGTCAAAGTTTTCGAATTCCGATGATGATTTGCGCTTCATTATGAAAAACTCCTAGACCGCAAGATATTGCGGTGTTTCATGGCCGAAACCATGTTGCGGCTGCGCTTGTTTCGTGGTAGTTTTAGTGACGTTAAAGAGGGAAAGCCTGCTAAGCCCATCACCTGAGATCCTGGCAGATCGCTGATTGGGTTTAGCAGGCCCTTTGGAACGTGTGCATAGTACCACGTCTCTACCCTCACGTCTATAACTCCCACGCGATCTGTCCAACAGGTGAAAACCATGAGCATAAGCTTTAGTAGCCGATCAGCGAATCCGCTCGCTCTCGCTGCCCCGGTCTCTTGTAACTTTAGCGAGCCCGTTCCGCTGTTGACTTGGCAGCCACTTGCGCAAGCTGGTGTGTATGTCATTCTTGTACCAGATGCTAACTGCACGCCGAAGCCATTTAGACCGATCTATTTCGGCGAAGCAGGAAACTTCTCAGAGAGAGGTTTTCCTACGAATCATCACAAGTGGAGCGCTTGGGTTAACAACGCAGGAAACCCTGTCGATCTCTTTGTGGCTACCTACACAATGGCCGGGTCCACACCAGAGCAGCGTCGAGCAATAGAGTCGGGCCTATGCGACACCTATGCTCCTGCTTGCAACGGCTGATCGAGCCAACTCATAAAGGCGCTCAATCTCTGCCACAAGCCGTAAGACTTGCGGCCCTTCATCCGGGGGGACCTGAACCCCCGGATTCGTTTGTAAAAACAAGTCACGCTTATTCTCGGCGTTACGCTTGATAGAGGCTATCTCTTCAGTGTTCATTGTTCGGCGTTCTCCAATCGTAGTAGTATCCGATTGGCTACACGCCGTTCTCAGAATATTGGGCGACGAGATTCTTAGCAGGACTCGTCGCCTTTTTCTTAATCCAACGACCTAACCTTGTCGTCGATCAACACGTCCGTTGACACTCCCGCCAACCTGGCATAGCGCAATAGGATCGACAAATCGGGTTCCTGTTTTCCTCGCTCGAATGCAGATACGACCGTGTAGCTCACTTTCAACTCAAGAAGCTTTGCCATCTCCGTTTGGCTCACTCCCAACTTTTGCCGAATAGCCAGCAGCTTGCGCGGTAAACGCTTTGGCTGCCATCTGCGTCGTCGCGGACCTGCCATCAGGAGTCACCTCCTGACTTGTACCTATATCTGTGCAGATATAGAATGTCCGCTGTGCTAGAGGATGCCCGGACGATTCGAACCGTCCGAGCGAGAGACATTAGCCGGTTTGTCCTCTTGCCTTAGTTGTCAACATCACGACCTTTACGCCTTACAGAATATCATGTACGCGGTTACTGTTTCCGATCTTGTTTATCACCTCGTTATCGATAGCCGCATGAGTCTGTGTAAACAAGTGTCTCTTAACCCACCGGATAAAAGACGCCGCGCAGGAGATTGGCGAACCGTGGACGCAGAGCCCGCACATCGCGTTTGTGTTCTCTGCTCGCGCTGCGCCGAACTGAGCGGCGATACGCGGCCATTCTCAGAGCGCATAATCTATCCGGCTCGCCCGCAACTCACCCCCTCCATCGAATCTTGAATACAAAACAACTCACGAAAGAGAAGGCTGCCTGAAGATCCTATTCAAAGTCCTCGTCTGCCGTTGGATCGATTTGTACGCCGTCCAACGGATCAGCTTGGAATGCTTTTCCTTGAGAAATGTTTAGCCCGTCTCTATAGAGCATTGGGACTTTGAACGTCTCTCCGACGCGCTCTAAGAATCCCATGTCTACTAAAACTCTGATTGCTCCCCTGGTATCGTTTGGAGACAATTCTAGGGTTCGCCCCAGGGACTCGTGATTGTGCTCTGCCTTCCCGTCTCGAAACTTTTCTATGAGGTTCTTATAGTTACCCGATTCTGCTAATAGCTGATTTACTACGCGCTCTGTGCTCAGACGGCTAAGCGCACTTTTGATTGACTCTCCTTCAATCAAAACATCTCCGGGAATATAATCTTTTGGCTCTCCTCGGTCTTCTTTTCTAGACTGATCCTCTTGGGCCTTCTTGACTAACTCGATGAGGTTTCGCGGCGGCTTCACGTTTTGTCCATCTCTTATTCGCGTCAACATCCATTTCAAAGTCCCCGGCCTTTTCGCTCCTTCATCCACTTGCTTTGGAAAGATAGCGTTAAATATTTCCTCATTCGTTTTATTCTCTAGGTTTGCGGTTTCCATGAATTCTTTGTTGTTCTTTACGCGCTGGATTAACAAGTTGAGTAAATCATCATCATCCCAGATGATTTCTACTTTTTGGGAGTCGAGATGAGACAGGTTTACAAACCCACCCTCAGCTTGCGTAATTCTGCGAAATAAGTCTTTACGCACAAACAGCTTCAAGTTAATGCGATCAAACGCACGAACCATGTCGAGATACGTTCGAAATAAGGCTCGTAATGCCGGAACCTCAGCACTCGGGAAGCCTTGAAACGCTTCATCAAGGCGATCAAACGCGAGCCACAACGAAATGTTCGCTTCGGCAAGCGCCGTGTTTAATAAACCGAGTGACTCGCTATGGCCTATTACTTCGCGTTCCGCCGGGACGCTATTCGGATCGCTAAACTCAACTTGCGGAGTGGTCACGGGCATGCCGCCTTCATCAAAGGACAGCGCAATGCCAACGGACTTCGGTGTCAAAAAACGCTTGATAACATCCATTAAGAGCGTAAAGATCGTGCTCGGAGAATCGTCTTGAGCGCGGATTCCTAGCCTAAGCAGTAACTCGTCTAACTTCTTCATGCTTGGCGTCCACTGGCCATCGTACAGCTTGAGAAGCCAGTTACCACCAAGGGAAAGAATGTACATCTTCCAAACGGTGCGGTACTGGCCCTCCGTCAAAACCAAATCCCCTCTAGCGAGTTGCTGAAAGACTGAATCACCTACCGGATTAAAAGCCGGAACCACTTCCACTTGATTCAGTTCGGGAATTTCCGTGTAGCGTTGAAGCAGGATTTGAAATAACGCCGTCTTGCCCGTACCCTTATCGCCCGCTACGACATCCTTTCGCCCGTGGATTACGGATCGGAAGGTTTCTGTTTCGACAAAGTAGTTCCGCAAATCCTTGTCGAACTCCGCCACCGTCTCGCCAAGATTCAACTGCTGCAATGCTTCTTTTCGTCTCATTCCGCGCCACTCCCTTACCGCCACTGTTGGCGGGAGATAAATGTCGCGTCGGATTTTATGTCGATTTACCACCTTGTGTTAAAGGGATAATTACCGCTTCCGTCAACATCGCCTGACTGAATATCACTTATGTCTACGTCTATATCTCGAAACGCTTGCTGGGCGGCAAATAGATTAAAAAACTCCTCGTCAGTTAAGTCCGGCGCAACTTCCTGTCTCTTTTCAGACAGAAATTGATCCAACACCGGGATCGCCGATTCAGTCATGGTGAGACCTTCTACTGGTAGCCGTATCATCAACGGCCACCGAGGGATGTTAGAGCGCTAACATCATGCACTTGACGGGTCTGATTCGTCAAGTATATCATTGCCCAAATTAGGACGCGAATCCCTGAGAAGGAACAATTTACCTCGCAATTCTATGATCGCCTTCTGGGCAGAGCCCGATATCCACGCGCTTATCATACGCCCTCTACGTCTATTCCCATCGCCCTGAGTTCATCCGCTATTTCTTCGGCTAGAAGTTGCATGGCGCGGCTATCCTCGCGACCTGTATAGATCACCTTAGCTAGACTTCGACGTGTCAGCGGTCCCCAAATATGTCCTTCGATGAAAACGTCGTATTCGTTCTTCCGGCGTCGGTTTTTGAGCAAGAGTCTTGCAAATTCAGATGACCTGGTACGTTTCTTAATGCTGGCTGCGCACTTAACCACCGCAAGTAACGCCCTATCTTCCCAACTCGAGCGGTTGCCCGGCGGCGCGGGAATCTCCAAGTCAAGGTTATTCTCCTTTTGCCACGTCAAACAATTTGCAATGAACAAAGTCGTTCGATGCCTTACCATTGCTAAATCCCATATCAGGAAATATTTCCCATAATGATAGATCCCCACATCGTTTATCGCGACTGCGGCAAAGTGAATTCGCTCGCTGCACCCGGGCAGAATGGCTTCTTCAGCAACCAGCCGATCTCTGTTGTTCGGATCATCGCCGGCGAAAGTGAGTTCCGCGTGAAATAGTTGCTGAAACGTGGGAAACACGCCGTCATCGCGTTGGCCCAGTGGAAAAAACTTGTAGTGCATACAGGCGGTTATCAATCGCGCTTCGTTTAGAACTTCATTCTCAAAGGCGCGAACTCGCCGGAGCGTACCCGCCTTTTCGCTTTCATTTATCGCTTGTTTGTAACGATCAACCAGTTTCTTTCTTTCTCCTCGTCTTCTAGTGAGGAGAACGTTTGGAAACCCTCTGCGCCCCGGCGGGGGAAGACCACACCTCAAACAATGCGGCGAATCCGTTGGATACTGAAACTTACAACTGGGACAAATTGCAGGCATATCAAGTCGAAAGACTTATCAACGTTTCGATTATGAACGTTGTCACAAATCTATTTGGATGACAGGGCGCGCTCGGCAGAGGCTCACGACTGTATTCATACCGACCGAGTTGCCGCGCGGGACGAGCTTCCGACACACATGCCCCTCGAAAACAGCGTTACAACTATGGTCTGTCGAAGAAATGCCTCCGCAACAGACTAAACTGACGGAGCTTTTTCTTCCGGTTCAGCACTTAGATTCGCAAAGAGTGCCATCACTGCTTGAACGCTAGATGCAACAATCTTGTCGTCAGAAAAGACATCTAAAGCGGCAATCAACTCTTCGCGGGTGGGCATTCTTGAGGCCGCATGACGCTCGTTGAAAGTGCCGAGAGTTTGCAGAAACCAAAATACGCTCTTTCGTGCGAGCTCCCTCGTCTCTCGAAGGTGCCCCAAGTAAACCTTCTTCTGAAGAAGTTCAGAATTGCCATGTACCAGGTCAGACCTAAGTTGATAAAGACCTTCTGGACTGGTTATTAGTTTTCTGATCCTGGCGCGTCCTTGATCGTTGTCAGCGACTACGAAAGCGACCCTTTTCGCCAGTCGTTTCGTCAGACTTGAATCTCTGTCCCCAAGCAAGCATTCGATGGCAACAAAGTGCCATAATAGCTGATCAAGTCCGTCAGCAAAAAACCCCTTCACCAAGTAACTCAGCGCTGCATCCAGAAAAACCCATTCTTTCGAAAGATGCGATTCCAATGTCTTCAAGGTCTTTCCGGCTTCCTCAATTGTGGCCCTGAATTCAGCGCCCTCTATGAACATCGAAACGACGGGTCGCTCACCGATCTCCTCCCCATCCCAATTATGATCGGGCTGCGTCGATAGTTTTTTCACGTCCGGCAATACGTTAGGTGCCCATATCTCATTCCCGTGAAGAGTAATAACAAATGGTACGTGAAAGCGGTCCCAACCAGTATCAAGTTTCGGAATGAGCTTAGATGGCTGAGTAGCGCCGATAGCCGCGTCGTATGTCCCCCAATCAAAGAGGGCCAGATGTTTCAAAGCATTTTCTATTGCTGCTTCGAACTCGGTCGACTTGAGGCGTAGCTCAGGCCCTCGGATACCCGCTGGTCCACCTGAACCTGGTTGCCACGCGTCGACGGTCTCGGAAAGATCCAAAAACCAAATCTCGGAGAGGATCGCAGTCTCAGCGTAAGCGTAAGGATAGAAGATTCTGTTAACGTCATTTTGCAGAATCGATTTCAAGTCGTCATTACCGAATCGACATACTCTAAAACTATCGAATTCAAATGCTTGTTGATCAAATTCAACGAATTCGAGAGGAACGAGATATCGTACTATCGTTTGCTTATTGACAAATGCTTTTACGTAGTTTGCTAATAAATGATCGCGATCTATGACTCGCCGCTTGTAGGCTGCAAGGTAGAAGTGCGACCTTCGAAAAAATGCTCTTACGTTTTCCGACCATAGATCCACAAATCGCTGCTTGTCGTCTCTTAGTGAGAAACTGCGAGCGGTCTCTTTTACGAGGGTTTCAAACTGCGTAGTGGTTTCAACATCTTCCACCATCTGTCTGAGAGCAGTAACCTCTTTTGGGTTGATATCTATGCCGTCAGTCGCTTTGGCGGTAAACTTCTTCTTATCGGCACGCGATGGAAGCGCCGATAGGAATGCATCACTATAGGCCGAGAGCTTGGCACGTAGTTCTTCAAAACTACTCACGACGCTCCAAATATCTCCTCTCAGTAAGAAGCCACTATCCCACCTGTATGTCCGGCCAAAAAAACCAAGCGCTTGGCAGTCTATCTCGAAGAGTATTCACTGCACGACGTTTGATCATTGCTCTGAACATGCCGTGAATGTGATGATCGCAGATACTTAATGCCACTAAAACGTGACGAAGAAGGTGCCGAGGGTAAATAAGGCGAAGCTTCTATCGTTCGTTACTCTCAACTCGCAACTCGTGAAATGGGATGGCTACCGCGTCGATCGCTGTCAGTGTTGGAGAAACTTCAGAACATCGACGAAGCGGTAAAATCCGGAACCTGACCAGTGCAAGCTCCACGGCGAACGAACTTCTAAAGAATCTGGCCATCCTTCGCTACTTCGAACGGGAGGACTTTTTTGCGGCGCTAATACCGCCATGCATCTGTTTGTGGCCGAGCGTGCGCGGAAGGTCGAGTTGGTCATCAATGAGAACATTCAACCATATCCTCATTACCTTGGAATAGCTCAGCAAAACCTGCAGCGGCGGCTCTCTCACCCCACGCTCATAGGCGGATAATTCCGACCGGGAGAACTCGGCATCAAGTCCAAGGTGTCTAAGCATCGCGTTCTGCGATAATTCCAGCCGCGACCGGATCTCGCGCAACTTCTTCGCTAAAAACCTGGGCGTGGCCCGCTTACCTTTTCCCATCAGGCTGTACCTCCTCGCAGGAGGATCAGCCTGTTAAGCTTGCTTCTAGGAACAATTGTTCCTAGAATGAGCGCTCTTAAGACAGCCGTGGTGATCCGAATTCTTCGTTCACCAGCGGCGTTCATCATTCAAAAGAATGGGCCGCTTCTCTCATAGGCTTTGTAGGCTCAGGTTTTCAAACACCCAGCGGAAAATACCAGAGCCCGCAACGGCTGACAATCAAATAAGGGTTTCGTTCGCTGTCCGTCTGCCGGCGGACAGAGAGTGGCAGTGTTGAAAACGTCTAGCGATCGTCAAGTGCTTCATCAAGTCATGAACACCACAACTAAAGCCGTTTGTTTTCCTCAGCGCCTTATCGTTGTTCCATCGCGCTACGTGGTCAGGCCGATCGTAACGGCACTCGGACTGATCATTCTCTGTTTACTACCGCTGGGTTGTTCAAGCCGAAGTAACCCAAGCCAATCCCCTCTCGATGCCGAGGCTCGCCGGAAGGGAGAAGAGTATTGGTACGGCGCGTTGACGAAATGCGGCGCTTCCTATTACGGGAAATACGAACCGAACGATTTCACCTATCAGTTCAACGACGTTTCGATCGAGTTAAACCACATTCAGCTCACGGAGGCCTCGCGACTCAATGGGATCGAGTGGAGTGGTTGGGCCACCCTGCAATCTAAGACGTCTCGCATGCGGGTCAAAAAGATGGAATGGGATAGTTGGCGCAATGGGTCGATTTTTCCACTCCCAGCAGTCCCGATAAAAAAAATAAATGGGCGGTGGGTAATTGATGATGAGGAGCGACCGAGCCCACGAGTGAAGAGAATTGATTGTTCGGAAGTGAAGTAAAGGGGTGCCTGTCAAAACAGGTGGTATGAAGAGAAAATGAGGCAGCGGCACAATAACAATCCTCTCTGGAGCGGCTTTCTTTGGTATGGAACGGCCAAAGGAATTGGCTCCATCCTGGATATTTTCCTGTGGTTCTTCATTACCCTTCCAATCAGAGTTTTGCGCAAGAGCATCCGCCCCAATAAGAAATCCGCCGCCGCCCGACCGCAGACGCGACGCCGCACAAGGTAGCGAAGCTGTCAGTCGGCCCCTTTGCCCGAGCAATCTGGTAGATCCCGGATCGGGTTAGTTCTCCAGATGCCACAGCGTCTGCCGAACAACAGTGCGATTGTTTGCGGCGGACAACAAGAGTCAGTATCTCAAAATAACCCTCGGGCGCCAGGTTACGATGCCCGCCAGAAAGGATGGACTCTAAGAAACGCATGGCAACAGAATTCGACTGGAAGAGATTTCAATTCATCACAACGGTTCAGACCGCGTTAATCAACAACGCCATCAACCTTTCACTTGAACACGACGCCAAAGAGAAGAGACATTGGTTTTCTGCGATAGGAACGCTGGGGCTCATGGCTGATGCCTTTCGCGCGGCTGAAAAACTCCCGGAGACGTTGAGCGCTGCGGAGGCCGCCGATCAATGGATTCCTTTCATTCTGCGCGTTGAAGGTGCGGAACCGCATGACTGGTTCATGATAAAACCCGGGCGACGGGACCGCTGAAGCCGCAGCGAAAAGGGGGCTTCCCAAAACAACCAGAGCTATCTGGTGCACCAGCCAAACAAGAGATGGTCAGTTTTCTCGAGGGCCAACGAGACCGCCCACCCACAGCGCGAAGTATTGTTTGGATCAAGAAATGAACTCCAATCGCACGGTCCTAGCTGAGCGTCTCTTAGGGAGACTTATTTGAGCTAAGTCAGGAAATACTTCATAAGAGGCGAATGAACCGCCAAACCTCCGGCCCTCACAAGCCAACTATTGTGTTCAAATTCGTTGGACCGTTTGGCATGCGCCCAGAATCGAATGATAGGAAATGATCCCAACAACCGAAGGCCCAGCGTTTTTCGAGTCGGCTAGATTGATGCTCTCTTTGCGCCCCGCCGAGGCAATTCGGAATTAACACCAACTGCGTCCAACACTCGGAAAGCTCCCGCCAAATTCTGCCCTTCCGAATAGATACAAACCGCGTCAAAACCTATTGGCCGCCTTAGGGGCTGAACAGCCGAAAGCTATTAATCAATACCAACCGTGTCAACCAGGGTAATTCACCGATCCAAGCGGCGAAAAGGAACCCCCAGAGGGGCGTTCTGGGCTCTTGACAGCAGACGGTCCAATGCTGTAAACGGCTTATTGTCTATAGGTTAGATTGAGGGTTCAAGGAAGAAATATGGCAAAAACGAGGGCACCGCCAAGCGAAATTCCTTGGCTTAAGTTGCCAACCTAGTACTTAGTAAAACAACTGCCTTGGAGAGCTTCCACTTGCGGCGGACTCTCCAAGGCAATTTTCACCTCTTGCAAAAGCTCGAGGCGGGGATACGTGTACCCCAAATTCCTGCGGATTGTACACCCGCCCTTCCTCGAAGTTCAAGGGGAAATAGGAGGGAATATGGAAGCATCTTTCGAAGTTAATAATCAATTTCCGCGCCGGGGTCCGGTAGCCCGGCAATTTGCTCGGATCGTCGAATTGGATCATACGCAGCAGTTGCTTTGGGTGAATGACCAAATCGACTCATTCGAGCTGCTCAAAGTCGAGACCCTGATTTGCCTGGTAAGGTACTACCACTCACAGGGCGAGAATAACGCTGTGGTTGAGGCGGCGGTAATTGCTGTAAACCAGAGAATCCGCGTAGCGGTGGCCACGAAACGTCTGGGAATGACAGAAGGGCCGCCGACGGCAGAACTGAGCCACGAGCTGTCATCACTTCTTTGGACCCAAGTCTTTGATGGGAAGCGTCCGTGGGCTGAGGTTTGTTTCTGGAGAGTCGTTGGACATCTGCTCACTGACCTACTCAGACAGAGTCGCAAGCAAGCATCGTGTTCCATCGATTCTGACTTGCATGCGCGTTCTTGCGCCTTGAAGTTACGAGCACAAGGACTACCGTTGGAAGTCAGCGTGGATTTGCGAAGGAGATTGATGCACTTGAAACCTAACCAGCGTCGGGCGCTCTTGCTTCGAGTCGGTTACGGGCTCTCAGTACGCCGGACCGCAGCGATCCTGCATCGACACCCACGTTCCGTGGTGAACCTCGTGAGAGCCGCGAAGCGGCGATTACGTGATCATTAAATCGAAATGGCTGGAGACGGCGGCGACTGCGCCGCCGTCTTCTGCTTTCTTACTGAAACCAAACGAATTACGTCGCCTTTTTGGCGCGTACCGCCTGCTAGTCTCACCCGGGCCTCAAAATTTCTTTCTTCCCAAAATTTCCTCTTTTGCCCTTTTCCAACGCTTATACACCTGAAGAAAAAAATATAGTCGCGTTGATTGTCCACTGGATAGATCAGGAGGTATCGCTGTGTCTTCAAAACTCATAGCTATCTGCGTTCCGTCGCAAATCACTGCCGCGCAGGCTACCGCCCATCGGGCGCCTACGGTGAGAGACTGCATAGTTCAGGCTGGCAAAGCGGGCGCCAAGCTTTACAACGGCCAATCAGTCAGCGTCTTGCTGGAAGATCCGGATAACGAAGCTGAGTTCAGCAGGAAAGCTAGTGAATCCGCTCTGGTCCATCAGGGAGTGTTGAGACAGTCCCCTATACCCAAAAGGCTTCTGGTTATCCTTAACTGGAAGATAGGTGCTCAATACCGCGAAGTGCCTGTCTCGATGACAGTAGGCGCTCTCAAACATCTGGTTGAGGAAGATGTGAAGAGGGTACTGGGCGGCAAAGTGCGGAAGTATGAGTTTCAACTCAGTGGAACAGCGAACCGACCTGACCACAAAACTCCGCTCTTAAATCTCACTCACTACCCAGCTCGAAATATTTGCCTTGATGTCTTGAGTGAAAGACAGCTGCGTCCCGTCACGACGCCTCAATGCCCTTCACTCAACGAACATCTGCTCCGTAAGCACCTCACTCGAAGCCGATTTCAGAGCGGCGTGGACCAAGGCCTTTGGCGGTTGGTCAGTATTCGTTGGCCTGAGGCCATCTTTGCCGTCCGACCAAAGGAGCATCGGGGTAGAAGTCATGAAGCGCTCGTTCGCTTCCAACTCCACAAGTATCCTCAGAGCGTACCAGTCATTGACCTTTGGGACGTAGACGGGCAAAGCAAGATTGAGCCGGCCGAGTGGCCAAGTTGGTTCAAGAGTTTCATCGTGGCCTACTACCCCGATTTTGCGGATATTGATCCTCCGAGCTACACGCCCGAACTCCTTCGGATGTCGGAAATAATTGTACGTAAACTGAAAAGGGGCGAACGCGACTTTTGGGATTCATCTGGCGATATCACTCAGTGCCTAGCGCGACTCTTGAACTCCTTGCACGCTTCCGAGGCCTGCCTTTGGGGCAGCTCAAAGCGCGTCTCCTCAAATGAGAAATGAGAACTAATTTCTGCAGAAGTTTGCCAATTCTCAATCACTTTGGCGCATAGCACAGATTTTCTGAGATAAGTTGTTGACGCTGTTAGTACAAATTCCTAGCCTCGCTCTGGAGGGCGAAGGCTGAGTTCGTAAGAAACCAAACGGAGCCTCTCCAGGTTATTTTTCTCTGCAATTGCTCGGCTGGATTGGTTGGAAGAGATGAGATGAGTGCGCTGGAAAAGATAAAGAAGAAGATTCGTAAGGGTCGAGGACAAGGCACGGGAGCCGATTATAAGCCGTGGATTACCGTCCAGGACTTTCCCTCGCATGGCCAATGTAATCGCGAATTTGGACATAGTACTGGACGACAGCACGATCTCATGAGCCAGGGCGAGCGATATTGCTTTCTCGTTTTTGACTGGTCCAGGAGGGTAATGGATATTCGAGAACAATTTCCACTTCTCTCCCCTAATAAACTGTTTCCGCTTGAGCTAACGATCTCTATCGCAAAACAGTGCGGTATCAAGCACCCACCCAGGAATGCGGCTGAGCCGGATGCTCTCACGACGGATTTTCTCATCACTGTTGCCCGGCCCATAGGAACGGTTTTATTTGCCCGAACCTTCAAGCGATCGTCCGAACTGTCAAATAAACGCGTCATCGAAAAGTTCGAGATTGAACGACGCTACTGGGTTGCGCAAGCTGTTGATTGGGGAATAATCACCGAGCACCAGATTGACATGGTTCTAGCCAAGAATATTGAGTGGGTACACCCCTACAGGGACATTACCTCACTTCACCCGCTCACCGAGGATAAAGTCGAGAAGATCGCCACCACCCTGACAAGGATGATTGCGAACGATAGTCGGACTCTCAGCGATATCGCCTTGTATTGCGATGATCGAATGGGAATCGAACATGGCCGCAGTCTGGCCGTAGCGCGTTTTCTCATTGGGAGCCGGCAATGGGAAGTTGACATGACCAAGCCTATTCACCCCGAGTGCCGGTTCGATCTGCTTGACGTCTGTCTTCAGACGCGGCGAAAGAAAGCGAGTGGCGAATGAATCTACAACTCAACACATTAATTGAATGGGACGTGAGCGACGGAGACCCGAGAGTAGATCGCGTGTTAGCGATCACATCTGAGACAGAGGTTGTTACGATCGACGTCGAGTGTAGGAAGGCCTTTCCCATCTATCGAAAGCTTAAGGACCTTAAGATGGGAATAATCGCCGGGCGCGCACGAATTGTCCGAAGACTTGAATTCAGTGCGTATTGCCTTCCCGACGAGCAAATCAAACCTGCCTACCTCGAGCATTGCGATAAGGACTGGGAACTGATCGCACCGTTAGTTGAAGCCCAGGACCACCTGTTATTCAACCGGCGCGATCGAGGACGCCTGGTTGCAGAACTCGCCAAGAAGACAGGGCGGCGGAAATCGCTGTTTTATGATTTACTTCGACGGTTTTGGCAACGCGGAGCCACGAAGAATGCATTGATACCCGCATGGCATTTGTGTGGCCAAGTGGAGGAGCGTGAAGACCATGGGAGGAAACGGGGAAGGCCAAGCCTCGGCGGAAGAAACGTTACTGCTGAGGATCAGACGAAATTTCGTGACGGCCTCAAGAGGTTCTTCGTTAAAGATGACAAGCCGAATCTAAGGGGTACCTGGCAACTAATAAAGGAAGAATACTACGCCGTTGGAACGAAGACTCTTGAAGACGGATCAGAGTCTCCCCTGATAGCTCCCGCTGATACGTTACCGACCTTTGAGCAGTTCGAGTACTACTACCGAAGGCATCGCGATTTCAAAAACGAAATTGTCGGTAGAGAAGGCCAAATAGCATACGAACAGAACCACCGGCCCACGCTCGAAGGCTCGACTCAAATGGCATTCGGGCCAGGTTCCGTTTACCAGATTGACGCGACTGTCGGTGACATTTACCTCGTCAATTATTTGGATCGAAAACGCCTTATTGGACGGCCAGTAATATACATCGTCATCGACGTCTTCAGCAGATTAATCGCAGGTATTGCGGTAACGCTGGAAGGACCAAGTTGGGAGGGTGCGAGGCTGGCGCTTGAGAATGCATTCCTGAGCAAGGTTCCTTTCTGCAAGAAGTACGGGATCAATATCCTCGAAAGCCATTGGCCGTCGGTGGGTATTTGTGAAGGAATCCTAGGTGATAACGGAGAGATCAGGAGCTACAACGCCAACTCTCTTGTATCCCTCAAGGTTAGAGTTGCCAATGCCGCCTCTTATCGTCCGGATTGGAAGGGGATCGTCGAAAGGCGCTTCCGGACGTTGAACGATATTTTCATTCGCTGGTCGCCAGGCGCCGTACGAAAGAGACGCCACGTTCGAGGCAATGACTACCGTCTCGAAGCGACGCTAGATCTTAATCAGTTCCGACAGATGATGATTGAATGTGTTCTTTTCTACAACAACCATCGCCGTCTGCAAAAGTACAAAAAAGATCAATTCATGATCCCCAGAAACATTCCTCCAGTCCCGATTCGGATTTGGGAGTACGGCATCGAACACCGCAACGGACATCTCCGCGAGGAGTTACCTGAAGTGATTCGACAGAATCTTCTCCCGAGCGGCCAAGCTTCAATCGGTCCGAACGGTCTCTACTTCCAGGGACTCTACTATACGTGTGATAAGGCGTTGCGAGAACAGTGGTTTCTCAGGGTCCCAAAAAGGAAATCTGTACCCAAGGCCATCACCTATGACCCTAATCTCGTCAATGAGATCTATTTGCGACCCAAACCTGGGAAGGAGTTGATTACATGCTATCTGACCCCGGCCGACAAGCGGTTCAAAGGACGTGACTGGTACGAGATCGCAGAACACTTCGCTTGGGAGCGGCAAGAAAAAAAGGATGCTGAGAGTATTTCCCAGCAGGACACTGCAGATCTCCATGCACGCTTAAATAGGATCACGGAAACAGCTGATCGCGAGACATCTGCTGCATGGGGAGATGAGAAGCCTTCCAAGGCGTCGCGCCTTTCGGGAGTACGAGCCAACCGTAAATCTTTGCGTGACATCGAGCGCAAAGAGCAAGCCGGTACCCTTCAAGAAGAGCCAGCTGATTCTGGTGCCGGCGTGCCGCCTGCCGCTAATTCAAAACGCGAACCTCCGGTCCATGAAGACTATGTACCGCCAGCGCGTCCGTACGATGAATTACGCGCGGCAAGAGAAAGGTCACGAAAGAATGCAAAATAATTTTGAAGACTTTGAGGCTAGGTCAGTCGACAAAGGCGAGGTTGTAGCGGCCAAGTATATACCTCCGGAACTGCCGAAATTCAAAGGCAATCCTCTCATCGAAGCTTTGCCGCCAATTAATACCAGAAAGCGGGCCATCACACTAATGCAGCGCGGTGTTGAATACAGTAATGACCTGAGACTTGCGCCTGCTCATTTACGCTCGCATATGGTAATGGACATTCTCCACTACCTACAGCCGTTACCTAATCACCTCAGGCTGGAGTCAGGGGTGAGTCGCGTCCTTCGAGATGGTTACTTGGGCCGCAATCCCTTAGACCCTGCCTATTGGGGTGCTCTCCAGCAAAGACTCGAGCATTTCAGAAGTAAGCCGCAAAAGAATGTTCGAGTCGAATCGACTGCGGCAGGATTTGCGATCTTGGGAATGAGTGGCATGGGAAAAACCACCGCGATCAGAGCAGTCTTGTTTCTTTACCCACAGATCATCATCCACAACGAATACCGCGGAGAAAAGTTTACCAAGGTACAGGTCCTTTGGTTGAGGCTCCAATGTCCGAAAGATGGATCCACAAGATCCCTTTGCGTGAAGTTCTTTGCCGCCCTCGATGAACTGCTGGGCACCAAATACGAAGAGACCTATGGTGGCAAGTCTCGAAACACCGAAGAGTTGTTGTGGAACATGGGACTGGTGGCTGCCAATCACCACCTGGGGATTCTCGTGATCGATGAAATTCAAAATCTCAGCCAGGCACATAGTGGTGGAGCAGCGGAAATGCTCGCCTTCTTCGTCGAGCTTATTAATCAGATCGGTTTGCCTGTTCTCTTGATTGGCACGTACCTGGCGGTTCCCATTGTAAGTAAGTTGTTTTCTCAGGCGCGGCGCTGTTCCGGCCAAGGAGATTTGATCTGGGATGCAATGGAGTTCGATGAAGACTGGAATTTACTCGTCGAGACGCTGTGGGATCTCCAATATGTGCAGAAGCCATGCAAGCTCACTAAGCAACTCAGCATGACGCTTCATGAACTCTCATACGGAATTGTCGACCTTGCAAATAGAATCTACATGGCCGCTCAATGGCGAGCTATTGAGACCAAGCTTGAAGAGATAACGGAACCTCTTCTGCGCTCTGCCTATCGCGACGATTTCAGGCTTGTCAGCGACATCCTCGAAACGCGCAAGTCTGGAAATCTTTCAGCAATTGAACAGTGTTCAGACCTCTTTCCCCCTAAGGTAATGCCGATTAGTCAAACGGCAACCGCCGATACCAAGGCACCTAACAACAGCAACGAGGGCGTTGCCAACGACGAAGCTGAATCACAGGTCAAAATCTCGAACCCACAACCGAAGCCATCGAAGAGCGTTCGGTCAAAAAGGCGCCCAACGACTCCTGCGGGCACCAAGTCATCAAAGAAGAAGAACAACAGCATCAAATTCGAAAAGGATGATCTGCGAGGCGTCATCGCTGAGAGTGCATCCGTAACCCCCTCTGCCTCTGCTTACGAATCCCTCTTGAGGGCCGGCTGTCTAAAGTCAGCTAATGAATTCGTCTAAACCTGAGCCAAAATGATCTGCTGCTTCCCTGATCCACTTCCTGACGAACTCTTCTACAGCGTCTGTGCACGCTTCCACAGCACAATGAAGTACCGAGCCGCCACTCATACTTCCATGGAACTATTCGGGAGTGCTGCTGCACGCGCGGCAATCGACTTGCCGCAACGACTGGCCCACCTGCTCTCGCTTTTACCTCCAGGCCATCGATACACAGTTGATTCACTTATCGAGGAGAATTCATTACTTCCTTTCTATGGAGCATTTCTTCCAACCGCGCGCGTACTCAGGCTTAGGAAAGTTATGGAGGGAGGGGGTCACGGAGGGATCTCCAGTCGAAGCAGTATCCGGCGCCTGGAGTATTTTCAGTCTTGCAGCTTTTGTGTGGCTGAAGATAGAAAACGGTATGGTCGGACCTATTGGCATCGAATCCATCAAGCACCAGGGGTCATTGTGTGTCATGTCCACAACGTTCCTCTTGAACGTCGTTACGTTGAGCTACGAAGCAAGTCTTCGCGCTTAAAGTTTGTTGACGCAGAGATGGAATTAGACAGAAATCCGATTCAGCGAATTCGTTTGACTGCCAGAGGCCATAAACCAGCTCTTCAGATAGCACGCGATGTCGCATGGCTTCTGAGTAAACGCAACCTGTCTTGTGACACTAAGGTCCTCCACGCTCAATATCGCAGACTTCTCATAGAAGCGGGGTTCGCGACTTGCAAGACAGTTCGGGTCCTCAACGTTGTTGAGGCCTTCACCGAGTATTACGGTCGCAGCCTCTTGGGTACGCTTCATTGTCAGGTCGAAGGATATTGCAACTGGCTGACCGAGCTGTTTCTTCAATCGAGGTCACTGCACAATCCATTGCATCACCTGTTAGTGATGCAATTCCTTGGGAGGTCTCTGCAACAGTTCTTCGCGGTTACGTCTCAGGACCCTTTGCATGGCTGAACCCGGAAAGGTGTCAAACGCCTCTGGGTTGCAAAGTAAATCTACTAGTAACTTGAGCACTACAATGATTACTGCTTTTCCTGATCCATATCCTGACGAACTGTTGTACAGCGTGTGCGCAAGATATCGTGATTTGATGAGGTACACTGACAATCGCCTGCCAGTTCTTGACTTCTTTAATAGGAAGCAGCAGTACGTTCCAATGGATCTACCCAATGCTTTGGATCACCTTGTTGAGTCGTTGCCACCGGGTCACCTTTATACGAGCGATAAATTGAGAGACGATCATACGCTGTTTCCTCTCTACGCTCCCTTTCTTCATCCCGAACGCGCCCAACTAGTTAAGAAAAGTTTGCGCAGCCATCAGCACAATCGAGCCCATGTGCTAATTGGAACTGTGATTTGTAAGCACCTACTCCCTTCCGCGCTTCGGTTTTGTCCGCTCTGTGTTGCTGAAGATCGTAAGCGATTTGGTAGCACGTATTGGCATCGAATTCACCAACTGAATTGTATTGACTTGTGCTTGCATCACGGGGTGTTTCTTGAGGCTAGCAGCGCCAAAGTAGACCCCAGATTAAGGGTCTTCTCAGCCGAAGAAGCGGTACACGAAACGGCCGCCAGGCCTATGGCTGATTGCCGCTTTAAAAGCTTGCAGCTGAAAATAGCGGAATTCGCCGCGTGGCTCCTCTCTTCATCAGTCGAACCGTTAGGCGGGAGGGCCCTGCAGGATCGCTATTTTAATCTCCTATTAGAGCGAGACTTTGCGTTCCACACTGGCAGAATCCGCTCAACCCTGCTAGCAGAAAAGCTAGTTGAGTTTTATTCGAGCGAATGGCTCACGAGTCATGGGCATGGCTTAAATGCCAGCCTGAAGCGCAGTTGGTTAATGAGTTTGCTGCTTTCGTACCGAGTCGAACGGGTGCAGCCCCCGATTCGTCATATTCTCTTCCTTGTCTTCTTAGGGTGCACGGCCAACGAAGTCTTCAAAGAGTTCAAAGCGTACGAGCCATTCGGCTCCGGACCATGGCCTTGTCTTAACCGAATAGCCGACCACTACAAAGAGGATAAAGTTACCTCTTGCGCCATTGTTAGCAGTGCAAGCGGGTCCCGCCTGCCATTTGGCATATTTAAATGTCAGTGCGGATACACCTATGGCAGACACGGCCCGGACACGACAGGAGATGATCGGTTTCGCGGATACGTTCAATCATATGGATCTGTTTGGGAGAAGGCTCTTCGTACCTTCTGGGTGGATAGTTCTCTTAGCATCCCTAAGATCGCTCGTCGGCTTGGCGTAGAGTGTGTAACCGTTGTAGCGCAGGGAATCAAAATAGGACTCAGCTACCCGCGAGATGGTAACGCATCTTCGACCGCATACTCGCAGGTAGCGGCTACTGCTCGTCGAATGAAGAAGATCAAAGAGGCTGAGTCGCAAAAGCGACGCGAACTCTTCTTGGCCTTAATTGAGGCCAACCCAACCGCGAGACGTTGCGACCTAAGACGCACTCATACCCCGCTTCTGCGGATGCTTACAAAGCATGACCCCGAGTGGTTGGAAGATCATTTGCCTCCGCTAAGAAGCGAACCGCAGCGAGTAAGTGTCAATTGGAAGCGGTTAGACATTGAGCTCGCCAGGTTAATCAGAACAGTGGCTACGGAAATACTTTTGAAGGATCCTCCTATTCGGGTTTCACTTAAGGAGATTCATAACAAGATCGGCCGGAGGTATGAGGTGAGACGCCTTCGCAAGTCCCAAACCCGTACCGCTAAGGTGTTGGAGAAATACTTGGAATCATTTGAGGGTTTTTGTATACGGCGAATAACTTGGGTGGAAAAATGTTATTTGAGGGAAGCCATTGTGCCCCTGCCAAGTGCCTTCAAACTCCGAGCTGGTGTTCCGTCTGGTGCTCGACTTAGCGTGGCAGTGCACCGAGCCTCTTGTGACGCCATTCGCCGCTTAGGTGCAGCGAGAGCGGGAGTCTAATTTCGCCCAAAGAACGAACGAGGTTCAACTTGATAAAGCGCCTCGTTCCCTGTTTTGACTGTTTCCAACAGATAGCGCCTTACACAACGCCACTCCGCACTGAGCGGTTCGCGAGCGCGGGTCTTGTCCTTCTCTTAAATTACCTAAATCTGCTCGGATATCAGCTATAGAGTGAAGTGACCCGAAGTCTAAAGAGAGGTATACTGCAAATCTCAGCTCTCCCACTTTCTACGCGATCCTGAACATTATTTGTGACTGCGTAATCTTAAAGTCGATATGAACCACGCATCCGTTGGAACGAAATCGGTAGCTGGAAGGTATCTGGTGATCTCAAGAGCGTTTTACCTTTGCTTAGCTTTATCTCTTTCGCTCTCCTTACCCTTTCCAACGCTCGGTCAGGTCGATAAGGAACAGCAAAGCGTCCGCGAACTCGCCAATCGTGTCGCGGCCGCGACCTCAGAAACTGAGCGCGGCGATCTGCTCAAAACCAATCAGGCATTGATAGGGCCAGATCTTGTTAGAGCCCTCGTTGAGTTGAGCGCAAAAGATAAAGTGAATCTACATCGGCTAGCTCTTCTCGAATTCACTAAAGGCCTTGCTCAACAAATCTCAGACAATCCTGACCTCATTCGGGTGTTGCTAGAAATCGCCAAAACTCAACTCTCTTTGAAAGAAAAGGAAAAGGCCGCCCAGACTTTCGCAGAAGTCAGCGACACGCTACCGAAGACTGGTGATGATCTTCGAGCTGGGCTGGCGCTTGTGGAAATTGGAGACACCTACAACGGTAACCAGCTATTTGCTCTTTCCGGGTCCTGGTTTCAGCAAGGGTTGAAACGGCTGGAGCCGGTGGCAACGAAAGAAGGCTCCATAGCCCGGGGAAGGGCATGGCTCGGCTTGGCCATTGGCCAAGAAGAAAACGGAGACTTTGATCACGCGCTGCTTTCGCTACGCCAAGCCGAAGCTATGTTTGGTAGCAGTTCGTATCAACCCGGCCTTGCTAAGGTCTATGGAGAGCGTGGCAACCTGTATGACTTCCTGGGAAATGCCGAGTTGGCAAAGGCTTCTTTCGAGAGTTCCCTTAAGGCATTCGAGGCTTTAGGGGCGGAGAGTCATAAACTGGAAATCGCCAAAGTCAAAGTCAATCTTGGCCTCGTACTGACGCTTCGTCTTGGCGAGGATGATGCCGCAATCCGGATGTATAAGGAGGCATTTGCATTAGGGGAGGACTTACTTAGCAAATGGGAGATGGCTGCCGCCCATGGAAACATGGGCATTGCGTATGACCATCTGAAGAATTACACCGAGGCACTTCGCCAACACCAGCTTTCCCGCGACGGATTCTTGGACAAAGACGTGGCTGACATGGGGGCCGCTGGCAACGAATTGAGCGCAACAGCGGGAGTGCAACTAGCTATGCACCGCCTCCCGGAGGCGCTTAGTAATGCGACTGAAGCGGCCAAGCTTGGAAAAGAGTTAAACATCCCCGAGCTAAGAACGGTCGGCCTGATGAATCAAGGACGAACTCTGCGTGAGTTGGGCCGGTTGGATGAAGCAAAGGCGGCATTCAAGGATGCGATTGAGCTAATTGAGGACTACCAGACGCATGGGTTCGGAAATGAGGAGTCGCAATCGGGTTTCTTCGAGGACCAAGTCTATGCGTATCGCGACATGGTCCAGCTGCTCATTGAGCAGCAAAACGCTGAGGAAGCATTCAAATATACGGAGCGCTACAAGGCTCGGGCGCTTTTGGGCGCACTGGTGAGCAAGCGAAATGATTTCACTAAGGGTATGACGGAGAAAGAGCGGGACGAAGAAAAGGAGATAGAGAAAACTTATTCGGAGCTCAATTCACAAGTGTTGTCGCTGGAACAAGATTCTAAGGCCAACGATGCGGAATTAAAGAAGCTGAAGGACGAGCTTTCGATCGCGAGACGGCGACAACAGGATTTTTATCTGAGTGTTTACGCCACGCATCCGGAACTGCGGAGTCGACGAGTTGCTTTTGCGGACCTGAGTTTGCAGCAGATCGGGGATCTCCTCCCGGACTCAAGTGCGGCGGCGTTGCAGTACGTAGTTTCCGAAAACGCCGTGTTTCTCCTGACGATTACGAAGGCGACAAACAACGGACCGGCGCGCATCACCACGATCAACCTAACCAGTGATATTGAGGCTCTAAAAAGTAAAGTCTATCAGTTTCGCAGTTTGCTGGACGAGGCGCCGCGTGCCGGCTTCGTGCCGCTGGCCCAGGATCTTTACAACCTGCTAGTAGGGAAAGCCGAGAAGGAGTTGGGAGGAAAGAAATATCTGATCATCGTTCCTGATGAGATGTTGTGGGAACTTCCGTTTCAGGCGTTGATGTCAGGCAACAACAAATATTTGATCGAGGATCGTGCGCTCTCCTACGCTCCCTCTTTGACCGCGCTCCGTGAATTGGAGCGTCTAAAGGATGCGCACCCACGTGGAGCGCAAAAGTTCTTGGCTCTCGCAAACCCCGAACTGAGCAAGAATCAAGTTCCACAGTCGAATGCTGTTCCTGCTCCCCTCATGGGCGGGCCACTCCAGTCCCTGCCTGCCGCCGAAACTCAGGTTAAGGAGATAGCCAAGATATTTGGCCCTGAGAGGACAAGCGTCTACATGAGGAATGAAGCGACCGAGACTCGAGTTAAGGCAGAGGGTTCCGGGGCGCGCATTATCCACCTAGCGGCCCACGGCAGCATGAATAGCGCAATGCCAATGTATTCATACATCGTCTTGTCTCAGGTCGGTAACGCCGATGGCGAGGACGGCTTGTTGGAGGCTTGGGAGCTAATGAGCATTCCTCTCGCCGCGGACATGGTGGTGCTCTCGGCGTGCGAGACAGCGCGTGGCCGCGTACGACCCGGGGAAGGCATCATCGGTTTGTCGTGGGCCGTCGCCATTGCAGGCTGCCCCACGGTTGTCTCGAGTCAGTGGAAAGTTGATCCAACGAGTACGTCGCTACTCATGCAAGGTTTTTATAGGAGTCTCTACTCGAATCACCTGAAGACCAAAGAGCCTCAAAGCATATGGCTGACCGAGATGTCGAAAGCGGCGGCGCTTCAGAAGGCCTCAATCGATTTGCTCAATAACAACTTGTACCGTCACCCCCATTTCTGGGCCGGCTTCATAGTGATCGGTGATGCTCGATAGCCAACGTGGCGGGCAGACCGTGGATGCAGGTTACATAGGCGACCTCAGCACACGCGTCTATTGCTGGTCCTTTTGCTGACTGAGTTTCTGCTTCACGATGCTCAACAGTCTGTCGGCGGTTTTGGATTGCGGGTTGGCGGCAACGAATCTCTGAAGCTGGCTGAGCGCTTCATGATAGAGACCGGCGCGGGCATAGAGAACGCCAAGGGCTAACGGCGACTGAGGCGAGGCGCGCTCGGCGCGCTGGAGTTCATATTCGAGGGCCTGCTCCAATATCCGGAACTTTACTTCCGATTGACCACTCGTCGGCATGGTCACTTTCTTACCACTCACGAATGCGGTTACTTGCCACACATAGTTATGACCGCGCGGAAGCGAACGAATTGACTTCCAGGAATTCATATTCGTCGGAGCATCGGCAACGATGACTTCGTAGGAGTCGGCATCGGAAACTGTGACGAAATAACTCTGCGCCTTCTTCAGGCCCTCCCAGCGGAAGATCGGGAACTGGGAACGAACAACTTGGTGAACCGGTGAAAGCAGCCGGAAATGCTCGCCTTCTGCACCCTCACCCATAGTTTCGATCTTCGCGCCATCGAGTGCCTTCAAGTCCGGGGTCTCAAAGCTCTGGCTGCGCCAGGCAGCCTCAACCTGCTGTCGCAATTTAGGCGGTAGAGCATTGAGGCTAGGTCCTGAGAGATTTTTCTCGTCGTCGATAGCGAGTACGGCGTGACCATCGGTAAGGGTTCGCTCCTTGTCTTCCACTTGTCGCAAGTTTCGCGGCGGTGTGGAATTCGTGATGTCAGGCGTGGGGTTTGCTGAAGGAGACACCTGCGGCACCGGAGTTCCGTTTCCTTTGACAAGCTTGTCAGGCTGGCCGCGCCGGAGCAACAAAAACCCCACGCCACTGAAAACCAGAAGAAGCAGGAGAGTAGCTAGCGAGAGTTTCGCATAAGAAAGCCTTCGCCCATGGAAATACCCGCTCTCCTCACCGGAGACTTTGCGTTTGGAAGTAACCAGGGAAACTAAGAACGCCGAAAGCCTGCGGCGCACGGACGCTGGGCGCTGGGTCGCGGTCGATGGGCTGGGAAACGTGTTGCCAGAAATTGCCCTGAAGCGTGCTTCAGGGAGCGCACTTTGCAAACGCTCCAACAATTTGAGTTCGCGCTGATCATTCCAACCTTTTGGTAAAGGCAGCTCTTCACCCGCTTCGAAAGCGGCGAGTACTTCGTTTGCCGATGAAAGCTCGGTCATTAATTCGCGACAAGATGAGCAAATTAGCAAATGTCGTCCGACCCGAAGACTCTCTTCACGCCCGGCGGGTTCCGCTGTGAAAGCAGCCAGGGCTTCGGCATCGGGGTGATTAGCGAGCTCATGTCTCCCTGCCGTTACGCGGGCATCGTACGCGGTGCCCGCCTGCCGGCAGTACTGACACTCTCTCAAGTGTCTCTCAACGGCTTGACGCAGTTCTGAATCTTCCAGGGTATCAACACCGAGGATGTACTTACCGATGGCGGGATCAATGCACTTCATGGCGCCCTTAGTCATAAGGAGTCATTAGAATAACCAATTAAACGACCTAACGAGACCCTGTGTCACTCTTCGTTCTTCCCTGTCTTTCCTCTAAATAGTTCTTGAAAAGCCAACCGCGCCCGCCAGAGCCTGGTTCTGACCGCGCCTGCTGTGATACTCAGGATAGCCGCAATCTCCTGCTGATCCAGCCCCTCCAAATCCTTCAGGACGATTATGTCACGATAAGCTGGACTGAGTTCGGCAAGGGTTTGCAGGACTTCCGACCCCAGTTCAGCCTGCTCCAGTTCCTGCTGGGGCGAGGACGACGTTGCTGCTCTATTGGGATCCAACTCTTCACTTGGCGTCGAAGGCATCAGGAGAACCCTCCGGCGATAATCCCGAGCTCTCCACACGGCACAGCGCCAGATATACCCAGCCAAGTTCGTTATCGGCGCTTCCCTAAGGATGTTTTGATATAGATAGAGAAACACGTCCTGGACCACGTCATCTATTTCGCGCTCAGGAACCCCCTGTCTAGCAACGGCCGATACCACCAAACGGACGTACTTCTGATACAGAGCAGAAAAAGCAGCGTCATCGCCGCTACGAATTTCCTCGATCAGATGGTGATCCGCTTTACACATGAAGGGCTAGCTTACATCGTCCCGAGATTTTCAGTCATCCGCTGAGAGGACTCGGATTGGTCCAGGCGGATCACGAACGATCAAGAAGCGAGAACAGGTTTTTCTGGTGGGTGTGACGTTTCGATGAACGCCTGCGTTTCTTAGTTAAATCGCCAACGTCCCGCGATAAAGAGAAAGAATGGCAGTCGGGAAGTCAGGGACGGAAGCACAAGCGCAATAAGGAGAAAGACAAAATGTACCCCAAATCGTTGCTCGCTAAACTTATCGTTGTCATCGTCGTCTTCGTCGTCGCTTTTCCTGCGGCAGCGACGATCGTTCCGGGCGGAGTCAATAGGGCGCATCGCAACGCGCTAGCTCTGTTCGTGTTGCATGTTGCCAGAGTGAGTCCGGTCACTGGGACGAAGTCGACAATGTATCTTTCCAACCATGCTGGTGTGCCAAGCGACACGTTAATCACCTCGTACGATGGCTCCGGCAAACCACTCGGAGTATTTTCGCGGCGCCTTGGCGCTGACGAGACTATTAGCTTCGACAGCACAAGTTTGCCCGCCGAGACCGCATCCTTAACCTTTGCTGCAAACGGCGCAATTTCCGGAGTCCAGGTAATCGAGTCAGCAGACGGAGCCAAGACTGAGGCCATTCCATTTGCCAGCGCGATTTCGAACCAGCTGGAGTTTCCGCCAATGGCTTCCGGTGATATGGCTACCAAAAAGATCTTCGTTTTTAACACAAGCGGGCAGGCCACTCGCCTTGCTTTAGTGTTATTCGATGCCGAAGGAGTTGAGCTGGCTCGCACGAACTTGGCGATGCTCGCGGCTAATGAGAGCCGGACCATTAACGTGGCGAACGAGTTTCAGAAGCGCGCGCTAGCAGCAGCGCAGTTGGTCCGACTGCTTTCTGAGTCCAACGTAGTGGGTTTTCAACTGGTTGAATCAGTGGATGGCGACGTCGTCGCCTTGCCGGCGGCGGTTCATCCGGCAAACAACTGGGAGATACAGATTCAGCGCGAGCAAGAGCTATTTGTCATCGCTACCGAGCCGCGTCTCTTCAATGCTTCGGATAGTATCGTTGGTACCGAGGTCGAAGCGTTCGACGACGCTGGGAGTTCGGTGGGCTATTTGATGCACCTTGCAATCGCTCCCCGAGCTACTGTGGTGCTTTCGTTTGAGGGTTTACCGCCCAACGCTAAGCTGCTTCGTGTCCGGGCCGAAGGTGCGATCACAGCGTACGCGGTGTTTCACGTTAGCGGCGGCAAAGGTATGGCAGCCCTGTTGGGCAGTTCCGAGAGCGACCGTGAACAGAAGGTTGCTCTATCTGTCGCCGGTTTTGGCAGCGGGCTCATTGCTTACAAAACAGACGGTAGCGGTACCCTTCAAGCTCGGCAAAAACCTGATGTCGGGAACCCCAAAGGCGACTCTGCCTTTCTCAACCAGGAACGCGCGGTTGCAGCCGCGACTGTTACGACTTATACAATTCGTGGCCGCGTGGTGCGAGCGGACAACGCCAATTTGGGCGTCGCCAACGTCTTGATTGACACTTCAAATCGGCAAACTAGTCCGACTAATAGTGTCTCCACTCGAACCGATACGAACGGCAATTTCACTCTGCAGTTGAGGTCAGATGCCGCATATGCGGGGGCCTGTGGCAGCGATGCTCAACACTTGGTCATTACTCCGGTAACCACCGGCGCTGGTGGCTACGTTTTCGGTCCGTCATTCCAAAAGATTCCGGTGAGCTCACGGGATAACGTTAACTTCACCGCTACAGTTAAGCCGACAGGAGGCAGGCCCACAAACCAGCCCGACTTCCGGCTGCCGCTTCCACTCGGCGATACGCGGTCAGCGGGAGGTTATGATTGGACGGTGTCTGTCGAAGCGGGCGGTTACTTTTCCACTGGTGGGGCACCTGGGTCTGATAGCTGCCACACGGATCTTGGGAGCGGTTTTTATGCGATCGATATCGTCGGTCCCGACGCCACTCCGATTTTGGCCGCGGCTGACGGTGACGTCGTAACAGCAGGATACGACGCAGGTTGGGGCAATCACGTCGTTATATCGCATCCGGGTAGCTACTACACCCTGTACGGGCACTTTCGCGAGTTTCCTTTGGTGACTGCGGGAACGCATGTTACGCGGGGACAAGTCATTGGGCTAATGGGTTCCACCGGATTGAGCTCCGGGGTCCACGTGCATTTTGAGATCTATTACGGCGGGCGAACGACCGCTAATAGTCAGTCGACGACTGCGGCGCTCCGCGGCATTCAAGTACAGTACACGCCGCTAGTAAACTACGCCGCTACCGGCAGGAACAAGTCCACAAATCCTGGTCCATTCACAGTGATCTCGCCCAACGGTGGCGAAAGCCTGCGGGCTGGTGCCATACAAACGATTCGTTGGAACTACTTAGGCAATTCAACGAGTGTCGGAAATACTGTGAGAATCGAGCTCTTGAAAAGCGGGTCGGTTTACAGTGTCATCGCCAGCGGCGCGCCAACTGGTACCGGAGGTAGCGGCTCATATAATTGGACGGTGCCAACATTGCCGGCTGGGTCGGATTACAAGATCCGCATCGTTTCGACGACGCGAGACTTCTTGTCTGATTCGAGCGACAGTAATTTCACTGTGATTCAATCGGCGGGTCAACCCCGCGCGGTGGTATCGACCAGTTTGAGACTCTCGCCCAGCGCGGGGCCGTTCTACGTGGGCCAAACCCTTGGCGGTACCGTGTCGATCGCAAATCGCGGCAATGCCAACCTTATTATGAGCAAGGTGCTGATCGGTGGACGGGTAGCGGGCATATGTCCGAACAATGTGTGCCCGGACTTTACCGTCTATAACAACATCACACTGGCGCCGGGCCAGGTCTACAACTACAGCGGCTCGCTCAGGCTGCCACAAAGTGGGAGTTATTCATTTTTTGCCGCATACCAGCGGCCAGACGGAAGCTGGAACACCAATCTCGACACGGAACCCGGCTCAGTCAATTCGGTAGCCATTGCGGTCCAACAGCCAGCCATACAGCCGACCGCAAGATTTACGCTGACGGGGCAGGGTCGAAGCATTAGCCAAGGCGGCGCCATCGAGTTCACGGTCGGCTACAACGGCTCGGTGCCCATTAGGTTTGACGGCAGCGCTTCGTCTTCGGGCACGGGATCAATCACACAACATCGCTGGACTTCGAATGGCGGACTCCTAGGTTATGGACAAGTATTGAATCTCAACTTGGGGCACGGAACCCATCAAATCCAACTGGAGGTGACAAACTCCAGTGGACTTACCGCGACGGCGAATGCGACTGTGACCGTTTACGAATTGCAGTTGACGTCTTCGAATCCGGTTTCACCGGTTGCGCGTAGCGGAGATCAGGACGTGACCGTTTACGGTCAAGCGCTGCAGACTGTGAATCGAATTGAGTTCCGGTTTCCCGGGGGCGGAAGCGGCAATATCTACGCACCTGGTCAAATATTCCAGAACCAGTTTGGCCAACTTACTATGCGGGTTACGCTTGGTGTGAGGGGAACCTATTCGATTCGCGCTTACACGTCAGGTGGTTTGGTTTCCAATTGGATGTCGTTCACAGCGCGGTAGCGATCCATTCCCGCTGCCAAACTAAACCTATGAGAGGGAGGCAGATCGCCTCCCTCTCGGCTTTTGCGACACCGCTTAAACATCACGCTCGGTTAAACATAGTCCGCATCTTTATTCTTCGCATGCCAGCCTTTCAAAGATTTGACGGCGAAATTAGTCCGGCTCTTTATTTCTAAGACTTCAGAAAACGCGACTTAGATTCAAGGAGTTTTCTCTCGAAAGTTCGCATCTTTATTCTGCTAATACAGTGGGTTCGGTCATTAAATGACTTTCGTGGGTCATAAAGTGAAATCCGTCGGTCATAAAATGCAACTGCGTTGGTCATAAACTGAAAAGGCAATGCGCCGGGCCTATTCCTGCCTTCGGTACAGGCATCGCCTCTTTCGCGAAAAGTGAAGCCGCTACGACGTTGGCATTGTGCTGCGGTCGAAAACATCTCTGTCATCGGGGCTATAGTGTCTTATCGGGTGTCAAGGCATTCAGACTTAGCGGTCCACCCATAATCATTGAAGAACGCCAGTTGGTTAACAACTTTCTACTAGAAGAACAGAGCGGAGTGAATGACTAAAGCGGCAACACAACAAAGTAATCCGTTTTCGACCGGAAGTCTCGTGCTCTACTATCCTATTATTTTTGCAGGAGGAGAGGCTCGACGAAGGAACGACTTAACCGGCTCTCTATGGTTCATTGTTGTGACGTAACGCGACGGTTCCCAGAATCCGCTTGCTTCATGCCTCACACGTTCGAGAACGATGCTGGAAATCGTGATTGGCCAGAAAAGCAGCCGCTCTTTCTACTGGCGAGGACTGACGGGTTTCAATGATCGCCTGCTACTAAATTTCAACACCTCGTGGGCAAACGCCTTGTAAACCCTAACCATTTTTTCCAGCTTAGTTCCCATGACGGGGCCCTGGTGAGCCTCAATCAAAAAGAATTCCGGGTATCGGTAGAGAAGCTTGTCGCTGGGAAGGTTGGATACGGACTGACAAAAATACACCAAGTCAGAAAAATTCCGTTCACGCGCTTCATTTCTTCGAGCGCCGCGCTTGCCGACATCGTAGATGTAGTGATCGTCAACTCCTTCAAGGCCAGATGCAGCCAGCGATACCCGCCTCACAATACAGGGTATGCAATATCCACAGTGGTTTGAGTTACCAAATCTAATTGTTTGATTCGGGTAACCCCAACAGCTAACAGTATGTTTGATCGAACTACCAAATCCTTTTTCTTTCAACAAAGCAGCTTCTGCTCCTTTAGTCCAAAAAAGAAAAGGGTTTGTTACCAGGAACTCGCGGTCATACAGTTTGGCAATCATGGCTGCGAAATACTGAAGATACAGAGGGTGGGCATGGCGAGTTGAGCGGCTTCCTTTCCTTGCATCTGATATGGGCACATTCAAAGCAAGCACCCCGTTTTCGCAGATGTGGATTTCGTTTATCCCGCGACCTGCAGCCACTGCCGCAGCAAAGCTCATAAACAAAAACGATCGCGCCCGATGGGAGCTCTCCTTTGTCTTAAGTACAAGTTTGGGGTTGGTGGCCCGTCGTGAAGTCAAACGATATTGGACGTGCTCGACCCCGTGCACATATCGTCTTCGCAGTTGATCGATCAGGCGAGACTGAAGTTTCTTCAAAGGACCACTGGCAAAATGACTGAGGAAAAGTGGTGATCGCCCCTGGTCCAGGAGATACACCGCCCCCGCAAACGAGTCCAGCCCACCGGAGAAGAGAGAGACACAATCGGACTCAGGTGCGCCAGACTGGGCTGGTTGCTTTTCGACTGTGACCGCAGCGCCTTTGGCAGCGGGAACCTTTTTGGCTGGTACAAAGTTAAGTTGGACGCGGTCTCCGGTGAGGGTCGCAATTGCGTTTCGCAGCAACTGCTTCACGGCGTTCCACTTCGCAGGATTACGCACCGGAATGAGGAAAGCGAGGTCGCGAGCCCAGTTGTCAAACCCGCCACGAGCAATTGATTTGTCGGCTAGATAGACATAGGAAGCAATCTCACAGAGATCGAGGCTGATCGAATCGAGCTTACATCCCAATTCCCGCTCGATCCCAGCAATGTCGAGACTGACATTACCGAGTTTGGCGTCAGCAGACAGATGGACCGCTTTCTCGGAGATTTGAAAACGCTTTTTGTATTCATTGCGGTCCTGCAGGTCACAAACTACGTTGATTTTCATTGAGTCCTGTATTTACCCACGATCGCCTCTAATTCTGCCGCCCATTTTGGGATCTCTGCCGGTATATCGCTTGGCTTGACACCCTTGTCACGCGCCAACTTGTCGATCCTTTTCACCAGGGTCGTAGCGAATTCCTGGTCAACTTTTTTCGTTAGCTCGGTCACCTTCGCCTGGCTGGCATCTCCCCGCGCTGCGTCCAGGACACGCGCCACCAGGCTGGTAATCACATGCCGCATCATGACATTTGCGATCTGGCGAGTCGGCAAACTAAAGGCTTCGGTAAGTTGTTTTCTCGTAATGTTCTCTGCCGTCGCCGATGGGTTCGACAATCGAATGACGTCCATCATGCTTCTTGACAACGCATCTTCAACAGCGAGTGCGGTCTCTGTTGACCTTTGTAGGGCGGTCAAATCCTCTCGCAACCGCTTGACCATATTGGCGGTCAATTCTCCGAAGGGACGATCATTACTAGGCTTCACTCCCAAGTTGCTCAGCACGTCGTCGGGGTGGGCCTTCGCGACGTTCAGGTTGGTCGCAAATTCGATTAGCGAGGATAGCCCCTTTTGCACACTGGAACTCGACAACGACTGGACGAAGGCGCTGGTTTTACTTACCGGACCCATGGCGGTGGCTCCCGCCCGGCCGGCCTGCTGCGCAGAAGCCGCACTGCGAGGTTTGAAATCGTCTATGACCTCTCTAACTCTGCGACGTCTCTCGACAGGAAGCTCGGGCATTATCTGACTGCCCATAATTACTCACTCCTTTGCCTCAAGTTGGCTGATGAGGTGATCGACCCTTTTTTCGTCAGGGTAATCCAGTTTCAACCGGTAGAAGTCGTGTTCGTAATTGACAATCAGCTTGCGGGCGTCCTGGACCGCTCCCCTAAGATAAAAGAGCTGAACGTTTCTGAGGAGCGCTTTAAGCCGGCGTCTTACATCGCCGGGGGAGCTACCTTTGAAAATCTCTTCGTTGGAGATCTTGAGGCTTTGCTCGAAAGCGTCCATCGCTTTCTCAGTTGAATGAAGCTTTAGCCAGAGTTTACCTAACGTGTAATAGCAGTTCGCCAGTGTGCGACGGCTCCAGACGTCTGATTCATAAAGCTGCAAGGTTCGCTCCGCGTCATTGAGTAACGCAATGCTGGAATGGTAAACGTCTGCCCGCTTTGTTTCGAGGTTGGCATCGTCATCAGGTGGGAATTTTTTCTCAAACAAGAGAACATCCAACTCCGCAATGTGCCGTTTGGCGATGGCCTCTTCCCTAGCCAATCCCAGGCCTTGCGTTATTTCCAAATACTCCTTGAAAATTTGTCGCGCCTTTTCAGGTTCACTTATTCGGCCAAGCTGATAAATAGTTTCGAGTATTCTGGTGGGCGAGTCCTGCTCCCGAAACATCTTCAATCCGTTTTCGAGATATTCGAAAGCGCGTTCCCGATCGTAGAGTTTTCCAGAATCCTTGGAGGCAAAAATCTCACCCATTTGCTTGTAGGTAACCGCTATTCCGTCCTCGTCCCTGGTTTGCTGATGCTTGAAAATCTCCAACGCGGCGTCGTATCTTTGCATCGCCTCTTTCGGGGCGTGACAAGAAGTATTGAAGAATCGCGCCCTCAGCGAAAAGAGCTTTCGCCTTGTTTCGCAGACCGCGACTTTTGTCGTTTTCGGTTTCAGCACTGGGAATAATTCGGTAATCATAGATTTCATAGGCTTCGCGGAAGGCACCTAGAATCTCATCCGCGCGAGAAACATCGCCGGAACGCCGGATAAGGTTGCCCTTGTCAATCAGAATTGCCGCTCTCCATTCAGGCTCATCTTTCAGTTCCGCTTCGACGATATTCAATTCGACCAGCGCCTGTTCATGCCTGCCGAGAGCAAACAGACTTCTTGCGTGGAAGATGAAGTAAGCATTGGAAAGCATACCGCTCTTCAATGTTTGTTCCAGGATGGCCAACAACTCTGAATACCTCCCGAATCGAAAAAGAGGTTCCATCAGCAGGTCGACCATGTCGGCGGCCTTCTCGGGTTGCTGGCTCTCAGAATAGTGATATTGAGCTTCAATCCAGCGATCAATTTGTTCTCGACTAGATGCTCTCTTTCTCCACGACCGAACATATCAACGACGACTTTTTATCGTTCCGAGAATCCCTTTCAGTTCTTCGGTAGCGAGAAGGTTAATGAGGACGCAAGCGTCAATGATCTGTGCACTAGTCACTGAATTACCACTTTCAAGCTAGGGACTGCGCCATATCTAACTCGAAACGCTCGTATCCGCTTTCGGCGGCAGCGTTAAAACGAGTGCTTATCTTTTCGATCTGTTCGCGGGTTAACACTCTGTCGGTACGAAGGAATCTGCTTAGTTGCCCCTCACTCAACCCTCCTTAGTCGTGTGCAAATACGGCTAAGTTCAAATAGCGCTTTGGAAGCAAGTATTCTTCTTGAGACTGCATGTCGATTCCTAATAGTTGTTGGGCTCGTCGCGGTTTGAAACCCTCTTCCCTCAGTTTGCCCAGGTTCCGGTGGGAAGTCGCCGCAACTTCTCTAAGCGAATAATGAGAGCTTGCACTGACACTTGATAGAGATCTGCCAACGTGCAGATCTGGGCCAGCGTAATGCTTCCAGCAGGGCTCGCGCGGTGCATTTCAGATGTGGCCTTCTGGTACTCACCGACTGGCTTCCAATCTCAGGACACCTTCTTTGAGCACTACGCCTGGTTCAACGCGAAAGACACCGATGCCCCACAATCAACGCCTATCACGAACGAAGCTGGCGCAAATTCTTCGAGTAACGCTGCCACTCAAGACGGGCCCACTTCCGTTATGTTTGGAGATGTCTATCAATCGGGGTCCGGCAGATGGGGCGTTGTTGGTCGGACCCGCCACCTTCACGGTAAGCGCCGACTCTAGTGACACTGATGGCAGCATCAACAAGGTCGATTTCTTTGACAATGGCGAGCTAGTGGCAACAGGAACGCCTTCGGGCAACAACCACTTTTTCGTTACCGAGCAGAATGTGTCGTTTGGTCCGCACACGTTAATCGCGGTAGCCACTGACAATGGAGGGAGACAAAACGTCTCAACTGCTATTAACGTGATAGTCAACGGCGCTGCCAATGTGACTATCACGAGCCCTTCGTCCGGCGCACTTTACGCCCCGGGCGCGAATATCAGCATGGCAGTAAATGCGAGTCATCCATCCGGAATCATCAACAAGGTCGAGTTCTTTTCAAACGGTAACTCTGTTGGTATCGGTACTCCTGAGGGCTCAGACCGATACACTGCTACATTCAGCATTGCGGAGCCCGGAATCTACTCGATAGCAGCAGTTGCGAGCGATAGCTCAGGCATCACAACAACTTCGACGGCCATAAATCTAACCGTCGACGCCCTGCCCACAATTACAATTGACAGTCCGGTGAACGGCACCGTCTTTCCCTCATCGACCAATATTAGTGTAACCGCTACTGCTCAAAGTCCCAGCAGCCCGATTGCCAGAGTTGATTTTTATGCAAACGGTGACCTGATTGGGAGCGCGACCAACATTGTGACCAACAGATTCATACTGACTTGGCGTCACATACCAAACGGAATCCTTTCGCTCACGGCGGTTGCGACTGATACTCTAGGTGTCACCGCGCAATCAACCGGCATCACAATCGGAGTGAATACACCCGTCCCGAGCCCAGGCGAATTCATCTGGTTTGACGATACGCTGCCAGCGGGCGCGATTAAGCACGCGGATGGAGAACGGCGATTGGTATTGGGTCAACTCGAATCCTGCCGCGCTTTCCGGCTCGGTCGCACACCAATCCAGAAACTTTGGGCAACTTGATGCACCGAACAACAGTTTTCATCGACACTACTTTGACGGCGCAACCGAAAAGCTGCCAATCAACGCCGGAGATAAGTTGTTCTCGTATATCTTTCTCGATAACAACAACGCACCGCGCGAGATCATGTTGGAGTTCAAGGATGACAGCGGCTGGGAGCATCGAGCGTACTGGGGAGCGAACAGGATAAACTTCGGCACGGACGGTACGAACAGCAGGCACTACCTTGGTGAGTTACCTCCAGCGGGAAAATGGTTTCGACTTGAAGTGCCGGCCAGCGCCGTTGGGCTTGAAGGACACACTCTAAGCGGGATGTCGTTTGCCCTTGATGCTGGTCGCGCGACATGGGATGCGGCCGGAAAGAGAACGGCGTCGGCTGTCGCTGACCCCACTCCTGCGTCGACTGACTTTATCTGGGTTGATGACGCGCTGCCACCCGGATCAATCGAGGAAAACGAAAACCAGGACTCATGGGTGTGATTGTCTCCTCACAATTGCGGAACCCAGGGCCATCGATCATTTCGCACGGTAAATAAAAGTAGCGGGTTTAGATCATACGGTTTCCGCGACGCCCAAACTCCGATGACGGTTCAGCCGGGCGACGTTTTGTTTACCGATGTATTTTTGGACGCCAACGAGATGCCCGACGAGCTTATGCTGCAGCTGACCATGAGTCGGTTGACAGACCCGGCCGAAACCTCCAAGAAAGAAAATCTAACTCCGGATCGTCTGCTCCTTATGTTAAAGCTAACACTCCTCGTCATATAGTTCGTACATCGTCCGCGTACATCGCCGTATAAGTTGAAGTAGCGTGCGGATAGCAAAAGAAAGGTCGAAGGCTCTAACGGCTGGTGCGACCCGGCCGTCAGAGCCCTTCCAGAATCAGACGCGACTGCTCGCATCCGATCTCTGCAAAAGTCATTGTGAGCCTCTCGTGTCGAAGGCAAAGCTCACTTTGTGACTTGTCATAACTGTCAGATGAAAGCCAACAAATTTGGAAAGGACCGCCGAAATCAAACCGTCACGCTGAGCGACCGAAATGGATTTGCTGAAATCGGGCGGCGGCTAATTGGAATTAGTATTTGTGCTGAGAGGTGACTACAAATGCCAGTCAGAGAAATTCCCAGATACGGCTCAGGACATAAAAATCTTGGCAAGTTCGCAAGTGTTAAGACAGGTCGGGTGGCTTGGTACGAGTCGCTCCTCGAGAGGGATTTCATGTATCTGCTGGACTACGACCGCAACGTGAGTTACTGGCATGAACAGCCGCTGCGAATTCACTTTAGCCACGGAGGCAAGGTCCACCGTTATACACCTGACTTGGAGGTTCATAGGGCTTCTCAAAAACAACTGATTGAGGTAAAGCCCAAACACCAAGTAGACAGCGGAAAGTGGGAGGTTCTATTCAGAGCAGCCTCATCCATCTGCGAGGAAGAAGGTTATCAGTTTCTGGTTGTAACGGACGAGATAATCAGGGTGCAGCCGAGGCTTGAGAACGTAAAGCTACTTTGGAAATACGCTCGCACGCCGGTGCTGGTGAAAGTTATGTGGCCAGTCCTCGAATACTTAGAATTCGGTTCTTTCTATGAGCGGTTGTATGAGAATCTGCGAGGACCCCAATTCGATTTCATGCGCGAGGCTTTCGCGGAGTTTTTGACGAACAGACTAAAGTCGCAGTCCATTTAAGGCTGGCCACCGCCGCCAGCGCCAAGTGCTTAGCTAGTAGGTCGTCTTGTTTCTTTGCAGATTGGTGTGTTCGGGTGAGAGTCGCCAGACGAACGGTTAATAGTTCCCCAACAAAATCAAGAAAGTCCGTTTGTTTGCCCAACCGAAAGAGCGCACCATTGTAGTCACGGGGAATTACCCGACAACCGTGCTTACGCAAATACGCAGTCAGATGAGGAACTGCCAAGTATGGATGTGGATATTCAAAGAAAGGCGAGAATATCAACAAAACTGGGCAAGAGCCGTTACTATCCGGAAAGCGAAATTCCCTGAGATCAACATGTGAGTTTGACGTGTCTAAACTGGACATATCAAATAGGTCGCATCTATCAGCAAATTAGTCGCTACTGCGATTAATATTTTGCAAAACTGCAACCGGTCCTTTGAAGCTTTCCCGGCCTAAGGCTGAGCGCGAGGCTCGTCCAATAGAGTTGTGGATCCGCAATGTACATCCGGCGCACACTCTCGTCAAGGATGATTTTCTCCTGCATGTTCCGTTTGTTTATAGTCGTCTCCATAGCGCTGGTTTCTGTCGCAGGGATGTCGACGGCGGATCTGACTCGCGTTAGCATCACCAGAGTCCTATTGTAGTTTCTTTCGGAAATTACTCGGTGAAATCCTTATTCCCTTCGGCGAAGCACTCTGGATTTCACTTAATGACCGGACCCACACTCGCTTTGTAGTCGCTTAATGGGCCGTCGTTGGAATTACTAACAGGGTTAGCGAGAACAGCCAGCCCAGCAGGAAGAGAATCGTGAGCACAGCCGACCAAACCACCGGTTTAGCTTCATTCAGTGCCTTAGTCAGGTCCGCCGTAGCGCTGACGATTTTGCCGATCGTCTCGAAAAGCTTCTGGGGATCCAGGGACTGCAGCTCATCAGTCTTTTCCTTATCCGATGCTTGTTGTGCAGCCGCTCGGGGTGTCTTTTGCAGGTATCGATACAACAGGACGACGAAAGTGAGAAAGGACGCGATCGTGAGGAAGCCTAGCGCATAAACAGCGAAGATGATTGGCGACATTTCCAGACTCTCCTTGGGACGACGATTGCTAGCGACTTTCTTTGAACTAAGGACCGGCACGCTTACAAGTGAATGTTCGCGAAAGATCCGTTGGCAGCGATGACGCCAAGTTGGTAGTCAATTTCCTGAACATACGATCCCACTTGAGGCGTAGCCCCAACTACATGCCCGGCTATCTGACCAGTGAAGGGGTCGCGGGCCACCGCTCCGGAGTCGCCTTGCTGCGTAACGGCGGAAACTGTTTGGTAGACGTCGGCAAAGACTAGATTGGTGCCTGGATAAGCAAGATAGGACCACAGTCCTTTCACCGAGGCCCGGATCGGTCCTGAGTTACGCAATATCTCGATGGCCCCGAGCGGCGGAACGCTATACGGTTGCCTCCCGCCCCAAACGCCTGGCTTGTTCCCGCCCAATTCGACGACGGCGATGTCCGCGGCGCCCCTTCGGCCCGCGCCGGCTGCGGTCTGGCAGAAGACGACTTTGCCAACCTGCTGAGCAGGTCCGAGGCTAGTTGCGGTGTAGACCGAGTTGCCGACAGCGCCACCGACATGGCCCGCGGTCAGCAACCCGTAGCCAGTGCCCCAATCCACTTCTGCGCCAAAGGTTCCTATTGAGGTATTGGTTAGTGCAACGTGGCCTGACTGCGCCTGCAGAACGGGAGGAGGACCAACGAAGGCCCAGCCATCATCTAAAAAGATCTTTGCGTCCCCAGGAAAGTCCCGGAATAGTTGCTCATGGATCAATGAGAGCTCGGCGAACCGGATCCAGGTTGGATCAGTCAGGCGCGACGCCTCGACGCACAAGGCGTTGAGGTACAGGCAATACTGAAGAGGTTCGCCTGGGCGCCAACCCTGACTTTCGTTTTCCTTGGATAAATCAAACAATCCTACCCCTAAGGGGTTCAAATAACCGAAAGGTGAGCGGGCGACCGCATCACTGAGCAGGAGCGTGAAGGCAGCCTGTCGGGCTCCACCGAATTGCCAAAGACTCATCTTGCATCCCCTTGGGGATTGATCTTCTTAACAATATTCTGACTTGCGAAATCGAAGACAAGAATCGCTATAGAGCGATTTTGATGAGGTGGAGAATAGTCCCTTTTCTGCTTTCTTGGCAAGCAATCGATTGGGTCACTTTGGTGCAGCGATTCGATGGATCCGTCAGTTGTTGGATTAAGGAGGTTCTAACTTGAATTTAGGCGAAAGCCTGCCAATCGCGTGGCCACCTCCTTAACTTTCGTTCTGGTATGGCACTATTGCTGCACCCCGCCGAATGCAGCCGTAAGAGAGCAGTTCGAATAGTGTGGCTTCCCATCTTGTACCAATGGCATCGTGATTGCCATGGGAGCCTGTCCAAACCCGGCAGTCCGAACACTGCCGCAAGTAGTTCAAACAAACGAGACGGAGACCATAGGGCTACTTTTTCGAATGGAACAATCAATGACGAGCAATACTTTCAATGATGCTCGCCGTGAGCAGACAAGTATTCTGGCACCGCTGGAAAGAGCGGTGCTGAAGGCGCTCGCCAGTCGCATGCCCGGATTCATCAACTCCGATCATCTGTCGCTGCTGGGTTTCGTAGCCATGTTCCTGGCCGGAGCGTTTTACGCCTTGAGCAGGCGATACCCGCTGATGCTGCACCTGGTGAATGTCTGCATCTTTCTTAACTGGTTTGGCGACAGTCTGGACGGCACGCTGGCTCGGTACAGAAACCGACAACGTCCGCGTTACGGGTTTTATGTGGACCACATCATCGATACTTTCGGAACGATGTTCGTCATTTACGGAATGGCCCTCTCGGGCTATATGAGTGAGCGCGTGGCCGCGGCGCTGCTGGTCGTCTTCTTCATGTTGGCCATCAATTCATATCTGGCCGCCTACGCCCTGGGAGTCTTCAAGATTTCGCATTGGAAGATGGGGCCGACGGAGATGCGTATCATCCTGATGATCGGCAATGCCTATCTGCTCTATCGTCCGCACACACGCATCCACGGCAAGGTCTACCTGCTGTACGACGTCGGCGGGCTGTGCGCGATTCTCGGGATGGCGTCGATGCTGGTGTTTTCGACAATCAGGAACACGTACGTTTTGTATAAGTTGGAGCGGCTGCCCGAGCAGTGATGAACCAACTGCTACAGGATCGTGTCGATACGTTGAGCCTGTGAGTGCGTGGAAACCCGGTGGTGGCTATGCCGCCCGATGTGCGGAAGGGCTGCGCCCTTCCGGACGGAAAGCCGTGGAATCCGGGGCTGTGCCCCAAGTGGGGGCGTAGCCCCGGCGTAATTCGAGTGCCCGATCCGGTGGGGCGGAGCCGCCACCGCACATCAGGCGGCATAGCCGCAAAGATGATCTGGCCGCAATGATTCACTGGATAAAATTCAACGTGGTCGGTCTGCTCGGTTTTGCCTTGCAGTCGGGCGCGCTTTTTCTTTTTACGCACACCGCGCCACAGATCAGTTACCTGGCAGCAACGGCGGCCGCGGTTGAGCTTGCCGTGCTGCATAATTTTGTCTGGCACCGACGCTGGACCTGGCGAGACCGGCCTTCCCAGACGATGAGTGAGACACTGTTCCGCCTGGTAAAGTTCAATGTCTCGAATGGGTTGTTCTCGATCTTCGGCAATCTGGTCCTCATGAGTCTGTTGGTGGGACGCCTTGGTCTGCCCGTGTCACCCGCAAATGTGATCAGCGTGGCGGCATGTTCACTCTGCAACTTTTTTCTCGCCGATCGGATTGCTTTTGAGGTACACGACCTCACGATTAGTTCGATCCCGTTTACTCAAGAGACCGACTAGTGGAATAAGTAGAACCGCGTTCAACTGCTAACGAACACCGACCAGACAGTGGTAGAATTCCCGACGCGAACCGACGAGAAGCGAGGCGGCATTCGCGTAAACGTTGAGGGATGAAGAAATGAGACAAATCGACGAAGGCATTCAGAAGTCGAGGGAACGTGAGTACGAGGCGGAAGCGGCACGGGCAAGAATACTTAGAATGGCCGAAAGCCAAAAATACAAACTGGCCGCGAAGTTCGAAGACTTGTTGGGTGAGGGTGGGCCACCCGATGAAACGGCTGAGGATATGATTCGAGCCGTTCGCAAGTGGCGCGATACACCATCGAACAGGAGCCTCGATTAGTGGGGCTCGTGATCGACACCGACGTCGTTTCCTACCTTTACAAGCGTGACACACGCGCTGAACTGTACCATCCGCATCTGAATGATCCTCCCTTCTTTCTCTCATTCATGTCGTTGGCTGAGTTACGTAGATGGACTCTGGAACGAAATTGGGGAGAGCGCAGAATCCGCGAACTGGAAGAGTACCTGACGCGATACTTTGTCATTCACTCCAACGATCATCTGTGCGATCTGTGGGCTCAGGCCACGAATGTTGCACGCTCGAGAGGTTCGAGTTTGCTTCGAACGGATCATTCAGAACAACGGTTGGCTGAAGCGAATTAGACTGTTTTTCAGAACGCTAATTCTCAGGTCTGGATGTAGATATTTGTAGGCAATCATTTCTCACAACGAAATCCAGAACTCCAAACTGCAGTGGGATGTTAGTCAGTAGTTCGTCAGGATGTCTTCCGGAGCAAACCCCATCTGCCGCAGGCGATCGCGTGTTTGGTCGATCATTGCTGCCGAGCCGCAGACGAGCGCCACCGGAAACCGCAACTCAGGCAACACGTGATCGAGCAGTGACTGCACATAGCCCGTAGGCCCGGACCAGTCGTGACCGTCCGGCCGAGAGACTACCTGTCGCAATTCCACTCCCGCCTCTTCCCAGGTTTCCGTTTCATCCCGGTAGCAAAAGTCATCAGGTGTGCGCGCCCCGTAAAGGACGACAAACCGGCCGAAGTTCTGTTTGTGTTTGAGTGCCTGGCGCAGGGCTGAGCGCAATGGCGCGACGCCGGTACCCATCGCTACAAACACGAGGTCTTTTCCCTGCTGCTGATCCAGATCAAATCCGTGTCCCGCTATTCCCACCAGTTCGACTTGCTCACCCTCATGCATGTCAAAGATGCGTTTGCTAACGCCGTCTTTTTGCTTGATCAAAACCTCGAGTTCCGCATCCTCGGGCGCGCCGGCGAACGCAAAGTAAGCCGGATCTTCTTCGTCAACTCGGAGTATTGCGACCTGGCCGGGTACAAAGACGATCCCGTGCGTGTGCGTGGCTGGCACCGGCATCAGATCGAACGAACGGGTCGCGCGCGCTTGATCGCGGATGCGGGTGATCTTGAGCCGGCGTGACGCTGACTGGTTCATGTCTGTCTCTTGC
>Ga0179594_10000012_pt1 | contig 83460 bp, 72 predicted proteins | sample CZOMad1_1_08_16f_FD_148625 | JGI IMG/M metagenome (GOLD analysis project Ga0179594, IMG submission 148625) | Vadose zone soil fungal communities from Angelo Coast Range Reserve, California, USA - CZOMad1_1_08_16fungal (Illumina Assembly) | ecosystem: Environmental > Terrestrial > Soil > Vadose...
GCCGAGATTATGAAACCGTGGTAGCCGTCCATGAATCCGAAGCGACGCTGCCAGGGGAGGTCGTAGTGCATCGGCAGCGATAGCGACCGTCTGGGCCGCCCACTAATATTAGCGACGTTAGGCCTCAGGCCGATCAGGCAAACTTTGCGTGCTTTGCGCCTTTGCGTGAAGAGTCTTCCCAGTTGTAACGGTCACAACCTGGGAACGAAGCGTCTCACGCAAAGGCGCAAAGCACGCAAAGACAAGCAAAGTTGACTCATTCGAATCAGGTTTTAGCCGACAAGTAATCTACCGTCCCTTGCAAACAAACAGATACCGCCGCTCAGAGTCAGGGACATCGACGATTGACACTTCCAACCCGACTCTCTCGATCTGTTCGCGCAAAGATTCGCCGCCAAAGAGCAACAGCGTGCTTTGTTTCGGTGACCAGCGAACCAGTGAAGGAAGCATTTGCGCGAAGCGATCGAGGGCGCGGCAGGTCACGTACTCCACGGCCGGCGCCGCCCCGTTTTCAAATCGCTCTGCGATGACCGTTGCCTGTGGCGTAATCTCACAATTGCGCAGCGCCTCTCGCAGAAACACACACTTTTTTGCTGAAGCCTCGATCAGTGTCGCTTGAATGTCAGGGCGCGCGATCAGGTTCGGGATAATCGGCAGGCCCGCGCCTGACCCGATATCAACAACACGCGCCTTCAACTGCAACTGTGGCAGCAGCAACAAAGACTCGCGCACGTGGCGCGTGGCGAACTCCGCAGGTGAACATGGCGCTACCAAGTGCAGTCGCGCATTCCACGCCAGCAGCAGTTCGTAGTACACGCACAATCGCCTGATGGCGTCGTCGCTTAGCTGCAGATCGTACCGCGCCGCATTTCGGCCCATCGCGACGCGAAACTCATTGATTCGTTCGGTGACCACTTTCATTACGACTACTCAGAGCGTCGTCTCAGATCGGCCTTTGCGTGCTTTGCGCCTTTGCGCGAAACTTCTTCCAAGCTCTGGCCTAAGTGTTATTCTTTTACCACGGATATCAGGCAACACAATCCAATACTTACCGCGACCACAAATTTTGGTATGAAGACCAGCCCGATCGAAGACATCAGCCAACAACACGAACGCCTGGGCAAACTCGTCACCGAGATCATCACTGGATTCGTCAGGGGTCTGGATGACCGACGCGTTGCTACCGAAGCGAACCCGGCCGAACTCGAGCGGCTGTTCGACGAGCCTTTGCCGGAGCAGGGAAGCAGCTTCGAAGCGATCCTCGAACGCTTTACGCGCGACATCGCCGGACACGCCATGGCCGTACCCAGCCCGCGTTACTACGGCCAGTTCAATCCGACACCGCTGCCCATTGGAGTTTGGGCCGACGCCCTTTCCTCGGCCTTGAATCAAAATGCCGGCGCGTGGCGCAATGGCCCCACCTCGGCGATTGTCGAAGCGCGCGTGCTGCGCTGGCTGTGCCAGGCACTTGGTTACGGCCCAGAGAGCTTCGGCACGCTCGCCAGTGGCGGCTCGGAAGCGAATTTGATCGCGTTGAAATGTGCGCGCGACCGGATCGACAAGCGAGTGATCGATCAGGGAGTGCGAACCGTGGTTGGTGACCTCGTCATCTACGTCTCTGAGCAATGTCACTTTTCCGTGGAAAAGAGCGCGGACATTCTTGGGTTGGGCCGCGGCGCTGTCAGAAAAATTTCGACCGACGCAAGATTTCACATTCGCACCGACGAACTGCGCGCCGCTATTGAAACCGATAAGCGGCTTGGGCGCATTCCCTGTTGTGTAATCGGAGTCGCTGGGGCTACTTCGACGGGTGTCATCGATCCGCTGCCGGAACTGGCCGCCATCGCGCGCGAACATGGATGCTGGTATCACGTCGACGCTGCTTATGCCGGCGCACTCGCCTTCTCAGAAAAATACAAAGGCAAACTGAGCGGGATCGAACTAGCCGACTCGATCACGTTTGATCCGCATAAATGGTTGTTCGTTCCCTTTGCCTGCGGCGCCACCCTGGTCCGCGACGGGGGCCGCGTCCTGCGCGATGCGTTCGACATCACTCCTGAGTACTTGAGCGAGGATCGCGGCGGGGCCGATGTCGAATATGATTTCTTTCGCTATGGCCAGATGGGCACGCGCCGCTTTAACTCTTTGAAGCTGTGGATGGCGCTTCAATTCATGGGCCGCCAGGGTTATGGGGAAACAGTTGAGCGCCATATCGCCTTAACTGAGCATCTGGCGGAACGGATCGATCGGTTGCCGGACTTTGAACGTCTGGGCCAAGTGGAAACAGCAGTTTGTTGTTTGCGCTTTTTGCCGGAGCCGCTGAAATCGGCCGCGGGAATCGACCAGGATCGCGTGCAACAGCGTCTGCAGCAGCGCATCGAACGCGGTGGCGAAGCATGGCTTACTACCACCGTGTTGAAGGGTCGCCGGGCATTGCGCGTGAATATCAACAGCTATCTCACGGAGCAACGCCACGTTGATGATCTGGTAGAATTGCTGGTGCGTGAGAGTCAGGCCGTGCTGGATGAATGCCAGCCACCGTCGGGTCTCTAAAGCTGTCGCAACAAGAGGGTCTACTGGTTGCTCTGGTCTTCAGTACCGGACGGACGAAATGTTTATAGAAACCGAACCCGTAACGATCCTCTTCGCTCCCGAGGAGCGAAATGTCCTGCCTTAGAAGGCTGCTGAAAAAGTGATTACGATCCACGAAATTACACGAAGCAGCACGAAGCCACACGAAAAACGTGCGGTTTTCTTAGTGTTATTTCGTGTTCGTTCGTGTGACTTCGTGGATCGCGCGGGATTCTTTGATCCATACGGCCTGTTTTTCAGTCGCCTGTTAGGGCTCATTGCGCTCCTCCGGAGCTCAAGACCTTCTCCGGTAGCGTGATCTATAAACATTTGGCCGCGCTGCGGCCAGGAAAAGAAAGCGATGACCATCTCCACCGTTTCCAGATTGTCGATTATTGCGCTGGCTCTATTGCTTATTGTGGGCGCCGTTGAAAACGCCGCCGCTCAATCAACCCCTCGCTCTGTCAATTCAGTCAAGTCTCAGGCAGAGTTCGATTCGCTCGCTGTCACCGACGATCCGGCAACGCCTTACGCCCTGCCGCACGCGCTCTTTGTCATTGATCGCAGGGACGGGAACAAGATCTACTATGTGAACACCCACCGCTATCCGTTTCATAAAGAGTTCGTCAACGGCACTTATCTTTCGCTGGAACGAGGAAAAGAGTTCTTCGAGAACAACTATCTGAAACCCAACCGCCGTTTCATCATGGGTACAGTCGCCTACCAGACTCCGTTGAAACGCTGGACGTTTGAGTTCTGGGAGGGCGACCTGATCCCGCCCGATCAAATCAAGCTGGCGAGCGAGGTAGTTAACAAGACGTTCTTTGTGCCCGTCGCCTACAAGCCGAACTCGGTACGCCAGGACGAGGCGTCGGCTTCCATCGAAGGTCTGCAGCGCGTGCTCCAAAGCGACATCTCGAAAGGACAGGAGTACCAGGCGCTGAACCTGGCCCAGGGCCTGGGTCGCATTCACATCATTCCCAAGCTCGACGATCATGTCGAGATAGGCTTCAACGAAATCATCGTGCTCAATGAAGTGCCGATGCAGTTGCCGCCGGTAGCGGGCATCATCACCACCCAGCCCTCGACGCCGCTGTCGCACATCAATCTGCTGGCGAAAGGCTGGGGCGTTCCCAACGCCTACATCAAGAACGCGCAGGAATTGCTCAAGCCTTACGATGGTTATTGGGTGCGGCTGGAAACCAGGCATGACGCCTACACGATCAAGCGCGCCGACTTGGATGAATTGAGAACTTATCAGAAGCGAATCGCCGAGCGGCGCGATTTGATCAAGCCGCGCGCCGATCTCTCGGAGAAGCGGCTGCTCACTCTGTCGCAACAACGCAAGGAAATGATCATCGCTTATGGAGGCAAGTCGGCGAATCTGGGCGAAGTGATGCACGCACATTTACCCGGCATCGCTGTGCCGCAAGGCTTCGCGATTCCTTTTGCCTACTACGACGAATTCATCAAGCAGAACGATTTTGACGATGCGATCTTTGGCGAAATGCTCAACGATCAGAAATTCGTGCACGATCCGACGTATCGCCGGCAGCGGCTCAAGGAAATGCGCGAGCGGCTGCAGCACGGCAAGATTGACGGGGAACTGCGCGCCGCGGTGCTGAAAAAAGTCGAGCTACTGTTTCCCGGCAAGGGCGTGTTTGTGCGCAGCTCTTCCAACTCTGAAGACCTGCCGAACTTTAGCGGCGCCGGATTGTATTCGACGGTGCCCAACGCGCGGGGACCGGAGCAGATCCTGGAAGCGATCAAAACCGTCTGGGCCTCGCTCTGGAATTTCGAAGCGTACGAAGCACGAGAACGCGCCGGTGTGGATCACTCGAAAATCTTTATGGCGGTGCTGATTCAGGAAGGGGTCAACTCCGAAAGTTCGGGCGTGATGATCACGACCGATCCTTTCGACAAAGAGAACAAAGGCGTGATCTACATCAGCGCGAAACAGGGTTTGGGAAGTAAAGTCGTCGAAGGCCCAAAGGTTGCTGAACAGGTCATCTACAATCCGCTCGCGAAAGCGGTGCAGGTGTTGACGCGATCGGCGGAAGACAGCCTCTTGACGTTTGACGAGAAGGGTGGATTGAAAGAGATTCCGATTACCGGTGAGCGGAAAGTGCTGACTGATGATGTCATCCATCGCCTGGTCCAGGCCGCCACGGAAATCAAACGCGTCTTTGGCAACCGCGAACAGGACATCGAATGGGCGTACATGAAGGGCCAGCTCTACATCGTGCAGTCGCGCGCGTTTATTGCCGGTGGGTGACGACGCGTATCTGCTCCGCTTTTCTCTGCGCAGTCTCCCGGATCTCTGCGTCTCGGCGGTGAATCAAGCTCAAAATACACTCACCGCAGAGACGCCGAGCACGCAGAGTACGCGCAGAGAATTTCGAATTAAGACACTACTGAAAGCTTCTTGTGACGAGCTTCTTGTGATTGACAAGCTGCGGACGGGTCGGGTATAAAACCTCAGCGATGATTCTTAGCAGCACACATCACAGCCACGGCGCACACGCCCACGCACATCATTGGTGCGGGCAGTTGGCTGACGATTGTGTTCCTGCGTATTGAATCGAAGTTTAGATAAACGCTCGAAAGAATCCAAAGCCCGCTGCCAGCGAACGACGCTCGGCAGCGGGTTTTGATTTTAAGTACGAGCCTTGATCTTTGTATTTTGGTCTTTGGCCGGTACGCTCAGCGGCACCCTGCACTTCAAAGGGCCAAAGTTCAAAGAACAAAGTACCAAGTTCAAAGGCCAGCAACTGACAACTGACTACTATCGTGCATTTATCCAGAATCCCATCCGGCATGCGTTACTACATCGGTGGCGAGGCTCGTCTGCGCCGCGCGGTCGAAGACACCGCGATGTCGGTCTTTGACGGTTGGGCTTACGAGGAAGTGATTACGCCATCGGTGGATTACTACTCGCTGTTCGAACAGGGCATGGGCCACGCCGAGGCGCACCGCGCTTTTCGTTTTACGGACACGGATGGACAACTGCTCGCCCTGCGTCCCGACGTTACTTCTTCAGTGGCGCGGGCCGCGGCGACGCTTTTGGCCGAGCGAACCCGGCCGCTTCGCCTTTGTTATGCCGCGCCGGTTTTTCGCCAACAGCAGCAGTCGCATGCTGAGTGGCGACGAGAAAGCACGCAACTCGGTTGCGAGTTGATCGGAGCCGCCGGCGCGGCCGCTGATCTTGAAGTACTGGCGATTGCCGCTGAAATCCTCGCGCGGCTTAGTCTGCACGAGAAGTACCGCATCACCATCAACAGTGTCGAGATTTTCAACGGCATTGCCGCGGGTCTCGGTCTCGATGGCGATTCGCGCGAACGCATGAGGGCCTTGATTGATACGCGCGATGCCCGCGAGCTCGAGCGCTTCCTGGGTTCGTATGCAATCTCTGAAGAGGAGCGAACGGTATTTGCCCAGCTCACGCAGTTGACCGGCAAAGGAGAGATCCTGGGCCGGGCTCGACAGGTCATCACCAACCAGCGCTCGGTGGCCGCGCTCGATGATCTGGAAGCGCTTTGGCAAGTCGTCGAGCGGATGGGCCTGAGTGATTCGTTCGATATCGACCTGGGCGACGTTTCGGAACTTGATTATTACACCGGCCTGATTTTCAAAGTTTTCATAGAAGGCACCGGGTCACGTGTTGGTCGCGGCGGCCGCTACGATCGTTTGATTGGAAACTTTGGCACGAACGAGCCGGCGATCGGGTTCATTCTCGATCTGGATGCGCTGACCGACGTGCTGGCTCGCAGCGGCGGACCGCTTGCTGGCGCAACGACTAACGATGCCGTAGCGATTGGCGCAGGTGAACTCAGCGCGACGTTTCTGCAGGTACGGCAGCTTCGCGCCGAAGGCAAGCGCGTAAAGCTCGAGTTGTAACGCAAGCTGTCAGCTTGCGACGGGAACTGTAACGCAGGCTGTTAGCTTGCGATGTTTGATTGGCTTGAACTTGAGTGGGGGATCAAAGACGCAAACTAACACTTGCGTTACATCGAACATGCTGACAATCGCCATTGCCAAGGGACGAATGCAGGACGAAGCGTTGGCCCTGTTGACACGCGCAGGCTTGCGTGTGAGCGACGCGGCGCTCGCCTCGCGGCGGCTGGCGGTAGAAGACGAGACGGGCGCCTACCGATTTCTTTTCGTGAAGCCGGCAGACGTTCCTGTCTACGTCGAGCACGGCGCCGCGGACTGCGGCATCGTTGGCCGAGACGTGGTGCTGGAGTCGGAAGCAGATCTCTTGTTACCGCTCGATCTCGGCATCTCTCGCTGCAAAATTGTAGTTGCCGCTCCCACTCCGAAGCTGCTGGCAAATGGTTTTGGCATGCTGCGAGTCGCCACCAAGTACCCGAGAATTGCGCGTTCGCACTTTGGCGCGCGGGGCATTCCCGTCGAGATTATCGGTCTGACGGGATCGGTTGAACTGGCGCCGGCCCTGGGACTCGCGGATTGTCTGGTCGATCTGGTCGAGACCGGACGAACGCTCAAGGACAATGGTCTGAGCATCGTCGAGGTGATCACTGAATCTACCGGCCGGCTGGTCGTTAACCGCGCCAGCTATCAATTGAAAGCCGAGGCGGTGGCGGCGTTGATTGCCGCGCTGAGCGAGGTCGTATAAAGAGTCGCGAGTCGTGAGTCTGGAGTCGCGAGTCCGGGCTGTTCAAAAGAATCATAGATTCGAAGATGCGTGGACTCGCGACTCGCTGCGACGGCGGACAAGTCCGCTATCTAAACGGGGCATTGAGAAACATGATCGAAATCATTCACCGCCACGACCTCGCTCGCCGGCGCGAGAAACTGACGCTCATCGCCGGGCGCAGCGTGGGGCTCGATGCTGAGTTGATGCGTCAAGTGGCGACGATCATCGATGATGTGCGGCGCCGTGGGGATGAGGCGTTGATTGAATATAGCGAACGTTTTGATCACGTTCGGTTACCGGTGGCTGCGCTGCGCGTTGACGAGGCGAGTCTGCGTCGCTTTGCGAAAGCGGTGGACAATTCAGTCTTCGAGGCGTTGCGCGAGGCGATTACCAACGTACGTGCTTTTCACGAACATGAGCGCGAAGAGTCTTGGGAAATCAGTCCCGCGCCGGGAATCAAACTGGGACAGAGAGTCACGGCCCTCGAGAGTGCCGGGCTGTACGTTCCCGGGGGCACAGCCGCCTACCCGTCGTCGGTCGTGATGAACGTAGTGCCTGCGCAAGTGGCCGGCGTCGAGCGTCTCGTAGTTGCCACGCCACCGCGGACACTCGCCGAGAATCCCGCGGTTGCGGCAGCGCTCCTGGAATTGGGAGTGACAGAGATCTATGGAGTCGGTGGCGCGCAGGCAATCGCGGCCCTGGCATACGGAACGCAAACAATTCCGCGCGTTGACAAGATCACCGGGCCCGGGAACAAGTACGTCGCCGCGGCTAAACAACTGGTGTTTGGCGCAGTCGGGATCGATTCGATCGCCGGGCCCAGCGAAGTAGTAATCATTGCAGATGAAACCGCGCGCGCAGATTTCATTGCCGCGGATCTGTTGGCCCAGTCAGAGCATGCCGATGATGCTTCCGCGTTGCTAATCACGAACAGCGAATCGTTGGCCCGATCAGTAGCCGCTGAGGTGGCTCGACAGGCTGAGCTGTTGCCCCGGCGGAAAATCGTCGAGCAGTCGTTGGCAAAGTTTGGGGCGATCGTGATTGTCCAGAGCATTACCGAAGCATGTGCGTTGGTGAATGACCTGGCGCCGGAGCACCTGCAGATTGTGACGAGTGAGGATCAAGAGGCAGCAGCACGTATTCGTCATGCCGGCGCAATATTCTTAGGTTCGTATACGCCGGAAGCGGTAGGAGACTATTTTGCCGGCCCAAATCACGTGCTGCCTACGGGTCGTGCCGCGCGCTTTTCGTCGGCGTTGGGCGTCTACGATTTCCTGAAGCGAACCAGCATCCTGCGGTACTCGCGGGAAGAGTTCGCTCGCGCTGCCGAAAGGGTTGCGGTCCTGGCTCAAGCCGAAGGTTTAGAGGCACATGCGCGATCGGCGCGGATTAGAGGCGAGTAAGTAGTCCCCTCTCCCTTGGGGAGAGGGTTAGGGAAGGGAGTGAGTGTGCAGAAAGAGAAAAATATCTAATAAAATAGTGTAGTGTTTCTAAAGTTCGCGTCACAAATGGTTGTTCGGTTTTCAGTCCCAGAGGGACGAAATATTTATGGAGCCGAGTTCAAGAAGAACTCTGAAGGTCCAGAGGAGCGACATAGATTGTTCCGAGAGAGGCATATTTCGCTCCTCCGGAGCTGAGATGGTTCAGTTCGAATTCTGGTTCTATAAATATTTCGTCCCTCTGGGACTGAAAGCAGGCGCCCAGATTGACGGATTCATCTTTAAGCGAACTTTAGAAACACGACACTAGCTTGTCTCACTCCCTCTTCCCACCCCTCTCTCAAAGGGAGAGGGAGTTTTTCAGCAGCCTGTTAGATGCGGAAGGGCATAGCCGTTCCGCACATCGGGGCGGCAGAGCCGCAAACGCACGGAACTCGAACCGCGATGGAAAAAGCACTGGACACAATTAAACCGGCGGTGCGCGCCTTACGCGCCTACACGCTTTCACCTGATCGCGCGAGTGTGAAGATCAACCAGAACGAAAATCCCTGGGATGCCCCGGCGCGCATCAGGGAGGAGACACTGCGGCGTTTGAGCTCGCGCCAATGGTCTCGTTATCCGGATTTTGTGCCCGCGAGTTTGCACGAGCGTTTGGCTGAGTTTTCCGGTTGGCAAGCGGACGGGATCATCGCGGGCAATGGCTCGAATGAACTTATCCAGGGGCTGCTGCTGGTCACGGTCGCCCTGGGGAAGCGCGTGCTGATTTCCGAGCCGACGTTTGCTCTATATCGTCAAATCGCCACTGTGCTCGGCGGCGAAGTGGTGAGTACTCGCCTCACCAACGAACTGCAATATGACGTCGCCGAATTACAAAAAGCGATTGAGGAAACTCGGCCTGATGTCACGATCATCTGCTCGCCAAATAATCCGACCGGTTGCCTGATCAAAGATCAGGACCTCGTGCGACTGCTGCAAGCATCGACCGGTCTCGTAGTTATCGACGAGGCTTATCATGAGTTTGCCGGGCACTCGGTCGTCACGCTGCTGGAGGATCACGAGAACCTCGTCGTGCTCAGAACTTTCTCGAAGGCGATGGCCCTGGCGGCTCTGCGGGTTGGTTATCTACTGGCTGCACCGGCCCTGGCGCGGGAAATTGCCAAGGCAGTTTTGCCTTACAACCTGAATGCGTTTTCGCAGACAGCCGCTGAAGTTGCGGTGGAGATGTATGAAGCGGAGTTGCGACCGCTGGTGACAAAGATTTGCCAGGAGCGCGACCGGTTGTACGAGGGGCTAAGAATGATCAAAGGCCTGGACCCGGTTCGCTCCCGGGCCAATTTCATGGTGGCGCGTTCGCGGATTGATCCAAAGCAGGTCTTCACGGAACTGCTTGAGCGAGATATTCTGATTCGCGATGTCAGCGGCTATCCGATGTTGGGCGAGTATTTCCGCGTGAGCGTGGGAACGCCGGAAGAAAACGATCTGCTGCTGGCGGGATTGCGCGAGATATTCGAGTGATCCTGGATGTCCGACAAACTTCAGTTTGTCGTGATTGGTCCACACCAGGCAGTCCAGCGACGGAGCGACAAACTAAAGTTCGTCGGACATCAATTTCGTCGGACATCAAGCGCGATCCCTTCGCGAAATGTGATTGGAAACAATGAAGAACCCTAAGCAGACATCACTAACGACTGCTGAGCGCATCGGTGAGGTCCGCCGCCACACCAAAGAAACCGATGTCCGTGTGCGGCTTAATCTGGATGGACGCGGGCAGTCGCAGATCAGCACAGGCTTGCCGTTTCTCGATCACATGCTCGACCTATTTGCCAGGCATGGGCTCTTTGATCTGGACATCAATTGCAACGGCGACCTGGAAATCGACGATCATCATTCAGTCGAAGACGTTGCCATCACATTGGGCCAGGCGCTGGTCCAGGCGTTGGGCGACAAAGCCGGAATCAAACGCTATGGCGAGGCGACTGTGCCGATGGATGAAGCGCTGTGCCGCTCAGTGATTGATCTCTCGGGGCGATTCTATCTGGTTTATGAAGTGGCAACTCGCCGCCAGAAGATTGGAAATTTTTCGGTTGAGTTGGCTGAGCACTTCTGGCGCTCGTTTGCGGAAACGGCGAAGTTCAATTTGCACATCAACTGTTTGCGTGGGCGCAACACGCATCACATTCTGGAAGGCACGTTTAAGGCAACTACACGGGCGTTGCGTCAGGCAGTCGAGCGCGACCCGCGCATTACGGGTGTGTTGAGCACCAAAGGATCGCTGTGAGAAAACGCAGGACCAATGGTCGTTTAGAGGCGGGCGTTGCCCGCCGGTTCAAGCAGGGCGCAATGCGAATCCCTGACGTTATTCTTGAGGCGGCGGGCAATGCCCGCCTCTAAACGGATATAGACATGACTCCACTTGCCATCATCGATTACGGCGTCGGCAACCTTCGCTCCGTTGAGAAGGCCTTCGCTGCCGCCGGCTGCGACGCCCTTGTCACCGGCGACGCAGCACAACTGCGCAAAGCCCAACGCCTGGTGCTCCCGGGCGTAGGCGCCTTTGCTGCCTGCATGCAGGCACTTTCTGAGCGTGGCTTCGACCGACTGGTGCGGGATCGAGCACGTGAGGGAACGCCCTTGCTTGGTGTGTGTGTCGGTATGCAGTTGCTCTTTGAACAGTCAGAGGAGTTTGGCAAGACATTGGGTCTCGGCCTCTTGCCCGGTCGAGTACGGCGCTTCGCGACAGACTTGGTTGTGCCGCAGGTTGGCTGGAATCAGATTAGCCAGAGATCAAATCATCCTCTGTTTGCCGGCATTGCGGATCAGACGTTCTTCTATTTCGTGCATTCATATTATTGCGAGGCGGGCGATCAGGAATTGGTTATCGGCGAAACTGAATACGGCGCTCCTTATGCCTCCGTGGTTGCGCAAGGCAATATTTGCGGCGTGCAATTTCACCCAGAGAAGAGCCAGGCAGCGGGACTGCGGCTACTTTCAAACTTTGCGACGTCATGAGTCCGACAAACTTCAGTTTGTCGCTGGTTCCAGACAAGCGCCTCTGTGCCGAAGGCGACAAACTAAAGTGTGTCGGACAATAGCTGATGCTTGCCAAACGAATAATTCCTTGTCTCGATGTTGACCGTGGACGCACGGTCAAGGGGATCCGATTCGTCTCACTGGTTGATGCCGGTGATCCGGTTGAGCAGGCCAAACGCTATGATTCCGAGGGCGCGGATGAACTGACTTTCCTGGATATCACCGCTTCATCGGACAAACGCGACATCGTGACCGAGCTGGTGCGGCGAGTTGCCGACGAAGTCTTTATTCCCTTTACTGTCGGTGGTGGGTTGCGGTCGCCCGACGACGTGCGGGCGATCCTGCGAGCGGGAGCAGACAAAGTGTCATTGAACACCGCGGCCATCGAGAATCCGGAACTGATTACAGCCGGCGCCGAAACGTTTGGCAGCCAGTGCATGGTCGTCGCCATTGATGCGCGCCGCCTTGATGCGAACGATGCGAGTAAGGGTTGGAAGGTGTTCACCCACGGTGGTCGACAGAACATCGGCTGGGACGCGATTGAGTGGGCCCAACGAGCTGAACAGCTCGGCGCCGGTGAAATACTCTTAACCAGCATGGATTGTGATGGCACAAGAAACGGTTACGACATCGAGTTGACCAGAGCAATTTCCACTGCGGTGCGTATCCCTGTGATCGCTTCCGGGGGAGCGGGAAAGCTCGAGCACTTTCATGAAGCGCTCACTGACGGTGGGGCCAGCGCAGTGCTGGCGGCTTCGCTGTTTCACTTTGGCGAGCTGACCATCGGTCAGGTGAAAGAGTATTTGCGTGAACACGGGGTGACTGTGAGATGAGCACGATCTTCCAGGTTTATCCGCAGATTACGCAGATTACACAGATTTTGAAAGAGGAAAACAACGACCTAGTGGACTGTAACAGTTGAATTGCTAGTAGCTGCTGTCATATTGGGTGCAGCCTTATTCGGAGATCCGATCTTTCATGTTTTCAAGCCACTAGTAAACTAACTGTTACAGTCCACTAGTAGGCGACTCCACGTGATCTTGATTAGAGTTCTCATGTTCTGCGTAATCTGCGTAATCTGCGGATAGGCTCCCTTATGAACTTCAAGCTGGACGATCTGAACTTTGACGAACACGGGCTGATTCCCGCCATCGTGCAGGACGCAAGTTCGCGCGAGGTGTTGACGCTTGCGTACATGAATGCCGAGAGTCTCGCGCGGACCATCGAAACTAACCAGACATGGTTCTGGTCGCGCTCACGCAACGAGCTTTGGCACAAAGGCGCAACTTCGGGAAATACGCAGCAGGTCATCGATGTCTGGCTTGACTGTGATCAGGATGCACTTGTGGTGCTGGTGGAGCCGGCCGGCCCTGCCTGTCACACGGGCGAGCGGAGCTGCTTTCACAATGCGATTGAGACCGGCGAAGTCTCAGGGCTCAAGTCCAAGGTCCCACGTCAATCCGTCGTGTCGCCCTCGAAAGAGGAGCCGGATGCAGCCGGAAGTAAGGATCTCGGCGGGTTGTTGGATGAACTATACGAGCTGATCGAGAGGCGCCGGCGCGAGCGACCCGCGGGTTCATATACGAGCTATCTTTTTAACGAAGGGCTGGACAAGATTCTCAAGAAGCTGGGCGAAGAATCCACTGAGACGATCATCGCAGCCAAGAATACAGATTCGGGACCGCTCGTCGCTGAGACCTCGGATCTGCTTTACCACCTGCTGGTGATGCTGGTCGAACGCGGCATCACGCTCGACCAGATCGGACAGGAGTTGACTCGCAGACAAGCTGTGAAAGGCGGTCGGAGTTAAGCATGCAAGCTGGTAAGCAGGAGCTGCAAGAGTTGGTCGGATTTGCGCTGACTCTGGTGCGTCGTGCCGGCGATATCACCTTGAAATATTTTCGCCAGTCGGTCGCTATCGATCGCAAAGCCGACGGTAGTTTTGTGACGACCGCCGACCGAGAGGCCGAGGCCTTTCTGAGGCAGATGATTTCTGAGAGATATCCAGGCGACGGCATTCTTGGCGAAGAAGAGGGCGAGATTCAGGGTTCCTCTGGACGGCGCTGGATCATCGATCCGATTGATGGCACGTTTTCCTTCGTTCACGGTGTGCCGTTTTATGGCGTCCTGGTCGGACTGGAGATTGATGGCGAGCCTGTCGCGGGAGCAGTAAACTTTCCAGCTCTTCGCGATCTGGTTTACGCCATCAAGGGATTTGGTTGCTTCTTTAATGGCGAACTGGCGCGGGTGTCCCAAACTGCGAGCGTCGAGCAGGCTCTTCTGTTAGCTACGGATTTTGGCACCTGTGCTGAGTACGGTTTTGGCAGAGCCGCTGGAGAGTTGGAGCGTCGCGCCAAAGCCCGCCGCACCTGGGGTGATTGTTATGGGCATGTGTTGGTGGCAACCGGTCGAGCCGAAATCATGCTTGATCCGGTGATGAATATTTGGGATTGTGCGGCGCTGTTGCCGATTGTCGAAGAAGCAGGTGGTACCTTCACTGACTGGACCGGGACGCGCACAATTGACGGTGGCAATGCGATCTCGACGAACGGGGTGTTGTTTGAGGAAGTGATGAATGTGGTAGGTGGTCAGTAGTCTGATGTTCGACAAACTTCAGTTTGTCGTTGACACTGGCCAAACTCGTTTTAGCGTACATCACGACAAACTGTGAAGTTTGTCGGACCTCAGACTGACCACTGACTACTAACAACTGACGACTGACAATTAACAATGATCGTAATCCCCGCAATCGATTTAAAAGATGGTCGCTGCGTGCGTTTGACGCAGGGGCGCAAAAGCGAGGTCAGGACTTATGATGCGGATCCAGTCGAGATGGCCAAATCGTTTGCCTCGGCGGGAGCCCGGATGTTGCATGTTGTCGATCTTGATGGTGCGTTTGCCGGCGGTAAGTCGCCGAATCGTGTTGTGCTGCGCAAGATTGTCGAGGCGGTGAACGTGCCGGTAGAGTTTGGCGGTGGGTTGCGTACGATTGCCGATGTTCAGCAAGTCAGCGCCCTCGGGATCGGGCGCATTATCGTTGGCACGCTCGCGGCAGAATCGGCAGAGGCATTGAAAGAGCTGATTGAACTTTTCGGCGTGCGTATCTGTGTGGGTCTCGATGCGCGTGACGGGATAGTGATGACCAAAGGTTGGGAAGCCGCGACCCGGCTGGCAGCCGTTGACCTTGCGCGATCGCTTGCCGCTCTCGGTATTAAGCGGATCATCTATACCGATATCGCGCGCGATGGCATGCTCAACGGACCGAACATTGAGCAGACGGTAGGAATTGCGCGGGCCGCGGGTATCAAGGTGACTGCGTCCGGCGGAATATCCTGCCTGGAAGACATCAGACAGTTGCGTAACGCTAACGAACCACTGGTTGATAGTGTGATAATCGGCAAGGCACTTTACGAGGGACGGTTTAGTTTGGAAGAAGCGTTGGCAGCGGCGGCGTCGTAGTCCGACAAACTTTAGTTTGTCGTTGACCCGGAACACACTCTCTTTGGCGCAAATAACGACAAACTGAAGTTTGTCGGACACTCGATCAGACATTGAATCAGACATCAGAATATGAACAACACAATCTTCGTCGATGGAATACTGAAAGGTCGCGTGGCGTTTGTTACTGGCGGCGGCACCGGCATCACCGGCGGAGTGGCGCGCGCCCTGGCTGAAGCCGGCGCCGCAGTCGCCCTGGTCAGCCGGCAGCTCGATCACCTCGAGCCGGCAGCGGCCGCGATCAATGAAGGCGGTGGTCAGGCATTCGCCGTAGCCGCTGACGTTCGTAACGCAGCGCAAGTTGAGCAGGCCATCGCCGCCGTTGTAGAACACTTTGGCCACATTGATATCGTGGTGAATGGTGCGGCGGGGAATTTCCTTTGTGCTGCGGAACAGCTTTCCGCAAACGGCTTTGGCTCGGTTGTTGATATCGACTTGAAGGGCACTTTCAATGTTTCTCGCGCGGCCTTTGAACAACTGAAGGAAAATCGCGGCCAGATCCTGAACATCAGCGCCACATTGCACTATCTCGGCACGCCGATGCAGTTGCATGTCTCGGCTGCTAAGGCAGGTGTTGACGCGCTTACCCGCAACCTCGCAGTTGAGTGGGGCCGCTATGGCATTCGGGTGAACGCGATTGCGCCGGGGCCGATCGCCGACACTGAAGGGATGAAGCGGCTGGTGCCCGAGCCGATTAAGGAGAAGCTGCGCCTGCGTATTCCGCTCGGGCGATTTGGGTTCATCAAAGACATTGAAAGCGCCGCAGTTTTTCTTTGCTCCGAAGCCGGTAATTTTATTAACGGCGCGGTGCTGGTGGTTGACGGCGGCCACTGGTTAGCGGCAAATCGATTGCTCTGAAATAGGATGGGGTTAGTGTAACGCAAGCTGTTAGCTTGCGTCGTCGGCAAACTAACAGTTTGCGTTACCAAATGCTTGATCTTCAACCAGCAACCTACGAAGCGTTCAAGCGCGAAGCCGGCCAGGGCAACGTGGTCCCGGTGGTGCGCTCGGTGCTTGCGGATCTGCAAACGCCGGTCGGCGCGTTCATGCGCCTGGCTGCGACTAAGCCCTACTCCTTTTTGCTCGAGTCAGTCGAAGGCGGGGAGCGCACCGCGCGCTACTCTTTCCTGGGCGTCGATCCCGAGATGATTGTGCGCGGTTGTGGCCCACTGACATTTGTCGAGCGAAGTGGGAAGCGCGAGACGCTTCAAATTCGAGCCGTGGACTTTGTGCGCGAATACTTCAGCGGCCGCGTGCTGGCCAGGCGCGCCGGCCTCGCGCCCTTTGCGGGAGGCGCGGCCGGGTATCTCGCCTACGACGCGGCGCGCTGGTTCGAGCCCGTGCTGGAGAAAGTTGACGAGGGGGCGCTGCCCCTCGAAACCATGCCCATCAGTCTGCCGACTGATGCCCTTTGGATGTTTTTCCGGACGATCATCGCTTTCGATCGAGTGCGTCAGCAGATGGAAATTGTCTCCATCGTGCTTACCGAAGAGGCCGAGGGCAGCAGAACGCGTCTCAGAAAACTTTATGACGATGCTGTCAGTCGCACTGCCGAGATTGAGGCGGAACTGCTCAAGGGTATTCCCAACGCCAGCGCCGGAAATTTATCCAAAGCTGAGAAGGTGAAGCCGTTAGAATCCAATTGGACTCGGCGCGGATTCGAAGATGCGGTCCGCAAGATCAAGGATTACATTGCCGCCGGCGACTGCTACCAGGCAGTTCTCTCGCAGCGGTTCTCGACGAAATTCAACGGCGACCCCATTTCGATTTACCGCGCTCTGCGCTCAATTAATCCGTCGCCTTACATGTTCCTCTTTCGCTTGGGGAATGAAACGATTATCGGCTCTTCGCCGGAGATGCTGGTGCGCTGTCACGGGCAACGACTTGACTACCGGCCGATAGCCGGCACCCGCAAACGCGGTGCAACGGAAACGGAAGACTGGATGTTGGGCGAGGATCTGAAGACAGACGATAAAGAAGTCGCGGAACATATGATGCTGGTTGATCTGGGCCGCAACGATTTGGGGCGCGTCGCCGATTACGGCTCGGTGACCGTTGAAGAATTGATGAAGGTCGAGCGTTATTCCCATGTGCAGCATCTGGTCACCAGTTTGCGGGCGCGCCTGCGCGATGGGCTGGACCGGTTCGACGCCCTGGCTTCGTGCTTTCCCGCGGGCACGGTGACGGGCGCGCCAAAAATTCGCGCGATGGAGATCATTTCGGAACTGGAGCCGGACCGCCGGGGCATCTATTCGGGAGCCGTGATGTACCTGGACTATGCAGACAATCTCGACTCTTGCATCGCCATTCGCACGATCGAACTCCGCAACGGCACCGCCTCAGTGCAGGCAGGCGCGGGCATCGTTGCCGATTCGGTGCCGGAACACGAATATGCCGAGAGTGTGAATAAAGCACGCGGACTGTTTCGGGCGATCGAAATGGCTGAGAAGGGGTTGTAGCGTCCGACAAACCTTCAGTTTGTCGTTAGTCCGAACAGGTCAGTACCGCCTGCGGTAGCGGGCGAGTGTCTTTCAAGCTATCACCCACCCGCTACCGCAGGTGGTACTGACCTGTCGATGCGCAGCGCGCATTTATACCGTCTCTTCTGCTGTGACTGAGAGCAAGAAAGAAATGCATACGATCCACAAACTCACGCTAAGCGCCGCGGAGCAATTTTCATCTTTCGTGTCCATGCGTCTCCATTCCCCGGTCGTGTCTCTTTGCCTCCCGTCTCTCATCGCCTGTTTTCTGCTCGCTCTTTCATCCGTCGCGTTCGGCCAGTCACAGGATCCGGTCGACAATTCGAAGAAGACAAATGCCCGTCCGTCGGAAACTGCTGCCATCCCGCGCGAACCCTTCGATGGAGTCCCGTTGGAAAAGATGGCTGGCCAATGTGTCACGCTGGATACCGAAGCAGGTACGATCGCGATCGAGATGATTCCGGAAGTGGCGCCCGAGAGCGTGCGGAACTTTTTGAACCTCGCGGTAACCGGAGCGTTGGACACGACCACCTTCAGCCGCACCGTGAAGGATTTCGTGATCCAGGGCGGCAATCTGGCCACCAACGAAAAGTGGGGTATGGAATTGTCGCGGCGAATGGCCCGCAAGCTGCCGGATGAACCAAGCGACATTAAGCATGTTCGTGGGATCGTTTCGATGGCCCGAACTGAAGAGCCCAACAGTGCCACTACGCATTTCTTTATTCTGGTTGGTGATGGCCATCATTTGGATGGGAAGTTTGCGGCCTTTGGCCGCGTCACACACGGAATCGAAGTCGCGGACGCCATCAATCACGCCCCAGCAGAAGGCGAAAAGCCGGAGAAACCGGTGCACATAAAACGGGCGTCAGTTGCGCAATGCCACTAGCAGGCTACTGACAGAGCGACTACGATCCACGAAATTACATGAAGCAGCACGAAGCCACACGAAAGAGGTGCGGTTTTCTTAGTGTTATTTCGTGTTCGTTCGTGTAACTTCGTGGATCGTATCGATTCCTTGTCCTATAGATTTTTTTCAGCAGCCTGCTACGGCAACGAGCAAAGGCAAAGGCCAAAGGGGCAACGCATTGATGGAACAGTGCAGAGAGCTAAGAGGTAAGGGTAGCAAACGCTTCGGCGCTTTGCTCTTTGCCCTTTGCGCTTTGCTCCTTGCTGGTTGCTCGGTCAGCGGCAGCGACAAACCGACGCCCGAGCAAGCGAAGCGATTCTTGAAATTGCGCGATTATGACTTCGACGAAAAGTCTTTTTTGACGGCTGCCGCGGCCGGCGACCTGACGGCTGTGACCGGATTTCTGGAAGCAGGGATCAATCCCAACGCGCGCGACAAGTCCGACGAGACGGCATTAATTGCGGCAGCCTCGCGCGGCGACAAGGATGTCGTGAAAGCCCTTGTACAGGGCGGCGCCGACATCAATGCGAGTGTGCGCGGTGGCTATACGGCAGTCCTGCTTGCGTTGATAAATAAGCACGACGACGTCGCGGACCTGTTAGTGGCGCAACCGCAGCTCGAGGTAAACGCGCGCGGGACGGACGGCGTGACAGTGTTAATGATTTATGTCTGGAGACACCGTGAAGATGTCGTGGAACAGTTGTTGAAGCGTGGAGCGGACGTCAACCTGCAAGAGCATGACGGCGACACGGCCCTTCATGCCGCTGCCAGTACCGGCAACCTGAACCTGCTGCGGATGCTGCTGAACAAAGGAGCCAACCCAGACATCAAGAACAAACTGGGAGGCACACCGTTGATGTGGGCCGCAGTTTACGGATACCAGGACGCGGTGCAGTTGCTGCTTGAGAAAGGCGCGGATCCGCACTTGAAGGATGTAGATGGTGTGACCGCGGCCCAGTGGGCGGATAAGAATAAACGAACGGAAGTGGCGCAGCTACTGCGCGCAGCGGAGAAGGGGAAGAAGCAGTAAGCAATCAGCAATCAGCAGTTGGGTGAGAAAACCTCATGCGGATGCTGATGCTTAGTTCTGATTCAGGATTGCCTCCTGGTGGTAGTTACTGAATTACACATGATCTGCTGACTGCTGATTGCTGATTGCTGATTACTATGCTTCTCGTCATCGACAACTACGATTCCTTCACTTACAACCTGGTTCAGTATCTGGGCGAACTGGGTGAACAGATCGAGGTGCGCCGCAACGATCAGGTCACGGTCGAGGAGATCGAATCGCAAATACGCCCGCAGCGGATCGTCATCTCGCCAGGACCGGGCACGCCCGATGGCGCGGGTGTTTCCCTGAAAGTGATCGAGAGCTTTGCCGGCCGCATTCCAATACTGGGAGTTTGTCTGGGCCACCAGGCGATCGGCCAGGCGTTTGGCGGCAAGGTGATCCGCGCGCCGCAATTGATGCACGGCAAAGCATCCGAGATTTGTCACGACGGTAAGACGATTTTCGCAGGGCTGCGCGATCACTTCAACGCCGGGCGCTATCACTCGCTGATTGTCGAACGCGAGTCACTGCCTGATTGCCTGGAAATCTCAGCCTTCACCACAGACGACGTGATCATGGGCTTGCGGCACCGGCAGATGAAAATTGAAGGCGTGCAGTTTCATCCCGAATCGATTCTGACTGAGGACGGCAAACAACTGCTCGAGAATTTCCTGAAGCTTTAGGGGATGGCCCACGATTGTCCGACAAACGTTTTTGTCCGACAAACTTCAGTTTGTCGTCTTGAGTAGCATAGACTTTAGTCTGTGGCGCGAAATCACAGTCTGTGTCGCATGACGAAATCACAGACTGAAGTCTATGCTGCAACAGCAGCGACAAACTGAAAGTTTGTCGGACAAGTCTATGCCAAACGAGTTCTTACGGGATTGTCTGTCACGACTATTACGCGGCAACGATCTTTCACAAAGGGACGCGGCCCTGCTGCTCGAAGCTTTGCTTGACGAGGCTGCTACCGACGGACAGATCGCTGCAGTGCTCACGGCGTTGGTGGCCAAAGGCGAAACAGTTGCAGAGCTGGCGGGCATGGCTTCGGCTCTACGCGCGCGCGCCGTGCAGATCAGGTGTCCACATCTGTCGTTCATCGACACGGCGGGGACCGGCTCGAGTGCGGTAAAGACTTTCAATATCTCGACCGCTGCGGCATTTGTCATTGCGGGCGCCGGCTTGCCCGTGGCCAAGCATGGCAACCGCGCGGCCAGCAGCCGTTCAGGCAGTGCCGATGTGCTGTCGGCGCTGGGAGTGAATATCAACGCGGCATCCCCAATCTCTGAAAACTGTCTCGCCGAGATAGGAATCTGTTTCATGTTCGCGCCGCTTTATCACGGCGCCACCGCTCGGGTCGCCGGCGTCCGTCGCGAGTTGGGAGTCCAGACTACGTTTAATTTGCTCGGCCCGTTAAGCAATCCGGCCGGTGCGCCTAGACAGATCATCGGTGTTTGGCGTGCCGACCTGGTTGAACGGCTCGCGAAAGTACTGGCCCTGCTCGGCACCCAACGCGCGTGGATCGTGCATGGGTCAGATGGGCTCGACGAGATTACTCTGGCGGGGAAAACGATTGTGGCCGAAGCGCACGAGGGCGCTGTTAAGACGTTTGATATTGCACCGAGTGATTTTGGTCTTGAGCCTGGCTCGCTCGACCACTTGCGTGGCGGGGATGCGCAGGCAAACGCTGAGATCATTCGTGCAGTACTTTCCGGTGCTCGTCGCGATGAGGCCCGCGCAATAGTGGTTGCCAATGCCGCGGCAGCGCTGTTGGTAGGTGGCGAAGCGGAGAGCCTTGTTGAGGCGGCTCGGTTGGCAGCAGAAAGCATCGACAGCGGCGCGGCAATGAACAAGCTCGAGCAGTTGGTGCGCTCGACTAATGCGTGAAGCGTTCGTCGAGTCGCGCGTTTGTGAACAATATCATGGCGCCTTTGAACATGAGTCATTGATATGGAAAGGAAGATCTCTTCAGGCCCGAAGGGCCGCCATTCAATAGCCACGTCCGTCAGGGCGTGGATTAGTTGACACGGTCTATTGAGGCCCGAAGGGCCGGCACTGCTGAGAGTGTCGCACCTGCGGCGCTCGCTGACCCTCGCAAAGATCTCTTCCACGCCCTAACGGACGTGGCTACTAAATGCCGCCTCTTCGAGGCTGATGGAAAATTGTCGCCCGAAAATTGACTGACCTTCGAACATAAGCTTGGATCGTGGACCTTCTTAACAAAATCATCTCAGCAAAGAGTAAACGTGTCGCGGCTGGGAAGCAGGCGAAACCGCTCGGACGTTTGCGTGAGGAGGCAACCAGCCTTCGTCGGACTGCCTCGCCGCATGCGTTCTCTATAGCTCTATCGCGGGAAGGACGCATCAATATCATTGCCGAATTCAAACGCCGTTCGCCTTCGAAAGGAATCATCCGTGCAAACGCGGATCCGGTCAGCACTAGCCGTGCGTATGAACGTGGTGGCGCAGCGGCGATCTCTGTTTTGACTGAAGAGGATTACTTTGACGGCGCCCTCGGTGATCTGGTGGCCGCGCGGCAGACGACCATGCTGCCGTTACTGCGCAAAGATTTCATTTTCGATGAGTATCAGCTCTATGAAGCGGCGGCTGCTGGTGCGGATGCTCTGCTTTTGATCGTGGCCGCGCTCTCGGACGATCAATTGACCACTTTGCGATGCATCACGGAGGATGAACTCGGCCTGGATGCGCTGGTTGAAGTACACAGCAGCGAGGAGTTGAAACGTGCCGCCGGCGCCGGAGCCAGATTGATCGGCGTAAACAATCGCGATTTGCGCACGTTCAATGTCTCGCTGGATACATCCGTGCAACTTGCTAGTGAAGCGCCCGTCGATGTTCTGCTGATTAGTGAAAGCGGCTTGCATTCACGCGCTGACTTACTCGAGTTGCAAACCGCCGGGTTCAAGGGTTTCCTGATCGGCGAGTCATTGATGCGTGCGGATGAGCCTGCGCGTGCTTTGCGTGCGCTGCTTGAGGGAGACGTCCAGGTTGCGAACTGAGGCGTGCATTGCCTCGCGAGAATCAGATTTGAGATCTCAGATTCCAGATTCCAGATTCCAGTTTGCAGATTCCAGATTGCAGATTCCGGATTGCAGATTCCGGATTGCAGATTCCGGATTGCAGATCCTGAAGCCTGAAAACCTGAAACTCGAAACTCGAAACCCGAAACTCGAAACCCGAAGGTCCTTTACGATGCTAATCAAAATCTGCGGCATCACTAACCTGGAAGACGCGCAGCTCGCCGTCGATGCGGGCGCGGGGGCCCTCGGGTTCAACTTCTGGCGTCCCAGTCGACGCTTCATTGAACCCGCACAGGCGCGTCTGATCATCGACCAATTACCCGCAACCGTCCTGATGGTTGGGGTCTTTGTAAACGAAGCAACACCCGAGATAGTCGAGCAGATAGCGGCGCAGTCGGGCGTGACGGCAATGCAGTTGCACGGCGATGAATCCCCCGAATACTGCGAGGCTTTGAAAGATCACTATGTAATCAAAGCGTTGGCCGTGGGCGACGATTTTGATCCCAGTCTCGTCCTCAAATACAGAGTGCGGGCGATCATGCTCGATGCCTTCGACAAAACAGCCCGAGGCGGAACCGGCCGCCAAATCGATTGGTCCATCGCTCGCCGCGTCCGTGAACTCGTGCCCAGGCTATTCCTCGCTGGTGGACTCTCGCCGGACAACATCGCTGAGGCAATCGCCGCGGTCCATCCGTACGGCGTTGACGCTTGCAGCGCGTTGGAAAGCGCTCCCGGCAAAAAAGATCCAGATCGTGTTCGCTCGTTCATCGCGAACGCACTCGCCGCATCAAAAAAGCAATGACCTGGTTTTGTCTGGAGGCGGGTGTTGCCAGCGGTTCGAGAATAGAAATAGTTTGAGTGTGAGACGAGGTTCGCGCCCGAACGCAGCGCCTGTCTTTCGCAGGCTGCTGAAAAACTCTCAGATTCAGCGAGGGACGCAAAATTTGGAGTGCGGCGGCAGCGACGCGCTTTGGATTGACGATATTTCCCAATAGTTTCTAGGGCGCGAGTCAATATCCAAAGCGGCGTCGCTGCCGCCGCGCTCCAAAGAGTTGAGTTTTTCATCAGCTTGTTAGACGACGCTTCAGATCCTTGCCCCAGGAAGAAACGAGATCCACCCGAAACATTCGTCGGGTACCGTCTCGATTATTTGCCGAATTTCTGTCGTTAAACCTTGACCAACCCGGGGGTGACAAGGTTATGCTACGCATGCCCTGATTGAATCCTTCGCAAAGAAATTTGGTTCCGGCGTTTCCCCGCCAATCTTCGCGACTAATTTTTTGGCCTCACTGGGAAGGTTAACTGCATGTCGGCACCAAGTCAGGAAAAAACATCCGCAAAGGTCGCCGCTCGTGATCGAGGCCGAGTCCTTCTGCTCACGGACGACCCGGCCGATTCGCTCACGCACACATTAGAGGCGACCGGGCTCGAGATTGTTGGCGTGTCGCGCGGCACGGCGGCCCTGATCTCGTTGCAGCGCGCCCGGCCGCATGTCGTCGTTGCCAGTATCACGATGAGGGGAATCAACAAGGCGGAATTGGCTCGGACGCTGGCCCAGAAACAGGATGGAGTGCCGTTGGTCCTGGTCGGCAAGGAAGCCGCGACCGGCGAGCGTCGGCTTGAGGCTTTGTCGTCGGGCGCCTTTGATTATTTTGAGCTGCCGTCGCAGCTTCCCTTGCTGGCGGTGCGGTTGCAGCAGTTGGTGGCTCTGAAGCAGACAACGGATCGCCTCAGGGCTGACGCGGATCTGGATTACCTTACCGGGTTGGCCAATCGACGCCGTTTCCGCCGTGCGCTGGGCCGCGAGGTTGAAAGGTGGCGACGTTACGGTGTACCGTGCGCATTGCTCTTGTTGGACATCGATCACTTGAAAGTCATTAACGACCAGCACGGTCACACCGGCGGCGACATGGTGATTCGCCACGTAGCCGAGACGCTGATCGCCGTTTCGCGTGACAATGACACAGCGGCGCGGTTGGGTGGAGAAGAGTTTGCGCTGCTGCTTGCCGGTACTACTGGTGCGAAGGCGCAACTGGCCGCGGATCGTTTGCGAGACATCATCTCGCAGAAAGTCATCCATGGTGTGGGCGGAGCGACAGTGAGCATCGGAGTGGCTGCGTGTCCGGAGAATGCGAACTCTGAGCGCTCGCTTTACGTGGTCAGTGACCAGGCGCTGTACGAAGCCAAGAACGGCGGGCGTGATCGAATTGCCGTGGCGCCGTTGCTGCAGGAAAAGCTGCCGGGCGTTTAGATGGCGTTGCCGCGCAACTTGCTGCTTTGTTTCGGCAGTTACAGAACCGGGAGCGGTAGCGACCGGATCCTACGCTCAAGCCTCAGGACGACGAATATGCCGTTGTGTAATCACTCTCTCATTGAGCATAGGATCCGGTCGCTACCGCTCCCGGTTCTCTAACCGTCGTGATAACTTGTGCGATGTCGCTTTGGTAAACTGCTGGCTCGTTGCCCGCAGTGGCAATTTTGGAAAAACGGCAACAGCCTAACGAGTAACTACTCTGAGTCCATGAGCACCGCCACACAACCTGATTATCTGGGCCACTGGGGCCAGTACGGCGGACGCTTTGTCCCGGAAACCCTGATGGCGCCTCTGGAAGAGCTCACCGCTGCTTATGAAGCGGCGCGCCAGGACACCAGTTTCCGCAGCGAGCTGGCCGAGTTATTAGAGAAATTTGCCGGCCGGCCCACAGCGCTGTTCGAGGCAAAGCGTCTGTCTCAATATGCAGACGGCGCGCAGATCTATCTGAAGCGCGAAGACCTGCTGCACACCGGCGCGCACAAAATCAACAACAGTCTGGGCCAGGTTTTGCTCGCGCGCCGGATGGGCAAGCGACGGATCATCGCGGAAACCGGCGCCGGTCAACACGGCGTCGCCACCGCCACGGTGTGCGCATTGTTTGGGCTCGACTGCGTGGTCTACATGGGCTCTGAAGACATGCGTCGCCAGGCCTTGAATGTTTTTCGCATGGAATTGCTGGGGGCGGAAGTTCGCGAAGTCAACGCGGGTTCACGCACGCTGAAGGACGCGATCAATGAAGCATTGCGCGACTGGGTAACCAATGTCGGCGACACTTACTATCTGCTCGGCAGCGCGCTTGGCCCACACCCGTATCCTTTGATGGTGCGTGAATTCCAAAGTGTGATTGGTCGCGAAGCGCGCAGGCAGATTCTGGAGCAAGCCGGTCGTTTGCCGGACGTGTTAGTGGCCTGTGTCGGCGGCGGTTCCAACTCGATCGGCCTGTTTCATCCGTTTCTGGGCGACGACTCCGTGAAAATGATCGGCGTTGAGGCAGGTGGACGCGGAAACTCGTTGGGCCAGCATGCGGCGCGCTTTAATCAGAGCGGTGGCGGTCGTCCGGGGGTTTTGCAGGGGACGATGAGTTATGTGCTGCAAGACGAGCGCGGACAGATCGCTTTGACACATTCGATCTCTGCCGGGCTTGATTATCCGTCGATTGGGCCAGAGCACGCGTTTCTACACGACACAAAGCGAGTCGACTATGTTTCCGTGTCGGACGACGAAGCGCTCGAAGCTTTTCAGACGCTAGCGAAGCTCGAGGGTATAATCCCCGCGCTCGAATCGGCTCACGCGGTGGCCCACGCCCTCAAGATCGCCCGCGAGATGGCGCGCTCAGAAGTGATGATCGTGAACCTCTCAGGCCGTGGCGACAAGGATGTCGATACCGTGAAGGCCAGTCTTAGAGCAAGCAAGTGATCATGGCTCAAATGCAAGTCGAGGAAAAAGAACTAGCCGCGGATTCACGCGGATACACGCGGATCAGAAAGAAGGAGGCAGAAGGCAGGCCGCAGACGGCAGGACACCTTCTTTCTCTAGCTAAGGATCCGTCTACCAGGCAGGGCGTTAAAGCGGCGCCAACCACGGGCGCTAACCGGTCCGCGTGCTCCTGCCGTCTGCCTCCTGCCGCCTTCTTTTCGGTCCGCGTGAATCCGCGGCTAATTCTTTGACATCTCGCCCCCAGGTTATTCCCATCCAGCCCGCCCCAATTGATCATCGCTGCCATTGATGTTAATTTCGTTGTCAATGAAAGCGGGAGTTGCAGCGGCAGTCAGCCAATCGGAATCTGAATCAAGCTCTAGCAATCCTTCCAAACAAATATCCGGAAACTCGGAAACATTTCCGGTGTATGCACAAGGGGTATTCATTCGCAAAAAAGACTTATGACCACGAGCACAGGTACCGAAGTCGGCAATTATTTTGTCTCGAATTATCCGCCGTTCTCTCAGTGGAAACCGGAATATGTCTCGGAGGCGATTGCCGCATTGGCCCAGCCGCCGCGCATCGATGAGCCGCTCGGCCTTTATCTCCACATTCCGTTCTGCCGCAAGCGCTGCAAGTTTTGCTACTTCAAAGTCTATACAGACAAAAATGCCGGCGAGATTGAGATTTATCTCGATGCACTGATTAAGGAGATGGAGTTGTATAGCCGCACTCCCGCCTTCCAGGGGCGGCAGTTGCGCTTTGCTTACTTTGGTGGGGGCACACCTTCATACATCAGCGAGAAGCAACTGCATTATCTTGTCGACGGTCTCAATCGGCATGTGAGTTGGAGCAACGCGGAAGAGGTAACGTTCGAGTGCGAGCCGGGCACGCTGCGCCGCTCAAAACTGGAGACGTTGAAAGACATCGGCGTTACCCGCCTCAGCCTCGGCGTCGAACACTTTGATGACGAGATTCTCGCGGCCAACGGTCGGGCGCACCTGTCGCCCGAGATTTACGAAGTGTACGACCTGGCTCGGCAGGTAGACTTCCCGCAAATCAATATCGATCTGATTGCCGGAATGGTCGGCGAAACGGAAGAGAAGTGGCGGGACACTGTGCGCCGGGCCGTTGAATTGCAGCCGGACTCGGTGACAATTTATCAGATGGAGCTGCCCTACAATACGGTCATCTCACAGGAGATCATCAAGCAGGGGGCGACTTCGCCAATCGCTGACTGGGACACAAAACGGCACTGGCTCGACTATGCTTTCGCAGAGTTTCAAGCGCGCGGCTATCGCATCGCCAGTGCTTACACGGTGGCCACAACCGCAAAGCCCTGCCGGTTTATTTACACCGATGCCCTCTGGCATGGCGGCGATATGATCGGTTTGGGTGTGTCGTCGTTCTCGCACTTTGGCGGCGTGCATTTCCAGAACGCGCACAGCTTTGAGGAATACCTGGCGCCGCTCGAGAAGGACCAATTGCCGTTGTTGCGGGCGCTGACGCTGAGTGCGAAACAAAAGCTGATCCGCGAGATGGTTTTGCAGCTCAAGACCGGCGAGCTGGACCTCGGTTATTTTCATGGGAAGTTCGGCGTGGATGTCTGGAGCGAGTTTCAGCCTGTCTACGAACGGCTTGACGGCGACCATCTGGTCGAGCGGCGCAACGGCACGATCGCGCTCACGCGCAGCGGGCTGTTGCAGGTCGATCACTTTCTGTCTGAGTTTTTTGAACCCGAATTGAAGGCAGTCAGATACGTTTAGAACATATGGAAATGAAGACTAACTTTGATGTGATTGTGATGGGCGGCGGCCCAGCGGGCAGTACGGTCGCCAGCATCCTGGCGCGCGAAGGCCGGAAGGTCGTGCTCTTTGAGAAGGAGCGGTTTCCTCGTCACCATATCGGCGAATCGCTGATGACCGACACGTACTTTACGTTCCAGCGTATGGGCCTGCTGGAAAAACTCAAGGCCAGCCCGTTCGTGCGCAAGTACAGTGTGCAGTTCGCCAACCCCGCGGGGAAAGAATCGCGGCCGTTCTATTTCTTTGAGGCCAATCATCACGAGTCGGCCGTCACCTGGCAGGTAACGCGTGCGCAGTTCGACCTGATGCTGATCGAACACGCCGCGGAACAGGGCGCAGAGGTTTATCAGGAGACCCAGATTAAGCGTGTGTTGTTTGACGGAGCGCGCGCGTACGGCGTCGAAGCACGCATGACGAATGGATCTCTGCAGCAGTTCACGGCGCCGGTTGTCGTTGATGCCACCGGCCAGACAGCGATGCTTTCAAATAAGTTTGGCTGGCGAGTCCGCGATCCGCAGCTCAAAAAGGCCGTGCTCTTTTCGTACTTTAAGGGGGCGCATCGCGAGCCTGACCTGAACGGCGGAGCGACGCTTGTGCTGCGTACTCCAGAAGGAAGCAACGGTTGGTTCTGGTATATCCCGCTCGAGAACGATATCACCAGCGTTGGTGTGGTGGCCGATCCTGAGTATCTCGTGCAGGGTCGTGGCCAGGATCTGGCCAAGATCTTTCATGAAGAGATCGAAAAGGTCGAGTCGTGCCGTAGGCGGGTAGCGGGAGCGGAACGCGTCGACAAGATCTATTCGATCATCGATTACTCCTATCGCTCAAAGAACTTCGCGGGTGACGGCTTTATTCTGATCGGTGACGCCTATGGTTTCCTCGATCCGATCTATTCATCGGGAGTGTTGCTGGCGCTGAAGATGGCCGAGTTGGCAGCGAACAGCATTCACGATGCTTTCAATCACGACGACTTCTCGGGTGCGCGGTTGGGACAGTTTCAAGCGAAATTGGACAAAGGAATCGAGTCGATGCGCAAGCTGGTCTACGCTTTTTATAACGAAGGGTTCAGCTTCGCGCAATTCCTGCAGAAGAATCCAGACCAGCGAGTGAACATTATCAATCTGTTGATGGGTGATGTTTTCAAGGAAGGCGTGGATAATATCTACGGGCCGATGGCTGAGTTCGCATACATTCCGCCGCCGCTGTATGAACACTTCGACGACGCGCCGGCTGAGATTGAGGGATCCACCGACGCTTCGGAACAGGTGTTGTCGGCAAAGTATCAGTACTATGACGATCGGCCTGCCATGCAAGAGTCGGGCGACTGACACTCCCTACCGTCGTTGCGGCTCTGCCGCCGCCCAGTGCGGTAAGGCTCTGCCTTACCGATGCGTAGCAGTCTTGCTCGCGGCTGCGCCGCCGTTTCCCATAGGGCGTCTGGGCGGCATAGCCGCAAAGGGTTATCTCAGCCTATCGGTAAGGCAGAGCCTTACCGCACTGGAGAGCGGCCTAGCCGCGGCACTGCAGCGTCAATTCTTCGTTACGGTTGAATCCTAAGTCGTCATTTCCCCGAGTCGGTGTGAGTATCCTTCACGCCTTTCTTGCACATAGCACAAGCAAGCGCTGTTGATGACCCTTTCCGGTCCTAAACATCTTCTTCAACCAGAGGTTCAATCAATGAAAACAAAAGTCGGAACGATCCTGGTGTTGCTCCTGATTCTGGTCACGGCTGCACATGCCCAGCAGCAAACGCCGCTGATTACCAACACCGAAGGCAGGCAAACCATCAGTCTGGACGGGAAGTGGCAAACGATCATCGATCCTTACGAGACCGGTTATTACGATTACCGTTATGAGCCGCGCGCGGACGGCTACTTCAAAAATACCAAGCCTCAGAGTCCAAGCGATTTGATCGAATATGACTTTGATTCCTCGCCTCAGTTGAACGTGCCGGGCGACTGGAATTCGCAAGCTGAACGGTTCCTCTTCTATGAGGGCACCGTCTGGTACAAGAAATCGTTCGACTACAAACGGAAGGATCAAACGCGTCTGTTTGTGTACTTTGGCGCCGCAAACTATTTAGCGGATGTTTACTTGAATGGCCAGAAACTCGGCCGCCATGAAGGAGGCTTCACTCCGTTCAACTTTGAGATCACGTCGCTGGTCAGGGAACGGGAAAATTTCCTCGTCGTCAAAGTCGACAACAAGCGGCGGCGTGATGCTGTGCCGACTTTGAATACTGACTGGTGGAATTACGGTGGTTTGACGCGCTCAGTAAGTTTGGTCGAGGCGCCCGTGACTTTCATTCAGGATTATTTTTTGCAGCTTAAGAAAGGGTCGCTGGATGAGTTTACCGGCTGGGTCAAACTTAACGGCGCAGCCGCCAGTCAGACGGTAAAGATCGAGATACCAGAGGCTGAGGTAAAGCAAACACTCACCACCGACGTCACCGGCTACGCACCAATTAGTTTCAAAGCACGGACCCAACTGTGGTCGCCGGAGAATCCGAAACTTTACGCGGTTACCATTTCATCAGGCAGCGATTCGGTGACTGAGCGGCTGGGATTTCGCAGCATTGAAACCAGCGGGTCGGACATTCTTTTGAATGGCAAGCCCGTTTTCTTGCGCGGCATATCGATTCACGAAGAGGCTCCGCTCCGTGGCGGTCGCGCCTTTAGCGAGGACGACGCGCGCACGCTCTTGAGTTGGGCCAAAGAGTTGGGCTGCAATTTTGTGCGACTCGCGCACTACCCGCATAACGAACACATCACTCGAGTGGCCGACCAGATGGGGATCATGGTGTGGTCCGAGATTCCGGTTTACTGGACCGTGCTGTGGGATAACGACGGCACTTTTCAAAATGCCCGTAATCAGTTGGGTGAAAACATCACCAGAGATAAGAACAGGGCCTCGATAATTCTGTGGTCAGTGGCCAATGAAACGCCGGTCGGCGAAGCGCGAACGAAATTCCTCAAGGGGCTAATCGACCACGCGCGGCAACTGGATCCGACGCGCCTGCTGACGGCCGCCAACGAACGCCGTTACGCAGATGCCTCGACTGAAGTGATCGATGATCCGCTGGGCCAGTACCTGGACGTGCTGGGCTGCAACGAATACGTTGGTTGGTACGACGGAGTGCCGGAGAAGGCGGATCACCTGCAATGGAAGGTGACGCTTAACAAGCCTTTGATCATCAGTGAGTTTGGCGGTGACGCCCTGTTCGGTAACCACGGCGACGCGGGCACGCGCTGGACCGAAGAGTACCAGAAGAATTTGTATGAGCATCAGATCGCGATGCTAAAGAAGATTCCGTCGCTGCGGGGCATGACGCCCTGGATTCTGGTTGATTTCCGTTCGCCTCGCAGACCCTTGCCGCGCATACAGGATTTCTATAACAGAAAAGGATTGATCTCGAATCGTGGTGAAAAGAAGCAGGCGTTCTACGTTCTGCAGAGTTTTTATCGCGAGTTGATGAGAGGTAAGTAGCGTCTAGTTCGGAATCTCCTCTGCGCCGTCTTTGCGTCCGCGGCGTCTCCATAGAGATGCGCTCTTTGGGAGTTCTCCTTTTAGATAGGGCACTTGTGCCCCTGGCTGAAAACGGCGGACAAGTCCGCTATCTAAACGGAAACCGGGAAAGAGTATTCCTTAGAACAGCAGCTTCACGCCAAACTGAACGTGTCTTGGGTCGCGCGCCGACGTGATCCGTCCAAACGTCGGCGACCCCAGGAAATTATCCGGCAGGTTAAAGTTCGGATGATTGAACAGGTTGAAGAACTCTGCGCGTAGCTGCAGGTTTATTCGCTCAGACAGATTCGTATTCTTCAGCAGCGACACGTTCACGTTTTGATAACCTGGTCCATCAAGCGTGTTTCGACCGCTGTTACCAAAGGTGCCCGGTCGCGGGAAGGCAAACGCGCCGGTATTGAACCAGCGGTCAGGCGAACGCTGATCAAGATTCGGATTGCCCACGACATTGGGACGGTCATTGGCTCCAAACCCGAGTATCGACCGGCCGGTGCCGCTGTTGTCAATTTCCGAAAGCAGCGCCGCCGTGAAAGGGCGCCCTGACTGCAGAGTGATGATACCGTACGTTTGCCAGCCCGTCAGCACGGTCGAAATCCAGCCCGCATCCGCCAGGTAATCGTGTCCTTTTCCGAAAGGCAGTTCGTACGAATAACTCGCCGACAGCCGGTGGCGCACGTCAAAGTTCGAACGCCCGCGCTCGGCCCGCACGTTGTTGCTATCCTGCGGAAAGTTCGGGTCGCCCGCACTGCTGAAAAAGTTCGACGCATCGTCTATGGACTTGGCCCACGTGTATGACACCAGGGCCGTCAAACCGCGAGACAGTTGCTGCTGGAATCGTCCCTGCAGGCTGTGGTAATTCGAATTCGCGCGCGACTCGAGCTGATCGATATCGTCGAACTGCGGGTTGGGTCTTGGTACGAAAGGCAGTCCTGGCGGCAAAACACTCGGCTGCGGCTGGTTGATATCGCGTGCGGTTAAGAGTTTCGTTCCCTTTGAACCTACGTAAGCAACTTCCAGAACGCCGCGACGGCCCAGTTGCCGCTGCACGTTCAGATTCCAATGCTGCATGTACGCCGTGCGCAGATCGCGCTGAATAGCAAGCGCCGAGTCCGGCAAAGGGAAGGGAAAGAAAGCCGGAAACGGATTACTGAGTGTTAGCGGCAGGCCCGGGAGCGAAAAGAAGATGTTGTTGTCGAAGTATGGTGCGTTGAAATAGAGCGCTTCGCCGGGCGCCAGCGGCGACTGATCATAATAGACGCCGTAACCCGCGCGCACTACGGTCTGTTCATCCTTGCCGATGGTCCAGGCGAAGCCGACACGGGGCGCGAAATTGTTTCTGTCGGGATTGAAACCGCCCCGCGGCACACCGCCGGTGCCCACCCTGACCAGACTGTGCGTGGCCAGATCGTAAACATTAGCGCGGTCCGCGGCATCGACCGGCGGCGAGTTGTATTCGTACCGCAGGCCTGCTGTCACCGTCAGTCGCGGCCGCAACCGAAAACTGTCGTTGACAAAAAAGTTGTAGCTGTTTGTGCGCAGGTGTTGCGGGTTATCAACGCGAGCGACACTGGTAAGCAGCGGAAATCCGAGCAGCAAATCGGCAACAGCGTTCCCGGAAATTTGCGCAAACGGCGAAAACTGCAGGCGCCCGCGCGACTCAACATCGCGAAACGCATTCTGTTGGGCAAACCGCAAATCACCGCCAAACGTGATCAGGTGATTGCCCCGTACATAAGTGGCGTTGTCGATCACCTGATAGACGTTCGTCACGCTGTTTTGCGGGTTGTTACCTTCATCGCCGAGCGGCGAAAGGCCGGTCACGGTAATAAAACTCAAGCCAGCATCGCGCGCGTTTGGCGAGATCACCGGCAAGCCCAGATCGGAGTTGCGCCGGCTGGCTTCCTGTAAGACGGATCCAGCAACGCGGCTGAAGGCGACTCGCGTTTCATTGACTAAGTTCGGGCTAAAGATATAGGTGAGCGCGCCCATCGCATTCTGGCTGCGTCGCTTGACCTGATCGCCAAATCCGGGAACAAGCGAAAAGGTTGGGCCGGTAAAGGGCTCGAACAGTTCGCGGTTACCACAACTGTAGCGCAACGTAAGCTCAGCACGTTCTCCAATCTTGTGATCGAGTCTGGCGTCAAAGCTATCGTTGCGATCGCGCTGCGTCGGCGAGGAGACAAAATTCTGCAACAGCACATTGCGATTCGGGCGCGGGTAGAGATTCAGAATCGCTTGCCCCACCGTGTTGAAGCGCATCGATGGGATCACTCCGCCGGGAAACGGCTGGCCGGTGAAGGGATCAATCGGAGCGCCGAAAATACTCTGCGAAAAGTTTCCCGCTCGTTCCAGGAGCGTGGGCACATTGGTAATGCGGGTGATGCCTTCACGCGCACGCGTGCCCTCATAATCCGCGAAGAAAAAAGTCCGGTCGTGTTTGATCGGTCCCCCAATTGACGCGCCGAATTGATTGCGGATGTATTTCGGTTTCGCTTCACTTCCGGGAGCAAAGAAGTTGCGCGCGTCGAGGGCCCCGTTGCGGTGAAACTCAAACAGCGAGCCGTGAAATTGGTTCGTGCCGGACTTAAGAATGACATTGACCTGCGCGCCTGGGTTGCGACCGAACGCGGCGTCATAGGTGCTGGTCAGGGTCTCGAACTCGCGGATGGCGTCGACCGGGGGACGCACGCCGAAAGTGTTCAGCTTGGGATCGACGTTGTAGACCCCGTCGAGTAGAAAGTTGTTGCCGTCTTCGCGCGCACCGTTGACGCTGAAAGCGAAATCGCCGCGCACGGAACCGGCGGACCCGGGCGCCGACGGAGCGGCTCCAGGCACCAGCAGACTCAACTCATAAAAGTTGCGGCCATCGAGAGGTAACCCTTCAACCTGCCGGTTTTCGATGACGGTGCCGAGCGAGGCGGATTCTTGCTTTAGTACGGGAGCGATCGGGAAAGCATCCGCCGCCAAAAAGCCATGAGCCCCCTCTACTTCGAGGTGGCTGTCCAAGCGCAATTCCTGATTCACCTGGAGTTCGACGTTTGTTTGTAGTCGCGCAAAACCTGGCGCCTCGACTTCCAGGCGGTAGCTGCCTGGAGCCAGCGAGGAGATCGTATATTCGCCTACCTCATTGCTAACCGTAGCTCGGCTTTCGTTCGTCCCAATGTTGACGACCTTTACCGTAGCACCCGGAATGACAGCGCCGTTCGGGTCGTACGCTGTTCCCCGAAGCGAGCCGCGAAAGTTTTGCGCGGTTGCGATCGACGTTAGCAGGAGCAACAGGACCAAAGAAAAAAGCTTTTGTTGGCTCGACATGTGGATTCCCTCGTTACCAGGTCTTGAATAGAAATACGATTTCGCGTAAGTCAGTTGGTTGCCGCTCGGCGTTATGACGAAACGCTTCAGAAACTGCTTAAGGATTTAACAACCCTGACCGAGTTTAGTCTATCAAAGTCGAAAACTGGCTGTTAGAATGCAACAGTACTAAACGGCCAGAAGCCATCTATGGTTTCAATAGTAATTTCGGGTGTCGCATTTTTTTCGACGGCGTGTGAGCATTTTTTGTCCGTCGGACTCTCCCATTCACCATTAACTCGCTTGGAGGCTCACTAAATGCTTTGGATCGTTTTCGCTCTTGGCGCCGCGCTTTCCTGGGGATTGTATGGACCGGCGCTGCATAACGGACAGGTTCAGTTGGGCAATAACCCGATGCGCGCGCTCCTTTGTGTCGGTGTCGCTTACTTCTTGATCGGCGTGCTGGTGCCGGTGGTAAGCCTATCATCGCAGGGCGGCTTGAACGGTTTTACGATGAAGGGATCAGTGGCGGCGACGCTGGGCGGCGCGCTGGGAGCGGCCGGCGCGGTGTGCATCATTTTTGCTTTTAAGAACGGCGGGATACCGACCTATGTGATGCCGTTGGTATTCGCGGGCGCGCCACTGGTGAATGTGTTGTTTACGCTGTGGCAGCACCCGCCAAAGACATCGCCGAATCCGTTGCTCTACCTCGGGTTCTTGCTGGCGGCTACAGGCGCGGGATTGGTGTTGTACTTCAAACCTTCGTCGTGAGACGTTGGAAGATGACTACGGATGCGCAACCGTGAGGCGGGCAGGTTATGGGGCTGGATGTATACGTTGGATCACTCACCCGATACTACGCGCGAGACTGGGAGACCGTGATACAGAAATTTGCGCGGGAGACGGGAATGACTCTAGAGGTTCTCCGACCTAATGAAGAACCAGACGCGATTGTCGATCCGGAAATAATTCGCTCGGCTGTCCGTACCTGGAGAGACAATCTGACCAGGGGTCTCGGGAATAACATCGCTGAGCCATTGGACTGGGACGAATCTGCCGGCTCGCCTTATTTCACCGACAAGCCTGCCTGGGATTGCTACTCGTCTTTATTGCTTTGGGCCGCATATCAGGAACATCAGGATCTGGTTCGGCCGGCAGCATGCATTGAGGATTGGACCACTGATGAAGCTTACCGGCGGAGTTCTGGCGGTGAGTTTCAGACAAAGTGTCCAACTCTGCTCGGCGACACGGAAATCTGGTTGCCGGCTGATTTCAAATTCATCTTCGCTGCACCTGACGTTTCCGGAAACAAAGTGAACTTTGGATCGGTTAAGACTCTGCGCGACGAACTTGCTCATCTAAACGCTCGCACCTGGCGCGCCGACAGTACTACTTTGGCAGCCTGGCGACGGGAAGGAGCCGAACACCTGGCTCCGCTTGAAATTTGCGCACGTTTCGCATTCGCTATTCTCTACGACCTGGCCTGTGCAGCGACAGAGAATCGGCTGGTGATGAAACTTGATTACTAGTCTGTCTGGCTGAAACTCTGGAGTTGATCATGAAGAACATCAGAACCCTGTTGAGTGTGGCTGTGGTCGTCCTTTGCACGTGTCCTGCGCTACTTGCTCAGACGAGTGCCGACTGGCCGCAATGGCGTGGACCAAATCGTGATGGCATATCGAAAGAGACTGGACTGCTCAAGCAATGGCCCAGCGATGGACCGCCGTTGGTTTGGAAGGCCAAAGGCGCGGGAAGTGGGTACTCGTCGCTGGCAATTTCGAATGGCCGCCTATTTACGATGGGTTTGCGCGGGAATCGCGAATATGTCTTCGCCTTTGACGTAGCCACTGGCAAGGAAGCGTGGGCGACTGCTCACGGCAATGCTTTTCACAACGATCGCGGCAATGGTCCGCGTGGCACCCCGACGGTCGACGGCGAGCGCCTTTATGCGCTTGGTGGCAGTGGCGATCTGTCCTGTCTCGAGGCAGCTACAGGCAAGGTCGTCTGGACCATGAACGTACTGCAAAAGTTTGGCGGCGCGAACATTCAATGGGGCATCAGCGAATCGCCCCTGGTGATCGGCGAGAAAGTGCTGGTCAATGCCGGTGGACCTGGCGCCTCGATCGTGGCGCTCAATAAGAAGGACGGCTCGTTGATTTGGAAGAGCCAAAGCGACGAAGAGGGTTACTCGTCTGCGATTGCAGTCGAAGCTGCCGGGGGCACACAGGTAGTTTTCTTCACGGCGACCAGGGTAGTGGGACTCGATCTGCGCGACGGCCGGCTGCGTTGGGAATACCCGCGTCCGGCGAATGGCACCGCCAATGTGGCGACTCCTATAGCGCGCGCCAATCGCGTGTTTGTCTCGTCGGGATACGGCACTGGCGGCGGTCTGGTCGAGATCAAGGCCGACGGCAAGGCCCAGGAAGTTTATTTCACCAGGGACATGATGAACCACCACAGCAGCTCGATTCTGATCGGCGATTACCTGTACGGGTTTTCTAACAATATTCTCACTGCCATGCGTTTTGATTCGGGCGAGGTTGCCTGGAAGGATCGCAGCGTGGGCAAGGGTTCACTCGCCTATGCCGACGGCAATCTTTATGCGTTGAGTGAGAACGGTGTGGTTGGTTTGATTGAGGCGACACCCAGCGGGTATAAAGAGAAGGGACGATTTCGCATCCAGCAGGATTCGCTGCCCACTTGGACGCATCCGGTGATTGCCGGTGGCCGGCTCTACCTGCGCGATCAGGACACGATTTATGCGTACGATGTGAGGGAGAGAAAGTAATTGGCGATGTCGCTAAGGTAGGTAGATTCGACCGGTTCCCAGATAGTTCTCAAGGTCAATGATGACCGCTGCCAATCTATCGGCTACTTGTTGCCGATACTCCGGAACAACCAGTTTAGCTTGGTCCGAGATAGTGAGCACCGGTATGGAATGCGGTGTAGTCTCTCTCTCAATGACCGTTTGCAACGAGTTCTCATCGTCCCGATTTCGATTATTTGTGATGAGCAGCAGGCTCTCACGTTGTACAAGATGCCAGATTTCTCGGTCAGTGGAATCGTCAGGCAGGTTGAGGTCGCGCAAACGTTTGAATTCAACGCTTAGGTCTTGATCCCAGCCGGTCTCCCTCAAGCCAGCTTCGAGAAACACCGCGCGTCCTTCAAGATCGTGGTCGAGGAGAATCGCGATTTTCATTCTCTGGCAACGGAACCGTCTGTTTTCCTAAAAGCCGCTGACGCAACAATGCTCGTCGTTCCTGCGCCGAAACGTTCGCCGTCAAGGGCGAACGTTGGCGGAAGACCTGTTCATAGTACTCTCTTCGTTGTTCCGAGTTCTTAACAATTTCAGCGTACTCTTGTTCGATTTCGTCCCGGTGGGCGGCGATGTATGCCACCACGGCGTCCAACTGTTCGTCAGAAATCAGGAACAGTTGTTTGATCAAGTCCCGATTATGTCCGAACTTGAGCGAATCCATTACGGAGAAGATCGTGATTCTGGTCCCAGCGAGAGACGGTCCCCGCGCAGTTTCGACGATCAAAGGAGGCCTAAGTAGGGTATTCATAACAAGCTTCGTCTCGGGAGCGATTGTAGCACATGCGAAACCGAGTCCGGTTTTGGACTCAATACGCTTTCTGTTCAAGGTTGACTAAGCAATTCACGCGTGCCCCTTAAGTTCTCGCCCCTTTAGCGACTGGCTTGCCTCAAATAGTCGCGTGCTTCACGCAACTCTGCTAACGATTCGTCGGCCTGTTGCCATTGGTCCAGGAGCTTCGCATAAGCTGCAGCAGCCCCTTCTTTGTCTCCACTCTTTGCAGCGGCGCGCGCCGCGCCAAGGAGCGAGCGTGCGCGGTTCGGCTGTCTCAGCAACGCAGTGCGAAACTGTGCCGCAGCCTCTTCGGGCTTGCCGGCACGCAACAGGATTTCACCAAACAATTCATGCAAGGGCTTGACGAGTATTGGCGGACCGGACGGTGGTCCCATCGCTTCCTCCAATAGCGTCGCCTTCTTCATCAGCTCAATAGCTTTCGCGTGATCCTGTTTCCGGGAAGCCGTGAGTGCGATGATCTCCAATTCTCGGATGTCGAGAGTTTCTGTCGCCGTTGCGTTCCCGTGCAGGATGGCCTTCAAGCCGGCGAGACTCGTTTCTGTTTCCGGCGAGCCGCTGTCTGCTCCTGACAGACCGCGAATAAACAGCGGCACCGTCTGGCTGCGGTTTGAACTGCGCATGGTGGCTACATTGGCTGATGATACTCCCGATGGCCCGGCAGCTTGCATACCCCCATGACCACCGTGAGTCGTCATCGCACTCTGATCGCCCGAGGACTGTTCTTCCGTATTTACTGGCGGGAAAAGTTTCGTTGCCAGCTCCCAATGCTCAGTCTCCACGATGAATGCGGCGGCCATATTGGCGTAGTTATTCTCGTAATAACCCGGCCGCAGCTTGTTGTCGTAAGTCGACTCGGACATCACCTTCTTCATCAGCGAGAGTAACTCTTCGGCTTTCGTGTAGCGCCCCTGCTGCAAGTAGCAATAGAGCAACCAATGTAGACTGTGATAATCGCGCACGTTGACGGAAAGGTTCTTGCGCCTCATCCAGGCATCGGACGCTTCCCAGGCGGATTGGTTAGAGGCCGCAGCCTCAGGCCACATTCCCAACTGCAGAAAAATGTGTGCGGGCATATGGCGCGCGTGATGTGCTTCGGGAGCAATCGAGGCGTAGCGCCGGGCCGCCGGCAGCGCCAGGATCGCATGGTCCGGATCGTCGAAAGCATGGATGATGTAATGCGCGGCGCCCGGGTGATTCGGGTTTTTCTGGTACACCTCCAGCGCAATTGCTCCGGCCTTTGCCTGCAAGCGATAGCTCTTGTCCCGAGTGTCTGCCATACCCAGCAGCGATAGAGAGTAAAAGGCGGCCGCGTCCAAATCGTTCGGGTAATCGTGGTAGATCTTTTCCATCGCTCTGGAATAAGCCGCGTCTCGCGCGGGTTTTTCTCCTTCGCCGTAAAGCAGTTTGACGGCGTGAAGATAGGCCTTCTCGCGTGTGGTCAGCTTTGGTGTGTCTTTGATCTTTGCGAGCACTTGCCGGGCTGCGGTAGTGTCCTGTTCCGACCAGAGAGGGTGATTCTGGGCCATGGCTTCGCCCCAGTAACCCATCATGAAATCTGGCTCAATCCTGGTGGATTCGCGAAAGGCTTCGAGCGCCTCTTCGAACCAGAAGGAGTGCAGCGCCGCCAGGCCGCGCAGGAAGTGCGCCTGCGCTGCGGCGGAACCGGAGGTGGGGAAATCAACTTGGCCCAGTTGCGAGTTTTGGGCGCTTGCGCTCGCGGCCAAAGCCGCTGTCAGGATTATCGGCAGGAATTCGCGTCGACAGAAACTTCTAACAAATCGCATTGTGAAATCTCCTGTACTGGGACCGCGGGCGTCCCGCCCGCCCCGATCTGGGACAGCAATAGGCAAGGTGTTTGACTCAATCGTAGATGATCTTCCCGTCCACGGCGGGCGGGACGCCCGCGGTCCCAGTTTAGGTCCCAGTTTGATGATCCGGCTCACTTCTTGCCGATGCAGTAAAGATGCTGAGCCGTGCGGATGAAAATCTGCCCCTCGGAAATCGCCGGCGAGCTGAGACAATAATCATTCAGCGCATTTTCCGCGAGCACTTCAAATTTTGGTCCGGCCTTGACGACCGTTGTTAGCCCGTCTTCATTGGTCACGTATATCTTTCCATCCGCCAGCACCGGCGAGCCACTGTAGGTGCCCGGCTTGATTCGCTGCTGTCCGTAGATCTCTGCACCGGTCCGGGCATCGAGACACCACATGATGCCGCGGTCATTGACGATATAGAAATACTTTCCGTCAGTGACCGGCGTCGGTACATCCGGCCCGTTGACTGTGGACCAGATCAGATGCGAACGCGTGATGTCTCCTCTCCCACCGGCGCGCAGAGCGATCAGCGGACGCACCTTTGATGGTGCATAGATGATGTCGTCAAAAATCACCGGCGAGCCGACGGTACGATGAAAAGGATCGTTATCAGGATTGAGACCATAGGCGCGCCAGAGCTCCTTTCCGGTGGCCGGGTCGTGACCGGTAACGCAGTCTCCGCCGCTGATCACGATCTCGGTTGCCTTGCCCTGCCGCAGCAGTCCGGGTGTGGCATATGAATCCGGCGATTCGCGCTCGGCACTGGTCGGCCGTTCCACTCGCCAAAGGGTTTTTCCCGTCTTGCCGTCGATGCGCAGCAGGTATGAAGGATCGTCAGTCTTCATTCCGTGCAGCACCTGAACGTAGAGCGAGTCTTCAAAGAGCAAAGGCGACGATGCATAACCCCAGTTGAGACCAAAGTGGCCATAGTCTTTCTGAATGTCCCGCGACCAAAGCTCCTTGCCGCTGAAATCAAAGCCTTTCAAGATGCCGGTCCCAGTCAACACGTAAACACTCTGACCGTCCGTCACCGGCGACGGCGACGACATGTTCTGCTTGCGCAGCTTGACGTTGCCGCTGCCCAACTGCTTCTTCCAAAGAACCGTTCCCCTGGCGCGGTCTACGCACCAGAGATAGAGATCGTTGGTGTCGGCAACGTTGAGAAAGATGCGGTCGCGCCAGATGATCGGAGTCGAGCCGCTCCAGCCGGGCATAGCGAGATCCCAGGCAATGTTTTCCGCCGGCGACCAGCGCAAGGGAAGATTGGCTTCGTTGCTTACACCGTTAAGCGCTGGTCCGCGCCACTGTGGCCAGTTCTGCCCAGAGGCGGTAGTGATCGAGAGCATTGTGGTCGCGGTCATCAAGACAGCGAGAGCGCAGATCATTCGTTTACGCATGTTCTATTTCCTCCACAACATCAGACTCTCTCAACCAGCGTTCTCGCGGCTCTGCCGCCTGATGTGCGGAAGGGCTGTGCTCTTCCGAAACGCGGTTAATTTTTCATTGGGGCTGTGCCCCTGTTTTACCAGGAAAGATAGGGGCATAGTCCCAAACACAATCACGTCGCTCGGAGGGGCGAAGCCCTTCCGCACATCGGGCGGCGAAGCCGCAAGCTTCAGTGCCAACTATGTATCGTCCTATTCCGCGCGCAGGGCCGGCAACAAAGGTGTTCGCAACGCCGACCAGGTCGCCAGTATCGATGATGTCAGACCCGATATTAATACCGCCAGCAGCAACAAGCCCAGCGAAAAGCCTGACAGTTGCGCGTGTCGGGAAAAAAATACGGGCGCGATGGCCAACAGCGCGCAGACTGTTCCGGTAATCAACCCACCGCACAGCAGCAGCGCATTTTCCGCCAGCACCATCAGTGTGAAATGCGCGGAGGTGTAGCCGACGGCTCGCAGCAGAGCCAGCTCGCGTCTTCGTTCCAGGACGTTACGCAACAGCACTGCAGCCATCCCCAGAGTGCCCAGAATCAGGCCCAAGCCACCCAGCATCTGGAACGTGGAAAGGTAGGTGTTTTCCACGCGATGAAAGTTTGCCAAACGCTCACTGGTGGCCTCGACATCGAATCCATAGTCAGCGAGTCGATCCTCCAGCGCTGCGGCAATCGCGGTTGGCTGGCTGGCCGAAGGAGATTGGGCCGTATCGATCAGGAAAAAGCGGTAACCCTCCTGCTCGGGGAAGAGGCGAAGAAAGTTCTTTTCCGACATCACCAGTTCGCTTTGCAGGATGCTGTCAGCAAGCGCGCCAGCCAAACGCACGCGCACCGCGCCAGCCCCGGTTTGCACAACGAGGTCGTCACCCAGCTTCCGATGCAGCACATAAGTCAGCGAATTTGCGTCGGCGATTACAGGCACTACGTCATCAGGGAACCGGTGATTTAGTAGCAGCCACGGATTTGCCTTCTCTTCGGTGGTAGTTGCGAGCGAACTTTGAAACGCAAAGCGATTGGCACTGACGAAATCGTCGGTCGGTGCGATTATTTTAGGAGTGCGTGGCTGGTAAAGATTGAGACAACTGGTGTCATCGCCCGGCCGCTCCCGAAAGCGCGTGAGCCTGACTCCTGAAAGCGCCGAGCCGCCGTCGTCGGTCGACAGATTCAACGCTTCGCGCCCCTCTCGAGTGTTCGGATCATGGACCAGCGGCACGAGCGACTGCGCCAGCAGGGGAAAACCACCGTTGCCGGAGTGAGGGTCGCTGGTTTGCTCTGTCTCTCCGCGATGCCGGAAGGAATCGACTGCGACAATGATGAACGCCGCCGCCGCGATCAAGGCAATGCACAGGACACTGCGACCGGCCCTCGAAGTACAGTTTCTAAATCCCAAACGCGCCACGGACCACCAGCCGGTCCCCACGATTTGACTGCCTTTACCACTTCGAAGCCACGCCGACTGGTAGCAGAGGAAGGCGACCAGGAACAACGTTCCGCCTCCAAAGAAACCTGCGGTTTGTCCGATCAGTTTCAGCGTGGCCATCGTCAACAACACAAACCCAAGAATCGTAAACAAAACTGCGAGACGTGTTGAGGCAAACAGGTACCGCGCCCAGCTCCGCCCATCTCGCTGTTTCCCCATTACCTCATCGCGGGCTAAGGTTCCCGTCAACAAGCTGCGTGTTGAAGATCTGCCTGCCTGTCGCAGCGTCCAGACGATGCAGACAATTGATGCCAGCACTCCAGCCGCCGCGCCGGCAATCATCGACACGGCTGAGACGTGCAGTTTGAGCATCGTGGTTCCGACTGCATCCACCCACCAGGTTCTGAGGCCCAGCATCATCAATTGACCATAGAGCAGGGCGCCTAGCAATCCGATCAAACTTCCCGTGATTGCCAGGATCATTCCCTCTTTCAAGAACAGTGCGCGAATTGCTGAGGCCGGAAAGCCGACAGCCTGCAGCAAGCCGATCTCGCGTAGACGCTGCTCGACCCCGAGTTTGAAAAAGAGGGCCGTCAACAACAGCGCCGAGATCACCAGAAAGAAGCTGAAATACAAAAAGTATTCGCCGAAGTCCGTGGCTCCGCGCGAGGCCTCTAATCCCTGGACTCGAACCGGTATGACGTTGAAGTCCCCCTTGTTTAAGCGAAGGACCAATTGCAGTTGCGGCTCCAGCGCCGAGACTGTCTGCTGAGGTGTGATACCCGCGGCTGCCACTAAGCGGATGGAAGTCAGTTTGCCGAAGCGCGTTTGCCAAAGTGTCTGGCCCGTCTCAAGCGGGATAAAAGCCTTCGGTGTGGTGCGATACTGATGCCAATAATCCTCATCTTGTTTGCGCACGCGTTTCAGATCGACCGGAAAAGGTGGATCCCAATCCGCCAGGTTTTCTGAGCCGCTGATGCCGGGGTATTCCGGAACCAGGTTGCGATCCGCTGCGCGACCACTAATCGGCACGATTGCTGTTAGACGGAATAGCGCGCTTTTGGTTTCCAGACGGCCGCCTTCATGCCAAACATAGTATTCGAGAGAAACTGGATCACCCGGGCGAACCCCAAGGTCGTGCGCCGCCCATTCATTCAGAATAATTGGCGGCGGCGTGCCGGGAGGTGAATCGCGGTCGCGTCCGGGCACGAGGGTCTGGTCGGCACGCTTCAATTCTTCAAAGCTCTCTCGGTCGACTGCGGACACGAGCGAGTAGGGAATCGAGTGCTCACCGGAACTGATCGAGTTGGCAAGATAGGAAAAAATCGGCGCGGTTCGTAACGAAAGCTGCTGCGCCGTTTCCTGAACCAGCCCGAAGAGCGGATCGCTGATCACTCTGCTTTCGTGTTCTAGTGCGACACTTTGTTGCTCTTCGAGGACGCGTAACTTTATGCCATAGTCTTCGAGCGAAGTTCGCTCACCAAGCAGTCTCTCCAGAGGCCAGACAGATCGATCCGCAACCTTCGCCCACGCCGCCGTCGGATGCGAGATCTGCGAAACCAGGATGAAGTTTATCTTCTGCTCTTCGTCGATTGCTTTCTGCAGGAGGCTCAATGGGACAAACACTGCGCGCACCGCGCTTTGTTGCGGCTGCACGGAAAAGTCTCCCAGGGCGTCCGGAGCAAGAGCTCCTCGCATTGTCAGTCGCAGCGTCGCCCCGAGATTCTCTTTGCGGCTGTGCAAAGATTCGATGGGGATCGCTGAAGGCTTTTCGATTCGCAACAACAAGGAGTCAGCGGGGCCGGAGTTGAGTTCGCGTGCCAGACTCTCACTCAGCAAGGTCTCGTGCCCATGCGGTGACGCGTCGGTGCGCGCGTGAAACTTCCAGAATCGCTCATCGACTCCATAGACCTGCACGCCGGCGCTGAACCGTCTGCTTTTCTCATGCGTAACACTGCCGGCGACCGCAATCAGCGGGCAGGTCGCTCGGAAACCGCCATTGTTAAATTGAGGGTGACTCTGAATGTCAGCGGCGAGCTGTTCGCGGAAAAATCCCTGCGACATGATCAACTGATCGGTATTTCCCAGTCGCTGCACCACCAGATCGCGTAGACTGGCACGGACGGAATCCCCGACCAGCAAGGCTCCGGCCAGCACCGCCACGGCCGTCGCCACGCCAAATACCACGGCCAGATTAGTGCGCCAAAAGTAGGAAAGGTTTCGCCGGATGAACTGAGCGGTACGCATCACTGTTGCTGACGAAATGATCTAGTTTTGAGCCAAACCGACTTTGATCACGAACGCGTTCGCGGCTGGTTTTCAACCGCAACGCGGTTGCGGCCTCCAGCCCATGGTTGCCCTCACCTCGCGGCTACCCTGGGACAAGGTCATGATTGAGGCCTCCAACCGCAACGCGGTTGCGCCCACTGTTTGAATCCCTTTGATGCAATTGACGCAACCGCGTTGCGGTTGAGAATTCTTTTCGTCACCCATTTCCCAGGGTAGCCGCGACGGCAACCATGGGCTGGAGGCCGCAGCCCGTTGGGGCAGTTTAGTCTGAGCTGCGCTCTGCCCGTCGCAGTTCCTGATCGATCAACTCGTAGCGAACCGGGAACCGTGCTGCAAGCTCGGCACTGTGCGTAACCACAACCAGGATCGTTTCCTGTTTCTGATGCAGATCGAATAGCAGATCAGCGACCACCGCCGCTGCTTTGTGATCGAGATTGCCGGTCGGCTCGTCACACAACAACAACTGCGGCCGCGTGATCAGAGCGCGCGCCAGAGCTACACGTTGTTTTTCTCCTCCGGAGAGCTTTGCGGGTCGATGATCGAGCCGATCACCGAGTCCTACTTGTTCCAACAATGCGCGCGCCCTTTCTGTGGTGTCCCCGTTCTTACTCGAGGCTGAAACCAGCGTCGGAGTCAACACATTCTCCAGCACGGAGCATTGCGGCAGCAGGCAGTGGTCCTGAAAGATGAAACCGATCTCTTTGTTCCGGAATGCCGCCAGCTCTCGCTCGTTCAGTTGAAATGGATTTCGTCCATCGAGCGTGACGGTACCGCTCGTCGGTGGCTCAAGCGCACCCATCACGTACAATAGCGTGCTCTTGCCACTGCCCGATGGCCCCATGATCGAGACGGCATCCCCACGCGACAGCGTCAGCGAGACGGCGGAGATTATTTTGAGTGGCCCACGCGGAGTTGGGTACTCTTTGGAAACGTTTTCAACTTGAAGCACCAAACCCTCCGGAATAATTAGCCGCGGATTCACGGATAAACGCCGATCAGAAACCCAGTGTCCGACAAACTTCAGTTTGTCGTTGTCATGAAATGCCACCCAATGGCTTTTTCGCAAGGGGACGATGGATATTTTCCTCAGTCCGGATTGGGAAGCCGGCGACAAACTGAAGTTTGTCGGACATTATCCGGCGCTCAAGTAGATCGCGCCTCTACGATCTTCATCAGCGGTTTACGTCCGACCACACTCTGATAAACCTCGAGTGCGCGATCGGCCATCAGCGCTACGCTGTAGTGCTCGCGTACTTTCTCGAAGCCCCTCTGGCCCAGCTTTTCGGCCAGCTCGCGATCGCGGAAGAGGCTGAGAATTCCTTCAGCCAGACTCTCGACGTCGTCCGCTGCGACCAGCAGTCCGCCGCCGGTTTTCTCGATAATCTCGGGGAACGCCCCGCGCGCCGGCTGCACCACCGGAACTCCGCAGGCCATTGCTTCCAACAGGAAAATTCCCTTCGGCTCATCATAGGTCGCCGGCACCGAAAGCACGTTAAGCTCACGCAGGAATGAGATTTTCTGTTCGCGCGTGAGCACGCCGCGATAATGAAATTCTGAGCCGAGACCGGCGTCTTTCATTTGCTGCTCAATACCGCTGAGATATTTTCGGTGTTCCGCCGCCAGGTAGCCGGCCGCTTCCAGTCGCACCTCGCCGCCGAGCGCGTCGCTCGCACGCAGGCGGCGGTAAGCGTCGGCTAAAACGTGCAGGCCTTTCTCGGGCGCGACCCGCGCAAAGAACCCGACCGTGAAAGGTTGCTGACCAGGCTTCCGCTCTGAGACCGCCCGGGGCTCGTACCCTTGCAGGTTAATTCCCAGCGGCACGACGCTAATTTTTGCCCGGGGAATCCCCAAATACGCAGGCGTAAACCGAGCGTAGTATTCGCTCACCGAAATAAAGACATCGACGTGCTCAACGTTGGCGCGAATCAGATCGAGAGCTTCACTTTTGTAGGGTTCGTGCAGCCCTTCGAGAAAGAGATCCTCACCTTGAAGAGTGCAACAGATGGGCCGGCCCAGGGCTTCTTTGATCGGCCGGGCCAGGCCAATCAAAAGCGAATATGGCAGGCTAACCAGATCCGGCGGTCCTTCGTGCTTGAGCCAGTCGATCAGCTTGGAGATTTCCTTTTGTTGAAAGCCTGCCTCGCCCTTCAACATTGAGACGGTCAACTCACCAAGCATCCTGGGACTGGTCGAGATCGAACGCCGCGAGGCCAGCCGCAGCATTGGTTTCGAATCCCACAAGCGATCGAGCCAGCGCGGGGACTTGCGGAAAAGCGGCAGGTATTGCTCGAGGTAAACACTGATGCCGCCGAAGAATACTTTCTCCTGACTGACGTTGGGTTCGTCCGTCAATGTCGGAGTGTAGATCGGCAGCAGAGTTACATCATGACCGCGTGAGATCAGTTCCGCAGCGAGCGCGTTGTCACGCAGACAACTGCCGCAATACATCTGGCCAGCGCCACCCGTGAGATAAAGGATCCTCACAATAGCTACTCGATTGCTTCAACGAGCTTTTTGATGTTTGGCTGCTGCTTATCCAGTTGTGACTGGTTCACCATCGATCGTCTTCCGGCTATTGGATATAGTCCGGCCGTCAGACGATTTATCGGTATTCCGATCGAGCTGGAGACAACGGATGCGGTGTTTGCGTCTACAATTTCGAATTGGAACATTGCAACGAAGTCAGATCGTCTCGAAGGAATCCCCGCCTCGGAGGGATGAACGTGGAAGTTATTTGAATTGGCTCTCCAAACAGACCAGATCTCATTACCGATTTCATTTACCACCGTTCTGAATGCTTTGGCAGACCCGATGTACTGCGTTAGTCGATTTCCGATATAGCAGTAGATCTTTGGAATTGGCATCCGAAACCGATCAGAATTGTTATAGAACTCGGATTGTTGACTACCAGGAAAGCGGGTTACGCCATAGAGAAGTGCGAGGACTGCCCGGACTGCCCGTTTCGATGAACCATCTGCCGAGAAGGGTATGATCAATCGATCCGAGGCAGACATCGCAAGTTCCGTATAGATCGAAAAGCTGGGGTTGCAGTCAACGAAGACGGTCGTGTTCTCTTGATCCCAGGAGTTCTGAATGTCCTCGATAAGATCGCTGATCCATGTATGCACAATTCTCCATGCGTCGGTAGGCCCAGGAACTGTTGCCCCGCGAACACGGGAAGCTTGTATCTCCAGTTGTTCATCACCGCACACCAGGAACAAGTTGTGCGGCGCAAAGGAATTCCGCTGCGATACGTTGATGACGAACCGGGCACCAGTCTTCGGATTAACATACGGGCTACTTATTCGATCCTCGATATAACCCGAAATCGTTAGACGGGGTGTGCTAGCACTCAAGAGATCAAGAGCCTCCTCGCCACTCTTTATCCCCCCGAGCAACATCCCAGACGCGTTTGCTTGAGGACACATATCAATTACCAGAATCTTCTTTTCTGGATGGGTCCTTGCATATTCGCTAGCGATTTGGAAAGTGAGATAGCTCTTGCCAACGCCTCCCTTGTTGTTCCACAGCGCGTAGATTGCCACTTACTTCCCTCCGTTCCAGTGATGTTTTAATGTCGCGCAGTCTACCAGAAGGCTAGTTTTTAATGTTATGAAAACTGGGAGCGTAGGACACGCCGCTAACGATGTACCAACAACCACACCACCACCCAGCCAAAAATAAAATTAGAACTGGCGGTCTCGAGCAAATGCGCCATGCGCACGGCCTCAGGCATGAAAGGATTTGGCAGCAGAAGTTGCGAGTTCATAAATACTGAAAAGAGCAACGCGACTGCCAGCCCCGTCTCCCACCGACGTCCCTTCATCATTCGAATCACTGGTAATGCTAACGCAGTCCACAGCAATGCGCGTAAGACTTGAAGGAACGGCAGCCACGGCGTCTGTGACAGCACGCTGCGCATTTGATCGATAAAACTGCCGGAATCAGTACCACCGTAATATTCGCGCACCGCTGGACTCTTCCAGGCAATGTAGTAGCCGAACGTAAAATATAAGACCAGATAAGCAATCGCAATCAGACCCGCTTTCCAAATCCATTCACTGACGGGCATCAAGAGCCTGTGGTTGGTTTCATCAGCCGCAGGATCTCGCTTTCGCTTCCCCAGAATCAACACGCTGAGCGGAGAGAATATTCCCGAGACTATCGCTCCCAGCAGAAAAATGCGGGGCAGCATGCCGGAAGGCAAACGAGTCACGAATACTGCAGTCTCGATTTGCGACATGATGGTCATGACACCAAACGAGATGATGAAGATTGCCAGCATCAGGCGCCACCCGGCCCAGCGAGAACGAAGAATTACATACGTCAGGACACTCGTGTTCAGTAAGCAAACTGCCAACAGAGTTACGAGGATATTGCTCGCTTGATTAGCAGACGGCGGCGTGGTTCCAGTTGAGGGAAACGCGATTGCCGAAGCCACCGTGAAGCAGATGAAGTAGACGATGGTGAGGACGATAAATCTTACAACCAGAACGACGATCGTTTTCGCTTTCATGTCGTGCTCCAGTTGCAGTGGCCAGCGGTGCAGTAGCCCGACTGTCAAGGAGGGCTCTGATTGCCCAGACTAGCCCTCCTTGACAGTCGGGCTACTGCACCGCTCGCTAAGGGTCGCGGAGATCAAAACGGTCGGGTAGCTCACACGCCCGCCGCCCTTTGGAACGCGCGGCGCGCGTACAGATGTTCAAAGAGATTACCTTCGTGCGGCTGGTCCCAACTGATTTGACCCGTAGGCACGGGGCCGATGTTTAGGCGATCGACATCGGCAGAGTTGACCAGCCTGCTAATCAGTTTCGGATCAGAAGTGATCGCCGTGACCACGAGGCTTGGACCCAGAACCTCCGGAATCTGGTCCTGCCTGATCTTCACGACGCTGGCAAAGGGAAACAGGAACTCTTTGTTCGCGAGCGGATGCTCCGGCTCTTCGCAGAGCACGATGGTCGGCAAGAGATAGGAACAACCCTGCCAGCTAATCAATCTCTCCTGGTCGCGATGCGATGCTGTGATCTCTTGCGCGCCTGGTTCCGCAAGGCCCTGATCGATCAGTTGCGAGATGCGCGTTGCTACGTTGGCATCAGTGAACGGAGCAATCTGTGCGACTTCGTCATCGGCCGCGCGCGGAGCGATCTGGGCCAGTCGTTCGGCCAGGGCTGCGGCGATCTCTTCGGCATGTGCCGGGACCCAGATGCCCGACGCATTGATGCAAGAGCGGCCGCCGTTTGCGGCAATCGAATTAACCATCACCTCGAGATATTGCTCCCATCGATCGATGCAATCTTCGCCGATGACGATCTTGCTGAAGCCCGGACCATGAATCTCGATGCGCGAATCGCCGCTCCAGATTCCAGTTGAGCCGGCATCACCAAAGATTATCCCGCGGCCGCAACTCCGCAAAATTTCTCCCGCGCCGGCGTGATCCGCGGGGTAGAAGCTGAAGGCTTCGCGCGGCGCACCGGCACGAATCAGAGCCTGAATGATTCTGTGCGGCGTCCATGGTTCCGCGCTGCCGGGCTTGAGCACCAACGGAATCTTCAAAGGAAACGCCGGGATCCAGAGCGAGTGCACGCCGGGTGAATTGTTTGGCAGTACCACGCCCAGAGATTCTGTGCGCGGATAGAAACTCAACGGCTGTCCCTCAACCTCGCCGAAACCTCGATCGAGGATCTGCCAATCGACATTTCTCGTCAGGCCGTTGAGCACCTGGCCGGCTTCCGCCAACGCGCCTTGAATCTTTGCCATGTTTCTGCGGGCCAGCACGTGCGGCATCCCCGTCGTCGCCGATACCTGGCGGACATAGTCCTCGGCTGTTTGCAGGTCGTCACCGAGCGGCAGTGCATCGTTGAAAAAGTGCTCGGCAGCGCGAGCGCAAATAGCGATTAACTCGGCGGTCGAGAGTGCGGCCAGCTTATCTCTTCCGGTTTTCTGATCGCGCAGATCGCGTCTGATTAACCCGCTATTAGCCTGGCTGATCTCAACAAATAGCTCGCGCGTTTGATGGTGCGGCACGCGCGCGACATCCAGGCTTCGGTAGGGCTCACCCTGTCTAAGTATGGGAATGTGAATCATAACTCGGTGTCAGAACCGCCTGCGGTAGCGGGCGGTTTTATCGGTCGCGGGCCGGTACTCCAAATTGGACTATAACCGATCGTTACACGCGTTTAGTTACACTCTGAGAGTTAGGGATGGTAGACGTTCAACCGCCCGCTACCGCAGGCGGTTCTGACCAGACCTAGTACACACCCTCCACCACAGTCGCGTTCAACTTCGAGAACGGCCGCACATTGCGCACACCATCCCAGGGATAGAGTTCGCAGGGCGGCTCTCTCTCGGCTTCGTCACGTTCCAGGAAACCCGGCATGAAAAACTCTTTCGTCAGGGTCGTCAAACGGACACGGCCAGTCTCGCCGTAGTCAACCACGCGCTCCGGTTGATCCGGATCCACAATCTCAATCATCGCCCGCGGCGCCGGCGGATAATAGATGAGTGCGAAGTTGTCTTTCTCTTCGCGCGGTTTGTGCACCGCCAGACCCATCAACGTGTTGCCGTAGGTGGGCGCGAAATATGCACCTTCGAGCAACTCTTCCACAGCAAAGCGATGAAACTGCGGGGTCATCTCCGTGCCGCCGCAGAAGACCCCCGTGATCCCGAGCTTCTTGAGCGAGACCTTTTCACACAAAGCCTCGAGGAGTTTCGGCGTGGTAAACAGGCAGCGAATGTTGTCGTGGGCTCGCAGCAGCGTCAGACCCTGTTCGATTACATGCTGTTTGTATTGTTCGGCCATCTTAACCTGGCCCATCTTGATCAACTTGATCACCCAGCGCGGATCCAGATCAATCATGAAACAGATGCCGCCGCGATACTGCGTCAAGTGTTCAACCGCCAGGCGCAAACGCCTGGGCCCGGTTGGACCAAGCGAGAGCCAGTCGGCGCCTTTGGGAAAGAATTGGTCCGGCAGGGTGGCGCTGAAGTCTTCGTAGTCCAAACGAAAATCTTCAATGTTAATTCGGGATTTCGGAACGCCGGTGCTGCCGCCGGTCTCAAAAGTGTAGACAGGCCGGTGGGCCAGGCCTTTCGGCACCCAGCGACGGACGGGGCCGCCGCGCAGCCACTCGTCCTGGAACGGACCTAAACGCGAGAGATCATCATAAGAGTGAATCTCTCGGCGCGGATCCCAACCGAGCTTAGCGGCGTAATCGAGCCAGAACGGGCAACCGGTGTTGGGATCAAAATGCCAGTGGACAACTTCGCGGACCCAGGCGTCGAGTGTGTCCCGGGATTGTTTGATGTTCGTCTGTAAGCTTACTTCGGCAGTAGACATTTTTGCTTGTTGTGATCAGTCGATCTGCAAACGCTAAAATAACAGAGACGTAACGCAAGCTGTTAGCTTGCGGTGTCGCGGCTCAGTGCCTGCGCCGCCGCAAATCATCTAAGCTGCAACGTCGCAAACTAACAGTTTGCGTTACACCAGGCCACGGTCGGGCTACTGCACAGCGGTAGTCTCGCCGCTGAGCGCCGCACGGAGCGACGCGGGAATCTCGGTCGGCTTGCCGTGCAGTAGAGTCACCAGCGTCATCGTTCCTTCGATCGCCAGTTCGTCAGCAGCGTTGAAGACCTGATAGTCGTAACGAATCGACGTGCGGCCCAACTTGCCCACTGTCAGCCGCAAGCGAAACGGATCGTCGAGCGAGAGCACCTTCAGGAATTGACACTCCAAATGCACGCGCGGGAAATCGTAACCCATGCTGCGATCCATCGGCCAATCAATGCTGCGCACGAGTTCGCTTTCAGCCTCTTCAATGATCTCGAAGATGCGGGGAAAGTGCAGGCGCCCGGCGGCATCCGCGTCAGCCCAGCGCAGACGTCGTTGCAGTTCTATCGAAGCAGGCATTGATCTTTGACCTCTCTTTTCAGTCGAGGGCTTACGTTAACTCTCAGCAAACAGTTTCAAGGCGATCGCAAGTCAGCGGCGCGGGAAAGAGTAATCGGTCGATACTGCCACAGTCCAGTTCGTTAATTCTTGGTAGTGGTCTAGTTTCAAAATTTCCCCGCATCCCGTAGGTCCGAAGGACCGACGGTTAATAGCTCCGTCCGTGAGGGCGGGGTAGACGGGATATTGCTCGTCGGAGCGCTGAAGGTGCGCCACGATTTGTATCGGCCCTGCGGGCCTGTGAAGAATTCAAACGTGCAGATGCCCGCCCTCACGAGGCTATGTTAAAACTCACGGTCCAGCTTCTCAATCAATGACTTTAACGCAAAGGACGCAAAGGAAAACCGCAAAGGGGCGCAGAGTAACAACCCTTTGGGCTCTTTGCGAAGAACCTTTGCGTCCTTTGCGTTTCAATTTCGTAGCTCTATTCCACGCAAACTTAGTGGAGGCCGCGTATGGACCACATCAGTGTTCCATTGTTCGGACGGAGGTTTCTGAGGTGCTCCGCGAGCCGTTGTGTGGCTTAGCCTGGCTTCGTTCGTTTCGTTTAGATAGGGCACTTGTGCCCCTCGATGCCACGGTGGACAAGTCCGCTGTCCAACGGCGTCAGGCATCGCGAAGGCGGACACGTCCGCTCTCTAAACGGCGAGGCGGATAACATGCCTTCCACGTTTTCCTTCCTCACACCTAGACGAAGCAAAGCAAAGCAAAGCTAAGCAAAGCAAAGCTAAGCAAAGCAAAGCTAAGCGCTTTCGCTGGCGGTCGGGATCTCGTCGATGATGATCTTGTAGCGTTTGATTTTTGAGTTGAGGGTTGTCACCTTCACACCGAGGATTCTTGCGGCTGGTCTTTGGCGTCCGCCCGTCCTAATCAAGGCGCTGCGAATCAGCTCAGTTTCAAACCGGCGCACCTCTGTCTTCATGTCCAGACTGGTTACCGCGCCGGCGTTGGCGGATTCCCCGAGCGATTCGACAACCAGCAACAGAGTCTGGGCCAGCGTTCGCAAAGCCTGAATGCGGCAATCGACAAGTACCGGTTGTTTGCTCGCTCGCACCGATAGCAGATCTTGCTTCAGAACTTCCGGCTTGACGGCTCCGGATTTTAAGCCTGAGCCTCCCAGCAGCAGTGATGTCAGATTCGTAGCGCTCTCCAATGGTAACCTCAAGTTCGGTTTTGGTCTCGGCGATTGGTATACGCTTTCCAGAACGCTCCTGTATTGAACAGACCAAAACTGTCTGGAACAGATCAAAACTGAATCTCACGAGGAGCCGTAAACTTCCGAAGCCGGCTGAAAGGCCATCCTGGCATCTGGCAACGCAAAGTGCCCGACAGGCTTCTCAATCTTCAGTAGCTCTGCGACCAGCGATTTCCACGTAAAAGAATCTGGAAAATTGGATGCGGCCATTCGTCTCAGGACGCGCGTGGCGCGAGAGGGAAGCGAACAACCGATGAGCAACGCTCAGATTAGCAATCACCAGCGTTCGTTGAGAGCGGGCCAGTTCTATGGCGAGATCCTGCACAAGTACGACAGTTGCGGCATCATCCTTTCCGAGTTCAAGCATGACGGCGCGAAACGAATCCCCAAACACTCGCATGAGCTGGCCTATTTTAATCTGTTGCTTGACGGCGACTACCTTGAGTTTTACGCGGGTAGAACAGCAATCCTTAAACCGCTGACTACGATCTTTCACCCGCCGGACATCACTCACTACGATCAGATTGGTCCAAGCGGGATACGGATTTTCAGTATCGAGGTCAAGCAGCAATGGCTGGAACGTCTACGAGAAGTTGGTGTGCTTCCGGGCAGTGCGGCGGAACGTCCGGGCAGTGAATTGAGTTGGCTGGCAACACGTCTCTATCGCGAATACGGCTATCGGCATCGTTGTTCGTCTTTGGCTATTGAAGGTCTCACGCTCGAGATGCTGGCGGTGGTATCCCAATCCAGGCGACTTCAGGAAAAGGTCATGCCGCCCTGGCTACAGAAAGCGACTGACCTCCTCAACGATGGCTTTCAGCAGAATCTGAGAATCAACCACGTGGCCTCGCAGATTGGCGTGCACCCGGTGTATCTGTCCCGCGTCTTTCGACAGTTTTATCATCAAAGTATCAGTGATTATGTGCAGAACCTGCGCGTACAGTTTGCCTGCCGGCAGCTAGTAAAGGAGGAAAGCAATCTGGCGACGATCAGCGCCAACGCCGGCTTCGCCGATCAGAGCCATTTCACACGCGTGTTCAAGCAGTTCACCGGAGTAACGCCGGGAGTGTTCCGAGCGTCGATGAAGCGAAAATGAAGTTGCGAGTCACGAATCACGAGTCTGGAGTCTGGAGTCTGGAGTCTGGAGTCAAGAATCGCAGATCAAAACACCAAACGCAGCCGGGGACTCAAGACTCGGAGTATGCGGACTCGCGACTCGTGACTCGTGACTCGCGACTCGTGACTCACGACTCACGACTTCTTAATGAGTCTTTCTTTGGCCAATCGATCAGCCATTCTAAAAGGCGGCATTTCCTTCTGTCTTTGCCTGCTTGAGAAGGTCGAGCATCGTGTCATAGATTCCGCTTACTTTGTGCCGTGTGTCTGCTTCGTCCCAGCCCAGGAGTTCGCGGCACCCATTCATTACGCCGCCTGCGTTGGCTACATAATCAGGTGCGTAGAGGGTACCCGACTCAGTCAACGCGTCACCGTGTCGTGACTCAAGCAGTTGGTTGTTGGCCGATCCGACAATTATTTCCGCCTTCAGTTCTTTGATCGTCTGATCGTTGATGATGCCGCCAAAGGCGCAGGGAGCAAAGATGTCCGCGCGTGCGCCAACTAACTCATTCGGCGGTACTGCCGTCGCCTGAAACGCTTCGACGACTCGCGCTACCCGCTCTGAATCCACATCTGCCACCAGCAGTCTTGCTCCCGCTTTGTGCAACTCTTTGGCGAGGTAATACCCCGTGCTGCCACAACCTTGAATGGCAATGATGCGGCCAGACAACGCGTCTGATCCCCAGCGATGCATGGCGCAAGCTTGCAAGGCGCGGAACACGCCATAGGCGGTCACGGGAGAAGGATCCCCCGACTTGCCTGGCAGCCCCGCTACGTGCCGAGTCTCTATTCTGACGAACTCCATATCGGCCGGCGTCGTGCCAATGTCCTTGGCCGTGATGAAGCGGCCGCCGAGCGACTCGACAAAGCGACCATGCGTACGAAATATTCGTTCGCGATCAGACGTTCGATGGTCGCCGATGATCACGGCCTTACCGCCGCCAAACGGTAATCCGGCCATGGCGTTCTTGTACGACATCCCGCGCGATAAGCGGAGCGCGTCAATGCTGGCGAGTTCGTCGCTCGCATAATTCCAAAACCGCGTGCCGCCAACCGCCGGCCCAAGCGCCGTGCTGTGAATGGCGATGATGCCATGGTAGCCACAGTCCGCGTCCGACCAGAGCATCACCTGCTCGTGCTCTGCTTCCGCGTACATTTCACCGATAGTGTGTGTTGGGCTGTTAGCCATCTTCAGAATCACCGAATGCGTCTAGTTTGCAAGCAGGCGCCACTCTGACATACGACTAGAGATTATGTCTTTGGCCCGTGCTTCAAAAGTTCTTAGAAAATCTCACGCCGCAAGCTCGAGCTGAGGACTGTAGTGTTTTACTCTCAGTTGTTGCGCCTCTGCGCCTTTGCGTGAAAGGTTTTGTATCAGCAGGATGCGTTCGCGCGAAGTCCGCAAAGAAACGAAGCCGCTAAGGAACTAAGAAACCACCCTGAGGCGATCGACTCGCCGCCAGTACCAAACTCTTGCTATGCTTTTCACTCATCGATCAAAGAAAAAAAAAAGGGCTCAGGCTGACGATGGCTTTAGAACTAAGACCAGGATGTGAATGCTGCGATCGGGATCTGCCACCTGAGTCGCTGGAAGCATACGTGTGCACGTTCGAATGCACGTTTTGTCTGTCGTGTTGCCAGACCCGTCTCAACTTTGTTTGCCCCAACTGTGGTGGTGAACTGGTGCGCCGGCCGGTTCGTCCCGCCGCGCTCCTGACCAAACATCCGGCGACAACCAAACGAATTCTAAAGCCCGAAGGTTGCCAGGGACTTGAAGCGGGTGCCTAGCTAGTGTCCTGTCTCTAAAGTTCTAGTAACAACTAGTCGTCCGTTTACGTATCAGTTATAAAGGAGAAACTGATGCGAATAGGACGACCGATACCAGCACTGAGCTTGACCGACGACGAACGCGAGACGCTTAAGCAGTGGGCCCGACGACCGAAGACGGGCCAAGCGCTGGCCCAACGGGCCCGGATCATTCTGGCGTGTGCCGAGGGGAAAACGAATACGACGGTAGCGGCGCGCTTGCGGCTGACCAAGCAGATGGTTGGCAAGTGGCGTACGCGCTTTCTGAATAAAAGGCTCGATGGTTTGTTGGATGAACCGCGACCGGGCACTCCCCGACGACTGAGTGATGTTGAAGTGGAGCGAGTGTTGACGATGACCTTGGAGTCCACGCCTAAGAATGCTACGCACTGGAGCACGCGCTCGTTGGCGGCGACTTGCGGCCTGAGTCGGAGCAGTATCCATCGGGTGTGGCGAGCTTTCGCTTTGGCCCCGCACCGGAGCGAGAGCTTCAAACTTTCCAAGGATCCGCTGTTCATCGACAAAGTACGAGATGTAGTGGGGCTTTATATGGATCCGCCGGATAAGGCGCTGGTGCTCTGCGTTGACGAGAAATCTCAGCTTCAAGCTCTGGATCGCTCGCAGCCAATTCTGCCCATGCGACCTGGTCAAGCAGAACGCCGGGTTCATGATTACAAGCGCAACGGTACCACTTCGCTGTTCGCCGCCTTGGACACTAAAACTGGCCAGGTGATTGGCCAACTTAACCGGCGTCATCGCTCGCTCGAGTTTCGCAAGTTCCTCGACAAGATCGAGGCGGAGGTGCCACCAGGGTTTGACGTCCATCTGATCCTCGACAACTACGGTACTCATAAGACGGCCACCATTCAGCGCTGGTTGTTGAAGCGCCCACGTTTTCATCTTCACTTCACCCCAACAGGCGCTTCTTGGCTCAATCTCGTCGAGCGTTGGTTTGGACTCTTGACCGCCCAGCAGCTGCGGCGTGGCGTCTTTCGCAGCACCCGCAACCTTGAAACCACCATTCGCAACTACATCGACATTCACAACGAAGCACCAAAGCCGTTCATTTGGACCAAAACTGCTGACGAAATCCTCGCAAGTGTTGCTAGATTTTGTCAGCGAACTTTAGAGACAGGACACTAGCATACTGCTGAAAAACAAGTGTAGAGATCAAAGGAATCCATGCGATCCACGAAGTCACACGAACGAACACGAAATAACACTAAGAAAACCGCACAGTTTTCGTGTGACTTCGTGCTGCTTCGTGTAATTTCGTGGATCGTAATCACTTTTTCTAGACGGTTTCGAGTTTCGAGTTTCAGGGCGCGGATTTGTCAGTACCGCCTGCGGTAGCGGGCGGGCCTCTACACAACTCATGCGTCCGACCCAAGATTTAGCAGGCTGCTGAAAAACAAGGTGTATAGATCAAAGAATCCATACCATCCACGAAGTCACACGAACGAACACAAAATAACACTAAGCAAACCGCTCCCTTTTCGTGTGACTTCATGCTGCTTCGTGGATCGTAAACATTTTTTCAGCAACCTGTTAGGGCCCACCCGCTACCGCCGGTGGTACTGACCTGTTCTTATCCGCGGGTATCCGCGTTCATCCGCGGCTAATATTTTGGTTTGCTTTCGCGCGCTCTTGGACTTCTGGAAACTGTAAATCATGAAGATCGCCACGTGGAATGTGAATTCGATTCTGGCCCGAATGCCAGTGGTGCTGCGCTGGCTGGAGAGCGTCAGCCCCGACGTGCTCTGCATGCAGGAAATCAAGTGTACGGACGATAAGTTTCCGGCTGACATCTTTCGCGAACGTGGCTATCAGTGCCTGACATTTGGCCAGCAGACTTATAACGGCGTCGCTATTCTTTCGCGTTTTGATTGCGTCGGAGTCCAACGCGGTTACTTGGATGACGTTGAAGGCTCACAGGCCCGGTTGCTGGTGACGGAGATCGAAGGAATAAACATCGTCAATGTCTATGTCCCAAACGGCCAGATGGTAGGATCTGAGAAATACGCTTTCAAGCTCGAATGGCTAAAGCACCTGCGTGCGTTTCTTGACGAACGTTACCCACCCGGCGCGCGGGTCTTGCTGTGCGGTGACTTTAACGTCGCTCCAGAGGAACGCGATGTCCACGATATTCGCTTGTGGCAGGGCCGGATCTTGTTTAGCGAACCTGAACGCGCCGCGATTCAGCACGTCAAGGATTGGGGCTTCACCGACGCTTTTCGCCTACACAATGAAGAGGGCGGAAATTATTCCTGGTGGGACTATCGCGCCGGAGCCTTCCGGCGGAATAACGGATTAAGAATCGACCACGTTTGGATTAGCGAATCGCTGGTGAACAGAAATCAAAAGACCTGGATCGATGTCGGTCCGCGCACCTGGGAACGGCCATCAGACCACGCGCCAGTGATCGCTGAAATCGCGATCTGAAGAAACGGCGCGACTACCTATTAAGGAAGCCACACCGTTTGCTCGAGAAATCAGTTCCGCGCCAAGTTGGACGTCAGCGACTCAATCCCCCAGACGCCATCATGCCCGCGAACGCTACAAAGTAAAGGATGATCGAAAGGATCAACAAAGCGGTCAAAGCCAGCATAAGCGTGCTGATGTTGAGCCTCTTCGCATTCATCCAGCCCCAGATGATGGTGTAGATTCCGCAAATCAAACCGAGAATGCCTTTGCCCGCGCCCTCATTCTGGAAAAGCTTGACCAGCACCACAATGAAACACACGAAGAAAGCGAGGTAGACCAAAATCGCGAGAATTCCTACAATACCGAAAGCCATTCGATTATCCTCCAGTCATTTGATTCGAAGAACGAGTTTTACTGCTGAAGCATCTGTGCGAAAGCCGATCTCATGATTAGCAACCGCGCCAACCAATAAAGAATTAGGCCCAATAGGAGAAAGTTGGTAATTCCAGTGCGACGTTCAATTGATTCTATGGTTGGAATCAGCCAGTCTCTCGATCTTTCAGGCGCTACGGTCGCAGCCAAGGTAATCGTAAGCGCGACCAGAAAAAGCGGAGCAAATGCATGAAAGGCAATTGATTCTCGCCATTCGCCTCGAAATAGCAAGAGCGTCGCTCGCGTCAAACCACAACCCGGACACGGGAATCCCAAAACACGAGCGAACGGACACGGCCACCCCGGTAAATGGGCACTCACCAACCCGAGTTGAATCGCTGTCGCTACTAAAAGTGCGAGCAGGAGCTTGCGGTTCCGCAGGATCGACGAGAAAACCGGCACAAACAAACTGTCTTGGAGCATTAGCGCGCGCCATTCTATAGCAGGATTGCTGTCGCGCCTACTGTTTTTTGCTAATAGATCTTGAGCGGTACGCCGCAGTCTGCGCGTCCCGCGTGATGGCAAAGCGCGCCTCGCCGGAAATCCCACGGCCGAGAAATCAAACGACGCTGGAGTTGCCCCCAACAGTTTTTCGAGGCGCTAGTGCAGTTTGAATTCTAAGACGTCTCATTCACACCGCGGCTTCAGCCCGGTGATCAGCGCACGCCTTAGAAATTTGGGGAACCGTTTCAACGGTTTCGGTAACTGGGTGAGAAACCGTTGAAATGGTTAGAAAGATTCAGCATCGCCTGTCGATCACCGGGCTGAAGCTTCGGTGTGAATCAAAGACCGGACTGCACCAGTACCACTTTCAAGCTCGCGGCTCGCAGCTTATCGAGTTGATGGAGGCCAAGCCTGCGGCGGCTGGCTCTGAATTGGAGCAAATTGCGGGGGCAACTGTCGTCCTGTCTGCGTGCTGAAAAAAGCGAAATCGCCACAGAGACACAGAGTCGGAGAGAAGAGAAAGGACCAGAATCAATCAGAAAGGCCGATAAGAATACTCAACCTCTTTGTTCTCATCTTGCTCTGTGTCTCCGTGTCTCTGTGGCTAAGTCTGGTTTTGATCAGCCTGTTAACCCCTGGATCCGCATGGCCAGGAAACCCGTCAACCAGAGCCGCCGAAGTTAGTCGGAGGTAAGCTCGGCTGTCTTTTCGGTGATGTCCTTTTGCGCCCACTCGTTGTCACGACTTGCCTCGCCGGCCTTGTGACGTTTGGCAACTTTCATTCGTTGGACCAGGTCCATATGCGTGGAAAAATATGGCAGGCTCTTGCCGACAACTTCCTGGACCGTGGCAAAGCCCTTGTCCGTCATGAATTTTTCCAGTCCAGCCTTCAGCTCGTCGATGATTCTTACTCCGTGCAGCATTACGCCGGTACATAGTTGTACGGTTGATGAGCCAAGGAGCAGAAACTCAATCGCGTCGTTGGCGGTCTCGATGCCGCCGATACCGCTGATGGATATCTCGCCAGGTAACCCGAGGGCCAACTGGCTAACCATCCGCAGCGCTATCGGCTTGACCGCCTGCGACGAATAGCCGCCAGGCACGGTGTAACCTTCGACCGTCGGCATCGGACGCAGCGTTTCGAGGTTCACGCCGATCACCGAAAGGATAGTGTTGATGGCAGAGATGCCGACGGCGCCGCCGCGTACGGCTGCGGCGGCCGGTTCGCGAATGTTGGTGATGTTAGGAGTCATCTTCGCCCAGACGGGGATATTCGCGACTTCGGTCACCCAGCGCGTTACTTCTTCTGCCAGATCCGGATGCTCTCCCATTTCCGAACCCATCTTGCGTTCGGTCATTCCGTGCGGGCACGAGAAGTTAAGTTCGAAAGCATCAACTCCGGTTTGTTCAACCCGGCGCGTCAGCTCCTGCCAACGATCCTTGTTGTATTCCTCCATGATCGACGCGATTAGAATGTGCTTCGGATACTCTTTCTTGATCTGGCGGAATTCTTCCAGCCAGAGGTCGATTGGACGATCGGAAATCAACTCGATGTTCTCAAAGCCGATCACCTCACCGTTTGAGCGCGAACGCATCTTGCCGTAGCGCGGAACCACGTTCACGACTTTCGATGATTCGAGACTGACGGTCTTGGCTACGGCGCCACCCCAGCCTGCGTCGTAAGACTTCGCGATAACTCTGGCGTTTGTTCCCGGTGGGCCAGAGCCGAGCAGAAACGGATTGGGGAACGTGATGCCGTTGACGACTATTGAAAGATCCATGGTTACTCCTAGGAAAGACTCAAGTCTCAGGTCCGAAGTCTCAAGTTTCAACTTGACGATTTTGTGCTGTCTTGTATTTCTTGCCGGAGAACTGCGATTGGCGGAGATAGCGAATGAGCCCCGAAATTACTCGGCTCAATTCCGAAGCCTTCGCTTTCAATTCTTCAAATTCTTTGTCGGAAATATAAGCTCGATCGAGAGCCAGATAGAGCTGCGCACGTACCTCACCGCAGGAGCCCTTAGCGATTGAAAGAAATTGCATGAATTCTTTATCTCCATCTCGCTCAAACCCTTCCGCGACGTTGGAAGCGATCGAAATTGAAGCACGACGAATTTGATCTCGCAAAGCGAAGTCCCGGCAGAATTCGCCCACCGCGCTCACGTCGTAGATGGCATTTGTAAGCCGGCGCGCCAGGGTCCAGGCGTCAAGATCTTCAAATCGCTCAATCTTGCTCATCAAGAATTCCACTGAAAATGGGTCGAATCTCGGACCTGGGTCTTGGGACCTGAGACTTGAGACTAGTCTGCCACCAGCGCTCCGTAGCTATCCGGCCTGCGGTCGCGGAAGAACTGCCAGGTGTTTCGTACTTCGCGAATCAGATCCAGATTCAGATCGGCCACGACCAACGCGTCCTGATCGCGCGGCGCCTCGGCAATGATTTGTCCGCGCGGATCACAGAAGTAACTTTGCCCGTAGAACTCGCCGATGTCCCAGGGCTGTTCATGGCCGACTCGATTTATCGCCCCGATGAAATAGCCATTGGCGACCGCATGGGCCGGCTGCTCGAGCTTCCATAAATATTCCGACAAGCCCGCTACAGTCGCCGAGGGGTTGAAGACAATCTCGGCTCCGTTCAAGCCGAGCGCCCTCGCTCCCTCGGGAAAATGCCGGTCATAGCAAATGTAGACGCCGACTTGCGCGAAGGCGGTTTGGAAAGTTGGATAGCCAAGATTACCCGGTCGAAAATAAAACTTTTCCCAGAAGCCGGGATTGACGTGCGGAATGTGATTCTTGCGGTACTTGCCCAGGTACTTGCCATCGGCGTCGATCACCGCGGCGGTGTTGTAGTAAATGCCGGTGATCTCTTCTTCATAGATCGGCACGATGATCACCATGCCGTGTTCTTTCGCGACTTCCTGAAGCAGGCGTGTGGTCTCGCCGTCGGGAATTTTTTCCACTGCTTCGTACCAGCGCGTTTGCTGCTCGGCACAAAAATACGGCGTCGTGAAAACTTCCTGCATGCAAAGGATCTGCACGCCCTGTTCGCCTGCCTGCTGGATCAGACCCAGGTGTTTTTCGATGTTCAGTCGCTTGATCTCCTGAATCGGAAGATCAGTTGGGGCGGCATTCGTCGCCTGAATCAATCCGCATTTAACTGTGCGTGCCATATGTACTCCCGTTAAGGTTCAGGTTTGAATATCTTGAATTGCTTCAGCCCGTAAAGCGACCGAGTTTGCTGGAGGCGCCAGCTTCATCAGTGCCAGGTAAGTTACCGCCGCCGCACCAAAACCTACGAACCAGCCATAATCATAGAGCTTTCCAATAAAATCAGGAACCGTCACGCCCAGTCGCCCGAGGATCGGACCGCTCCAGGCCAGGCCGCAGCCGATCAGAGTCGCGGCTACAGCACGCCAATTCCAGCCGGCGGTGTAAGTATAAGCTCCCTGAGTGCGGTAGAGATCACCAAGTTCGAGTTGCTTCTGACGCACGATCCAGTAATCCGCGATCAGGACTCCGGCGATCGAGCCCAGACCCCCCGCGTACCCACCCAACCACTTGAAGATGTAGCCTGATGGATCAGACAGCAGCCGCCACGGCTGCATCAAGATTCCGATGATGCCAGTGATCAGCCCACCGGTGCGAAATGAGATCAGCCGGGGAAAGGCGTTCGCAAAATCGTTGGCCGGCGAGACTACATTGGCGGCGATGTTAACCGCCAGCGTCGCGACGACGACGGTGAACATCGAAATCGCGACGATTGCGACTTGCTGAAACTGGCCCACCAGTTTCATCGGATCCCATAACTCGTCGGCTTTCATGTGCGGATAGATGACCACCGCTGCCGAAGTAATCATCACCCCCATCGCCGCGAAAACCGTCATGGTGGTCGGCAAAGCTACCACCTGGCCGATCACTTGCTCGCGCTGGCTGTGACCAAAACGAGTAAAGTCCGGCATGTTCAGCGATAGAGTGGCCCAGAAACCGATCATCGCTGTCAGCGAAGGAATGAAGATCAGCCAGAACTCACCCACGCTGTGAAACTTGCTTTGCTGAGTAAGCAGATAACCAAGGCCATGTGCCCGCCAAATCGCCCAGCCGAGCAGCAGCGACGTCATAATCAGCACGAAAGGCGCCGCCCAGTTTTCAACCTTGCGCAATAGATCCATGCCGCGATAAATGATGTAGATATTCAATCCCCAGAAGAGAAAGAACGAAAGCCAGGCCGTGTTCATGTGGTCCAAAATTGGTCCGCCAAGCAAACCCTGCCAACCGGGAATCAACGCAGTAAAGAAAGTGTTCAGCGCTTCACCGCCGATCCAGGCCTGAATCCCAAACCAGCCGCAGGCCACGATGGCTCGCATCAGCGCCGGCAGGTTCGATCCGTAAGTTCCGTAGGCGGCGCGCGCGAAGACAGGGAAGGGAATACCGTACTTGGTCCCTGGATGCGAGTTGAGCAGGATGGGAATCAAGACGATCGTATTACCCAACAGGATCGTGATCAGCGCCTGCCACCAGTTCATGCCCAACCTAATCAATCCCGACGACATGATGTAGGTCGGAATACAATGGGCCATGCTGATCCAAAGCGCCGCATAGTTGTAGGTGGTCCAGTTGCGATCGGCTACGCGAATAGGGGCCAGGTCGCGATTGAAGAGAGGACTGGTGCTAATCTGCTGCAATGCGTCAGGCTGCAGTTCGACGCGACCGTCCGCATGTTGTGTAGTTTCCATATTGTTGGCGCACAATCCGGGCTGACCTCTGGTTATCGCTCAAAGACTAAGACACACACTCCAATCACCAAAAGAATCGGCCCCCAATACTCCAATTTGATGAAGAACAAACTGTGATCGAGCTTGACTATCTCCTCGCGACCGGTGTCTTTATCAATCACTACGCGGCCTGGTTGCTTGTGGAGATAGCGGCCGAGAAACCAACAACTGACACCGGTAAGCCATAGGGCAAGGGCCTGGGTCCAGGGGTGAGTCTGGAAGTAGTTATTCTCTTCAAAGACCTTGCTGGTGACGATGTTGGTGACGAGCGCCATCAGAATTCCAAGTATGAAGACGGCTGCTCCAGCCCCGCGCCAAATCAGCATGAATGGATTCCTTCAAGAGACTTCGTCAGCCGCCGATTTGAATCGTACCTCAACGGCGCTGCGCCTCCTGGACAAATTTGCTAACGTCGGTGGTCAGTCTTCCCAACTGCTTCTCGTCGATGTACATCATGTGACCGGCCTCGTAGTAACCGGTGGAAATATTCTTTAGCAGCAGCGGATCGAGGCTGATGTGATGCAGCGTGTGCTGAGCGGCAAAATACGGCGTGGCCATGTCGTAGTAGCCCATTGCCACAAAGATCTTCAGATATGGATTCTTTGCCAGCGCGTTGCGCAAGGCGACGCTCGTGTCCACGTACCCGTTGTTCGTGTTCCAATTCCACGGCCCAATGCCGCCGCCGAGAATGTAGTACTCGAGATCGCTCTTGTATCCGAGCTCAGAGCGAACATAGCTGTTGAACATCGAAGTGTAGGGCGGGCGAATCGCCGCCTCGCTCGCGTCGAAGTCCGGACTGTCGTTGGCAAAGCTGGCATCAAAGCCCTTGAATCGCGCGTCGAGGCGTCCAATCGATCTTCTCTCTGAACGCAGCAGCTCTTTGCGAAACAGATTCAAAGAGATGCGCAGATTTGCATAGTCGATGAAGCGCTGATCCAGACCCGTGTAGCGCGCCAGTTTGCTGATCGCTTCCTGTCGTTCCGCGGCTGTCAAGCGGTCGCCCTTCTCCAGCGCCAGCGTGTAATCGCTTGCCGCCCACTGTTCCACTTCAGCGGTGATTTTCTGCAGCGGCTGAGACTGCAGGTCGGGCGAAAGTTTTTTGTGGTACCACGCGGTAGCGGCGTACGACGGCAGGAACAGCACGTACGGAAGATCGTTACCAGGCGCAAAGGCCGTGGTCTCGAAGTTCATGATCGTCGAGATCAGCACGATGCCGTTGCAAGCGATCCCCCTATCAACCAGGTAACCCGACAAGGCCGAGGCCCGAGTGGTGCCGTAACTCTCACCGGCCAGAAAGATCGGCGACGTCCAACGCTCATAGCGCGAGAGATACAGCCGAATAAACTCGCCGACCGATTCGATGTCTCCCTGCAGGCTGAAGAATTTCGCTCCGAGTTCAGGACGCACGGCGCGACTATAGCCCGTGCCTACTGGATCGATGAAAACCAGATCGCTTTGCGTGAGCCAGGTGAATTCGTTGTCCACCAATTCGAAAGGCGGCGCCGGCATGGTGCCGTCGGCATTCATCTTCACGCGCTTTGGTCCAACGGCGCCCAGATGCAGCCAGACGGAAGCCGAACCGGGTCCGCCATTGAAGGTGAAGGTCATCGGCCGCTGATTGCGATTGGGTACATTGTCGAGCGTATAGGCCATGAAGAACATGCGCGCTTCGGTCTCGCCCTCGCGGTTCCTGATCGGCATCATGCCGACAGTTGCGGTGTAGCGCAGCGTCTTGCCGCCGATCTTGATTTCGTGATGAGTAACGACGGGAGGTTCTTCCGGCGGAGTCGCCTGATCAGGCGCCCGGCGTGGCGACGCCGCAGGAGAGGCAGATGGCGAAGCGGAAGACGCTGGAGATGCGGACGGCGCCGGTGTCGCTTGCGCGTCGGCTTGCGGTTGTCGGCGTGATCTCCCTTCAGGCTCCTGTCCGAAAGACACGAGCGCGGCGAGAAGCAGTAAGCTCAGGATCATGGGTGATAGATGTCTCCGTTTAGGTTCCAAAAAGGCGGCAAAACAGCGAAATGCACGGCGCATAGTAAGCCAAGTGCAGTGAGGCTACAAGTGATTAAGTACCAGAGGTATGTATTCAACGGTGACAGGTCATGGCTCTTCTGCTTTCGCGATTTCCTCTCCTTGCAATTCACGCCGACAGCACGGACACCACAACAATCGATTCTTACTTGGTGCTGGCTGGCGAGGGATGCTAACTTCAAACCAAGCGCCGCAATTTCTACATCGACCCCGCGAAGTATCGCGCACCTCATTCTCGATCTCCTCGGACCATTCAACGTAAGATCCGTCATCGTGAGACTTGGCAACTTGGCAGGCAATGTCAGCCCTCGCCATTAGAGTAGCGAAGTCCGTTTCTCCGACACTTACAGCATAACCAAAGCTCACTGAGGTAGTATGAGTGCGTTCCTCAACTTGAAATGTGCAGGAAGCAAAGGAGACAACTCTTTCTTTGAACTTCTCCAACGAATCGCTCGAAAGGAGAAGTACGAATTCATCACCGCTTTGACGAAATGCCTGAGCCCCACATTCATCCACGAAGAACTTTTTGATCAATTTGCCAACCTCACCGATGGCAGCGCTTCCCGTGGCATGCCCAAACTGATCGTTCAACGCTTTCAAGCGGTTCATGTCTCCAAAGACAACTACATTCGGAGAGTTACCACCTTTGCCAACTGATGAGGCCTGTGACTTCAACGCCTGAGCGTTGTACAGGGGGGTCATGTCATCAAGCAATGCAGATTCAATGACCTCTTCAACCGCTAATTGTAGGGACCTGATAGCGTCCTGCAGATTCATCGAATGAAACGTCGATCAAGGTCAACAAGCTTGGAGTCCAATGTCTGTATTAGGTCTCCGTAAAGCCAGTCATCGAGTTGTTCGTCCGTCCAGTTCAGATTCTGAGGTGCGTGGCTCTCCACAATCCAGTATTGATCTAGATAACTGAACAGAACCTTTGCTGCATGAGGACCAAGACGGTAGAAACTAATTACGGGTAGGTTTTTCTGAGCGAAGTAAGAACGAATTGCCGCCTCCAGCTCTGCTGGTTGATTAGCAATCGCGTTGCCAATTGCACCGCCTGCAAGAATTCCGATCGGATTAGCAGTGAATAGAAGCGCCATCAGGGCGCCGACTGTCGCCCCAGAGGCACCGTTTTGGCCGCGCGGCCTCGGGGTGCGGAAGGGAATGCCAATCGGATAGAAATTCTCTGACTGCACGGACAAATTATATGTCAGGCTCCAAGAAAAGGGGAGACTCTACGCAGATTACCTCGTTATCAAGTGCGTCACTCTTCGTCCAAGACTCTTAGTTGATCAGCACTCGGTTCGCCGTAGCCGAGGTACTCTGGCAAGTTCTCACGGCACCATTGCCGATACTCAGCGGTGGAATTGAAAGATCGCCAGGGCGCATCGTCAAGCACTGGTTTATAGACATAGCAGAACCCGTAGCGCATGCGCTCAGCGACGGTGCGGTCGATACTGCGCCGGCATTGATCCTTGAAATCTTCTAACCACTCTCGTTTTTCCACGGTAGGAAGATGTTAACAGGTTGGCCGTTGTCAGGCTATAAACTCTATTGCAGGCAGTCGGAGCGCCCGTCCTGTCCGCATTGGAATAGCTTGGGCACGAGGGCCATCGTCGACTCCCTCGTATTTGCCCAAACCTTTGTCTGGCTATACCGGTCGGCAGTCCAGCCAAGGCGTTGCTTGTCGCGCCACGCGCCCTCGAGCGCCGCAGCTTCACCCGAACCGAACAAGTGATATGACTCGTGCAGCAGGATCGCCGCCCGCTCCGTATCATCGACCGCACTGTCGAAAAATTCGGGGTACAGCGTCACCACCTCGAAGGGAAAGTTTGTGGCGGCATACGCATCATGGTGACCGACAGAACGGTTCCACCAGTTGTCTGTGTCGCGATAATTAACCAGGTGGCTGAGCACGAACGCCTGCTTCGAAAATCCCTTTGTCTGCAAAACAGCGATCGCCTGAGCGAGTGCTTGTCGCCGGTCAAAGTTGAGTTCCTGAGAGGTGAGAAGCATTGACACGTACCAGGCAAAGAGGAGCGCGAGTGATGTTCCCAAGATCCATAGCAGTCTTTGAGCGATGCCCCTTTTCCTGCTCGGCTCGGAAGTTTCTGTCAGCAGCGTGTCTGGACTGAGTGCGGTGTGGCAGCGGCGACAGCTCTCATCCGCAACTGAATTGACGAGGCCGCATTGGGTGCACTTTCTTCTATTCATTTATGGTCTGATGTTTTCTGGGAAGCTGAGCTAGTGTGGTGCTTCTAAAGTTCGCGCAAAAATCCAGTCCCGGAGGGACGAAATATTTATAGAACCGCGGCCCTGAAGAACTCTGAAGCTCCGGAGGAGCGAAACATTTGGTTTCGAGTAAAGCATATTCCGTTCCTTCGGAGCTGAGATGGCTCTCTTCGAATTCAGGTTCTATAAATATTGCGTCCCTCCGGGACTGAAGACGGGTGGCCTGACGATTCATTCTTGCGAGGACTGTCGAGACACCACACTAGATCGTCACGCAGGTGCCACGTTTCAAAAACTGCCCGTTACCGGACTTGCCTTTGAACTCGCCGTTCTCGATGACCACCTTGCCGCGCGAGAAGACCGTCTCAACAACGCCTTTGATGGTGCGGCCTTCGTAGGCGCTGTAGTCGACGTTCATGTGATGAGTGGCCACGCCCAGGGTCTGTTCCTTGTTCGGATCGAAGATCACAATGTCGGCGTCCGAGCCGACCGCAATCGTCCCTTTCTTTGGAAACAGCCCGAACATTTTTGCGGCAGCAGTCGAAGTCAGCTCCACAAATCGATTGAGGCTGATGCGGTTCTCGACTACGCCGCCGTTGTAGATGAGCGGCACGCGATGCTCGACGCCGGGAGCGCCGTTGGGAATTTTGGTAAAGTCGTCGCGCCCGAGTTCTTTCTGTTCTTTCATGCAGAACGGGCAATGATCCGTTGAGATGACTTGCAGATCGTCTGTCTTCAAACCCTTCCACAGCTCGGCCTGGTTCTTCTGTTCGCGCAGCGGTGGCGTCATCACGTACTTTGCACCGTTGAAGTCTTCGCCGTAATCATCGATTGAAAGGAAGAGATACTGCGGGCAGGTTTCAGCGAAAGCCGGAATGCCGCGGTCACGCGCCTGGCGCACCTGGTCCAGCGCGTCGGCGCACGAGAGGTGCACGATATAGACCGGCGACTCGGCCATCTCGGCGATGGCAATCGCGCGATGCACGCCCTCGGCTTCGGCGCGCGTTGGCCGCGTTAACGCGTGATACTTGGGCGCCGTGTGCCCTTTGGCCAACGCGTGCTTGATGATCTCGTTAATCACGATGCCGTTTTCGGCATGCATGCAGATCAAGCCACCGCGCTCGCCGGCGGCCGACATCGCTCGAAAAATCGTCGCATCGTCAACCAGAAAGACACCGGGATAAGCCATGAAGAGTTTAAAGCTGGTCACCCCTTCGTCCATCAGCGTATGCATCTCTTCGATTTGATGGTCTTCGAAATCAGTAGTGATCAGATGAAATCCGTAATCGATGGCGCATTTACCCTCGGCCTTCTGGTGCCAGCGATCCAGCCCGGCGATCATCGATTCGCCTTTCGTCTGCACCGCAAAGTCGATGATGGTGGTAGTGCCGCCGTGGGCGGCGGCGATGGTGCCGGTACGAAAATCATCGGAGGCCTGCGTCCCACCGAATGGCAGCTCCATGTGCGTGTGCGGATCAATACCGCCCGGGATCACCAGCTTGCCCTGGGCATCGATGACGCTGTCGGCTTGCATGTCAAGTTTGGCGCCGATGACTGAGATGAGTTCGTCTTCGATCAAAATGTCGGCGTGGTAGTTGTCGACGGCAGTGATGATCTGGCCGTTACGGATTAGTGTTTTCATTGATTAGATTATTCCTCACGCTATTTTCTTCAGGTGTGATGATGAGGTTTACGGTACCAGCTCAGACGTCAGCACCGCGCCGCCCAGACTCACCAACACCGCGCTGATTTTGACCACCTTATGCAAGTCTTTCGCGATCCAGACCGTTTGCTTGTCTGCTTCGTTGTTGGCGTCAACCACCTCGACTTTGAAGGCATCAAATGTGCCGCCAGGTACGGTGATGCTTTCGCTCCCGACCACTTTGAGATTCTTGATCTGAGGCTTCTGCTTTTGCACATCAAGGTTTCTGAACGTCGTGCTGTAGCCGTCGGCCAGGGGCAGTCTGCCAATGACGTCGAACGCCCCGCCACCATCAGCAAAGCAAATTCCGCCCAGGTCCACATCGATTGCCTTGGCTTGACCGCTTTGCGTCATCGTTCCCGTAACCTTGTTTCCTTTGAAATCAAGTTCTATCACGACGGGATCCTGCTTGATCGAGCGATGCTTCACGCGATCTATCAATGGCGGAGCCCCGGACTGCGCCATGAGGGAACCGGCCACAGCAAGCAGCAGAAGAGCCGCACAAACCAGCGAAAGACTGGCGCGTAATTTGGATAGCGGATTGATTCTGTGGAATGCGAGTCTGGCTAAGGCTTTCATATGAACCTCAATCGAAAGGGGTGATCTGACATAGGCTGCAGAAAAAAACTGATTACGATCCACGAAATTACAAAGCAGCAGGTCAGTAGCGCCTGCGGTAGCGGGCGGGTATTCGATATGGTGTGACCCACCTGCTGCCGCGGGTGGTACTGACCTGTTCGTTCGTGTGACTTCGTGGATCGCGCAGGATTCTTGGATCTATACACCTTGCTGTTCTGCAGCCGCTAATAGTACTTCGGTCTCGGAGTGCTTCTTACGCTATTGACGAAGCTCCGGTTTCACGGACCAAACTTGAACGAGTTGAGAATTATGGGCAGCTCACCTTTTTCGCCGACGTCTTCGACACCGTGCAGGATTGGGCTGGCGGAACTGCCGATCATCACAAGCACCGCGCCCTTTCTTTCAGTTGTGCTGGGCAGCAACACGGCTCGCCCCCACAGATCCAGCTCGTTCCCTCCCTTGGCGAGGTGGCTTGTAAAGCGAAACTCGTATCCTTCGAGCCCGGCCACCGTGGTTGGTCCGTCAGAGGTTTTCTTGTAGTCCGGGAAGTTGCCACCATGCTCGTACAGATCGCTCAGTTGGGCGGCGAGTTTCGGCAGCGTCGAAGCCGGACAACTGCAATAGCCAACCGCGAAGTTCTCGATTGTGCTTCCGCCTGAAGTGCTGTTCTCGACCTTCACGAAGTTTGCTGAGGTTCCAGTACCTGCTTCCGGATCACGCTGCCATTTGCTCGGATAGTCAAAAGAGAAATCAACGAAATTCTCCTCCAATTTACCGGTTAAGCCCGCCTTGGAGTTGGTGAAAGTGGTCGCATCTTTCTTAGTGCTGCTGGTCTCGGGACTCTTTGAAGAGCTGTTGTTGTTCGAAGTGTTCTTATTCGTCGAGTACTCGCTGCCGAATGCCAACAGCAGAAAAACTCCCAGCCCGGTTAGCGAAAGCAAAGTCCTCTTTGTTTGGTTGCTCATGCGTGCTCCTAGTTAAGTTCGATTTTGAAACGGCAAGGAACGCCAGGGCTCCTGCTGCCAGGTAGAAGAAGAAATCCGTCCAATCAAAAGCTCCCGGAATTATGCGCGCGAGCTGGCCCAGCTCGCTGCCTGCGCCCAGCGCGGGTCCCGCCGCGAGACACGCGATTTTCAGAATTGAGGTTCGGGATCCTGACCAAACCTGGGTCATGAATGCAGTCAATGCATAGGCCCACAATCCATCCGGCAAGGAGTAAATGAACCACCCGGGCAAGTGAGGTTCGATGGCGGCGGTGGCCATCCGCAGTTGTGTGATTAGCGACTCCTGTCCCAACGCGCGAAACCACTTGAACATTAGCAGGTCGGGATCCCGCCAACAGAGATAGATGAGACCGCCAAAAAGAATCGGCAGGAAAACGTGCGGGATTAGTGCCCTTGCTTTCATTCAAATCACGCTGGTTGCGGTTGTCTAGTGGTTAATCTGGCTCAACCTAAACCCTCACAGTTGCACCTGTCGGGGTTCAGGGGCAGTCTGTTTAGCTAATTGGCTCGGAAGAAGAAGAGGTAGGAGCCGTTCGAAGGGCTTCTGCATCAAGCAAATCCTGCGGTCGGCCTGCAGCTATTTTGGAGACCAGGAGATCGTCCTTGGAAACAATTGGCATCGGCACTTCGTCAAATCTGGTCTCGACTCGCCGATCCCAAGCTTCTGAGAAACGAAGCCCCTTGACTGCCATCAGCACGTCGATCCTCTGCGGTTCAATACCGATCTGGAACACCAAGTCCTGGTCTGTAAAGTCTTCAGCTCTAACTCCGTCCATGGGTGCCCCATATTCTGCCAACGCTTCAAATACTCTCTCTGCGTTTGCAGATAACGGCTCAACCCAAATGTCGAGATCCTTGGTATATCGCGGCTCGGTATACTTCATCACTGCATAAGCCCCGACGATTAAGAATCGAACATCATGTTCGTTGAATTTTCGTAAGAGTTCTTTGAAATGAAAGCTCGCTGACATCTCGACCTTTGAACTTGTACGCAAAAACTACCATTTCCCACGCCGCTGCGAAAATTGCCGCATCTCCCTGCCGCTGCCAGAACTCGACATCGAACGATCTGCCGGCATCCTCCAGGCGCGCAAGTCGAGCCATAACTACGCGAGGTCTCGAACCTTTTTGGGTCGCCATTGTGAATTGATTCTACCACAGTGGCGCCAACGGTCAGGCAGTGCTGCCTCAAAAAATTAGACAAGCGCAAATCCCGCGTCGAGTGCGGCAATCATTTCATCAACATGGTCCTTCGTCGAGTTGAGCATCAAGCCGGTACGGATCACATTGCCGTACAAGCCGCCCTTGCCCACCAGCACCCGGTGTCGTTTTGTTTCTTCAAATACTTTGGCGACAGCCTGCGGCGCGGGTTCCTTTGTCTCTCGATCTTTGACGAGTTCGATGCCCTGCATCAAGCCCAGACCGCGCACGTCGCCGATCACATTGTGTTTCTCTTTCAACTCTTCCAGGCGTTGCCGCAGGTAAGCGCCAACTTCGGCTGCGTTACGTTTGAGATCGTCTTCTTCGATCACTTTAATCACCGCGAGCGCCGCCGCCATCGAAACAGGATTACCGCCAAACGTCGAAAATGTCAGGCCCGGATACTTGTCGGCGACCTCAGGCGTAGCCACCGTGATGCCGATGGGCACGCCATTGCCCAGGCCCTTGGCCGAAGTAATGATGTCGGGCAGCACGTCCCAATGTTCAATGCCAAACCACTTGTCGCCGGTGCGTCCCCAGGCTGTCTGCACTTCGTCGGCGATGAACAGGCCGCCGTGTTTGCGTGTGATTTCCACGGCTCGTTCAAAGTAACCGGGCGGCGGCACGATGAAGCCGCCCACACCCAGGATCGGCTCGGCCATGAACGCAGCGATCTCTCCCGTGGTCGTCGTCATGATCAGTTCTTCGATATCGTTGGCACAGGCAAGTCCGCATTCCGGGTAGGTAAGCTTGAACGGACAGCGATAACAATACGGCGCGCGAGCGTGCACGATGCCGGCGATTTGCGCAGGCAGCGGCCGCCAGGTTGAATGGCCCATAGCGGAAAGGGAAGTAGCCGAACGCCCACTGTAACTGTGTCGTAGCACGACGATCTCGTGCCGGCCGGTGGCGAGCTTGGCGGCATGTATAGCAGTGTCATCGGCTTCCGTGCCGCTGTTAGTGAAGAACGACTTTTTCAGATTGCCGGGTGTGATCTGATAAAGCTTCTCGGCCAGATCGGACTGCGGCTTGTTTGCATAGAGCGTGGACGTGTGCGAGAGCGTCTTGACCTGATTGATGATCGCCTCAGTCACCCGCGGGTTCGCATGGCCGACGCTGACGGTCAACACCCCGCCGAAGCAATCGAGGTACTTGTTATCTTGATCGTCCCAGACGTGAAAGCCCTCGCCGCGCACCAGGGCCAGCGGCTCCTGGTAATACATCGCGACCGCCGGAAAAAGAAACTCTTTGTGTTTACGAACGGTTTCGGACGGCGCGGTTTTAGTTTCGACGGTGCTCATTCTTTCTCCTTTACGCTACTTATTCCGAGATCCTTGCAGATCTTATGAACGAGCAAGTCTCTTATCTCGCTATGTCTTGGCACAGCGGATCGCTTGTTCAAGGTGGGGTTGTGCCACCAGGAATGATTGGCACCTTCGCGCAGGAACTCGCAACCTTTAGAACGAAGATAGCGAATCAACTCTTTCCGCTTCATACGGCAATCAGTTCTTCCTCGTAATCAGTGCCAGCGGCATCGATAGCCTCTTTTCGATTGAACTCAAGGGCCTCTCGTAAGGTGATGCGCAAGGTTTCGAGCAATTCCTCCCTGGATTTTTCCTGACAGTTCACGCCGGAGACTTCTTCGATCCAGCCGATCCACCAATCTCCATCTTTTCTTAAGATTGCCGTGTAAGGTGCATTCATTTCCTATTTTTTACCTCTCGTTAGCAGCAAGATAATCATTTATCAACCCCTTGATGAGATCCGCCACTTCGGTGCGAATCGATCCTAAACTGTCGATGCCAGTTGAACCATACGTGAACCCAATCCACGTTGGCACGAGCTGGCGCGTTGAAGGCGACGTTTTCAGATCAACTTCCTGCAATACATGTACGCGCACACTCCAAGCGTAAATACCCTTACACCGATTGGTCTCACTGGCGCTGCCGGCAGATACCTCAACTTGAAGAAGAGGCTTTCGCACATCATCTCGCGCCTCTGATATTGATAGCACGCGAATATGTTCGCGACGTAGCGCCAACTCCACGTCAGTTTGTAATTGTTCCTGCGTTATTCCACGATGCCTGGCTTCAGTGTCCTCGATAGCTCCGACTGTGACATAAAATCCTACCAATCCGCGCAGTGTGTCGCGCTGTTTCACCTGCGCTCCCGCATTGCCAGTAAGGAAAAGAGGTACGGCTAAAGCTAAAACGACCTGCTTGATTTGCATAGATAACCGACTCCTTTCAACGGCTCTCATCAGTGATCGCTTCTTCCTTTGCGGAACATGCAGTGAACTGAAACTGGGTAGGAACGCTTGGAATTGAACAGGCACAGGGCAGGAAGAGCGACTCAATCAGATCTTGGGTCAGTTCATATTCACCAAGCTTCTCAATTGCATACGTAGTTCGGGTTATCTGATCCTTCGCTAAGAGGAATATTTTCGATTCATCTAAAGATAGGTGTTGGTCCTGGCCCACTAAATGTACCAAAGCAACTATATGGTACAACTCAGGCAGGCCAGTTAGCCTAAAGAGCCGTGATTGTGTGGTCTTAACCTGAATCGCTCGAAACTCACAGCCCCTGACGGCGACGAGATCGTTGCCCGAGTCTTTCAGAGGCGGAGAGGCCTGAACGCCATGCTGTAATAACCTTAGCGTTACGAGCAATTCTCCGACTGTCCCAATCCGAATCTTGTCGCTAATGGAATTCACGATTGCCTATCTCAAAAGTCGGTGCTTGAAAGGACTACGCTCAATACAGATTTCCTTCGCGTTTACGGCCGGTATAGTCGACGTAAACGACTTTCAATTCCGTATAAAAATCCAAAGCAGTCGAGCCTTGTTCGCGATCGCCGATACCGGTGCCCTTGATGCCGCCAAAGGGAATGTGGGCCTCGCCGCCGGTGGTTGGCGAGTTGATGTGGGTCATGCCGGTTTCGATCTCGTCAACGAAACGAAAGATGCGCACGGCATCGTTGGAAAAGATCGACGATGACAGACCGTACTCGCAATCATTCGCCACCTGCATGGCTTCATCGAAATCTTTGACGCGGAGCACCGAAAGCACTGGGCCGAAAATCTCTTCACGCGCCAGACGCATATCCGGCGTCACGTGGTCAAAGACGGTCGGCCGCACAAAGTAGCCCTTGTCAAGACCGTCGCCGCTGGCCCGTTCGCCGCCGCACCTCAACTTTGCACCGTCCTCGCGGCCGATATCGATATAACTCAAAACGGTTTTGAACTGACTTTCGTCAACGCTTGGTCCCATTTCTGTGTTGGGGTCGGCGCCATTGCCGATGCGCATCGACTCAGCGCGTTTCACGATCCGCTCGACAAACTCGTCGGCAATGTCGTTGACCACAACCGCGCGGCTGGTTGCTGTACAACGCTGACCAGAGGACCCGAACGCGCCTTGCGCGGTGGATTCAACGGCCAGATCCATGTCGGCATCTTCCATGATGACCACGGGATTCTTGCCGCCCATCTCGCATTGGGCCTTAGCGCCGCGCCGCGACACCTCTTCATAAAGACGAAGGCCGACACCATTCGAACCGGTGAAGGAGACCGCTTTGACTGCCGGGTGATTGATGATTTCGGCACCAGCGTCCGAACCTGACCCGATGATCAGATTCAACACGCCGGGTGGCACGCCGGCTTCTTCGAAAAGCTCGACAATGCGCACCGCGGTCGCCGGAGTCAGCGAGGCGGGTTTGAAAACCACAGCATTGCCGGCTACGAGCGCCGGCGCGACCTTCCAGACGGGAATGGCGACCGGAAAGTTCCAGGGAGTCACGCAGGCGACAACACCCAGCGGCTGCTTGATTGTATAGGCGAAATTCGCCGGCAACTCTGACTGGATTGTTTCGCCGTTCATCCGCCGTGACTCGCCGGCGCAAAAGTCAGCGACGTTAATCGAACGCTGCAGCTCACCGCGCGATTCGCCGATCGTCTTGCCTTCCTCTCGAGTCAGGATCTGCGACAGTTCTTCCTTGTGCTCTTCCATCAAACGGGCGGCGCGCGCGACGATCTTGCCGCGCGCCGGAGCCGGCGTGGCGCGCCAGCCGCGGAAGGCGTCGCTCGCTGCTTCAACAGCAGCTCGTGCTTCTTCGCGTGTGGCTTGCCTGATGGTCCCGATGACGTCATCAGTGTCGGCGGGATTGATGTTTTCGGCCGTGCGCGACGAGGCTGACTCGATCCATTTCCCGCCAATGAAATTGCGATAAGTAGTCATAGATTTGGGAAATCAGTAGTTTGAAATATTGCTGGAACCGGGTTGCTCAGCAATATATCACAATCCGTTTTGCCGCGCGTCCGAGAGCCGAGCACGAATGACGCGTTAAGTCCGACAAACTTCAGTTTGTCGTCGATGTTCGTGGCATAGAATTTTCAGTTTGTGATTGTCTGCTGGCCGTATGGCTGTTGAGCAGGATCACAGACTGAAGTCTATGCTACTCACTTCGACAAACTGAAGTTTGTCGGACTAAGAACTTTGAAGTTTGTCGGACTGCAGATCCAAAGCGGCGCCCTGCTGCGCTTGCCACCTCAGTCCCAGATCGTTCAAAGTTACGCTCATCATGACGATTAGCGAGGCCCTGAATTCCAGCACCTGTGCTACTCCCCAAAGCCTGCGTGAACTACTCGAAGAGCGAGTAAGCGCGGCTTCCGACAAGGTGTTTCTCTTTTCTGAAGCCGACGAAAGGCAGTTTACTTATGCAGAGTTCGATGCGGCAGTAAACCGCGCCGCCAACATGCTGGCCTCGCACGGTATCGGGAAAGGTGACGCGGTTAGTTTGTTGCTGCCCAACGGCGCGGAATACATCATCGCCTATTTCGCGTGTTGGAAGCTCGGGGCCCTGGCCGGGCCGATAAACTCGCTGTTGAAATCGCAGGAACTCGCCTTTGTAATGCAGAACTCCGAAGCTCGAGCGCTGCTTCTGCATTCGGAATTCCAGGCAGGCATTGACGCCATCAGAAGCGAATTGCCTGCACTGCAGGTCGTAATCAACTTTGATGATGAAGCAACCGCGACCCGGAACTTTCGCGCCGACAATGAAGAACTGCAGCACACGCCAATCGAGCGAGATGACGAGGCGATCATCATCTACACTTCGGGTACCACGGGGAAGCCAAAGGGCTGTCTACTGACGCACGGCAACATCATTGCTAATGCGCGGCAGATCAGCGAATGGCTTGGCTTCAAGGAAAACGATCGTTTGTTGAGCGTCATGCCTCTGTTTCACATGAATGCGGTTTCTGTGACGACGATGGCGGCGCTGTATGCCGGCGGCTCAACGGTTGTGAGTCCTAAATTCTCGGCCTCGCGTTTTTGGCAGATCATTTCTGATTACCAGGTTACGTCTTTTGGCTCGGTGGCGACGATGCTCTCAATGTTGCTGACGACTTATCCGGACGGCGTGCCGCGCGACCTCAAGACCGAGCAACTGCGGTTCGCCATGTGCGGCTCGGCGCCGGTGCCAGCCGAGGTATTGAAAAAGTTCGAAGAGACTTTTCATTGCCTGGTGATCGAAGGCTACGGCCTCTCTGAATCAACCTGTCGCTCAACGTTCAATCCGCCCGACCAGCGCCGCCGTGCCGGCTCTTGCGGAATTCCGATCGGCAATGAAATGAGAGTGGTCGACGACGATGACAACGAAATGCCCGATGGCCAGTTGGGCGAGATCGTGCTGCGCGGCGAGAACATTTTGAAGGGTTACTATAAGAATCCCGCGGCTACGGAAACTGCGTTTCGCAATGGCTGGTTTCACACCGGTGACGTGGGTTATCGCGATCCGGATGGGTTCTACTACATCGTCGATCGCAAGAGCGACATGATCATTCGCGGCGGCGAGAACATCTATCCAAGGGAAATTGATGAGGTGCTTTATCAACATCCGGCCGTAGCCGCGGCGGCGACAATCGGGGTACCGGATCCGTTATACGGCGAAGAGGTCGCGGCGTTTGTAGTCGTAAAGGATGGGTTGACGGTCAGCGATGAAGAGCTGAGTGGTTTTTGCCGGGAAAGACTAGCCGATTACAAGTGCCCCAAGACAATTAGAATTGTGGCCGAAATTCCCAAGGGCCCAACCGGGAAGCTCCTGAAGAGGGAGTTGAGCGCGCAGTTCCGAGCCTCCCAAGGATGACTCCCCTGGCCGGGTTTTTGCTGTTGACAGGGCAGGGTTGGTGCCCTATGGTAGCCGCGTTCCTGAAGTAGTAGCAGTTTCAAACGCACCAGACAGGCCCTGCATGCCCGGCCCTAGCCCGTGTCAAGGAAGCGAAGCTCAAAGCTCTCAAACCCTCTCAGCAGCGATTGCCGCTGCCCAGATACTGTGAGTCGAAACCTTCGACAGTCCATCCTGGTGTTACCTCTCTCTTTGCAGGGACCCTGCTGCAAAAGAGCTTTCTTAGATCAAAAGGAGAATCAACTATGACCTCAAAAAGATTACTTGTACTTACCGTAATGCTCGTTTTATTTGGAGCAACCTCGGCATTCGCGCAAGTCGGCACTACCGTTTACAACCACATTCCCAACCCGCTTCCGCCTAACGTGCCCAGTCTTGGCTTTCAGGCCACGCAGACCGCAGAGTTCGGAGACTATGTTTTCCTGGCGGGAACAGATCGCCGCGCGGCGACAGGAATCGTTACCATGAGCGATTGGGCAATCCACAGCAATTACCCTTCGCTGCCCGCCGCTGGTTTCAACCACCCGATCACGTTGAGTATTTATGCGGTCAATCATAGCGGCCCCAACCCGGCGCTGGGTGCTCTTTTGGGAAGGGTTACTCAGACGTTTCTGATCCCCTGGCGGCCAGAGCCGAGCCCCGGTTGCGGGACGGCCTGGAGGGCCAGTGACAACCTTTGCTACAACGGCCTTGCTTTCAAGATTTCGTTCGACCTCAGAAGCTTGGCGCTGACCCTGCCGAACGAGCTGATTTTTGGCGTGGCCTTCAACACGAACACCTGGGGCTATAACCCGATTGGCCTGCCTGGGCCATACGAGTCATTGAATGTGGGTTTGGCTACCGGTACACCCGCTTCAGTTGGCTTGGATGTAGAGCCTGACGCGTTGTTCTGGAATACGAGCACGCCCAGCAACTATACCGATGGCGGCGCCGGAGGCGTGGGCATTTTTAGGCGCGACGACAATTGGTCGCCCTATGCTCCCGCGGTTCAGCTCACAGCCTTCACCGTCGCCACCTCCAAGGATGCTTGTAAGAATGGCGGATGGGAGACCCTGACGCGCGCGGACGGCAGTATCTTCAAGAATCAGGGAGACTGCATTCAGTACGTGAACACTGGCAAATGATCCCTGGTTGAATCTGAGAAATAGACGGCAAGGGCTCGCACTCAGAAGAGGCGAGCCCTTGCCTTTTCCTAAGTAGCGATTTTGGGAAAGAGAAGTTGTTGTGAATGAGTCAAGTTTGTTCTGACTTGTCTTTGCGTGCTTTGCGCATTTGCGTGAGACGCTCCGTCCCAAGTGATGACCTTTAGAAGAGGGAAGACTTTTCACGCAAAGGCGCAAAGCACGCAAAGTTTGTCTGATCGGTCTGGGGCCTCGCCTCGCTGGTAAGTGTCACCTGAGAGAGCCAGTAGGCTGGTTGAGCGGATAGTGCTTTTTGCGTTAAGCGCCGGCTGAAGGTTCGTCAGATCTGCATTCGCGTGGACCTCTTAAACCGATGAGGCGTGTTCCACAAGCGGCACGTCTCGCTTGGGAACATGAAGTTCATTGCCCCCACAAGCTCAAGTCAGCACCCGGCCTCACCCGGAAGCGATCGATCAGAAGAGCTGCAAACAACCACACTGCGCAGACGGAAATCATCACCAGCGAAAACCACTTGCCGTATAGACCATCAGGCGAGAACTTCTCGGTGGCGGCGTGCAGCACTTCGCTGTTTGGTAGTAACCCTGCCTCAGCAAATTCGTGAAACGAATAGATGGCTACCTGGGCCATAAACAGCAACAAAAAAATGCCGGTGACTTGAAAGAATCGTTTGACGTTAATGAGATGTCCCAGACGCGCCCAGAGAAAGGCCAGACCAGCCGCGGCGATTAGCCCCGCCAGCGCCCCACTAATCAATCGCGGATCGCGCACTTGCAAGAGCATCAACGCCGTTTCCATTCCTTCCCGAGTAATCATCAGGAACGTGAAAAGAAACACGCCGCAAAGCGCTGCCAGGCGCGAGCTGCGCGAAGACAGAACGCCCAAACGCTCGCGCATCTGCTCGCGCAGCTTTGGACCGGTGCGCCACATATGAACGACCAGCGTGGCCACCATGACAATGGCTACGATCCCCAGAACCGCTTCACGCAAAGCTTCATTGGCCAGAAAGTGATTGACGTAGTAACCGATCGTCTCTCCGAAGATCCGCGCTAGCGTTGCTTCTTCGACGCCATATCGAAGCACGTAACCGAGTCCCACACTGGCCGCGAGGGCCATGGCAATACCCGCATACACCGCCGATGAAAGCCACTTTAGTTCAGCCTTGCGCAAGTAAGAGAGAATCACTGCCACGAGTAGAAACGACTCAAAACCCTCGCGCAAGATGATGATGAACGAACTAAACATGAAGGAAACCTTTTCTCGATCGGTAGCGGCGCCGCGCACCTGAACCAACCAATTTGCAAAACAAGACTGCGGCCAGAGCGGCCGAACGTAATGCACTATAGCCTAATTGAAATCAGATTTCAATTTCAAAGATTGCTTCGGCGGGCGGGCTCTTTTGTTCTTCTTCCCTGCGTCCACCTCGGCGTTCTCGGTGTCGCCGCGGGTCGACCTTGCCGCAAAAGCACTCTCACTTCAGAGTTGCCGGGTAGTGCCCTAATTTGTAACGCAAACTGTTAGTTTGCGATGTTTGAGTGGCATTCAACGCGCGCGCAAGCTAACAGCTTGCGTTACAAACTAGTGTCCCGTCCCATATAATTATTGACAATAGCAGTAGCCTGTGATCTAATTCGGAAATGTTCCAACAGGCTGCTGCAATCA